>Ga0209737_10000136_pt1 | contig 64185 bp, 42 predicted proteins | sample TergutCu122P3_FD_187284 | JGI IMG/M metagenome (GOLD analysis project Ga0209737, IMG submission 187284) | Cubitermes ugandensis P3 segment gut microbial communities from Kakamega Forest, Kenya - Cu122 P3 (SPAdes) (version 2) | ecosystem: Host-associated > Arthropoda: Insects > Digestive system... | reverse complement strand
GCTAATTATACGGAATCTGGATTACAAAAAGACTGCCAACTTGATCGACTGGTGTTTGGATTGTGATAAATCCTTGATGTCGTAATAGAATTTCACGGGTCAGATAAAGACCAACCCCCGACCCATTTTGCCCTATGACTACATCCGACGAACCTCGGTAAAAGCGCTTAAAAACCTTACTTCGTTCCTCAACCGGGATGCCTATTCCTTTATCTTCTATTTCTATGCGCAAAAATACCTCGCGTTTTGACATCCGCAAAACGATATCGGGCTTCAAACCGTTCTTCGAATGCTCGGGACTGTACTTCACCGCATTTTCCAGAATATTGATGATTGCTTCTGCCAACCATTTCGTGTCATGTGGTATCAACAGACTTTTCAGCTCATCTGCTGCAACTAACGAAATTTCTATTTCTTTTGCCAGCGCATGAGGATAAATCTGATTTACCGCTGTTACAATTGTATCAAATATCGAAAGCTCTTGTTTCTTTATCTCCACAATTCCGGTTTCCAATCGCGAAATCTGGACTAAGGCATTTACCAAACCTTCGATGCGGGTTAGTTGAAGGCGGCACCGTCCGGCGAATTCTTCCTGCTCATCTTTTGTGCTGTTAAAATCCCAAGCTTCAAGATTGGTTTTCAGTGCGGCAAGAGGGGTTTTTATTTGATGGGAAATGTCCGTTACCAGACTTTTTGTGCTTTCTTTATCCGTTTTTGATTGCTCTTTTAGTATCTCCAGGTAATAAGCCAATGACTCAAAATCACTTCTTAGTGAATCGATAATATTATCTTCATAGGCAAATCCAGATTTCGGGAATTCGTTTTTTCTTAGCAAATTTATCATTTTTCGGATTTCTTCGATTTCGTCTTGATTTTTCTTGTAAAACCAACGTTCAATATTAAATAGAGTAACCAGATAAGCAAAAAAGACAAATACTAACCCACATATTATTTTTAATATGTTTCGGTACATCAATTTGCGGTAAAAATCATCATAGCTTCTGCCATATCCATACGAATCAAGCATGGCATCCGTATCCATCCCAGCAGTACCCAATTTAAGGAGCAAGCTTGCAATATCAATACCTTCACTTCCGATTTTTTCACCGGAAAAAACCGCATGGATGATTGCCATTTTGTCTTGGTAATTGCTGTATTCAATCCATGAAATAAAGAGACCGATAAGGAAAATAACCGAAAGCATACCAAGGATTAAGATTATCTTCACTCTCTTTTTCATTCTACCCGTTAGTCTCCTGCGTCCAGATATATCCGATTCCCCGGATATTTTTGATGTACTTAGGATTGGCGGAATCTTCTTCAATTTTTTCCCGCAAACGCCTTATATAAACAGCCATCGTATTTTCGTCTATGAACTCACCGTCAACATCAAAAACCCGCTCCAGTAACTGTGACTTCGTCAGGATTTGTCCGGGATTTTGCATGAAGAACTGAATAAGCTTCCATTCGCTTTTCGTTAAAGAAATGATTACTCCGCTTGACATCAATGTCATTTTATCTAGGTCAAGACACAGATTTCCTGATTTTATCTCGCTTGATTTTTCACTTTTGTTACGCTCAAAATATGCCGCTATTTTCATCGCCAGCACCGAAAGGCTAAACGGCTTTGCCACATAATCATCAGCCCCGGCTTCATAACCAAGGACAAAATCCACTTCCTCATCACGGGCAGTCAAGCAGATAATGTGGGTATTACTCTGCTGCCTGACCCAGCGAATGAAATCCAAACCATCACCATCCGGCAGATTGATATCACAAAGCAAGAGGTCCGGTTTTTGCTTGGTAAATTCTGCTTTTGCACTCTTAATATCATTGGCTTCATAAACCTGATAGCCACTTTTTTCAAGCGTGTATGCAATACCACGGCGGACACTTTCTTCGTCTTCAAGTATAAAAATTTTTCCCATAAACACCTGTTGAATGTAACCAATTAATAGTGTATAATTTCGATTGTCACAAGTCCATATTATTATTGTAATGGATAAAACTATCTTTGAATAGCATGAGGAGAAAACAACATGGGTAATGTAGACAAAATCATTAAAATGGTATGGGGGGAAACTGATGTTAAGTATATTCCTCTCGATGGCGGATTTGTAAATTTCACGTACAAAGTTGAGGTAAACGGCAATTGTTTTGTACTGCGAATCAATGGCAATCAAAATGATTATTTAGGATTGAGCCGTCAAGACGAGGTAAAGGTTATGCGTCTTGCTGGCGAAATGGGTATTGCGCCAAAAGTTTTACCGCAAAGCACTTCTGAATATTTAATTACAGAGTTTATTGATACACATACATTATCGTATGAGGAAATCCGTCAACCTTCCATGCTTCAAAATGCCGTTAATGTGTTAAAGAAAATTCATGGCATACAAGGTATAAATAGATATTTTTCTCCGTTTGATCTTGTTGGCAAACATTTGGAAGGTATGAAAGGATTAAATGTTTTTCCGCAGGAATTGGAAGATTTTTTGCCGGAAATTGATGAAATTAAAAAGCGTTTTGATAATGGTGCTGCTTATCGAAAGGCTTATTGCCATAATGATTATTACCGGTTTAATGTTTTGAATGCTGATGAAAAACTTTATGTTATTGACTGGGAATTATCAGGAAATGGCGACATCTTTTTTGACCTTGCCACGATATCATTCCATGAAGCCTTTTCCCCCGAACAAGATGAATTTATGCTAAAGTGTTATTTTAATCAGGTTGAGCCGGAACATTTAATCGCATTAAGGGACATGAAGTATATGAATATGCTTAGGGAGGCTACTTGGGGATTATTGCATTCAGGTATGAATGAGGATACAGTAAATCATGATATGAATTATTATGAGCATGGGATAAATACTCTGGGTAAGTTAAAAAAGGGGCAATTGCATCTATAATATCTCCCCTGCTCCGTACACTCCTAAATGGTGAAGCGCCCTGGTGCTGGCGATGTATAATAGTTTTTTGTCTTCTTTAGTATTATAATTTTCGCGACTTGCATCACATATCAAGACCGCATCAAATTCCAACCCTTTGGCAAGATAAACCGGGATGATAAAAATCCCGGTGAGCTCTTCCTCTGTGCCGGTTTTGATTAATTTTACATCGACTAAGTCCTTTAAATCATGATGCAGTATTTTCGCATTGGCTGCGGTTTTACATATAAGCCCGACTGATTGATAACCTGAATCAAGTAATCTCTGCGATTCTTCTGCTACCATTTTTGCCAACTCAGTTTCGCTGGAAGCGGAATAAATCTTTGGTTTCTCACCGGAACGGTTGAAACTTTTAATTTCTACTTCATGTGAAAGAAAAGACGAGCTAAAAGCAATGATTTCATTAGTAGAACGGAAACTTTTATCCATTGTGACTAGAATTGATTTTGGTTTTTCAAGGATATCACTAATCCGGTCATATAAAGAAACGTCTTCATCTTTTTCCAAGGTCTGGTTAAAATCGCCGAGTACTGTATATTTTGTTTTAGGAAACAACAATTTGAAAATTTTATAGTGAAGCGGATAATAATCTTGAGCTTCATCGATGACAACATGACGGATATGTTTATATTCATCCGCTCCATAGAGTTTTAACTTAAGGTAAGCTAAGGCAGCAAGGTCATCATAAGCAATTGTTTTGGTTTGCAAATTTGCGACGGTTAAATTAATTATTTCTGATGGTACATCTGCCATCAAATTTGATAGGATGTCTTTATCCGTAAACAGCAAGTGATAAAGTTGCTTTACATCAAGGGTGGTGAACCCTTGGATTTTCTTTTTTATACGAGCGAGTTCCTCATGATTCCGATATACGCGGTGAAGACTTTGAACAGTTTCCATGATGTGGCTTTCTATTTGCCGAAGCTTAAGACCGAGTGGGGTGCTTGAAGCAGCCGAAGTGAGCTTGTGTTTTATGTGTTTGGCGCTCATAATGGATTGACCGTTATAGTCAATGTTTGAAATCTCAAGAAAACATTCAGGGATAATATCAATAAAACGGTCGATTTTTTCGGCGAAGGTTAGCGAGGTTTTGTATTCTAAAAGTGACCTCAAATTGCCCAAATAATTACCCTCCTTGGAGGGGGCACCACTCAATAATTTCTCCAAGTATAACGACCTTGTTTGTACTTTTTTATGCCCTAATACCTTAACCGCAATTTCCTCAAACACCGCTGATGCAATATTTTCTTCACCCAAGTCCGGCAATACCCGTGAAATATATTGTTCGAAAAGTGAGTTCGGTGAAACAATCAAGATATCATGTGCCTTAAGTCGTCCGGTTAAGCCTTGATACATCAGGTATGCCGCCCGGTGTAAGGCAATCGAAGTTTTTCCACTTCCGGCAACCCCCTGCACCATCATCAAATCATTTTCCATATCACGGATGACAATATCCTGCTCTTTTTGAATTGTTTCAACAATGGTTTTCATGTGGCTGGAAGTATTTTGTGATAAAAGTTTGCGGAGAAATTCGTCAACTATCTGCACATCGGCATCGAAATAGTATTCCATTACCCCATTACGGATTTCATACTGGCGTTTAAAAGTCAGAGTACCTTCTATCCGACCACCGGGGGCATCATAATATGCCGCTCCGGTTGCGAAACGGTAGAAAACACTGGCGATAGGACTGCGCCAATCATAGATGTACATCTGGTGGGTTTTGTTGTCTTTTAGGGAAGTGCGACCGAGGTAAAAAGGGGAGCCATCAAAATCTATCCGTGCAAAATAAGGTGATTTAAGGATATTCTCTAAGCGGACAATTTTGTTTTCGTTTTCTTCAAATTCTATGAGTTGGTCGTTAATTGGATTGGCATATTGGTTAAGGGCGGTAAGGGCTTCAAAATTTTCCCCATTCCAAAGATTGCCGATGGCATGGGTGGTACTCTCGCGCAGTTCCCTTTTGGCGGTAATAATCGCTGTTTTTATATCGTCACTGCTTGTTTCGGCCCGTGAAAGTTCTTGCCTAGCGATAGATAAAGTTCGGGATAGGTATTCCGCTTCGGCGGTAGGGCTGTGGGATGAAATTTTTTTTGCTTCATTTTTCATAGTTTAAGTAAGATATCGGCGGGGGCAAGCCCCCGCCCTACGGTTATTGCATCTATTTACATAGTAGTATATACTAAAACTTAGATAATGTCATCTTGGAGAGTAACTTTATGATTAGAACAATTGCAATATTATCAGCGGTAACTATTTTCCTTATTTTGAGTATTCCCCTTTTAATCGCAGAATGGATTATCGGTAAATATAACATGGATTTGAAAAACCGAAGTTCATTGGCAATCGTTAATTGGGCATTCCGTTTGTGCCTACGTATTGCCGGGGTCAGGGTAACTGTTTTGAATGAAGAAAATGTCCCGCTTGATAGGGCGGTTCTTTATGTCAGCAATCATCGTAGTTATTTTGATATTCCCCTTACTTATGTCCGGGTGCCACGTCCAACCGGATATGTGTCAAAAAAGGAAATGGAACGATTTCCTTTGCTAAAAAACTGGATGCGCAACCTGCATTGTCTTTTCCTTGATCGGAAGAACATAAAAGAAGGGTTGAAAATAATTCTAAGCTGTATTGACAAAGCCAAAAACGGTATCTCTATTTGTATTTTTCCCGAGGGAACAAGAAATAAGGTAAACGATACTTTTTTACCCTTCCATGATGGTAGTTTTAAAGTCGCCGAAAAATCCGGTTGCCCGATAATTCCGATTACTATAAACAACTCAGCGGATATTTTTGAAGACCATATGCCGTTTGTCAGGAAAACCCATGTTATAATTGATTATGGGAAGCCGATTTATATGGATGAGCTTGAACCAGAGCAGAAGCGATTTATTGGTAAATATGTGCAGGGGATTATTGAGGAGACTTATTTTCGGAATAAGGAGTTGGTTTGAAGTGCCGAAACCAAAGTCTCAAAAGCCATAAAACGTGATGCTTTGAGTAAGATCGTATCACCATCGTTTAATATATTTTCGGCTTCTTTTAAGAAACTTTCTTTATCAGCAAAATGGTAAATCTCACATGGGTTATGGGATTGCGGATCAAGCCCGCAAAAACGAGTATCTGAAGTTGCTTTCGCTGCGTTATACATATTAATCGAAAGCGTACCAATGCACACCAAAACATCAACCTCAGCACCAACCGCTTCCCGCCCTACCAAAGCATGAAGCTCTTCTTTGTCCTCACCAAGTTCACCCATATCACCAAGCACCGCCACCTTTCGTCCGGTGGCGCTTTTAAGTAATTGCAAAGCGGCTTTCATCGAAACGGGATTGGCATTATAACAATCGTCGATAATGATACCTTTGGGTAAACGAATAATGTTACTACGACCGGAAACAGACTTAAGACCCCGTAATCCTTCCACTATATCAGCCGGATTTAGGCCTAGCAGGCTTCCAACCGCACTCGCCGCCAGTGCACCATAAATCATGTGCTCACCAGGTAATGGTACTTTTATTTCAAATGATGATCCTGACTCTTTAAAATTTATCTTTGCTGATGTTCCATCCAAACCCATGACATTAACTTGTGATGCATATATGTCATTCTCCTCACCGATACCAAACCGTAACGGCGGTTTACCATTTTTATCCGGTATTGTAACAAGCAATACATCATCACCATTTATAACTACATGACCGTCAGGGGCTAGAAAATCAAAAATTTCCGACTTCGCCCTGAGCACACCCGGTCTATCACCAAGGTTTTCCAAATGACAATCACCGATATTGGTTAAAAGTGCGATAGTGGGTCGCGCTATTTCAGATAAGCGAAACATTTCGCCGAAATTGTTGATACCCATCTCTAGAACCGCTACTTCATGCTCATCACGGATTTTGAGTACCATTAAAGGAACACCGATTTCATTATTTAGATTTCCTTCGGTTTTTAACACTTTGTAACGGACCCCCAGAACAGCGGCAATAAATTCTTTGGTGCTGGTTTTTCCAACACTGCCGGTAATTCCAATGACCGGAATATCAAAATATTTGCGGTAAAAAATGGCGATGTCCTTTAAAGCCTGAAATGAATCCTTAACAAGAATATGTGGAATCGGGGTTTCGGTTAATTCCTCACAAATCACCGCCAACGCACCTTTTTCGGCCACTTGTTGAATAAATGAATGCCCGTCCACCCGTTCACCCCGGGTAGCAATAAAGAGGTTGCCGGATTCAAGCTTGCGTGAATCTATAACAACTCCGGTCACTTCATGATCGGAGATGTCGGTTCCATATATTTCACCACCACAAACCGTCGCGATAGTTTTTATTGTCATATTTTTCATTTTGTTACTCCTGCTATTATTTTTTCACATAAATCCCCAAAACTATACCCCGCCACCTTGGCTTCCTGCGGTAAAAGCGAGGTTGGTGCCATCCCCGGTAATGTATTTGCTTCTAAGCAGTAAAAATTCCCTTCCTTATCCATCATAAAATCAACCCTTGCATAATTACTAAGACGTAAAGCTTTATACGCTTTTTCGGCAAGCTCTTGCAACTTAAGAGCCATTTCATCCGTAATTTCAGCCGGACAGGTTTCGATCGTTGCACCCGGCTGGTATTTATTATGATAGTCAAAAAACCCTTTCAATGGGGCAATTTCAATTACCGGCAAGGCTTTTCCTTCTAAAACAGCTACTGAAAACTCCCGCCCTTCGATATATTGCTCAACTAAGGCAATATTATCATAACGATAGGCTTCATTAAGCGCATCGGCATATTCCAAATCATTCCTTGCTACCTCCACCCCAACACTTGAACCGCAGTTGTTGGCTTTAATAATAACGGGATAAACCATCTCCGGCGGTAATTTAGTATCATCACCTTTTTTAAATGAAACACCTCTTGCTACCGGTATTCCGTGGAAACTAAATAATTCCCGCGCCAATGTTTTGTCCATTGCAACCGCCGAACTCATATGACCGCTGCCGGTATAACAGATACCCATCAAATCAAATGTCGCTTGGATTTTGCCATCTTCACCATTCTCACCATGAAGACCGATGAAAACAACATCCGCCGCTTGACATAAGTTAATCACATTCGGACCGAAGAAATTGCGCTCACCATCTGAGCGCCGTGCTTTAATCGCTTCGATATCGGGGCTTTCGCTTTTAATCGCGACGATATCAGCCGTCCAGTCAATATCACGGGCAAAAATGTCCGAAATATCATCCGGTGAAAGAACGCTTCCTTCAATAGCATATCCCAAATAAACATCAAGCAAAATTACCTGATGACCTTTTTCTTTTAAAGCATCATAAATCATTTTTCCTGAGTTTAATGATACATCACGTTCGGGGCTGATGCCTCCGGCAAGTACAACTATTTTCATTTAACACCCCGGTGCTTCCTCCCGCGCTTTCACGGGTTTGCCACCCCTCCAGGGAGGGGAATATTTTTGTTCCTTTATTTTTTATTCAAATGGTTATATAATTATTACCGTTCAATACTGTTATTTAGCGTCCCAACGAGACTGTTTATTATCTCACTAACCATAAAAATCAATTTGGCATTGGATTCAATCTGGTTCATTATCCCCAGCCGGGTATCCAAAACCTTATAATTTAATGCCCCAACATCATCAATATAACTAATACCCGCTGAGTTTCGCCCCATAAAGTAATGGAGATGATTTTCGATTATCGTCCCGTATTCATGATTGGGAATAATATTATTTATTATCGTCAGATAAAACATATCTGCCAACAACTCATTATTATTATCCTGCTTTTGGTTTCCGTAGGTTAAATATTGCGAAATCCTGACCCTTGTTGATATTTCCTCGGCTATCAGCATAATATTTTTCATTACTTCACCACACAGCGTACGGTCAACCCTTTTCCTGGTCAACAAATAAGTAATCGCTCCCATCATTATCGTCTCCTGCCGGTTACCCCAAGTGCTGTCTTTATTACGGGCATCAAACAACTCCAAATACTCCGCGCTGTTTAAATATTGGACAACGATATTATGATATGTGTGAAATCCGGAAGCCCGATACATTTCTGCTGCCGCAAAAAAGTAATTTTCATCCAGTAAATCCCGATGATTCCGATTAAGATACCGCCATGCCCGGTCAGCAGCTTGCAAACAGACTGTTGCATAAGCTGTATCAAAATCCTGATAAAGATAACTAAACTTTGCCATTGTTGCACAGAACAACTTGGTTGCTTCGACACTGATAGGCTCCACATAAGCCGAATAACTGTCACCGGTTGTACTCGGAAAAACTGAAACCCCGGAATAAACCGCCCCAGTGGTCGAATCTTGCATTTTTATAAGCCAATCTATCGCATAACGGATTTCATCAAGGATATCGGGAATCTGGTTGCCACTTTCAGGAATGTTCGTTTCATCACTATACTGCTCACCATTAAGTTCATATGCTAATAGCAAAAGATTGATGACATTACAGGCGGTAACCACGTCCTTTGAACCACTGCTATCCTGATGCCAACCCCCACTCACATCCAAAGTCACCGTGGCATCTTCTCGAAGCTCCACCCTCGCCGTATGACATGCACTCTGTACCCTGCGCCCGGCAAACTCCTCGGTTAAACTGATTCCGCATCGATTTAGATAATATTGACGCCCGGCTGCTATAAAAACCGGGTCATACAACCCTTCATCAATCCGAAAACTATAAGAGCGCCCAACTATCTGTGCCTCAATTGAATAAGTTCCGGGTACATCAAAATCAGTAAAGAAACCATAACTAATATATTCATCAGTAACAGAATTGTAACCACGACCCTCAATTTTTCCGGTATAAACAGTCTGCTGTTTTTCATCAATAATACGGAACTCATCAGGAAGATTTTCGCCACGTAAAATAGCCATCTTTACGCTATCAGGCAAATATCCAAGTTGATTAACCTTAATATTGGGAACACTGGTCGGAAGGACAAAGTTTATTTCCGCTTCACCCATGAGACTTTCGAATTGATGCTCACTTGATTCAACCACCACATCAACGTCTTCCGGGGTGTCACCAACGCAACCTGAAAACCCCACCACCACGAGCAGAAGAAGAGACATTATTATTTTTAAATACTTTCTATCTTTCATTCCGAAACTGATTATACCACACCAAAAGATTTTTCACAAATGGTATGAATTTCACTAGCTGAATTGCTTATTTCGTAAATAAGTTTTTGTACAATAAATCATCTGATTTAGCAGAGCTTTTATTATATCGCTGCGGCGAGAAAGAAGCAAGGCGCATCTTGGAAATAGCATCGGACTTTTGAGCAAGTGTATAATCGTTTAAATTTAATATATCCGTTTCTTCAAAATGAAAAACTTTAACGCCTTCTCCTTTACTTCTTTCTTTCTTAAAAATAGAGTTATATATTTCATTACCACTATTCAACAGTATTTGCATATTTGTTTCAGATATTCTTATTTGGGAATCATTCATAAGAAGTTGTGATTTAATTAAACTTTTATCTTCGTCTGTCAATAATTTATCTGCTTCCATTATAACCATACGATGCATACATGGTCTGCGTGCATCGCCGGCACTGATTGTATTACAACAAGCGAGTCTTATTTTTAGCGGGGAGTTTGAAAAAAAACGATGCCGAAAAAATATAGTTGATATTTCACCCAATTCTTTGCTGCTCACTACTATATAGCATGCGTTTTGTTGGAGTGAAATTCTAAATATGCCCGTATATATTTTTTTATTTGCTTCTGCATCAATGATCATCGTCACTTTACAAATTTTATTTTCGGTATCGCTTTCAAAGGAAAGGGTACCTTTTAAGAGTTCCGATTGATAACTTATGGTCGGATAAAAATAAACGTCCAAATTAATATCTCTGTAACCTCTGAAGGCAGTATGTGACGGGTCGGATATTAAAGTATCGCTCGAATAAATATAATCGTTATCATATTCTGCCGCTACTTCGGATTTATTATCTTGTTCCATAAGACATGAAAGGATTTCTTTCATGTCTATTTCCAAATAATCGCACATTACAGTGACAATAAAAAGGGGTATACTTTCGCTTGAGTCGCTTAAGAGTTTTGAAATTTTGCTTTGGGTAGCTTTTGCTCCCCGCATCGTGCAAATTTCGGCAAGTTTTTCCTGCGAGCAACCGGACTCTTCCATTTTTTCTTTTATTAAATGCTTAACTTTCCTGTAAAAATCATACTTAGGGTTAATAATTTCGTTATTAATAGTTTTATTCTCCGTTATTCTGATTTGGAATATATTTTCATTATATCATATTCAAAACGAATGTCAACTGTTGAATATTCATAGGCATATAGTAAAAAAGATTGTAAACTCTGCGAATGGACGAGATGGGATAACGTATGCTAAATTAGAATTATCAATTAACTAGTAACTGCCTATTTAGAAAGGTGAAGGTAATTATAATGTTTAAGAAAAAAATTATATGTTTTATGTGTTCTGAAAAAGTACCGAAGGAACCATTTTGCTGTAAGTGCGGTACAAATCTTGTGACACTCATTGAACCTGCAGCACCAATTAAAGACCACGCCAATGAACCTATGATACCTGTTGAAGACCTCGCTATTAAGCCAGTGATACCTGTTGAAGAAAATTTTGATCTGATTCTCAGTAAATATATTTCATATAAGTATAAAAGCAATCAAAATTGGAAAACAACAATTGAAAGTATCACCGATATAAATGTGTTAAGTGAAATAACAGACAAAACCGACAATGATGATTTCGACAGAATCATCAGCATCAAATTTATACGAACGGATGATGGGGAATCAGAAACCTGTGGTGGTTGCACATTAGGTGACGGAAAGGACTGCTCTACTCCATCCCATTATATCGATAAGTATGCTGTTATAACTGCAAATTCTGATAAACACGAGCGACATAGTATTTTGTCAATCGGTTTTTCCAAAGGTGGTAAAAATTGTAGCAACGCATCTGGTGATTACACAACTATTAAGCATGTAAATTACATAGTTGACGGCAAAGAATACTCTGAATCTGATTACTACAATAAACTTAAAATGATAAGGAGATTGAAAACCTAAAAATTTCAAAAGATGTAAATGCAAACATAGATGACCGCAGGGAAGCAATAAATACAGTAAGAAATTATAAAAGAGGAAAACCAAAAATGGATAATATCACAAATAAAGAATACATATACCGAAGCGATGACTGTCTCTTAAAAGTAGGCGTCCATGGCATGCACGGTCACGGACATGATATGTTTGGTATTCCGCTGCAATTCGCTTCTCAATTCTGGGGCAAGGACGATGTACGCGGTGAAATAGCCGACCATCTCCAAAAAAATGAATTCACCAATGCTGAAAGTAATTTTTTCAACTGTATCGTCAGACAAATCAACGAAGGAGTCTGCTTTACAAGTTTGGAAGAAGCGGCCGCTAAGATGGATAATAAATACAAATGGTTCGTCTGTATGAAATTCAACCTTGCTTTTAACAGGAGAGAATCCGCACATGATTTTTTTGTTTTGGACAATGAAAGTGTTCCGTTTATCTTCGGCGAACAAAAATATGTTCGTGTATTGGCAAGTATTAGCGCAAGGAAGATGTTCTTATCAAACCCTTATGGCGACTTGCAAAAAAGCAAATATTCGACGCTTGATATTTGGGGGAATCTGACTATAAACAGAGGGGAAGATAGAATCCAAAGTTTCAGGGTAAAACCTATTGTCGCAGGTTTGAACTGGATTTCTGACTTTGAAAACTATTTATCCCAATCGTGAAAAGATGCCATTATAGCGGACTTACCCACACTCACCATCCCCGGTTTGCGGACAATGGTGAGCGTGGGATAAATTATATTAATTCAATTTCGCCAGCGGATTCACCGGTACCCCATCCTTCGTCAACATAAAGTATACATTCGTACCCTCAACACTAAAATACTTCGTTGGTGCTGCCACCTCTGCCACAATATCCCCGGCGGCAACAAAACTGCCTTCCGAAACCAGAATATTCTTGAGCTGCCCATAAGTGATTTCATAACCATTACCTAAATCAATTTTTATCGCATTACCGATTTGTGTATCCTTAAAAACACTCGTAACCTTACCGGCTGCGGCGGCGGAAATAATATCACCCTCATTAGCTTGGATAATAATTGCGGGATTATACTTAAAATGCTTGAGTGTTGGGAAATAAACCGTCTTGTCCATGCTGAAATTAATCAGCACATTGCCAACCACCGGCCAGACCAGACTGTCACCCTCCCTGAAAGTAAGCGCCGACTGCATTGAGGTTGATATCGCCGGAACGGCAGGAGCTACTGGTTCAGCACTCGGCGAAGGTGAGGGACTGGGACTTGGGGAACTCCTTGCCGGAGTCACTGTACCCTCCGGTTGATTAAACCTAAAATCACGGTTCCCCCCAATATTCGGATTCTGCTCAGACGCAAGAATCAAGTCACCGATTTCCAAATCACTGGAGGTTATCCCTTCCATTACTTGATTATTACCTGAACCGGGGGCGGGACTTCGGTCTGCGATAAATGTATCCGGATCCCTTCCGATTTGCTCCCTTATCTCAAGGGGTATATCAACTACAGGGTGGCGGTCTACACCCCGCCCACTTGCCTCCCGGTCTTCAACCGGCATAATCCGATTGGTATCGGGAAGCCTGTCCCATTCCTCCAACGTGGTCAAATCAACGATATAATTATCAAGACGTTGATTATTGAGATTACGGACATACACACCGGTTAATGTAAGCACTCCTAACAAAAGAGCGGAGCCGGCTGCCATAATTAAGCGCTCTTTCGCCAACCCGGACCTATTTCTACTTTGATATCTTTTCATCTGGTTTCCTCCTGGATAATCAAAAACTAAAAAATGTATTGATAGCATTTCCAATTTTTTACTGATTATTCAAATTTATTAAGCAAAGCACCAGAAAAAAAGTATTCCAGAATCGCAAGATAATCTTTATCACTTTTCGCCATTTCGTTGGCGGCGAATTGACTCATCCCAAGACCATGCCCTACCCCCCGGACACTAAAAACAATCCGGTTACGGTTTTCTTCGATACTAAAAGAGGAAGAGGAAAGCCCCCAGATAACCCGGCATTCCTCCCCGCTTAGGGTAACCGGGTCAGGCGAAGCTTCAAACGTAATTTCCGTGACATAACCACTCAAATCACGGTTAATCCGCATATCATTGATGCCAAAATCATCGGCGAGGGTAATCGATGCCGCCTTTTCAACTGCGGAAATAAATTCACTTCTGCTCATTGTTTTTTGCGAGGTAAAACTCTCCGCCAGAAAATCACGGTTACAATCGACTGCCTGAAAATACGGCTGATTACCCTGCCCAAATGCTTCACCACCATCCCTTGTCCGCCCGTTACTGACAGCAAAATATGCAACTTTCGCCGGCTTATCATTATATGTAAGGATAATACCCTTCGTCGAAGTAACCGCCATAATAATATCCTGGGTCAAAATACCCCGCCCGTATTCCGGATCAGCTATTTTGAGCGTCCCGCGCACACTTCCTTCTATTTCCCACAACTCCTCAAGCAAAGCCGTCCGTAGTAAAACCGCTTGAGCCTTTAAAGCTTCCAAATGATAATCAGTATTTATCGAACGTGCCAATTTGTCCAACAAATAAATCTCCAAAGGGATTCGTTCCCGTCCGATATTCGTTCTGTTCTCAACATAGATACTGCCGCCACAAAGCTCCTTGTCCCAGTCAGCTAAAGCCAACCCCACCACACCTAAACACTCTATATCATTTACATTGCCAAAAATCGAGGTCACAACGAAGGGTAACAAAAACAAGAATAAAAGAACCGTACCGAGGATTTTGGTAAACATTCTTTTTTCACCCGATACGATTCTTTTATTTTGAACTAAGACGTTTAAGACTCTGGTTTGGCTCATAGCTAAGTTTATGCCTAAGCCTCAAATTTTACTACATCGACCTGCTGGACGCTTCCGACTGCTCCCGACTCGTAGAGGAACAAACCGGTACTGCGGATCATGCCTTTCGCTTCATTAAATTCATTAGTTAATGTAAAATTTGTTGCCACATGACCTAGGTAGATAGCCCCAATCCCTTTGTCTGCCAGTGAATAGAGGCTCCCGCTACCATCCGGTTCCATAATCCAAATCCTCAGGTACTTCCAAATCTCATCACCCATGTCAATCCAACCGTTACCATCCGTATCATGTAAAGCCAAGTCCGCAAAACCATTACCTGATGTCGTTCCGAAAAGCTGGCTTCCGTCCCTGATAATGCCACTGCCACATTTATCGATGGCAAGATAACCACTTTTTGATGACAAAATCGAGATGTTACTCATTGTGCCGTTTCCTTCAAGGTCAAAAATGAAGGTCTGGTCAGTCAATTCAGCGATGAAGCCGTCCAGATTGATGACCAAGGGGTCGGCAAAAATCTGTGATATCTGGACATAACTTTCTTCAAAAACGGCTTTAAACTCGCGGGTCATAATGATGTTTAAATCAAACTCAATTTCCCTGCCGTCAGTTGTCCTGACTGTTCCGGTTGTGGTATAGCTGGTTTCCTCAAACTCCCTATACTCAAACTTCATGTGTGTTTCTTGGATTAGGACGTTAGTTGGTACCGGTCTAAACAAGACGACAGCTTCATTTGCCTGAGTCTCATTATTATTCGAGCCAAAAGTACCTAGTTTTCTGCCTTTTCCCCGAAAGAGCATCTGGAATAAAAAGTCAATACACTGTTGCCTGATACTCCTAAGCTGGGCTGCATGGTCGCGGTTCATCGCCACCATTGACCGTCCGAATAATCTTTGTGAACTAAAACCATTTAGTCTAGTCCTGATATCTTCAATACGGTCGCTTACACTTCCATTTTCTGATTCTTTATCCTCTGCTTTAGTCTGTTCCGCATTTAATTGTTCACCGTTTTGTCCGGGTAGTAGACTAGCAAAACCAAAACCTAATGATGTTAGTTGCCCGACGGCGACAAATGAACTGACGGTTTGCTTACTCGTCGCAGAGAATGTCCGGGTGGATTCCATTCCAATTGTACTGGAATCAATACGCATTTTTTATCCTTTCTTGCTGGTCTCACCTTTTGTCTGGCATGCGCGGCCCAATTCACCTCCCTGATCCTTGCGGATTAATAAAACACAAAGATTACATAATACGCAAAGCGCGTATCGGTACTCTTTTTGTGTTAACCCGTAACAAAAACGGATGGTCATCGGGGATTCCGTATCCCTGAATGTCCATCCGTGGGGTCAACCATTTTTATTCAATCATTGTTTATATTGGCCGATATAAACGTTGATTGTACTATATATATCGGTAGATTTTTAAGAAACTTTATTATAATTAATCAAACAACCACTTAATATAATCTGCCGCTCTTCATCGGTTAACATACCAAGGCGCAACTCGAATTCCCTAAGCTCCGTACCCTCCATTCCCACAACATACGCATTAATAACTTCACGTTTATCCAAAACCGCCTTGCGGATATCGGGGATAAAAATATAGTCACCTTTTTTAAACGGTAACTCCCCTTCTTCAATCAAGAAGGGCAACATCCCCCAATTAATCAGATTCGAGCGATAACGTTTGGTTGCATACTCATGGCTGATATTCGCCCAACCACCAAGCACTTTCTGGCAGGAAGCGGCCTGCTCACGGGCGGAGCCGTCTCCGGGTTTGACGGCAAAGATGGTCGAGCCGATACCGATGTCTTCTTTTTGGGTGTTCGGAAACAATTGTTTGATCATTGGTATAATCTTATTTCTAATTTCTTCAAGTTTTAATACTTTAGGTCTGCGCTGTAGTCTGCCTTTTTCTTTGCTTTCCCTACGGTCTTCTTCCGCCTCAAGAACCTCCTTCGCATGACCAACATAAGCCGGATCCTTACGCGACAAGGTAAATTCCGCCAATCCCAAAGGATTTGACCGGTACGAAGAAGTCTCGCCGGAAGGAATCAATTCATCTGTAGTAGTTACAGGGTCGTGGATTTCGGCAACCACCTTAAGCAAGAGATTGTCCGTTAACGCTATCATCGCCGGCCAATCTTTTATCCCCGGACCAAACTGGATTTCCGCACTAGGGTCAGCTTTACCCCAAGCATCAAAAACGCGGTTCGCATATATTTTTTCATCAAAGAAATACTTATACTTACCCAACGGTACATCCAAATCTGCCGCTGATGTTAACCGCCCACCAAAAGCAGCTGTCGCGGCTATCGAACGGGCATCCATCAAAGCAACTGATGATATCTGACCATTCTGCAATTTTGAACCTTCGCGGTTGGGGAAGTTGCGGGTCGAATGACGAATACTGAAAGCATTATGCGCCGGGGTATCACCAGCTCCAAAACAAGGACCGCAAAAAGCCGTCTTCAAAATCGCACCTGTTTCAAGAATCAACGCCGCACAACCATTCCTAATCAACTCCATATAAATCGGGGTCGAAGCAGGATAAACACTTAAAGTAAAAACATCACTACCAATAAATTTACCCTTCAAAATATCAGCAGCGGCACAAATGCTTTCAAAACCACCCCCCGCACAACCAGCGATAATACCTTGATCAACATAAAACTTACCATCCCGCACCTTATCCCTAAGCGAAAAAGGAACAGCATTATCAAGACTAACCATCGCCCGCTTTTCTACATCCGCCAAAATATCGGTAAGATTCGCATTTACCTCGTCAATCGTATAAGTATTGCTTGGATGAAAAGGCATCGCCATCATCGGCACAATTTTATCCAAATCAATAATAATCGCACCATCATAATATGCAATCTGCCCCGGCTTCAATTCCTTAAATTCATCAGGACGCCCATGAATATCATAAAACTCCTGAATCAACTCATCAGTTTCCCAAATTGATGAAAGACAAGTAGTTTCAGTAGTCATAACATCAATACCAATACGGAAATCAGCACTAAGATTTTTCACCCCCGGCCCAACAAATTCCATAACCTTATTTTTCACATAACCATTATCAAAAACCCCCCCAATAATCGCCAAAGCAACATCCTGCGGACCAACCCCATAAGCCGGACTACCCGTCAAATAAACGAGGACAACATCAGGCTTCGGAATATCATAAGTCTGACCCAACAACTGCTTAACCAACTCCGGTCCCCCCTCACCCATCGCCATCGTACCCAAAGCACCATAACGAGTATGAGAATCACTGCCAAGAATCATCTTCCCCCCACCCGCCATCATCTCACGGGCATACTGATGAATAACCGCCTGATGCGGCGGAACATAAATACCACCATACCTTTTCGCACAAGACAACCCAAACATATGATCATCTTCATTAATCGTACCACCCACAGCACAAAGCGAATTATGACAATTGGTCAAAACATAAGGAATCGGAAACGTGACAAGCCCCGACGCCCGCGCCGTCTGAATAATACCAACAAAGGTAATATCATGACTAGTCAACTTATCAAATCTGATTCTCAGATTTGTATCACAACCCGATGTATTATGACTAGTCAAAATATCATAAGCAATAGTTGCCTTCCGTGCCTCTTCCTTATCATAAACTAAAGCCTCCGGTCCATCCGGAACAACCGTAGTCCCATTTAACAAAAAAACCCCACTATCTAGCAATTCAATCATTTTTCACTCCTAAAACTTCCCTGTAGGAAGAGAATGTCTGACTCCACAAACAGACCCTTGAGAAACGTCGTTACTTAGCTCGTGTACTTTACGAGCTTACGTAACGCAACGTTTCCAACCCCAGCGTAGCTGGGGTTTGGAGCAGCAAGCGCGTCTGTGGTGGAGTCTGACATTCTCTTCCGTACGACCATGTACAACTTTTTACTCTATCTACTTAATCCCCGGAATCCTAACCCGGTCAAGCTTCCAAATATCACTCACATACTCCTCAATCGTCCTATCCGACGAAAATTTCCCCGCACACGCCACATTAAGAATCGCACTCCTAGCCCACCTCTTCTCATCACGATAGGCTTCCTCAACCCTCTTCTGCGCATCCGCATAATCCTTAAAATCCTTAAGAATAAAATAAGCATCCGCTTTACTAGTACTAAGCGTATTCAGCAACGAATTATAAAGCGTCCGAAACAACTCCGTATTACCCGGCGAATAAGTACCATTAATCAACTGCATCAAAACCTTACGAATATCAGGATCATTATTAAAAACATCCATCGGATTATAACCACCAAAATTCTCAAAATGAATTATCTCATCCGAACTTGCCCCAAAGATGAATGCATGCTCTTCTGAAACCTCTTCAACAATCTCAACGTTCGCCCCATCCATCGTACCAATCGTCAAAGCCCCATTTAACATAAACTTCATATTGCCAGTCCCCGAAGCCTCCTTACTCGCAGTCGAAATCTGCTCAGAAACATCAGCCGAAGCAAAAAGCAACTCCGCATTGGAAACCCGGTAATCCTCAATAAAGACAACCTTTATCCGCCCAGCGACCACAGGATCATTATTAACAGCATCACCAACCGCATTAATTAACTTAATCGTCAACTTGGCGTTTTCGTAAGCAGCGGCAGCTTTTCCCCCAAAGATAAAAGTACGGGGATAAAAATCCATATCCGGACGCTCTTTCAACTCATTGTACAAATACATGACGTGCAAAATATTCATCAACTGACGCTTATATTCATGCATCCGCTTAACCTGAATGTCAAAAATTGAACGCGGGTCAACAACAATACCGTTATTTTGAAGAATATAATCAGCCATCCGTAATTTATTTTTGTACTTAATATTCATAAATTCCTGCCGGGCTTTGGCATCATCAGCATAAATCTTTAATTTACTAATCTTCGAAAGATCAGTAACCCAGTCATCACCAATCAAATTCGTAATCCAAGCAGCCAACAAAGGATTTCCATGAAGCAAGAAACGACGCTGAGTAATACCATTGGTTTTATTATTAAATTTCTCCGGCATCAACTCATAAAAATCCTTAAGCTCTTGATTTTTAAGAATTTCAGTATGTAACCTAGCTACACCATTTACCGAATAACCAACCGCAATTGCCAGATGTGCCATTTTGACCTGGCCATCATAAATAATCGCCATCTTCCTGATTTTTTCCTGATTGCCGGGATAAGCCTGTTCAATCTGGTTAATGAAGCGACGATTGATTTCTTCGATAATCTGATAAATCCGAGGCAAAATGCGACTGAACAATTCGATTGGCCACTTCTCCAAAGCTTCCGACATAATCGTATGATTGGTATAAGCGCAGGTTTTGGTGGTAACTGCCCATGCTTCGTCCCAAGTCAGATACAATTCATCCATCAAAATCCGCATCAACTCGGCGGTTGCCACCGTCGGATGAGTATCATTAAGCTGGAAAGTAACTTTTTCAGGGAATTTCTTGATATCATTATGCGTACGCAAATATTTCGCCACGGCTTCCTGTACGGAAGCGGAAATAAAGAAATATTGTTGCTTCAAACGAAGCTCTTTTCCGGCATAATGATTGTCATTTGGATAAAGGACTTCTACGATACTGCGGGCAAGATGCTCCTGCTCCTTTGCTTTCTGGTAGTCCTGTTTATCCGAAGAATCAAGGAAGAAAAATTCCATCGGCAGAGCGTCCCAAATCCGCAAGGTATTTACGATCCCGCTACCATAACCTACTATCGGTAAATCATAAGGAACGGCCTGCACGGACAAATAATCTTTTTGGACAAAATTGCTCCGTCCTTGCTCATCAACAAAAACATCGGTATATCCACCGAATTTGACCTCCTTGGCATATTCGGGCCGGCGGAGTTCGAAAGGATTGTGAATGTCAAGCCAGTTATCTGGTACTTCTTCTTGGAATCCATTATTAATCTGTTGTTTGAACATACCGAAACGATAACGGATCCCACAACCGTATGCGGCATAACCCAGAGTGGCAAGGGAATCGAGGAAACAAGCGGCAAGTCTGCCTAGACCACCATTTCCAAGGGCGGCATCCGGTTCCTGGTCTTCGACGACATTTAAGTCAAGCCCCAATTCGGTCAAGGCTTCACTAATGGGTTTAATCGCCTTAAGATTGATGATATTGTTTCCCAAGGCACGCCCCATCAAAAATTCCATCGAAAGATAATATACCATCTTGGGGTCTTGTTTGTCATACTCCTGCTGAGTATCCATCCAATGACCGATGATTGCATCTTTTAGCGCAAACGACACCGCTTGAAAAACTTGCTGGTCGCTGGCTTCCTCCATGGTTTTCCGATAAAGGGTACGAACATTGTAAACGACACTTCGCTTAAACAAATCCTTGTCAAAAGCGAGAGGGGAAGGGGGTGCTTTTTTTGGCATACGAGAATTCTCCTTTTCTAACACAAACAAAATCACGCAATGACACTTTTGTATTTTCCGCCTATTTTTGAGGCGTATTTTTAGTATAATACAATTTCATAAATATGGCAATACGAAACCGACGGCTTTTTTTACTCCCCACTCGCCTTTTTTCTTCCCTTTTTAACCGGCTTTTTGTTTTGCTCCACACTTTGTTTTAAGGCATCCATTAAATCAACAATATTATTGCGGGCTGGCTCTTTGGGGGCAACAATCTCTTTTCCGGCGACTTTATCATCCAATAGTTGCCTAAGCTTTGCCTGGTACTCATTAAAATAATCATTTGGTTCAAATGGTGTATCCATTGAATCAATCAAAATTTTTGCCATCTTTAATTCCTCGGCACCAACATCTACTTTCTGGTATGCCTTGGGGATTTCCTTTATTTCATCTTCAAAAAACATCGTCTGGACGATGATGCCATCCTCACGGGGAATAATCGCCAGCAGTTTTTCTTTTGTCCCAAGCACCGTTTTGCCGATGGCGATTTTCTGCTGCGTAAGCAAAGCCACCCGAAAAAGCTCAAAGGCTTTATTTCCGCCCTTTTCCGGCAATACATTGTAGGCTTTGTCGTAATAAATCGGGGAGATTTGATTCAGGTTGGCGAAATGCAGGATTTGAATTGATTTATCCTTTGCCGTTTTGATTTTTTCCAGTTCTTCGTCACTCACGGTCACATAATGGTCCCTGTCATATTGGTATCCCTTGATAATGTCCTCCTGTTTTACTTCCTTTTCACAATGGGCACAGATTTTTTTGTAGCGGATCCGGCTTTCATCTTCCTTGTGTAATTGGTTAAAATGGATATCATTGTCCTGAATCGCAGTGTACATAGCGACTGGAATCGCAACGAGTCCAAATGAAATCACGGTTTTATTTGCTGCTGGCATATTAGTCATCCTTTCATTTAAATAGAAGAGATTAGATTGCGCAGCTCGCTTTAGCGAGATGTTGGCAAGCCCGCAATGACGATTGTATCGTTTACAGTAATTATTATAGTAGTATGGCAAAAATAATAAACAATAAACATTGCCCGCCTTGCGTTTTCATGGTACAATAATTCTAGTATTTAATGAGGGTAAGGGTTACACATATGAAAACTATTTTTATTGTAGATGATAACGATGTGAATTTGCTGTCTGCCGAAGATGCTTTATCCGATATTTACCGCGTTTACACATTGCCATCAGCTCTTGATATGTTCAACTTTCTAGAACATATCAAACCGGACATGATTCTTCTTGATATTGAAATGCCGGTCATGAATGGTTTTGAAGCATTGGAAAAACTCAAAAGTGACAAAAGATTTGCTGATATATTTGTAATTTTCCTGACCAGCCGCAAAGATACCACGGCCGAGGTCAGGGGGTTTGAACTCGGCGCGGTTGATTTTATTCATAAACCTTTTACTAAACCAATCCTGCTTAACCGGATCAAAACCCAACTGGAAATCGAAGCGATTATCAGTGAACAGACCCGCGAATTACGTACTGTCAGGAACAGCACCGTTTCGGCGCTGGCGCGGGTTGTTGAAAACCGGGATGAATTTACCGGCAATCATATTGAACGAACCACCATGTTCATGGAAATAATGCTAAAAGCCATGTTAAGGCTTGATGTATACGCTGACGAAATAAATCAATGGGACTTGGATGCCGTTATTTTGGCTTCACGTTTACACGATGTCGGAAAAGTTACTGTTTCTGACCTGATCCTCAATAAACCCGGCAAGTTAACCGTTGAAGAATTTGAAAATATGAAGAAACATGCGGTTGAAGGTGAAAGGATTGTTGATGAGATTATTCTCGAATCCGGATACCATGGACTTTTACATCATGCCAAACTGTTTGCCGGATGCCATCATGAGCGTTATGACGGAACCGGTTATCCATATGGTAAAAAAGGTGATAGTATCCCCTTGCAAGGTCGTTTGATGGCAATTGTTGATGTTTATGACGCCTTAATTTCCGAACGTCCTTATAAGGCACCATTTCCACATGAAAAAGCACTTGATATTATAATCGAAAGTAAAGGCACTCACTTTGATCCGAAAATCGTCGATGTCTTCTTGGAAGTCAGCGACCTCTTCGCCGAAGTAGAACCTTGACGAAGGAGCATCGTTTATTAATGAAAGATAAACTTAAATTTTCCCGAGGAACGCTTTTATCATTTTTTGTTACGTTGATATTATCTTTTACGATTATCTTCATTGTTATTTCCGAACGTATGGCTAGTGACCAATCACCTTGGTATACCCATTATGAAAACTGGATTTATGTATGTATTGGTTTTTTTATCAGTATAGTTATTTTACTGCTCTTACATCAAAATGATAAGTTTAACCTCATGAAATCCAGAGGTGATGAAGAAGAGCGGATGCGTCTAATGCTGGATTCATCACCTATACCCTGTCATTTGTGGAGCATGAAGAAATTGGTTTTCGACTGTAATGAAGCAGCTGTGAAATTATTTGACCTTGGTAGTAAACAGGAATTTATCGACCGGTTTGGAGAACTCTCACCCCCAATCCAACCTGATGGTGAAGATTCCGGTCAAAAGGCAAGATACTATGTCCATAGGGCATTCGAGGGTGAAACCGTCTCCTTTGAATATGCTCATTTGCATCCTGACGGGACATTGATTCCTACCGAATTGACTTTTGTCAGTGTAATGTACGCTGACGAATTGATTGTCGTCACTTATATCAGGGATTTACGTAAACAAAAAGAATTGATGGGTCAGCTTTCAGATGCTTTAGAACAGGCATTGGCTGCCAGCAATACCAAGAGTATCTTTCTTGCTAATATGAGTCACGAAATCCGCACCCCATTAAATGCGATTCTGGGAATGAGCGAGATTCAATTGCAAAAAGAAAATCTTCCCCCAAATACAGAGGAAGCGTTTAATATTATTAATGATTCCGCGCAATTGTTGGCGAATATTATCAACGATATCCTCGACTTTTCCAAGATTGAATCCGGCGATCTTGAGTTAAATCAAAATAATTACAATATTACCGAGCTTATAAATAATACGGTCAGGGTGACCTGTCTGCGTTACGAAAATAAACCAATCGAATTTAGTTTAAAGGTTGATGCAAATACTCCTTATAAATTTTATGGGGATGAACTACGGATTAAACAAGTACTTAGCAATCTTCTGTCAAACGCTTTTAAATTTACCGATAAGGGAACGGTTACAATGGAAGTTTATGCCGATCAAAGTTCACTCTTTTTCCGCATCAGTGATTCCGGTCAGGGAATTGCAAAGGAAGATTTGGTAACCCTCTTCGATGAATATGCCCGTTTCAATATGAAGAAGAATGTTAATGTCGCCGGTGCCGGTCTGGGACTCAGCATTACCAAGCGTTTGATTGATTTGATGGGTGGGCAAATTTCTGTTGAGAGCGAGCCGGAAAAGGGAACCATTTTCACCGTCCAAATCCCCCAGAAACGGGTTGGAACGGCAGTAATCGGCAGTGCTTTTGAAGAAAACTTCAAATCAGAACGTCAAGAATACAACCTCAAATCAAATAAAGTCCAATTTACCCGTGAATATATGCCATATGGCAAGGTCTTGATCGTTGATGATGTCGAAACGAATCTTTATGTCGCCAAAGGTCTCCTCATTCCTTACGGTTTAACTGTTGAAACTGTCACCAGCGGTTTTGATGCCATCGAGCGTGTAAAAACCGGTAATTCATATGATATCATTTTTATGGATCATATGATGCCACAGTTAGACGGCATGGAAACTACCAAGTTCTTACGCGAATCCGGCTATAAACAACCCATCGTTGCCCTAACCGCCAATGCGGTTGCCGGACAAGCAGAAATGTTCCTTGCTAATGGATTTGACGCTTTTATTCCCAAACCAATTGACATGGGTGAGCTGAATACGGTATTAAATGAATTAATTCGTGACCGGCAACCTATCGAGATGATCGAAGCGGCCAGACGGGAAAACAAAGAAACTGTTGTTCTAGCAGAGAAATCTTATAGCTTACCTGATGCCATTATCGCGGCATTTTTGCGTGATGCCAAAAAATCCCTTGCTGTGCTTGATGTTTTATATGGCAAGCTGGAGTTTGAGGATGAACGGGATCTTCAACTTTATACTACCAGCGTCCACGGTATAAAAAACGCCTTAGATATCGTCGGTGAAAAAGAATTGTCCTCTTTTGCCCTCGATTTGGAACAAGCCGGGCGGGAACGCAACATTGGCATGTTATTAAAGAAAACACCAATCCTTTTAAATAATATCCGCTCATTGATTTCAAAGATTAGTCTCAGTGAAGAAAAAGATGAAGCCGGTGAATTTGATGTTGATGAAGAATTATTAATTAATCAAATGACGATAATCAAACAAGCTTGCGCTGATTTTAATAAAAAAGCCATTAAGGATGCCGTGGCAATATTAAAAGGTAAAGTCTGGTCACAACAGACCGTAAATGATTTGGATGCAATTAACGCTTCCTTATTGCATAGTTCGTTTACAAAAATCGCCGAAATCGCTGATAAAATTGTAAAAAGATGCAAGGATTAAAATATGTTAAAAATTTCCAGAAAAATTTTTGAAAAATTTTTAAAAAAGTACTTGACAAGTCCAAAAATCTGTTGTAAGATTAACTTGTAAAATTCCCCTTTTACATTTGGAGCCGGTTTAAGCGTAAGCTTACTCCGGTTCCGCTTTTTGTTTAAATTTTCTTTGGGTTTCGTATTATCCTATAATCTATTTTCCTCTTTATAGGTAGTAAATGCTTCTTCAACATATTTGTATCTTGCCTTTGCGATGATTAGTTCCAATCCGTTACTAAGCATTACACTATAACGGTCAATTTTCCTTATGTGCCTCATATTAACTAAAAAGCTTTGATGTATACGGATGAAGCTAGTTGCTTCCAAATTGCATTCAATCCTGTTTAAAGTTTCATATAGTGTATATTCATTGATTCTATCTTCCATAATGTAGAATGTAAGTTTATGTAAACTACTTTCAATAAATAATAATCTCTCTAGCGTTACTTTTTTCTTACCCTCAACAAAATTAAATGTTTTTGATACGATTTTATAGATCATCTTCTCATAAATAGCATTTAAACATTCATTTATAGCTTCTTTAATGTTATCTCTCTTCAATATATAACGAATAGCATCAGCTTTATATCCTTCTAGTGCATATTCGTCGTATGCCGAGAGAATTGCAATAAATATATCTTTATTTAAATCCTTGATTTTTTTTGCAGTTTTTATACAGTTAAAATTGATTACATTGATATCAATAAAGACAACATTATATTTCAAAACTTCAATGCCTAGTTCCAAAAGATCCTCTACCGAATTATATACATCAATTTCATGCAAAACACCGATAATACTCATATGCCTACAAATAATATTAATAACTTTATTGCTAAAAGAAAGATCGTTATCACATATTGCAATCTTGAACATTTGATTCCTTCCCCTCAATCCCCAAAATAGAATTTGCTTATGATTGAGCTTTGCTATTTGAACAGATTACCATAAAACATTATTTCATACTCAACAACAAAAAGCAATAGATTTCTATGAAATTTTCTTAAATTTTGCAAAAATTTCCTATTTCTGCTGTATTTGGTCGTTTTCTGCAATGCGTATTGTTGTATTAATGTAACTTGATATAATTTAAATATGGATGTTTATTCTAAAATTTCATTAAGGGGGTGATTCCATTGGCCGGTTTTTGACTATTCAAACAGCAGTGAGAAGGGTTGTTCCGGTGAATAAGGATTTAAGGAAAACGAAGCAATCAGCTCTTCGACCGTCACATTTTCAATTGAACCGGCTTTATCCTGTCCCCTGGGCGGTTTCTTCACTTTCTCCTTTGGTTTTTTAGGGTGTGGGGAGAAATTATCTTCATCAGATACCCAGAGACGGTCAAAGAAATCGTAGAAAGTTCCCACGCCGGGCGTATCACCGAAATCGAAACCGCTTGCGGCGGCATAAAGCGGGCGGTCTTCATGGCACTGATGTGATTTTGAACTCCAATGACAGCAGATATGAGCACAGCATTAATGACGGGAGCCTTGGTTCAGGTCCGAACTTTGAGTAACGGTCTTTCATGATGACATCGGTTTCAGATAAATCCATTGCATAAAACTTTTCAAGTATTTCCCTGGTTTCAATCGGGATGGAATCAGGGTCAGGATAATATTTACGTAAATCAGACAGCAGAAAATGCTGGTAGGCGTGGTGTCCGCCGGGGTTAAAGGGAATCATAAATGGCACCTCCAATCGAATGAATCCGCGTCCCATCGGGACGGGTTGTTACGTTCAATTGACTTCGCCACAAATTTTTTACCGTTTGTCAAGCGTTTTTTCGAAGATAATGAAAATATTTTTAAGTTAAAAGTGGGGGATTTTACAGAAACAGGAATCACAAACCCTTGTGGACAAAGGGTTAGAGATTCCGAATGGCTATTAATGACAAAGGAGGTGATTCCATTGGGCTATTAACAGTAATTTGATTAAACTACATAATTTATTAGCTAGTAATGAAACTCGCAATATGTCGTAAAATATTAACTATAAAAAGGAGAAACATTATGGTAAAATCTATAATGAATAAAGTTTTAATTGGTGCATTAGCACTTATCATGGGGGTAACGATTTTGACTGTTCCATTAATAACATATGCCAATGTCCCACGTCCAGCGAGTTATTGGCAAAAAGGTATAGTAAATGGAGATGGCGTTCGGCATAGAAGAACCCCAGGAAATGAAAATAAACCGGCAAATGATGTATTGGGATTAATGTACAAGAACGAAGAAATATGGTTAGATCCAGATTACTGGATACCTGGGTTTAGTGCATGGTGTGCTACATGGAGAACACAAACAAGACAGTTAGGTTGGATGGAATGGTCTTTCTTTGTACATAGTAAATAATTTAATTATGAGGGTGTTTCAAATTATTAACAACGAGACACCCTCAATAAAAATCAGATTAAAATAGCAAATAAGCTTGTGTAAAATATATGGTAGTATGGAGGCAAAGATGCAGAAACAGTGTTTCGTATTAATAAGAAAAACATTAATTATATTACTTATCGGTATTTTTATCTTATCTGGTTGTAGACAAAATGAAATCACTACAGCAAGTGATAGTGTATCAACAGAAAAATTCGAAAACAGTGTAAGTGAAGCAATAGATATAAAAACTTCCGAAACTGAAGACAGAAATGATGGGTTACAGAAGCCACCCAAAGTTCCCGTAAATACCAAAGCAGAGAATATTTACTATCATAGTAAAGATGGCATTGAATTATCAAGAGCCTTGCATCGTAGTACAGCAGATGAAAATAATATATTCCTTACTCATGGTGAATTGGATTTATACATCATGCCGATAGGCACAGACGAGCATATACCTGCAAATATCCATAATCCGGAAGGAATGCTCGTTTTACATGTTACCACTGATACTATGGGGAGAATCCACCTGCTTATGGTAGACTATGATAATAGAGAATACTTTATTTGGCAGCTTAATGAAAATTATCAGACAGAAAATGAAATTGACATATCTGCATTTTTTGAACACAAAAACCGAATTCCACTTTGGTTTATGATTGACAAAGATGATATTTATTATCTCCAATGGCCTTTTGACAGGAGTGGTATAATTGTTGACAGTGAAGGTACACTCAAGCACAAAACCACAAAGGAGTCACTCGGGACAAAGTGGATATATGAAGCTGCAGTCGGAAAAGATGGCTGTATTTATCTTATCCATGGTAATCCAGATGAGAAAATAGAAATTGGTAAACTCGATGTAGAAAACGGCATAATAGAAAACGTAAATCCGGCTCTTTATTTTCCGGGAGATGAGATTTTCATGACGATGTCTGGTGGTACGGACACAAATCTTTTATTATTCAGCCATTATAGTGGAATATGGGCTTGTGATACGGAAAAAGGAATCCTCGAAAACCGTGTAAAGATATCTGATATCCGCCCTGGTTTCAATGATGAATTCCGCCCGCTTGTGTTTTTGCCTGATGGGCGTTTGATATTGCTAGGGGAAGCTATTGATACGAATAATGACAATGAAAGCTTAAAATTCCTGCTACTCAAGTATATACCAGCAGGACGGTAGAATGGACACTAAAATGATAAGAAACTGCTTTTTGATATTAATAATACTGTGCTTTTTTGCTGCCGGATGTAATGAAAAAACACCCGTAATGTCAGATGATGTCAAAATATTGACGTTGGCTGTATTTGTGTATGAATCGCAATTACCAAGCTCGAGATTGTTGCAATGGGTGAACTTGTATAATGAAAATAATTCCGATATAAAAATTGAGATTGTAAATTATTATGACAACTATCAAGACCCCTGGGAAGCCCTTAATCAGATTAAAATAGAAATAATTGCTGGAAAAGGTCCTGATATGATCAATTTTGGTTCCGGATGGAATTATTCACCACTTGATGCTTCATCGGGGATGTTGGTTGATTTATATCCCTTTTTGGAAGATGATATAACATTTGATGAGAATGATTTTTTCTATAATATCCTTAAATCTTTTGCAATAGGCGAAAGCCTTTATGTGCTCGTACCCCATTTTAAGATATCTTCATTTGCCACTGTTAATAGTGACCTTTCAGGTATGGAAAGGATGAATATTTGGCAGTTGGTGGATGCTTACAATAAGCTCGATGATAAAAGTATACTTTTTCCGGGAGAAACCAAGAAAGCTGTCTTTGCCCTGCTTTGTTATAGGGGGTTGGACAACTTCGTTGACTGGGGGGAAGGAATATGCTATTTTGACAGTGACAGTTTTAAGGAAATCTTGCAATTTGCAAATAATTTTCCGCTAACTCTAAATATATCGGATGATTATTCGGCGAAAGCATTTTTTACTGAAGGTCGCGCTCTTTTGTTTCCAGTTTCTATAGATAGCGTTTATGACACAGCCAAAATAAGAAATCTTTATGGTAAAACTCCGAATTTTATTGGTTATCCATTTGATTCAGGTAATGGGAATTTGGCTAACATTGAGGATATTGTAATTGGTATCAGTGGGGTTAGTAAAAATAAAGAGGAAGCATGGAGATTTTTAAGAAGCCTGCTTGACAATGAATTCCAAGATAATATTCGTGGGGGATTGCCGGTTCGAATCAGCTCAATGGAGATAAAAATAGCACAGGCAATGAAGCCAGAATATGATGAAAACAATGAAAAAATAGTGAGAGAACGACTTATTTTTGATGGTGAAGATCCAATAAATATTTATGAAATCTCGAATGAGGATGCCGAAACTCTTAAATTGATTATTCATAAAATCGAATCTAACGCAACTATTGATGATATTCTATATAGCATTATATTTGAAGAAGCAGATTATTTATTTAATGATAATCGGAATATAGATGATGTCGCCGCTATAATCCAGAATCGCGCACAAATATATGTAAATGAGAACAAATAGATGCACATAAAAAAGCATAATGTATTCATATTATTGATTATTCTAACTTCATTAATGGTTTCATGCGCAAAAACGGAACGTAGCGTAAATGAATCCACAAATAATCTTATATCGTTATATCATACTGAAACTACTAATATAGAAATTGCCTCTAATGAGTATTTAAAAAATATCAGAGCAAATGGAGGCTCACTTATATATTCTACTACCTTGGATTTAGGACTACTGGAACAATTTTATTATTTCAATCAAAATAATAATGGTGGCGAAGCCTTTTACTCAATCGGAAGAATGGACAATGCCGTTCTCGACTTTCAAGCTGTAGGTAATGGCTTTGTTTATATGCTTGTTTTGGAGTCAGGTAATGAAAGCGAGAATATTTATGTCAAAAGGCTCGATTACTCAAGTATAAACACGCCCGCCATACCGGAAAATATTATGTGGATGAACGATTTTTTTTATGAAGGTTATGATGATTGCTACCGTTGGAACATTACAATCAGCCCTTCTGAAAATATTTTGATATTTTCACCCTATGGCTTCCGGTATCTTACACGGGAAGGAGTTTTACTGTCAGAGGAAAGATGGGAGCATGAGCGATTTTTCGATGTGGTTTTGCTTAACGACGATTTAGCTTTTATTCAAGAATACAAACACGGTAACCGGGTTTTATCAACATTGGACTTAAATACTAATGAAACAGTAATGCTTTATAACATACACAATTATTTGGCGCATGAATATATCGTTACCCCGGAAAATAACTTGCTTATCAGAACCGAATCAAAGCTCTTTGAGTATGATTTTTTAAATTCGCAGTTAACGGAATTATGGCGGTGGACAGATTATGGCGTTGTCGGAGACAAAATCAGGACAATGTTTTTTGACGATAAAGGACAGTTTAACTGCGTTACCAGTGACACTGATTCAATTGCCGTAACTACTTGGCAAATAGGCAGAGCGAAAAACCAAAGAATGGAGATTATCCTAGGTTGCATGAATGAACAAACTCATGTTCGAAATGCTGTCGTGAGGTTTAACATGGAAAACCCCGATTATATTATTAAGGTAGTGGATTATTGGTCTCATGATGATGACATAATGAAAAGTAATTTGAACGTCCTTTATAATGATATAATTGCAGGAAAGGGACCTGATATAATTGAGTTGAACTGTGAGTATTTGGATTATAAAGTTTTATCTGAACGGGGAGTGCTTGTTGATTTACTACACTATATTCATAATAGCGATATCATTAATGAAGATGATTTTGTTGATTCAATTTTTTCCGCTCTTAAATCGAATAAAAAGCTCTATGTATTACCGACTAATTTTGCTGTAAACACGCTCATCACGAATAGTCCACTGATCGAAACAAGGGATCAATGGACTATAGATATGATCCGGTTTATTGTTGAAGGAAATCCTGATCTTGCTAATGGTTTCATGGGCAAGGATATTATGTTAAGATACTTGACTAAGAATATTTTGTGCTTTGATGATAATCTTTTTGAAGCAAAAATGGTTATTCGCAGTTATTTGGAGTTTATCAACTTATTACCCGATTTCGCTGTGTACGATGGAAGTTATTCGAAGCGCAATGAAGGAAAAATTCTTTTTGACATATTATCCTTCTCTAATGTCCAAGATTATCAATTTTATAAGTCCATTTGGGGAAGCAATTCATTATTGATCGGATATCCTGATACCAGTGGTAATGGGGCTTTATTTATTCCAATGAATAGCTTTGGAATCAATAGTAAAAGTAGCAACAAAGATATTTCATGGAGTTTTATCGAAAAATTTTTTACAATCGAATGGCAGGAAAATATCGCCCCAAATTGGAATTTTTCAATTTTAAACTCAACACTTGAAAATCAATTAAATAATTCTATGTTAATTCATATGTACACTGATAAATATGGTAATGAAAAGGAAAGCCCTATTTTATCGTATTTATCAGATGACGCGACTCATTATATAGACGTGTATGCTGCTAGGGAAAGTGATATAGCCGAAATCCGGAGGCTAATTAACGAAACGAATACAATACAGCAAATAAAGCCGGACTTACTAAACATAATCAGTGAAGAGGCCGCTTTTTACTTCTCCGGGCAGAAATCTATTGATGAGGTAATGGATGTTATAGAAAACAGGATGCAGTTTATCACGACACCATAGCGGAATAGCATCTACAACCATTGATACGCATACGCATGGAACAAAAGCCTACTAGGACAATACCTGTATCCTGGCGGAATTGGTCGCAACCTGCCGAAATCCTTGAAGAAAAATCAAGTGTTTATTTCAATAGTGATATATCCCTCTCCGTCAATAACGCAGATGACAAGAAAGGGATGGTCTTGGATAAATGAATATTCATCGGATATCGGCAATTCCCACACAATAAAATAATCACACCTACAAGTGGTTCTGCAAAAAGCTACTTATGGTGGGCGAATGATGGTTTCCAACATGCGAAGGAGGCGGACGGGCAAATAATGTAATAAAGGTATTGTTGATGTAAATAAAAAGTGGTAACATAATCATGGCGGTATCGTATTGACAAGATCAGGATTTCCAGAACAGGTGTGAATACAATGAAAAGATATATATTTTTTCTTTCAATCATTATTATAATGTGTACAGGCTGTGGCAAGACTGACAAGAAACCCATCAATGATTATCAGGACAGCCAAAACATATTTGACGAAGAATACTACTATATAAATAAACAGCTTGCTGAATCAAACTTACCTAATGTAATGAACTTTTTTGCTCATGACAACAGGCTATACCTGATTGGTTATGATTATGGCATTATGGTAGAACATGGTAATGACACGTTTGGAATGATTCTTAAGCAAATATGTTTTACAATGGATGGCACCATAGAAAGCGAGCTTGTTTTTGACACTTCAGAAATTAATTTTTCAAAAAAAATACCTTCTTCTGGATACATAAACAATAATAATACATGGGTTCTGTACCATGAAATGGGTTCAGATGATAAGGAGGCAAAATTAATCTGTTATGATTTAAATGGTTTACCTCAAAGAATTATTGATATCGGCTCGACAGAGCTGATTGTTAAATCCTTCTATGTTTCTGGTGAAAGCGGGAATGAAATCTTTTATGTGTATACTGACAATATGGAGCGGGGTTTTCTTCGGGCTTATGATAGCAGCGGGGTTTTACTCTTCATTATAAATGATATAAATGGAATGACAATCCTGGAAGACGGCCGGTTAATTATTGAATTAAAAGCCAGCCAGATTGCCGATGATATTAAAACCTTTTTCGAAGTAGATGAGAATGGCAGTCTGACGGAAGAAATTCGGATAACGACTCTAGTGGAAGAAGGTTCATACAGTCCTAACTATTTAAGTGGAAACAGCCTTTTCGAGATGATTAGTGTCAATAAAACCGGTATATTCGGTTTTTCATTTAACGGAAATATCCAAACGAAACTAGTTGATTGGGTGACTCAAAAAAGTAAATTTGATATAGATAAAATACCCCACATTGTGATGGTGGGGGATGATTTTTACTATCTTTCAGCCAAATCCGTACTTAATAAGTTGACAAAGACCGATGAACCTCCTGAATCAGCGGGAAGGAAGATTCTAAATATTATAGTATTTGAAAACGATTACACTCTTCCAAAAATTATTAGTGCGTTTAATAACGATAACAGCGAATATGAATTAAGGATATCAAGTGCCGGAAATATTGAGACTTTTAGTATGCGACTTGCCACCGGTGATATTGCTGGGGACATTATCGTTTTTCCTTATTTTATGCCCATCAATACATATATTAATAAAGGATTTTTAGTTGATTTATATGAGTTTATTAGTATTTCCCCTGACATAAGCAAGGAGGATTTAGTTCCCAATTTATTGGAAAGCATAGAATTTGATGGGCGCCTGTACTTTATCCCCCATGAGTTTTGGGTAAGTACGGTAATAGGGCGGGTAGCGGATGTCGGTAACAAGCAAGGCTGGACATGGGACGATTTTAATACATTAATGGCTTCAAAGCCTGCTGGTACAATACCTATATCCTGGTGGAATTGGTCGCAACCTGCCGAAAGTTTCTTTATGTTTACCATTGTAATGCAATTAAATAGTTTTGTTGATTATAATAATCTTACCTGTAGCTTTGATTCACCCGAATTTATTAATTTATTGGAGACGGTAGATAAATACTATCCCACGGCAGGTGAAAGAAAACTTTATCCATCCGCGGCAACCGATTTTATGGATGGTAATCCTTTGTTACTGGCTTGGGATTTTAATTATTTTGGGAGAGCTTCCGGATGGGATATTAATGATTTTATTAGCGATGAAACTACATATATCGGTTATCCAACCATGGATGGCGGAAGCGGGAACAGTTTCGGGTTTTGGAGTATGATCGCGATTTCCGCCAAATCTGAAATGAAGGAAGGGGCATTTGCTTTTTTACAGTATCTTATGCTCGATGCCCAATTTCCTACTGGACAGAATTTGAGAGACGATAGATTATTAAATTACTTCCCGATTAATGTAAATGCCTTACATGAACTGATGGCTTTAGAAAATGATTACTATACAGAATTACGAAAACAAGGTTTTTACGAACTCCCATCAGCGGATGATAATTTGCAAATCCTTAATCTTATCAAATCGACCTCTACAGCTAGGTACGGGAGTGGGACAGGCATTTATACAATCCTCGAAGAAGAATCAAGTGCCTATTTCAATAGTGATAAAACAGCAGAAGAAGTCGCAAAGATTATCCAAAACAGGGTTAGTCTATATTTAAAAGAAATGGATTAATTATATTACGACCCGTGAACTGCCATTACTAAACGCATCTCCCCCGTAAATCCCACCTCGCCATAACCACTAGGCAGGATAAAATGGTCGCCGGAACGGATAGGGCGGTCATTGATATATCCCTCTCCGTCGATAACGCAGACGACAAGAAAGGGATGGTCTTGGATAAATGAATATTCACCGGATATCGGCAATTCCCACACCGTAAAATAATCACACCTAACCATTTCATAAATCTGGTTTGGGGTTCTCTTGCTTGCAGTAATGACAAAATTGCTTATTGGCGGGGTTGGGCATTCGATGACATCTAAGGCTTGCTTTAGATGAAGCGTGCGGGGTTCGCCGTTGATAAGCCGTCCATAATCATACAAACGATATGTAATATCGCTGGGTTGTTGGATTTCGAGCAGGCGGATTCCCCCTCTGATGGTGTGAATTGTACCGGGTTTTACAAGGAAAAAATCGCCTTTTTGGATGGGAATTTCATGAATTAATTCCGTAAAACGACCGCTTTCAACCATTTCGTTTAACTCCGTTTGGTCTAAGGCATTGTGTCCGATAATCAACCGGGAATCTTCTTCGCAATCAAGGATGTACCAACACTCGGTTTTTCCCGATAAACCATTTTCATTTAATGCAGCATATTCATCATCAGGATGGACTTGGATACTTAGGTCATCGTTGGCGGTGATGATTTTTATGAGCAGAGGAAAGCAGGGGGACGCAACACCCCCAAACAACTCCGGATGCCCTTCCCACAATTGCGACAATGTCAACCCGGCATACTGTCCTTCTTTGACTTTCACGTCACCGTGGTTATGGGCTGAAATAGTCCAGCATTCATTACCCCAGACCAGATTTTTTGTTTCTGCTTCGAATAAGAGGATTTCTTTCATAGTAACCATTATATCATGAATCCATAACAACTCAAGACCTACGTTTTATTTGAAAACCCAATCATTTTATATTATACTAATAAGAAGCTGTTTACCGACATACACCATCCAAATAAGGAGAAACTAATGCGCCAATACGAAGACCTTACGAAACTCAGCGAGAATCGCGAACCCCAGCGGTCATACTACATACCTTATGACAGTCTCGAAAAAGCCCTTACCGGGGATAAAAAAAAGTCCAAGTTTTACCAGCTTCTAAATGGTGAGTGGAATTTCAAATTTTTTGCCCGCGATATCGATGTGCCAGAGACGATAACCGATTGGGACAAAATTCCGGTTCCGTCGTGTTGGCAACTACATGGATATGAGCATCCCTATTATACCAATGTGAATTATCCTCACCCGGTTGACCCACCCTATGTGCCGGACGACAATCCCTGTGGGGTTTACTCGCTTGATTTTGATATTGATAATAAATGGTCTAAGCGGCTTACATATATTGTTTTCGAGGGGGTGTCCTCCTGTCTTTACCTATATATAAATGGTGAGTATGTAGGTTTTTCGCAAGGTTCACATTTACAAGCAGAATTTGATATTTCAAAATACATAAAAGTTGGCGCAAACAATTTAACCGTAAAAGTGCTTAAATGGTGCGCGGGAAGTTACTTGGAAAATCAGGACTTTTTCCGTTTTAACGGCATTTTCCGCGATGTTTATCTTTTGTCCCGTAATGAGGGTCATATAAAAGATATCGAGCTAAAAGTTGATACTAAAAGCATTACCGTCGATAGCGATAGCTACGAAATTTATTTTGATGGAAAAAAAGTGGAAGACTTTTCTCAACCGGTGCTTTGGAATGCGGAAAAACCGGCGCTTTATACTGTCATTGCGAAAAAGGCCGGTGAATTTATCCCGATTAAGGCCGGAATGCGGGAAATCACGGTTTCTGATGATGGCGAACTACTTATTAACGGTGTTTCGGTTCTGCTAAAAGGTGTTAATCACCATGATACCCACCCTATTTTGGGTTGGTATATGACTGATGAAGATTTACGGACAGACATACTCAAAATGAAGGAATTAAATATAAATTGCGTCCGTACCTCGCATTATCCGCCACCCCCGCATTTTCTCGAAATTTGTGATGAAATTGGTCTCTACGTCATCGATGAAGCGGACTTGGAAACCCATGGTTTTGTTTCAAGGAATACCGGGCATAACTATGACATGGAAAGTGATGATTGGATTTGTAAACAACCGGAATGGGAAGCGGCTTTCCTGGAACGGGTTAAGCGGATGGTCGAACGTGACAAGAATTTTTCTTCCATCATCATGTGGTCGATGGGTAATGAAAGTGGTTATGGCATCAACCATACCAAAATGCTTAAATGGACGAAAAAGCGTGACCCTTCACGATTAACCCATTATGAAAATGCTGCTGTAGTTGGAAATAAAGCGCCGGTTGATGTGGTCAGCTATATGTATAACTCAATTGATGGGCTTCATTCAGAAGGGCAAAACCATGATCCACGCCCGGTTTTTGTTTGTGAATATTCCCATGCGATGGGTAATGGACCTGGTGATGTCAACGATTATATGGAAGTTTTTCGTAAATATCCAAAATTAATCGGTGGCTGTATTTGGGAGTGGGCAGACCATACTGTGCTGGTAAACGGCGTCCAAAAATACGGCGGTGACTTTGGCGAGCGTACCCATGATAATAATTTCTGTTGTGATGGTCTAGTTTTCTCCGATCGCTCCTTTAAGGCAGGTAGCTTGAATACCAAATATGTTTATCAAAATATTGACAGCTCGTTGGATGGGAAAAAGCTGACAGTTGAAAATCTTTTTGATTTTTCTAATCTTAATGAGTATAAACTGACAGTAGAATTATGTATTGATGGAACAATAACTAGCTCTCATGATTACTGCTTAGATGTTCCTCCGCATGAAAAAGCAGTGGTTGAATTACCATTCGCGTATGCTGCTAATTGTGAACTTGGTGTTTTCGTGAATGTCTTTTTATATGATAAAAACGGTTATGAAATGGCAAAAAAACAACATCCGGTTGATTGTGAAGTTGTCACTTATGTAAACGAAGGTTCATATGCAACATATACTGAGGACAGCGAGAAACTATATTTCTCCGGTCATGACTTCAAATATATCTTTAATAAAAAATATGGCAATTTTGAAAGCATCATAAAAAATGGCATCGAACAGCTAGATGATGTTATTAAACTAACCGTCTGGCGCGCCCCGAGCGATAATGATCGAAACGTAAAAAATGACTGGGGATTAACTGAAAATACCCTGCATGGCATGAATTTTCACAATCTCTTTAATAAGGTTTATAGCCGTGAATTAAAAGAAGGTAAAATTATCACCACCGGAAGCCTTGCCGGGTTCGGACGCAAGCCATTTTTCCGCTATGAAATGTATTTTGAAGTGTTTACTGACGGCGAAATTAAAGTCGGTGTGAAGGGTGAGCTTGACGAAATGAAAACATATCTTCCGCGTTTGGGTTTTGAATTCAAATTACCCAAAACCCATGATAAGTTTTCATACTTCGGAATGGGACCCGGTGAAAATTATTGTGATATGTATAGTCATGCAATCGTTGGATTATATGAAAGCTCTGCTGGGAAAGAGTATGTCAATTATGTTTATCCGCAGGAGCATGGTAATCATACCAGAACTAAAAGGCTTGCGTTTAATGATGGTTTGACTTTTACTACCGATGCCGCTTTTGAGTTTTGCGTGTCCAACTATACATCGGAAATGCTGACCGTTGCCACCCATACTGATAAACTGCTAAAAGATAAATCTGTTAACTTGCGGATTGATTATAAGGTATCTGGGCTTGGCTCAAATAGTTGTGGTCCGGGGTTGATAGAGAAGTATAAGGTGAAAGATAAGGTAGTGGAGTTTGGGTTTAGGGTGAAATAAGCTACAACTATATAACAACTTTACCAAGGAGTTTTGTAAAAGATGGACTGTACCGGAAATTGCCTGTCATGCGGAAGATGTGGTGGCTTTGAAATTTTAACTACTTTCGCAGGGGAATTGGAAATAGTACCACGTTCCGGTTTCGGAATAGCGGTTGATATTGGGACAACCAGTGTGGTTCTTGCGTTAGTTAGTTTAGTAAGCGGAGAAATCGTCGCTAGGCATAGTTTTATGAATCCCCAGCGTGTATATGGTCCGGATGTTATATCTCGGATAGATGCCGCGAATAAGGGGAAATTGGTAGAGCTTCGCGGGCTTATTGGGGATGCTGTTTCTAATGGCATCGAAGTATTGTTGGAGCATGGAAAAGATGAAGGTGAAAAATTAGTTGAAATCGTTATCGCAGGAAATACGATAATGACACATTTATTATTAGGAGGATCGTGTGAAGAATTGGGGAAATTCCCTTTCAAATCTTCTTTGAAATTAAATGAAAACTATTCATTATTTAATAGCCGGGTAAAAATTATTCCTTGGTTGGCTGCATTTGTTGGTGGTGATATTTTGGCTGGTCTTTTAAGTGTGTTGCCGCATGGGAATAAACGATTTATATTAATTGACCTCGGTACTAATGGTGAGCTTGCTTTGTATAATGAAGGTAAACTGGCTGTAACCGCCACTGCTGCCGGTCCGGCTTTTGAAGGTTCCGAGCATATAGGTGGGGCATCGGCAGTATTGGATGAGTTAGCGGAAATGGTGCGTTCCGGGGTGGTTGATGAGACGGGGTTTAGGTGTGAGACAAAGCAAGGGGAACCGTCCCCTTGCTTTGTCTCACACTTGTCACAGAAAGAAATCCGCAACTTACAACTCGCAAAATCCGCTGTTCGTTCAGGTTTAGAGATATTGCTTGATTCGGAAAGATTAAAATACGCCGATTTAGATGCTGTTTATCTCGCCGGAGGTATTGGACAGGTGATGAATGCTGACAGTGCCATCACTGTTGGATTACTACCATCCGAACTCAAGGAAAAAGTTGCGCCAGTTGGCAACGCATCACTTGGAGGGGCCGCCCGATTGCTTCTTTCACCTAATAAAACCACTGCCGATATGAAAAAACTCTTATTAGATTATACCGAAATCAATCTGGCAGAACATCCGAAATTTAACGATACATTTATGAAGCATCTTACATTATAAACATACCAATCAAAGAGGATTCCACTATGAGTAAAGAAAAAAGGCACAATGTCTGGGAAAATCCCCATATCACCCAAATCAACCGTTACGAGGCGCATACCCGCTGGGGTGCGTGTGCAAGTTTCACCGATGCAGCTTCCATGTCTGCATCAAAGTGGATTACCTCATTGGATGGTGAATATCAATTCAAGCTGGTATCCAATCCGGATGAAGCCGGTGACTTTTATTTGCCTGGTTATGATGCCTCTGGCTTTTCGGCAATCAATGTCCCCGGCAACTGGGAAACGCAAGGTTTTGGCGAACCGATTTATACCAATACTGAATACCCATGGAACGATGAACCTGGTAGACATTTTCTCATGCAAGCAAAAGCGGACGGCACCAAGGTATACAATCCCCCCTATTTGCCGGAATCTAACCCAACCGGATGTTACCGTCATCCATTCACTGTCCCATCTGAATATTTAGAAAGAGATATCTTTATCCGTTTTGAGGGAGTGGAGACAGCGTATATATTATGGATAAATGGCGAGTTCGTTGGTTATTCGGAAGATTCCAAATTGCCAAGTGAATTTTTAATTAATGAATATCTTAGACCAGGCAAAAATTTACTGGCTTTACAAGTGATGAGGTTCGCAACCGGCACATGGCTCGAAGATCAGGACTATTGGTATCTTTCGGGAATCTACCGCAGCGTATCTTTAATCGCCAAACCACGCCTACGAATTGAGGACTATCAAATCACGGCTATCCCTGACCTTCATGGAACATCAGGGTATTTCACGGCTGACATCAACATTTCCCGTGCCAAAAACTTCGGCGACTGCCAAGTGAAGGTTACTCTTCTATATAATAATGAAATGAAAGCAGAAAGCGAGGGTTTCGTTGAAACCGGAGCCGAGTATACCCGTACCCACCGCGCCGGTGCCAACTCGGCAAGGGTAACCTTTGATGTACCCGATATTATCAAATGGACCCCCGAAACTCCGGCTCTCTATACTGTTGTTTTTATCCTCATCGACGGAAACGGAAGTGAGCTTGATTTTGAATCCTGCCAGATAGGTTTTAAGAAGGTGGAGATAAAAGATGGCATCCTCCTACTTAATGGTAAACGCTTGATTATCCGTGGTGTCAACCGCCATGAACATAACCCTGACGGCAGGACAGTTTCCAAAGAACATATGATAGAAGAAATCAAAGAAATGAAGCGGATGAATATTAGTTCCATACGTACCAGTCATTATCCCTCAAGCCCCTTATGGTTTGATTTGTGTGATGAATTTGGAGTCCTTTTGATTTGCGAATGCAATCTGGAAACCCACGGAGTGATGGGAGCAATTTCCCACAACCCGGCTTTTGCTAATCAATACTTGGAGCGGGCAGTACGGATGGTGCAAAATTTCAAAAACCATGTTTCCATTTACTCTTGGTCACTAGGTAATGAAAGTGGTCACGGAGCCAACCACGCGGCGATGTATGGTTTCATCAAAGAGTATGACAAAACCAGAATCTGTCAATATGAATCCGGAAGTCCGGGGAAAAATATTTCCGACATCCGTGGTGATATGTATATGCCGATTGAAGGAATAATGAAAAATCTTTGCGACCCAACTGATGACAGACCAATCATTCTCATTGAATATCTCTATCAAATCTGTAACAGTGGTGGCGGAGCCAATAAATTCCGCTATTTAGCCGAAAATTTCCCACGCTTCCAAGGTGGATATGTCTGGGATTGGCAAGATAAGGGATTGCAGGCAAAAACCGAAGGGGGCACTGAATTTTTCGCATATGGTGGTGATTTTAATGAATCTTATCTCGACAAAAGTAATCCGCTTTTCATGACCAACAATGGTCTTGTATTGCCGGATCTAAGATGGAAACCGGTTGCACACGAATTAAAACAGGTTTATGCTCCTATTTGGGTGGAAAAAATTTATGATGCCAATCCTTGGCTTGGTATTTTTCCACGTGATGTACTGGTGCTTAAAAATCGGAGTTTTAGTGAATCGACCACCGATTATGAGTGTGAAGTTTATCTTAAGGAAAACGGCGAAGTGATTGCTTCGAAGATTATTGAGTTACCCCATGTAGAGCCTGGAAACGAGACACAAATCGAAGCCGGAATACCGCATGAAGTTAAAAGTGGGTGCGAATATCATCTTGATGTTAAATTAAGGAGGAAGAAATCATTATGGTTTGAACAAAAAGGAGAAGCGCTTTTCTATGCCCAATTTGAGCAGTTTCCCGGAGCTATTGCCACTCTTAACAGAGAGGATAATTGTATAGGGAAAACAGCAGCACCAGTTGTAGTAGAAAGCGGAAATGATATTAATGTAACAACCGGAAACCTCTGTATCGAATTTGACAAAACCACCGGTCAAATAATCTCTTTAAGCAATGATGGGAAAAAGTTGCTAAGTGGAGGCGAACCCCGCTTTGACCGCCCCCGTACCGGCTTGGATTGCAAAGAAGGTTGGATTTGGTATTCCGAGACTTCGGTTTTCCATGATACCGAAACGAAAGTTTTAACTTCTTCAATCACAACCTCAGAAACAAAAGCAATTATATCATTTGAAATTTTGACTGAAACAAAACGTCCCAACCCAATTACCGGGCGAATTACATATACCATCACCGGGAAGGGTATTCATGTCGAATATTTTTCATTTATCCCCAGTGCTTACGAGCTTGTCTCGCGAGTTGGATTACGTTATAAACTTCCCGAATATTATAGTAATCTGACTTACTTGGGTTTCGGTCCAAACGAATGTTACAGTGATAGAATGGAATCAGCTACACTTGGGTTATATCAATCCACGGTTGACCTTGAACATTTTCCTTTCAGCCCACCATCAGAAAACGGCGGGCATGTTAAAACGCGCTGGTTAACCCTCCACAAAAATGGAAAGGGGTTACGCTTTAGCGGCGATTCACCTTTCCACTTTGATGTCCGTCGTAATACCACGGAAGATTATTGGCAGGCAAAACATGATCATGAATTACCCAAACGGGATGAAATATTCTTGCATATCGACGCTGTTCATGCCCCGATTGGAAGCAACATGAGTTGGTCGAGTGGGATCGAACGGGATAAAGTTCCGACTGGTGGTGGGTATTATTTAGGTTTTTGGATTACTCCACCATTTCCTTCGCCGCTGCCGCCGCAAGCCGACGGCTCCTGACCCCGTTTTTTGCCATTTCGGATATTGTGGCTTCTTCTTTGCGGGTAGTTCCGGTATAAGGTTTCGGTGGGATAAGCGTGCCGTTCTTTTCCGCTTTTGCCCATTCAATTTTTAACCGACTGATTGTTTCAGCATATTGTGGTAACCACTCCGCCTGGGCGATAAGCATCTCATCAACCATCTGTGATATTTCCATCGGATTACAGCAAGCCCCGGTCAAGGGGTCGAGCATCGCCGCTTGTTTAAGAATGTATATGTCACCAGTGACCGCCGCTTTTACGGCAAGGCGCTGGACATTTATACTGTTGTGGAGGATGGCGGCCTGACCATCAGGTAACGGACCGACCCGGGGTACCGAAACCCCATTACCATCCACATAACAGGGAACCTCAACGATACAATCATCGGGTAGGTTCGAAATACAACCATTATTAACAACATTCATATGTCCCCGATAAACCCGCCTTGTTTCCAAAGCTTCTATTATATATGAGCCATGCTCCAACCCACGTTTATCATTATAATCATGGGGTGGCTCTTTCATAAAATTGGGGAAATCGGTGAGAAACCAATTGCGTCCTTCTTTACAGACACGTAGGTATCCGGCGGTTTCACCATGTATCCATGACGACATATCAGTCCAACCCGCGATTTCATCCTGGCGTTTCCTGTACCACGGTAGATACTCAGACAGATGCCCGTTTGATTCGGTGGAATAGTTGCCAAAACGTTTTAATACGTCAATCCGCACTTTTTCCTCTTGCGAAAGACGCTCATGGTTCAAAAACGCTTCCAATATCTTGTCCTTCATCTCAATGCCGTCTTTTTTGACCGATATATACCAGGTCTGGTGGTTGATACCGGCGCAGATAACATCAAGTTCCTCGCGTTTATAACCAAGCGCTTCCGCGATTTGAAATTCACCATGGACTTCACCGTGGCACAAACCGATGGTATTGATACCACCAAAATGATTACACGCCCAAGTCGCCATCGCATTAGGATTGGAATAGTTTAGATGCAATACATTTGGGTCGCAAACTTCTTTCATGTCCTTACAAAAATCCAGCATTGCATTAACCACCCGCTGACCGTACATGATGCCACCGATACAAAGCGTATCACCAACACATTGGTCGATGCCGTATTTTAGCGGAATTTCAACATCGGTTTCAAAACCCTCCAAAACTCCAATCCGCACGGCATTGATAACATATTTTGCACCGCGGAAAGCTTCCTTTCGATCGGTGGTCGCTTGGATTTTTAGGTCAATATTGTTGGAATCAAAATCACGCTGGCATAATTTCCGCACCATTTCCAAATTTTCCGCATTGATATCCATAAATGAAATCCCCGTTATTTTTGCCCTGAGGTCGGGGACACACATTATATCAGTAAGTAGCTGGCGGGTGAATCCTAATGAACCGGCGCCGATAAAGCATATTTTCATAGTAGTTTTCTCCTGTTTGGTTTTTCCTAAGTATACTTATTTTTTCATGATAAAACAAGTACAGGTTTAACTAAATATTATTTGTGTTTTAAGAAATACATGATATAATGACTAGAGTTGTTGTAAATTAATTACGATATAATGAGATTGCGGGTCGGAGCCCGCAATGACGGTCTACAGCTGAGCAGTAGGTCGGAGCCCGCAATGACGATCTACATCTGAGCAGTAGGTCGGAGCCCGCAATGACGGTCTACAGCTGAGCAGTAGGGCGGGGGCTTGCCCCCGCCGAAATAAGAGGAAAGCATGAACAGCAGCGCAAGAATCTGGTTCGATACCCCCGCGGAGAAATGGGACGAGGCATTACCAACCGGCAACGGCCGCCTCGGAGGTATGGTTTTTGGTAAACCATATGTCGAATACATACAACTAAATGAAGACAGTGTTTGGAGTGGCGGACCGACTGACCGCAATAACCCCCATGCCAAAGAGTATCTTCCCGAAATCCGCCGTTTGATTTTTGCCGGAAAAATCGCCGAAGCCCAGGAGTTATGCGCCTATGCTTTATCAGGCACGCCGGAAACCCAACGTCATTATGAACCACTTGCCAATCTCTATCTGCATTTTACCGGAGATAAAAAAGCAATAAATGATTATCGGCGGGAACTTGATTTAGCAACCGGAGTTATTACCATATCATTTAAAAAAAGCGGGGTCACATATATCCGTGAGGTTTTTACCAGTTATCCCCATGGGGTGATGGTCATCCGTCTTACTACTGATAAACCCGGCACCCTCTCATTCCATACCCAGCTTGCCCGGGGTAATCCGACCTGGGATTATCAGCCGTATCAAAACCAGATAAATCGTAATGGCGGTTACAATGCCTGTGCCGACAAAAGTTATACGATAGCGCCTGATATAAGCGTGATGACGAGTAGATGTAATGGTGACGGTAGTTTGGCTGCTGCGATAAAAGTCATTAATGACGGCGGAATTGTCCGAAATATCGGAAATAGTATTATAGTCCGTGATGCCACTGAGGTATTGATTCTGTTGGCGGCAAATACCACTTTCCGGACTGATAATCCAGAAGAAGCCACCCTTTTAGATTTGGATAAATTTGCAACGGATTACCGGGAGCTTTATGAAGCCCATCTAAGGGATTATACTGGATTATATAATCGGGTTTCATTGAATTTAAGTGAGGAGATTGCGGATCAAGTCCGCAATGACGTTAATTCGCCATCTTTACCAACTCCGATAAGATTAGAAAACTTCCGTAATAATAGCAATGATAATTCATTGATTGAGCTAATGTTCAATTTTGGTCGTTACCTGCTGATTTCATGTAGCCGCCCCGGTTCTCTGCCTGCCAACCTGCAGGGGCTCTGGAATGACAGCTTTTTCCCCGCTTGGGACAGCAAATACACGATAAATATCAATACCCAGATGAATTACTGGCCGGCCGAGGTATGCAATCTATCTGAATGCCATCTCCCACTTTTTGACCATATCAAACGGATGCAGGAAAATGGACGAAAAACCGCCAAGGTCATGTATGGTTGCAAGGGATTTGTTGCCCACCACAATACCGATATCTGGGGTGATACCGCACCCCAAGATGCTTGTTTAAGTGCAAGTTACTGGGTAATGGGAGCGGCGTGGTTGTGCCTGCATATCTGGGAGCATTATCAATTCAATAATGACAATAAGTTTTTAGGCGAATATTACCCTCTGATGCGTGATGCCGCCGAGTTTATCCTTGATTTTTTGGTCGAGGACGGTGATAAACTCGTTATCTGCCCCACCCTTTCCCCGGAAAATGAATACCGCCTGCCTAATAGGGAAACCGGAGTCATCTGTAAAGGTGCGGCGATGGACAATCAAATAATTTTTGAATTATTTAATGCTTGTATTAAAGCAAGCAGAGTTCTCGGTATTGACAACGATTTTTCTGGAAAGCTTTCTGATACCTTAACCAAAATAGCCGGAATAAATATCGGGAAACTCCGACAAGTCATGGAATGGAACGAGGACTATGAAGAAATAGACCCCGGTCACCGCCATATATCACATTTATTCGCCCTGCATCCCGGGACCCAGATAGATGCCGCCAAAATCCCCGCCTTGGCTATTGCTGCCCGTAAGACCTTGGAGCGCCGTCTCGCTGGTGGTGGCGGGCATACCGGATGGAGCCGGGCATGGATAATAAATATGTGGGCGCGGCTTCACCTTGGTGATAAAGCTTTGCTTAATGTCAAGGAACTCTTAAAAAGCTCAACCCTGCCTAATCTTTTTGACAATCACCCACCTTTCCAAATCGATGGAAACTTTGGTTTTACCGCCGGAATTGCGGAAATGTTATTGCAAAGCCATAATGATGTTTTGAGACTTTTACCCGCTTTACCAATAGAATGGAGAAACGGTTGTGTCAAAGGGCTTAGGGCAAGGGGTGGTTTTACGGTAAATATCAAATGGCAAAATGGCAATCTTACCCAAGCAGAAATAACCACCTTAAGTGACTGTGAGGTAATGATAGTTTATGGCGACAAAAATATTCCGGCGAAATTGTCGGAAGGAGTAAATACAATCCAATTTTAAAGGAGAATTTAAATGAAAAAACCCGGTTTGAATCCATTTCTACCATCATGGGAGTACATCCCCGACGGTGAACCTTATGTCTTTGACGGACGTGTCTATGTCTATGGTTCACATGACCGATTTAACGGCTATATGTATTGCCTAAACGATTATGTCTGCTGGTCTGCGCCGGTAGATGATTTGGGCAATTGGCAGTATGAAGGCGTCATCTATGAAACTACTGCCGACCCCGAAAATAAGGAACGGCACGGTTGCCTTTATGCCCCTGATGTCGCCCTTGGTCCGGATGGAAGGTACTATCTATATTATGTGTGTAGCCATCGGGGAATTGTTTCCGTCGCGGTCTGTGACAGCCCAGCAGGAAAGTATGAGTTTTATGGTTATGTGCATTATGCCGATGGTACCCGCCTCGGCGAGCGAAAAGGTGATGAACCCCAATTTGACCCCGGAGTACTGGTCGAAGGAGACAAAGTCTACTTATATACCGGTTTTTGCGGTATCGGTGACAAAAGCCGGAGCGGAGCGATGGCAACCGTACTTGCTCCCGATATGCTGACCATCATCGAAGATACCGTCTTTGTCATGCCAAGCGAGCCATATAGTGCGGGTTCCGGATTTGAGGGACACGAGTTTTTTGAAGCTCCGTCTATTCGTAAAAATGGTGATACTTACTATCTGATTTACTCTTCGGTATTAATGTATGAGCTTTGTTATGCGACCAGCAAAGAGCCGACCAAAGGTTTCCAATATGGCGGTGTTATCATCAGCAACAATGACATGGGTATAGATACCTACAAACCGATTGACAAACCAATGTATTACGGTGGTAACAATCATGGAAGCATCGTCCAAATTAACGATGACTGGTATATTTTTTACCATCGCCATACCAATGGGACAAACTATAGCCGTCAGGCGTGTGCCGAACGGATTAAAATACTACCCGACGGCACTATCCCGCAGGTGGAAATAACTTCATGCGGGCTTAATGGCGGACCACTGACTGGAAAAGGTAAGCATTATGCTTATACCGCTTGCAACCTCTTTTGTAAAATTGATAATAAATATACCGGAGGAATGGGTGGTAATGGATTATGGATGAATTCTGAATACCCCAAAATCACCCAGGACGGTGGTGACGGTGATGAAGAAATTGGTTATATCCTTAACATGACCGATTCCGCAACCGCCGGATTCAAATACCTTGACTGCCAAGGAATCAAAAAGGTTACAGTGACAACCAGGGGTTACGGGCATGGGGTTTTGGAAGTCAAAACGAGCTGGGACGGATCGGCTTTAGGTAGTATTCCGATTACATATGCGAATGTCTGGGTTGAAGGCAGCGCTGATATTGCTATACCTGACGGCATCCAGTCCTTATATTTTACATTTAGGGGACATGGGGGAATTGCATTTTTATGTTTTGAGTTAGGGTAGTACTACGGCGGGGGCAAGCCCCCGCCCTACAAACGTCATTGCGGGTTTGACCCGCAATCTCATAGGAAGGGTAGGTAACTATGAAAGTACCTGAAAAAACACTATACACCGGAGCAAAAATACCAGCGATTGGGCTTGGAACTTTTGGCTCAGACTCATATGATTTAAATGACATCGCAAAAGCTGTCTACGGCGCAATCAAAGCCGGATACCGCTACATTGACTGTGCAGCTTGTTATGGCAATGAACACCTAATTGGTGATATCCTCACAAAAGTAATGGCAGAAGGAATAGTCAAACGCGAGAATTTATTTATCTTAAGCAAGCTCTGGAATGACAGCCATAATCCACTCGATGTGGCAAAATCATGCCGTAAAAGCCTAAACGATTTACAAGTAGATTACCTCGATTGCTATCTGGTTCACTGGCCTTTCCCCAACTACCATCCCCCAGGTTGTAACGGTGATACCCGCAATCCCGATTCCCGCCCGTATATCCACGAAAACTTTATGAAGACCTGGCAGGCAATGGAAAAATTGGTCGATGAAGGACTAGTGCGCCATATCGGTACATCAAACGTCACAATTCCAAAACTAGAATTAATCCTGCGTGATGCGCGGATTAAACCAGCCGTCAACGAAATGGAACTGCACCCCTGTTTCCAGCAGGAAGAACTATTTAAGTTTTGCCTGGAGAACAATATCCAACCAATCGGTTACTCACCCATCGGCTCACCCAACCGCCCTGATCGCGACCGGACACCCGATGACATTTGTGATACCGAGCAACCAATTGTAGTCGAAATAGCAAAAAAACACGATATCCACCCCGCCCTTGTCTGCCTTAAATGGGCAGCCCAGCGGGGACAAATCCCGATCCCCTTTACCACCACCGAAAGAAACTACCTATCAAACCTAAAATGCATTACCGAAGACCCCCTAAGCCCCATCGAAATGGACGCCATGAAAAGCGTAGACCAAAACTGCCGCTTAATAAAAGGCCAAGTCTTCCTCTGGGAAGGCGCCTCTTCATGGCACGCCTTATGGGACGAAGACGGAATTATACCAAGTTGAGTGAGATTGCGCAGCTCGCTTTACCGAGATGTTGTCAAGCCCGCAATGACGAAACACTCGCAAACCCCTTCAAACAATCGAACCTTGAGTGAGTAAGTCTGATAAAAAGAACTCGCAGCCGCCTTTAGCCGCCTTCTAGCGAGGCAACACCTAACCCAGCACCAATTAGGCGTCCGCGGCGAAGAGTTTTTTATCAGACTTACGGAGTAAACCAGCACAAGAAAGGAAACAACCCAAATGCCCCAAACAATGAAAGGCGCCACCCTCCCCGGCAATAGCACCGTCGAACTAAAAGATTTCAACATCCCCACCCCCAAACACGGCGAAGTCCTCATCCGCACCAAGGCAACCACCATCTGCGGAAGCGACATCCGCTGCATCTACCGCGAACACCTCGGCAAAGGCCCCGAAGGATACACCCCGGGATTAATCAGCGGACATGAACCCTGCGGCATAATCGAAGAAGTCGGCGAAGGCATGCGCCTATTCAAAAAAGGCGACCGCGTCATCGTTTACCACATCTCCGGTTGCGGCATCTGTTATGACTGCCGAAAAGGATACATGATATCCTGCCGTTCCCACCTAAGACAAGCATACGGCTGGCAAAGAAACGGCGGAATGGCACCCTATGTCCTCGCCGAAGAAAAAGACCTAATCCATTTACCCGACGAACTAAGCTACCTCGACGGAGCACAAATAGCCTGCGGATTTGGTACAACCTATGAAGCACTAGACAGAATCGGAATGAGCGGAAACGATGCCCTGCTGGTCGTTGGCTTAGGCCCAGTCGGACTTGCAACCCTGCAACTGGCAAAAGCAATGGGCGCGGATAAACTAATCGGCGTCGAAATGTCCCCAGAACGCCGCGAACTTGCCCAGAAACTTGACCTTGTCGATTACGTATTCACTGCCAATGAAGAGACCTTGGGACAAATCCTAAAAATAACCGGTGGTGCCGGTGTAGAAAAAGCTATTGATACCTCCGCAAGTGACGCCGGAAGACAACTCGCCATCCGGGCGACCCGCGACTGGGGCAAAATTGCCTTTGTCGGCGAAGGCGGAACATGCACTTTTAACCCTAGTGCCGATATAATCCACGGACAAAAAACCATCTACGGTTCATGGGTAACCAGTACCTGGAAAATGGAAGAACTGGTCGAACGCATTGTCCGCTGGGGTATCCATCCGGATAAACTGGTAACTGACACCTTTACCCTCGATGAAGCAGACAAAGCTTTCGCTTTGATGGCAGAAGGAAAAAGTGGCAAAGTCGCAGTTGTATTTGATTAAAGGTCAAAACATGGCAAAAGAATCATTTAACGCAAAAGAAACCATTCATTATGAAACGGAACAGTCATTTGTATTTTACCATCACACCGGCAGTGAAAACTACCCGGCTCATTGGCATGATGCGGTTGAAATTATTATGCCTACCCAGAATACCTACCGGGTTGATATCGACTATCGATCATATGAACTCAGGGAATATGACATTCTGGTTATCAACTCCGGCGGACTGCATGAAATGTTTGCACCACCGGACAAAGGCCAGCGGATTTTGCTACAATTTGATATAGTGGCGCTAAATGTAATCCGGGGTTTTACGATTGCCACCTCTGTTTATGCCCAACCCCGGCTTATTACTCCCGAAAACCACCCCGGTGCCCATGAAAAAGTCAAAAACCTGCTTTTGGAGATAATGGAAGAACGCCGTACGCAAAATGATTTTTATGATATCGCCATCATGAACAAAATCATCAGCATCACCCTTGAGTTGGCACGCATGCAAAAATATGATACCGACATGCAGGGGATTTTGGTTAAACGTAAACTCCATATGTACCGGTTAAACGAGTGCCTCAATTATATTAACCATCATTTTACCGAAAACCTGACTTTGGAAACAGTCGCCCAAACCACCGGCTTCAGCAAATTTCACTTTTCCCGCTGGTTCCGTGAATACACCAATACCTCATTCCATGATTATCTGACCAAGGTTCGGATTGATAAAGCAAAATCATTATTATTAAATACCACCCTGTCAATCTTGGAAATAGCATTGGAATCCGGTTTTCAAAGCTCAGCGACTTTTAACCGCGTCTTCAAGTCACAGAGTAACTTAACACCGAAGGAATACCGAAATACCCATATGCAAAAACTTTGTTTTCCGGCTTGTCAGACAAAATCAACTGTCCCAATCAGCCGCACCTTCTTTGATGATATGTTTAGTAACCCATTTATCTGGTCGGATATACCCGACCCCGATGTCATTAGAGTGGGGGATACATATTATATGGTCAGCACCACCATGTATTTTAGCCCCGGTATACCGGTGATGAAATCTTACAATCTGGTTAACTGGGAAATCGTAAACTATGTTTATGATATTTTGGATGACAGTGATGTAAGTGCATTACGAAATGGTGCCAATTCATACGGCAAGGGAAGCTGGGCGGCCAGTTTACGTTACCACAATAATACTTTTTATGTTTTGGTTGCTTCTTTTTCAACAAACCACACCTATATGTACCAAACCGAGGATATTGAAAACAGAACTTTCCGACGCTATGTCCTAAGTGATACCAAGGTATACCATGACCCGTCACTTTTGTTTGATGATGACGGCCGGGTTTATGTTGTTTACGATGGTGGAACCCTCAAGCTAATTGAACTGACACAAGATGCCACCGCCATCTTGCCGGGAGGATGCGACAAAATCATTATCGAAAATGCAGATGTCGGCGGTTCGGGTGGTTTACCAGCCGAGGGATCACATTTTTACAAACTTAACGGAATGTATTATTTGTTCTTGATAGCATGGCCCAATCCGGGTAAAGACCGCCGGATTGAATTATGTTACCGTGCCAGCCACATTGAAGGACCCTATGAAGGGCAGGTCGTGCTTGACGATGATATGGGATATAATATGATGGGAGTTGCCCAAGGAGGTATTGTCGATACACCGGAAGGTAATTGGTATGCGATGCTGTTCCAGGATCACGGGGCAGTCGGACGGATTCCGGTACTGGTGCCGGTTACATGGGAAGATGATTGGCCGGTTTTTGGAATCGATGGCAAAGTACCGCACCATATGAAACTTCCAAGCCTCGGCAAGGTAAACGATAATCTCATCGTCTCTGATGAGTTTAATCCCGGAACCACCCTACCCCTTGCTTGGCAATGGAACCACAATCCAGTCAACAGTCTTTGGTCGCTTGAAGAACGAGCCGGTTATCTAAGACTCAAAAGCGGGGAAATTTGTAATGGGTTATTGGAGGCAAGAAATACCCTGACCCAACGGACGCTCGGACCGGTATGCGCGGGAACAATCGCTGTCGATGTGACTAATATGAGGGATGGAGATTTCACCGGACTTGCGGCTTTACAAGAGTGGTATGGATATGTGGGGATAAAAATGGTCGGCGGAATAAAATACATCATCATGGTTAATGCCTCTTCCGGTCAGGCAGTTGAAGTTGAAATCATCAATACGGAAAGAAACCGGATCTACCTTGGCGTTGATTTTGATTTCGACGGACCCGATACCGCCCGCTTCTATTATAATTACGATGAGCTTAATTGGAATCCAATTGGCGATACCTTAAAGATGCAATATCGTTTATCGCATTTTACCGGATACCGATTTGCTCTTTTTTACTACTCAACTGCAAACATTGGCGGTTTTGTTGACTTCGATTACTTCCGCTTCTTAGGAAAATTGCTCTCTTCTTAACGATATGGCAAGATTTGAGAGAAGCGGGGCAATATTTGAGCAGAGCCATGTTTGGCTCTCTTGTATAATTTGAATTAACTACCAACTTTTTTAGGAGGAAATTATGAAACTGAGAAAATTATTGGCTTTATCACTTGCTTTAACTCTGGTATTAGGAACGACGCTTTCTGTTTCCGCAGATGGTCTTTTCTTTACCGATTTTAGCAACAAGACTCTAGATAGCTGGATGATCAGCCCAAACGCAAGCAGCGTTGACCACTATATTGACTTTTTTGATGGCGGTGTCAGGATGACCGGTTTCGAGCAAGGTACTAACTTCCATACATTAATTATCCCCTGGGATCTTACGGGAATGGAACGCGGTAAGGATTATATCATTACTTTCGCAGGTAAATCCCTTGTTGATGATCCTACAAAATCCTCAATGATTGTCCAGGTCTTGGCCAAAACTGAATCTGTGGCATGGACGAATCTTGTGACCATTGATGGTATGAAAGCCGAAGATGGCAAAGGTTTAACCGTACCGGAAGATGGACTTTTCATGTACCATCTTATAGTCGATGGCGAGTATCTTGCAGACAGCAAATTTGACGAAGGATTTCATGGTCTTTGCATCTGGGGTACATGGGGTCACAATCCCACATCTTACGACCTTTACTTCATCGAAATCGTGGATAAGGATGATTTTAATCCCGATGACTATGAATTAGTTGACCTGTCACCTCCTATATTGGAACATCCCCGACGCAGTGCGATGAACCCTTCGCCTTATCGCGAAGTAGAAGGATTCACCTCCTATCGTTTCGGAGCCAATCAACCTGTCGAGGAAGTAGAAGAAACTGAGCGCGCTAAAGCCAGAGCCGAAAGAATTGCCCAAAGAGCTTTAGAAGAAGCTGCCGCTTTAGAAGCAGAAGCAGCTGCCAATGCCAATGTTGTTGAAGAAGCCGTTGAATCTGCCACTGCAGCTCCTGTCACACCTACCAGCACCAATGATTCATCCGATGGTATGAATCCACTTATAGTCGTCCTGATCTTTGTTGCAATCGGAGCAATAGCCGGTATTGGATTCTTCTTCATCAAAAGGAAAAAGTAGTCAAATTAATGATGAATAGCACTAAAAGAGCAGAACTCCATGTCTGCTCTTTTGTATTTAAAATACATAATTTCCATATATTACATATAGAATAGCAATAATGAATAATTAAATAGCAATAATTATGTTGTTGAAGGATAGGGAAAATTGGTATTATTGTAGCAATAACATTAATTAGGTGCTATTTTCTCGCACCAAAATCCAATTTAATGGGAGGTTAAAAATGAAATTGAAAAAAGTTATTGCTCTACTGTTAGTTTCTGTGATGTCTGTTTCTATTCTTGCAGCATGCGGAAGCAAAGACGACGGTGGTACTGCTACAACACCAACCACACCTTCTGGTACTGATTCCAGCGCCGGAAGTGTCGAAGCTCCAAAACCGGGCGATCCGGTCAACGAAGCCGCTGAGGCAGTATACGCGAAGTATCCTTTCCTGCCACGTACCGGCATGGAATTCGATGAACCCATCGTAGTTACCCGTTTCTCTGATGCCACTGCTATCCAGATTGCATCAGACAATCCGTTCCTCGTAGCTCTGGAAACCATCACCAACATCAAGATCGAAACTGAATACTTAGTAGGCGATCCTTACGAAAAATTTGGTGTTATGATTGCCAGTGGCGACCTTCCCGACATGGTCAGCGTCGGTGTTGGTGAGCAACCATACTTTATGGAAGCCGGCGTTTATATGCCTCTCCAAGATTTGGTTGAGCAATTTGCACCTCGTTACCGTCAACAGTTTGATAAATACTGGAACTATATGTTCAGAGAAGATGGTAACAAATATGTCATGAGCGTTTGGGATATGCCTACCGGTAATACCGGCAATCTTGAGCACTGGGGTTGCGCTTTCTATCTCCAAAAAGACGTCATTGACCACTTCGGCCGTGTTCCTACGACCCTTGATGAGTATTTTGAATTCATCCGCGAATACAAAGCAATCCATCCTACAATCGACGGTGTCCCGACGATTGGTTTCGAATCAAACATGCACGACTGGCGCGTCTGGTCACTGCTTCACCCTTCAAAATTCCTCCAAGGTTATGGTAACTGGGGTGATGCTGGTGTTGCTGACATGAAGACACACACAGTATACGATCCTTATCCAATGGATTTCTACCGCATTTTCCATGAGAAATTGAATGACGAGTATCTTAAAGGCACATTACTTGCCGAAACTTTCACCCGCGATATTGACGCTTTCCTTTCCACCATCGCTTCCGGTGCTGTCCTTGGTTTCTTTGATCAACTTTGGAACTTCCAAGATGGTGAACATGTATTGAAGCAAGAAGACAGATGGGAACGCACATACCTTCCTCTCGGACTGGTAAATGATCCCTCAGTTGTCCCTCACTACCGTGATCGCGGTATGTTTGGCGCCAACAATGGTTTTGGTATCAGCGTTAATTCACCGCATGCCGAACGTATCATGAAACTTGTCAACTATGTCATCCAAGAAGATGTCCAAAAATGGCTTACTTGGGGCGTTGAAGGCGAACACTATTATGTAGAAAATGGTCGTTTCAAACGTTTCGATGAGCAACGTACATTACAAACTAATGAGCAATGGGTCAGAGATAACATGGGCCGTTTCTATCGTGATATGCTCCCCGCTTGGAGAGGTACCTTCACCTGCGGTAACTCAACCGATATGGGTGAACAACCTGAAGAAGCATGGGATGGTCTCTCTGATTATGACAAAGCATTATTCACCAAACTGGGAATCACATCCAGAGTCGCTTTCCTTGGCGAACCTGTAGACGTTCCCGTATACTATCCATTCTGGTCAAAACGCCCATTCAATGGCGATATGACCCATCCTGCTGAACAAGCATGGGTAGCACAGGTCGATTACTTGAAAGTAGCACTTCCAAGGTTGATCCTTACTGCAGAAGGAGGATTTGACGCCGCTTACGAAGATTTCCTTACAGGTCTGGCAAGAGTTGATGTCACACCGATGATTGAAGCATTACAACAATTTGTAAATGAATCACTGCGTTAGTAACTAAAAAACGTTTAAGCCGAAGATAGGAGTTATTTAGCTCCTATCTTCTGCTTAATAACAGAAAGCGAGTGTCCAAATGCCGCAAACACGTAAGAAATCAGTTTTACATAAAATGTTAGTCCAGCGGGAACTATTCTTTATGATTATCCCCGTCGTGATATATGTCTTTGTTTTTCATTATCTACCCTTATCCGGTTGGCAGATGGCTTTCCAAAATTTCAAGCCAAACCCCAATATGACCAAACAGGAATGGGTTGACCCATTAACCAAACACTTCGATACCTTGTTCAAGAGTGACTTTTTCCTCCCGATTATGCGAAATACCTTGGCAATGAGTACCATCAACCTCGTTTTGGGCTTTAGCTGCGCGATTGCCTTTGCCTTGTTATTAAACGAAATCCGGATAAGTGGTGTTAAGCGTGTTGTCCAGACAGTATCTTATATGCCCCATTTCTTGTCATGGGTTATCGCCTGCTCGATGATTAATGACTTCCTTTCCTCACGGGGAACTCTGAACACACTGCTTATGAACTTCAATCTGGTCTCTGAGCCTATCATTTTCCTTGCCGAACCAAATCGGTTTTGGGCGATAATCGGCATCAGCAACGTTTGGAAGAGCATGGGTTGGAACTCCATCATCTACCTTGCCGCCATCTCTGCCATCGACCCAGAGCTTTATGAAAGCGCAGATATTGATGGAGCCGGACGCTTCTCTAAGATGTGGCACATTACGTTACCAAGTATCAAATCGACGATACTGGTACTTTTAATAATGAATATCGGATGGATACTAAATGCCGGCTTCGAACCGCAATTCCTGCTTGGCAACGCATTAACCTGGGATGTAGCTGAAACCATCGATGTCTATGTCATCCGGCACGGTATCGGGAGAAGAAACTTTTCGCTGGGAACTGCTGTTGGTATGTTCAAGACCCTGGTCAGTATCATCTTGATATATTCGGCGAATTATTTGAGTAGAACCTTTACCAAAGAAAGCCTAGTATAGGAGGGAGCGGAGATGAAAACAAAAATTTCGAATGCTACATTTCACATAATAAACGGATTATTCATGACCTTTGTCGTAGTGATAATGCTTTACCCTTTCCTCAATACACTGGCAATTTCTTTCAACAACGCAATCGACAGTGTCAAGGGTAACGTTTATCTCTGGCCCCGCATCTTTACGACCTACAATTATCAGCAACTTTTTAGGCAGGAGTACCTATTGATTGCATTCCGCAATTCGGTTTTACGTACCTTTATGACAACCGTAGGTAATCTGTTTGTATGTGCTATGGCTGGTTATGTTTTATCCCGCCGGGAATTTGTTGGTAGCAAAATAATCACAATTTACTTTATCTTGACCATGTATGTCACTGCCGGGCTTATCCCGCAGTATTTCCTGTTCAGGGATTTGGGACTTATAAACACCTTTTATGTCTTCTGGGTTCCCGGTCTGTTCAGTGCCTTCCACGTAATCGTCATCCGTACCTTTATCCAGGGGTTACCCGATGGACTTACTGAGGCGGCCCGTATCGATGGCGCAGGTCATTTCCAGACCTTCATGCGGATTGTCCTGCCGGTATGTAAACCCGTCCTTGCTACCGTTGGCTTATGGGTAGCCGTTGGCAGTTGGAACGACTGGTTTACAAATCACATTTATGCATCCCGAAGCAGTGACTTGACGACATTACAATACGAACTGATGAAAGTTCTTTCGGCCTCGATGGCACAGATGAGCCGTGTCGATGCATCCGCAATGGCGGCCGCATTTGCCTCAGGGGCTCGTGATTCAATAACCCCGGTAGCCATTCGGGCGACCATCACCATCGTTGCTGCAGTACCGATCCTCTGCGTATACCCATTCTTACAGAAATACTTTGTTAAGGGTGTGCACGTCGGTAGTGTGAAAGGCTGATACCAGTTTAATTTAAATGGAATCATAGAACATAAATTATAGGCACAGTGATGTGCCTATAATTTATAGAAATGAGATTGCATACCTGACCCACATAAACAAACCGTAGGGCGGGTGCTTGCCCCCGCCGAAGATATAGAAAGGAAAGCAAAATGCTACAAGCCCAAAAAAGAAAGTCACGAAAAATAACCAAAGTAGAACGTATAAATGACTCACTTATCTTACACAGTGAATATGGTATACTCCGTCTTTCACCAAAAAATGACTCCATCATCCGCATCAGCACCAAACCGGACTGTAATGAACTTTCTTCGCAAACCGGAATCGGGATTAACTACGATGATACCTATCAAGACTGGAGCTTTATCGAAACCGATAACAGTATTACCTTAAAAACAAAGGAATTAAACCTTTTCATAAATAGAAAAACAGCAACCATCCAGTACTTCAACAACAAAAACACCCTGCTTCTCAAAGAACGTGAACGTGAAAGCCGGATAATGGATGGATTTGACTCATACCGTACCGTGATTGACGAAAATACCGAAGTTGATTTAATCGAAACCGCCGATGGAATTAAACGCAGTATCAAAAAATCCAGCAAAGTATTTGACAAAAAACTATACCGTACCTGGCTCCATCTTGAATGGCAGGATGATGAATGTCTATATGGCTTGGGACAAGCCGAAGAAGGAATCTTAAATTTGCGTGGCACCACCCAGTATATTCATCAGGCAAATATGAAAATAGCCGTGCCTTTCTTACTATCTTCAAAAGGGTATGGTATTTTGCTCGCGACCGGAAGCCCCGCCATTTTTAACGATACCGAGTTTGGTTCATACCTCTATACCGAAGCTGATATCCTGATGGATTATTATTTCATCTCCGGAGGAGATGTTGGCGCCGGTAGTTTTGACCGCGGCAGTTCTTTCGACGCTATTATTAAGGGATATCGTTTGCTCAGTGGAAAAGCCGTCATGCTGCCAAAATGGGCTTTTGGATATATCCAATGTCAAGAGCGTTATGAAACCGCAGATGAAATCATCGAAATTGTGAAAGAATACCGGCGCCGTAATATCGGTCTTGATTTAATGGTTCTTGACTGGATATCCTGGCCGGATGGAATGTGGGGGCAGAAATCCTTTGATTATACCCGTTTCCCTGATCCTAAAGCGATGATGGATGAACTCCATACAATGAATGCCCACCTAATGATATCATTGTGGCCGAATATGGATGAAAAAACCGACAATTACAAAGAATTTAACGAAAAAAACCTATTACTTCCCGCGAATACGACTTATGACGCATTTAATGAAAAAGCCCGTCAGCTTTATTGGGAGCAAGTGGACAGGGGTTTATTCTCCCATGGTCTCGATGCCTGGTGGTGTGATTCTAGTGAAATGGTCACTCCCGAATGGAACCGGCACTTCAAACCGGAAGCAAGCAAGCTTCATAATATGTTTTATGAAGAAAGCAGCAATTTCATCCCCGCCGAATATAGCAATACTTTCTGTCTTGTCCATGCCCAAACGATGTATGAGGGACAAAGGGGCAAAAAAACTGAAGGAAGACCATCTTCAGCTAAAGAGAAACGGGTCTTAAACCTTACCAGAAGTGGATATACCGGCGTACAGAGATACGGAACCATACTTTGGTCAGGTGATATCACCGCCAAGTGGGATACTTATAGGAAGCAGATTGTTGCCGGTCTTAATTTCTGCGCTAGTGGTTTACCGTACTGGACTCTTGATATCGGTGCTTTTTTTGTCAAAGAGGGAACTGATTGGTACTGGGACGGTGATTATGATATGGGAACTGATGACTTGGGTTATCGTGAGCTTTATACCCGCTGGTTCCAATATGGTGCTTTCCTGCCCATCTTTAGGGCGCATGGTACTGATGTAAGGCGCGAGGTCTGGATGTTCGGTGAGCCTGGTGAGATGTTCTATGATGCCCTTATTAAGGCAATCGAGCTAAGGTACCGCCTGATTCCATATATTTACAGCCTGGCTGCTGATACATGGCTAAATGACGGCACAATCATGCGAATGCTTGCGTTTGATTTTCCTTATGACAAAACTGCTCTGGAAATCAAGGATCAGTATATGTTTGGCAAAAGTATCATGGTCTGCCCGGTAACTACACCGATGTATTATGATGTTGGTTCGACACCGCTTGATTGTTCTGAATACAAGCGTTCAGTGTATTTACCGGCAGGTACGAAATGGTATGATTTCTGGACTAATGAGGTTTACGAAGGTGGCACTTTTGTGGACGCGGTTGCCGATATTTCACGGATTCCGTTATTTGTCAGGGAAGGTAGCATTATTCCTATTGGGCAGGTGATGAATTATGTTGATGAGAAGCAGACGCCGGTTGAATTATGGATTTATCCTGGGCGTGATGCTGAGTTTATGTATTATAATGATGTTGGGGATAGTTATCGGTATGAGGATGGTGAGTATAATTTAATCCGTATTACTTGGGATGATAGGGTTAAAGAAGTGTCGTATGAGGTTTTGAATGAATCGGATGTTGTAGTTAGGGCTGAGTTTGTCGTGAAGTCAACTCCGTAAGGAAGACAAAAACTCTCCGTCGCTTACGCCTAATTGGTGCTGATATCAGTAATGCCTCGCTAGAAGGCGGCTTGAGGCGACTGCGAGTTCTTTTGTCTTCCTTACTCCTTCCTGGGACTGGGTAGTAATCTAAGCATTCCTGGAACTGGAGTAACATAAGTCAGGTAAATAATCTCGGAAACGCATTTACTCGCCTTCCAGAGAGAATCACATTACAATAATGAGTGAATAAGGAAACAATAAACAACTCGCAGGTACCCAAAACCACCTTCCAGAGAGGATCACATTAACAACAATGAGTGAGTAAGGAAGACAATAAACAACTCGCAGGTGCCTCAAGCCGCCTTCTAGCGAGGCATTACTAACATCAGCACCAATTAGGCGTTAGCACCGGAGAGTGTTTATTGTCTTCCTTACGGAGTACAACTCCCCACACAAAAAAAGGAGAACCCATGTCAATCTTAGCAAGAGATCTACTACCCAACGGAAAAAGCTTCAACTTCTGGGAAAAAGAACCCATTTACACAAAAGAACTCCATGTAAACCAAACCCACACCAAAGCAGATGACACCAATGACGGCAGCATCGACACACCATTTAAAACCATCCAAGCCGCCGCCAACATAGCAAATGCCGGAACAAGGGTACTAATCCATTCCGGTACATACCGTGAATGGGTAAGACCCCGTTTTGGTGGCGAAAGCCCGGAAAAAATGGTCTGTTTTGAAGCAGCCGGTGATGGCGAAGTATTTATCAAAGCTTCTGAACAAGTAACTGATTTTGAACCAAGTACCGACTGGCGCCGCCACTCCTTTGAAAATCCACATGTTCCCGAAGGTTTGAAAATCTGGCAACATAAACTAAACCCGGAAATGTTCAAGGGTTACAATCCTTTTAATGCAATTAACCTTATCCATGACCGGCTTTTCATCGAATACGACAAAACCGATATGACCACATACCTAAACCGCCGAGGCATGATATTTATTGATGGCAAACCACTGACACAAGTTTCCCTTTATAATCAAATGTCATACCTGCCTAACTCCTATTGGATAGAAGCCAATGGCCAAACTATTCATTTCCGCTTGGAAAATGACGCTGACCCACATGACCATTTGGTCGAAATAACCTGCCGGGAACAATGCTTTGCCCCGGAAACCCCTTTCCTTTCTTATATCAAGGTAAAAGGACTGATCTGCGCCCATGCCGCTACCGGTGCTCCTGTTCCCCAGCGGGGTTCCATTTCCGCCTTACGTGGACATCACTGGGTGATTGAAGACTGTACAGTCCTTTGGTCAAATACCGTGGGGATAGATATTGGTAATGAATGCTGGCACCATATCTTGAGTGAAAATCAGATTATCGGAAACAGCGTTATTCGGCGATGCAAAATCCTTGATGCCGGAGTTTGCGGGATAGCGGGATTATTTGCCGGGCGGATGTTGATTGAAGATAACTATATCTATGGTACCGGCTGGCAAAAGATGGAATTATCATGGGAAGCTGGTGGTATAAAACTGCATAACAGCATTGATGGAATGTTCCGCCGGAATATATTTAAACAGACTTACCGCGCTGACCACCTTTGGCTCGATGTTGGTAATGAAAACAACCGGATTACGGAAAATCTCTTTCTTGATGGGATTGAGCAACGTGAAGCCATCTTTATTGAATGCACCAAGGATGAAATCAATCTAATCGACAATAATATTATCTGGAATGTAGCCGGACGTTTTGACGAAAACAAGGTTCCGCAAGAGCCGGGTTCATCCGGGTGGTACAAACTGGCGGAAACAGACATTATTAATGGTTATGGTGTCTATTGTGAAGGTACTGACCATCTGCATATCAAAAATAATCTCATTGGTAATTGCCGCAGTGCCGGATTTTTTGCCAAACCAGTCTCTTTCCGGATGGAAGGTTTGGCGCGTGGTGGCACCTCAAGAGATACCCACATCGTGGGTAATGTCTTTTATAACTGTGGGGAAGCGGCGATTAAATTCCCGACCGATAAGAATGTTTCTGAAGCCAATCTTTTCGTAAAAATGGTCGGTGGTTATCTCCGGATTCTTTTTCCCGCTCCACAGGCAAATCTCGATTTAAAAGCATGGCAGAAATTTTATGGCTTTGACCTTTTAGGAAAAGAAGGTTGGTTTGATATTGATGTTGATACCACCCTTTATCAGATGTCGGTCAGGGCAATCGATAAACCACGTACTTTCCCTGGACAATTTGAAAAGCGTGGATTTATCACCAATCCTGATGAGGTAAGCGAAACCTTAAAACCTTTTATCAGGCTTTTGGAAGAAACAGGAGGTAAAATATGCTAAAAAATATTCCCGCAATCCTTTCACCTGAGCTTCTTAAAACCTTGATGGAAATGGGTCATGGTGATGAAATCGTAATCGCTGACGGCAATTTTC
>Ga0209737_10000135_pt1 | contig 64440 bp, 54 predicted proteins | sample TergutCu122P3_FD_187284 | JGI IMG/M metagenome (GOLD analysis project Ga0209737, IMG submission 187284) | Cubitermes ugandensis P3 segment gut microbial communities from Kakamega Forest, Kenya - Cu122 P3 (SPAdes) (version 2) | ecosystem: Host-associated > Arthropoda: Insects > Digestive system... | reverse complement strand
AACAACCAAACTGCCGATGTATTGAGCATCGATTCCAGTGAAGGGTACTCCGCATGGCAGGCCCAGACGCTCGCATGGATTCGTGAGAAGTACGGCGATACCGTCAAGGTCGGTGCGGGCAACGTGGTCGACGCTGAGGGCTTCCGTTTCCTTGCTGATGCGGGTGCGGATTTCGTCAAGGTAGGTATCGGAGGAGGTTCGATCTGTATTACGCGCGAGGCTAAAGGTATCGGACGCGGTCAAGCAACTGCGGTTATCGAAGTTGCGGCAGAGCGCGACAAATATTTCGAGGAAACCGGCATCTATGTTCCTATCTGTAGTGATGGTGGGTTAGTTTACGACTACCACATCACTCTTGCGCTCGCGATGGGTGCGGACTTCTGTATGCTTGGTCGGTACTTCAGTCGCTTTGACGAGAGTCCCACAAACAAAGTCATGGTCAATGGCCATTATATGAAAGAATATTGGGGCGAAGGCAGCGCACGCGCACGTAATTGGCAACGTTATGCGGCCGAGGGCTCCGAAGGCCTGAGCTTTGTCGAGGGTGTAGATAGTTATGTGCCTTACGCAGGATCGCTCAAAGACAATGTCAAGGTCACGTTGGCGAAGATCCGCTCGACCATGTGCAACTGCGGCGTGCTTGATCTTGCGACGTTGCGCAGGGATGCACGCGTGACTTTAGTCTCAAGCGTTTCGATTGTAGAGGGTGGCGCACATGATGTGGTATTGAAGGACGCGACTGCCCAGCCAGTCAATTAATACCACACATTTCATTCATACATTCACGGTACAATACGTACACGTTAGGAGGTGGCAGAATGCTACCAATGGAAGTTGTTTCTCTGGGACTCGATCCGGCAACGCGCACACCGATCGTGCTGCTGACCCCGGCTGATGGCCCAGCTTTATATGCAGACCGCGTCATGCCTATCCAGATCGGTGGATATGAGGCTTCCGCTATTTTGAGTGGACTTCGCAAGATTCGCGCACCACGTCCCGGTGCGTATGATTTGTTGACCGCCATCATTCAAAAATCCAATCTCGAGCTACTTCGAGCTGAAATCTATGCGTTCAAAGAGCACGTTTTCTTTGCACGTCTCGTGTTTGAAATCGATGGTGCGGAAAACACGCTGGAGGCACGCCCGAGCGATGCGATGGCAATTGCTGCACGTCTCGATGTGCCGGTATTTGCAGATGAGCATGTGTTTGTCGAGCATTCATTGCCCAAGAATGCTGTTCATGTCCACGAAGGGTCACCCCAAGCTCCTGCGCAACAGGAGGGACTTGCTGATTTTGAAGCAGCGCTTCAGGCAGCCGAGGGCGAATTCGAGGGCCTTGAAGAAGATGAAATCATGGGACCGCTCATGAATGCGCTGGGCTCACTGATGGATATGTTCCAGTCAAGCACCGGGGCGACCGGAATCGGTGTCGATATGCGCGTTATGGGTATGATGCCACAGTTCACGCAGCGTCAAATGCCTCAACATGAAGTCAATGAGAATGAGGTGCAGGACTTCAAGTACTTCATTGACAACATCACACCCGAAGACTTTTCCTAACAAAAGCCTGAGCACTTGTTTATTCAAACAATACTACGCTAGTTGCGAAATCACCCATTCATGCTCAAAAGGCGCTTTGATTTTTTCGACGATATTGCCGAGCGCATTGAGTGACAGCTTGCTGTCCTCATCATCGACATATGCGAAGGCAGCATCGATTCTGCGTTGGAGTGCCTCAAGCTCATCAAGATACGAATACGTCATGGCGTAGAAATCCGGACCGCCGTAGCGCGTATGGCGCCCCTCTTGGCGAACCAACTCGTGATCGATGCGGGTTATGAGATCGTTGAGCTTGATCATAACTCGGTCGATTGCCTCGTGCTCTTCGGGCATATGAGGAAATGATGCGAAAAAGAAATATATATCATTGACCAGCTCATGTTGGGTCTTCACGAATTGATTGATTTGCTCGAACTCTCGTATCTGGTTATTGAGCATGAGCTGATGCTCGATGATATTGATCGCAAGAGCCGTACCCTTGATGTTTCGCTTCGCTTCGTCATTGACGGGGTGATTGGTTCCGGTTTTGACGTCTGCTATACGAGTGCTGAGAACTTTCTTGAGCATAAGGTAGCTCAGGTGGCGTGAGCGTTCAACCAGATCGACACTTGCGATAGTGACACGATAGGGAAAGATAAATCGAGTGACGATTACCGCAATGACGGCACCAAGAAGAACAAAAGCGACTCGCTCAAGGCTTAGCAACCATCCGGTTTCATTGGACGCTAATGAGACTAGCGTGAGCGTTCCCAGGGTTGCGATGATGGTTTGAGGATACGTATTGAAAGGTAACAAGAATGCGAGGATTTGGAATGCCATTCCAAATACCATCAGGGCAGTATTGTCTGTGACTATTGCTAGAAGCAGAGTAAATACGGAAATTCCCACGATTGTTCCAATTATGCGAAGCCGGGAGCGCCGATCGGTATCCTCGACATAAGGTTTGACCAAAAAGGCTATCGTCCAGCCCGTCCACTTGAAAAGTGACCACGGAATGAAGAATCCAGCGAGCACGGTAAGCGTGAGAGCGATTGCGTACTTAAACGCGAAAGTGCGCCTGAGTGAGTTGGGGCGGACGATGCGACTTAGCTCGCGTGCCCAAAACATATCACCCACCTCATTGCGCTCGACTTTGTCTTGGTCCCAAAGATTACGGAGGATATCGATTTGACCAGACAGCACGTCAACTGCGCTGACAACCTCGAATAAGATAGTTGAGGTCTCAGCGTCTGATGAATCGATGAGTGCACGATATTTGGAGCTGAACGCCTGCACATCGGGCTCCAGAGCACGCCATCTTTTCAAGTCTCGTGGATGCTGACGGATTTCCTCCAGCAGTCCCGCAAGATCGGCTAAGCATTGTCGCTCGACCGGACTCGGCTCGTGGTCGATGCGTAAGGTACCGATTGCCATGATCAATCGCTCGAGTGTGAGGATTAAACTGATGCGCATCTCAAGGATGGCGCTCATCTCATGTGAGCGAACCGGTTGGGCATAAAGGTGCTGGTTGATCTCATTGATTTGTTCGAGAATATCAGGAATAGGAGTCGGCACAAACTCAATCTCAGATGATCCGGCGGTAGCGGTCGCATGCTGTGCTACCTCACCGATGAGGCGGTCAAAAAGATTTGAGATACTCTCTCGTTTTTTCAGATAGACAATGAGCCACCATGCAGTCGAGATGACAAGAGCGCCGGTAGCAAGGGCAAAAAAACGATAGGGAAGACGATCGGGAGAGCCTGGGTCGGATATCAGATAAAGATATCCTGCAACGATGGGAAGATATAGTTGCGCTTGAAAATCCCCAAACAGAAAATAAGTGCTCAAGAAAATAACGGCGAATGTGATTACGATAGTCAGCATCAAACTGAAACCCGCAACCCATGCCACCACACCCAGAGCAAGAGAGATACTGAGTATCATAGCTCCCAATGTCAGAGGTCGTGTTCGTACATCAAGCGCATTGATGATGACGAGCGCAAGTGAAAAAATAATCCCTACTACAAGATTGTCGCGCCCGAATATATACTCGGATCCGAGAAGCAGGATAAGCATCGTTCCTGCAAGAATTGCAGTTATGACATAGTTTCTCTTCATAAGTATTGATTCCAATAGTACGGCAAACACGAAGGATTTCTCCATAACTTGACCGATTTTTCAATTATGGTATATTTAGTAATCGCGCATTGGGGCCTTAGCTCAGCTGGGAGAGCGCGGGCTTTGCAAGCCTGAGGTCATCGGTTCGATCCCGATAGGCTCCACCAAGAATTAAGACGGCAGACAAAAGTCTGTCGTTTTTCATCAGCTCACTAGTTTTTGACTCAGGCACTCTTTTCGCAAGCTCTTCGTCGAAAGTCCAAAGCGGTGATGCGTTCATGAACTTCGCACTTGCTGCAAGATAGCAGTCCGCATAAGAAAGAGACCTGTGTGCAACATAGTAGGAAAGCGCCATCGATATAGGCTCGCGATTTGTATACAAGATAACAATGGAGCACAAAACATCTGCGATGTTTCTGGCTTCAATTCTTTTATAAAAGTCCATTATCTTTTATTAAGCTGATACAAAATGATTCGCATATCGGAGGTCAGGACTACTCCGGCTCATACATCTTTTATTACAAGAGGCAGGTATTTGGTGACGATTTCAAGATGTTTCGTAACCGACTCCTGCAAAATGGCGTCTTTACTAGTGAGGGGTTGAAATTGCTACCTCTCGAACAAGTAATCTGTGAGTGTGATGAAACAGGGGAGGGAGAGTTGGCAATATGTCCAAATATGCGCATACCAATGACATATATGCCATCGTAACGCCTCTCCTCTTGCATCCACTTCGCAGAACACGCCCCTGGAAGCGACGACCTTCCCCCGTCGCTTCCACCTACGGGGTTGTTGGATCCCAGCTAATAGACATGGGGAAAAGAGGGGATGAAAAATCGTGAAAAAAATGAAGAGCCTACTGAGCATCATATTGATTACAGTATTGTTGTCTTCAATCATGCTTATATCAGGAGGAGTTGTCTATGCGAACCCTAATGACTATCCTTCATATACCAAAAATGAATCAAATGACGGGGTATCCATTGAAAAGACCGCGCGATGGATGAACGATAAAAATAAGGCTGAAGTCACGTTGACGGTCGATGGATTGGAAAATACAGAGCAGGTATCTGCCAAAAACGACATCCTATTTATTTTGGATACATCAGGGTCTATGGCATCAGCCGGTTGGCCGACGAGTGCCGCAAACATCAGACCCGGAATGGGATGTGTGAATTCAGAGCATCGGATGTATCAGGTATTTCGCAATGTACCTCCCGCAGGAGATTTGCGAACTTGGCTTGATGCAGAGATCATAAGTCGCATTGGCACCGATATTCAAATCATAAGCGGTGGTGCGGCAAACTACACTAGACTAGGTGCTGTCATTGAGATTGATCCTGCTCTACAAATCAAAATCCCGGAATCGTATTACGATATCAACTACGGTCCTTTCAACAGCAAGTTGCCAGAATCGGAGTTCTATCTTGTTCCTATGTTGTCAAGTCTGGTTGTAAGAGGAAATACTTTGGGAATCCTCGCTAATTCGATGGGGGCAACGTGGGCGATTATCGATACTGCACGACCCATGTCGATGGTAGATCCGATTACGCTTTCACTTGGGCACAACTATTATCATACCGATGAGAACGGAGAACGCATCTGGTTTGAGCTTCCGCATTTTCAACGAGCGAATGAGACTGATATTTTGCCATGGCCAACCACCTACTATACCCTCAAGGACCATGAGGATATCGCAATGTTTCCGCGTCCCATGGTCACTATCGACTCCGGTGGACCTAACCAATACCAAGCGTTCTACACCTCTTCCACCAATATTGAGCGTAGCCTGATTGTGGGTAATGTTGTGGCAGGTGATGATGCTGACATCAATGATACATTCCAGTTCAAGATTACTTTAAAAAACAGGGATGGTGTCTTGCTGACAAATGACGTGTCATACAATTACTACTCGGCACCAAATGGCGCTTTGGGAGCAAGCGGCGTTATCTCCAATGGCGAGGCGACATTACCCATCTCGCCAGATCAATACATCAACACGGCAACCCTTCCGTTTGGCACACAGTACGAGGTCGAGCAATTGACCACGAATGGCTATACTACTGTTGCGGGCGGAACATCGGGTACTATGACGGGCACAGCCTATGAAACAGCTTCCTTTGCCAATTTCAAACATCCTGGAGTCGGCCAGCTGGTTGTGAGTCGCGCTCTGTATAGTCGCACTCCTAGTGCAAATAATTTTGAGATTATTTTGAGAGATAATGCCGGCGTTCTACTCAATACTGCTCAGACATTTTGGAGAAAACCCTCAAGTGGCCCCGCGCAGTCGCTGACGACAATCAGTAATGGATGGCTTGTGAGTGCAGGCGTGCAGTCAACGAGTCTTTCAACAGGTGGCTCTTTTGTTTTCCCGAGCTTGCCAAATGATACGCAAGTTAGTATCACCTATTCGAATCCCGACAGTAGTGCCAAACACTACAATAATCTTACTCAAGGTGTGTATTATGATGATCTGCTCTACCGGCCCGATGGAGTACCGGTGGGATGGGCTTTCGGCGAGGATCGCGGATGTTATCAACGGATAAATGCGCTTTATAATTCTGTCAATGAATTCACCCGATTGATTCTAGAGGGCAATCCAGACAACAGGGTGGCTTTTGCTGCTTTTAACACAAGGGCACGTGGTGTCGATATCAATGGTCTTCATGTTGAGTCCCAGGGGTATTTGGATTTCACGAGTGATTACTCGACATTTGTGGATGGTATGGATAGGGTTGCGCCTTATGCCGGACAGGGCATGATGCAAGAATCGGTTTCAGGTAGGGCTCGAACAGCTGCGACCAATTATCAAGCTGGAATGCTTTCCGGTGAACAAATACTGCTTGATGACTTCTTGGCCAATGGAAGCAATAATCACAACAAGTACGTTGTTTTTGTTTCTGATGGATATCCCACTGCACAGGTATCGGCTGTCAGCGGTGGTCCCGCATCGATGCCGCTTGTGGACTCATGGTTCGGATCCGCGGTTAGCCGCCAGGCTCGTACGGATAGAGCAAAAGAGGTTGCCGATAGAATCATAGATGACTATGATGTGACAATACATGGTATCTGTATGTTCGAAACCGATCTACAGCCAATCAGCCAGTATGTGGGACAGTTCGTTAATGGTGAAATATATGAGACTAATTTCCAAGATCCGACAAACATTGCGCAAGCATACAATGATATGTTCGAGGAACTGCTCATCGAGATATCCTCCACAACTAAGATTACTACGATTGGGGATACGATAGATGGTCGCTATTTCACAATAGACAAAGCTGCTCTTGCAGCCAATGTGAGCAATGCTTATTATCCCGCGCATGCGACGTATCAGATAAACGTGGAGGAGATTAATGGAGTTTCTTGCGAAGTCATCACTTTTGATTTCTGGCTGAGTGAAGGAGATACTCCACCTTTGAGCGAAACCGTCACCATCCCACTGCTTCTCAGAAGCGATGCCGATGCTAGTGGTACGCACGGATTTGCTCCCACAAACTACGACTCTAGCAGTACCGAGAAGGGCGCATGGGCAGACTATAAGGACCTTAATGGCGACGACCAGTCCGTCCACACCCCTAAGACATGGTTGCCTACCGGTAGTGTTCTTTTGAAAAAGATCGATGATGTGACCGAGCAGCCCTTAACAGGAGCGACTTTTAAACTCTACTATGCGGACGGCACACTCTATAGCGACACAGTATATTCACTTTCTGCTGCAGGTAATTTTATTCGCCACACTCTGCCGCCTGGAAGCTATTACTTCAAAGAGGTAGGCGCCCCCCCTGGATACATAGCAGATATTGATACTGAACATGGCTTTATGATCGAGGTTCCCACAGATATTGAAAATCCTTTGGAATTGGTGGTTCGCAATACTCCTGAAAGCTTTACTGGTCTAGTCCTACACAAAACTTTTGTGGGCACAGATATTCCTGAGGACGCTTTCACATTTGTTGTGACCAAAGCCGACCTCAGTATAGAGGGAACGTATACTGTTAGTGGACCGGATGCCCCAGATGAAGTGCAAGTCATTGCCGATGGAGAGGTCTTGCTCAAGGCTGGTCAGACCGCAATAATATCGAATATGATCCCAGGCGATGATTATCAGATTGCAGAAATTGATTCTGAGAATATATATGTGACAACTCATAAAGTCAATGGGGTAGAGGCAGATGGAAAAATTACTTCTAGAATTGAGATTGTCGATGGCACTTTCGTAACAGTCGAATTTATCAATACCAAAGAAGACATATTGTCACCTGACACAATTTCAGTAAAAGCCACAAAGGTATGGGATGACGATAATAATCCAGCTCGTCCCAGAAGTATTGTTGTTCAGCTTTTGAAAGATGGTATGGCGTATGGCAATCCCATAGCGCTGGATGCACGCAATGGCTGGACATATACATGGGATTCCCTTGAAAAGGATGCAGTGTGGTCGGTAGATGAGATTGACGTGCCGGATGGATATGCCAAAAGTATATCGGGTAACACAACAGATGGGTTTGTGATCACTAATAAGAGGAGTGACAGAGATGGCGGTCAAGAGCCTGAACCCCCGACAGACCCTGTTGTTCCGGAGCCTTCCCCCACGAAGCCATCAGCACCTAGTGCCATTCCGCGTGCAGGAGATAGCACCCCCATGCTTCCGATGGCTATGCTAAGTATTTTCATGGGCTGTGTCATGATCACAGGAGTTGCGGTATATAAGAAAAGGCTTGAGGACCAAGACCTGTAAAAGGCCTATTCCTTCAGATTCTATATGCAGAGACCGTCATTAGGGGCGGTTTCTGCATATGAGACAAGCTTGCATTGAGTACGCCAATTTTGCGATAAGCACAAAAAGACATTCTTATCTTGACTTAACTGTTGTTGCCTAGAAGGTTAATACTAGAGTCGTGTCTTACCAGGTCCTTTTCTTTTTACTGCTCGCAGGATTTTTCGGGCTGTAAACCTCAGCCTCGTTCTTTCCGAATCTTTGTTTGAGCGTTTCGGTTGTTTCTTCTTCTTTATGTGAGCCGAAAAGCTTTTTCAGTATCTTCATAAGCGTACTCCTCTTGTCATAGTGAGTATCTAGCATCTATTATACGTGCTACGGTGCTCGTAGTTATCATATCGACATATTTGTTCAGGAATCGACTTATGCTGCCCGACCCACTCGTGTGGCGTTAAGAATGGCGAGTAGCGATACCCCGACATCGGCAAATACCGCCTCCCACATGCTGGCAACACCCATTGCGCCGAGTAAGAGGAATATCCCCTTTACCCCAAGTGCAAACACGATGTTCTGCCATACGATTGTGCGTGTGAACCTTGCGATATCGATTGCCTCGATCAGCTTGGAAGGCTCATCAGTCATTAAGACCACATCTGCCGCCTCGATTGCAGCGTCTGATCCCAATCCTCCCATTGCGATACCTATATCGGAACGAGCCAGTACTGGCGCGTCATTGATGCCATCGCCGATGAATGCCAGTTTCCCCTTGGGGGACTTCTGCTTACTGAGCCGCTCGACTTCCTCGACTTTTTGATCAGGAAGAAGCTCCGCATATACCCTATCAACGCCCAATTCGCTCGCTATCGCTTTTGCTATCTCGGCATTGTCTCCGGTGAGCATTACGGTTTCACGAATACCTCTTTCCTTAAGAGCAGCGATGGTAGAGCGACTATCTTCTTTCAACTCATCTCCGACCAGCACGCTTCCAGCGAATCCTCCCTCAACCGCAACATGGATTACCGTTCCGACCTCGTTCGGCTTAGAGAAGGGAATGCCCTTGCACTTCATCAACTTATCGTTTCCGGCAAGAACGTGCTTTCCGTCAACCTTCGCACTAATGCCATGACCGGCAATCTCGGTATAGTCGGTAACTTTCGTCGGATCGATTTCTTTGCCGTATGCGCTTTTGATCGATTGAGCGATAGGGTGATTGGACATCACTTCAGCCATTGCGGTAATCTCAAGAAGCTCTTCTTTGGAAAAACTATTGGCGGGAGCAATCTCGACGACTTCGAAGACACCCCTAGTCATTGTCCCGGTCTTATCGAACACCACTATCTCAAGATCGTTAAGTGCCTCCAGATAGTTGCTTCCCTTGACCAAAATCCCTCTTTTCGATGCCCCGCCGATACCGCCGAAAAAGCTCAGAGGGATGGATATGACAAGTGCGCACGGGCATGAAATGACAAGGAAAATGAGTCCTCGATGGATCCAGTCGCTCCATTCGCCTCCGAAAAAAAGCGGAGGAATGATGGCGAGTAGCGCGGCAAGGCCGACTACAACTGGGGTGTAATATCGAGAGAATTTCGTGATGAAGTTCTCTGTCGGAGCCTTTCTACTGCTTGCATTCTCAACCAGATCGATAATCTTTGTCACTGTCGAGTCGCCGAACACTTTCGATACCTCAATGGTCAAGACACCGCTCTGGTTGATGGTTCCTGACAAAACCGCATCATCGATTCTCGCTTTACGCGGAACTGATTCTCCGGTCAAGGCGGTTGTATCAATCATCGATTGACCATCAACGACTACTCCATCAAGAGGAATTCGCTCGCCCGGCTTGACAATGATAAGGTCGCCGACTTTTACGGTATCGGGAGCAACCCTTTGGATATCGTTTCCAATCTTGAGGTTGGCATAATCCGGGCGTATGTCCATCAGGTCCGTGATCGATCTCTTCGATTTACGGACCGCCATCTCCTGGAAGTATTCTCCAGTCTGATAGAACAGCATGACTGCGACTGCCTCAGGATAATTGCGGGTAAGAAATGCGCCAATGGTAGCGATACTCATCAAGAAATTCTCATCGAAGACTTTGCCTCTGAAAAGATTCCTGGTCGCCTTGAGCACGACTTTTCCTCCCAAAATGACATAGGCAATGAGAAATATTCCCAGTATGATTAGGGGATTAACATCAAGGATGTAGTCAAGAATAAGTCCGGCTGCAAAAATCACTCCACCGACAATGAGTTGAGCAAGCTCTCTTTTGCCATCCTCACCAAAATCATGGTTATGAGAGTCATCACTGTAATCGTCGCTTCCTTTTTCGATGACAACCGCATCTGGCTCATATTTCTTTACAATCCGATTGACGATCTGTGAGCCTTCGCTGCCCATCGAGTCATCGAACTCGACTTTCAAGGATGAGTTGATGAGATTATATGAAGCCGAAAAGACACCCTCTTCTTTTTGTAGCGCTAATTCAATCTTCGCTACGCAATCAGCGCAGGTGACTCCCCGTAGTAGATATTCTCGTTCCATGAGACTAGTAGCCCTTCTTTGCTTTAGGGGACGCGTTATTCATGAATGTGCTCAAGCCCGTTTTCGAAGATGTCCCGAACATGACAATCGGCAAGTGAGTAGAAAACCTCTCGTCCTCGCCTCTCATTTTTTATAAGATTGGCAAGCCGAAGCTTTTTAAGTTGATGGGATACAGCAGATTTTGTCATGTCAAGGAGTACTGCGAGATCACAGACACAGAGCTCATTTTTGCTTAAGGCCCAAAGTATCCGAAGTCGCGTGTCATCGGCAAACATCTTAAAAAGATTGGCAAGGTCGGCAAAGTCCTTGTCGGAGAGCATATCGTTTTGCACACGGTTGACGATATCGACATGGATTGCATCACAGTCGCACATTATCTGTTTGCGTGTCGGCATAAAACCACCTCTCTTCAGTTGAATACATATTCAACTGTTGTAATACTATACGCCTTTGATTTGGTTTTGGCAATACAAATGTCATAATGAACCTCATGAAAAACGAGAGCCACTCATCGATTCAAACGTACCTGTGCATTCTCGGCACCCTTATTCTGTGGGGTGCAGCATTTCCTGCCGTTCGTTTTGGACTGATGTCTGCAGAGAACGCGTACGGATTCACTCCGGGCGCACTTGCGCTGCTTCGTTTTCTCGTCTCTTCCTCTATTGCGATTGTCTATCTCACAGTAACGCGTCAAGGATTGCCCAGAAAAAAGGATCTTCCCCGTTTGATGATTGCCGGCTTTACCGGTATCTTTCTCTATCATTTCTTGTTCAATTTTGGTGAGATTGCTGTTGAGTCAGGAGCTGCTGCCGCTCTCATCGGATCCTCGCCTATCTTTGTCGCCCTACTTTCAGTTGTTTTCCTCAAAGAGCGCTTAAGTATATGGGGCTGGGTAGGGGTGCTCTGTTCATTTCTCGGGGTTCTCATTATCGGGTTTCTCGATGTCACAGGATTCAAATTCGATATCTATGCACTCTCCCTTTTGGGTAGTGCACTTGCAACAGCGATATTCTTCACTCTCTCGAAGGATCTTCTTAAGACTTATTCAGGTATGCGATTCACCTGTTACGCGTTTATCGCCGGCGTCATCCCGCTTCTGATATTCTCACCCGCACTTGCCCGCGAACTTCCCAATGCATCGACCGGCGCTCTATCAGCGGTGTTTTTTCTCGGCATATTTCCCGGTTTTATCGGCTATTCGCTCTGGAATGCCGCACTTACGCGTATGCCGGCAACTCGTCTAGCAGTCTTTCTGAGCACCAATCCCATTTTTGCGGCGGCAATCGCATGGGTATGGCTGAAAGAGGTTCCCAATGTGCCTACCGTCATCGGTTCGATTGTGGCGGTTATCGGTGTTCTTCTCGTCCAACTTTTGGGCGACAGGAAAAAACGTAGCTGATATGGTTTTGGCGCAAATTGAAGCGCGATAATCAAAGGGCGCTATTATAGTGTTATGAATAAAACGGATTACACAAGGCATGAGGAGTAGCGATGCGGGATTACATTGCCCAACTTCTCTTCCTTTTTCTCTTGATATTGACGAATGGTTTTTTTGCAGCTGCGGAAATCGCTCTTATCAGCGCGCGTAAGTCAGCACTGGTTTTACGTGCGGAAGAGGGTTCTAAAAACGCTCAGCTCGCACTGCAGTTAACCGAGGACCCAACCCGGATGCTCTCGACGATTCAGATTGCTATTACCCTGGTAGGCGTACTCACGAGTGCCATCGCGACACTCGTGTTTATGGATCCGCTTACAGAGTTCTTGCACTCAATCGGTCTGAGTCAAGCCACCCCACTTGCTTCCAGTGTTGCCATTTTGATAGTCACTCTGTCGTTGAGTTATCTTACGTTGGTGCTTGGTGAGCTTGTTCCTAAAAGGCTCGGCCTTATGCAGGCTGATCGTGTCGCCACCTTTGTCGCACGTCCGATTGCGTGGCTTCAAATACTGGTCGCTCCTGTTGTGTGGCTTCTCACAGTATCCACCAAAGGAGTGAGCAGGCTTCTTGGTCTGACCGATGATAAGTTGGATGAAGAGGCAGGCGAAGAAGAGATTAAGATGCTCGTGACCGAGCAAGGATCTCTCGAAGAAGCCGAGAAGCGGATGATTCATGAGATCTTCGATCTGGGGGATACGGTAGTTCGTGAGATTATGACTCCTCGCGTCGATGTCGTCGCGATACAGGATACAGATTTGCTGACTGAAGTCATGGAGCAATTGGAGGAGCGGGGATTCTCGCGTGCTCCGGTGATTCATGGAGACCATGACAGCGTCGTGGGTATCGCGTACTTCAAGGATCTTGTGCGCCCGCTTGCCACGGATAAGGGAGATGAGCGCATCACGAACCATATGCGTCCTCCCACGTTTATCCCGGAAACCAAAGATGTGCTGTCGCTTCTTGAGGAGATGCAGACACATCGCACCCATATGTATATCGTTGTCGATGAGCATGGGGGCAGCGCAGGTATCGTGACGATGGAAGATATCGTCGAAGAGATCGTTGGTGAGATTGCCGATGAATACGACCGTGATTCCTCAGACATTATGACCATTAATGACAAGATGTGGATCGTTGAAGGAAAGATGTCGGTCGACGATGCGCTTGAGCATGGGTTTCCTCTTGATGAGTCAGACGAGTACGATACTGTCGCCGGGTGGTTTCTTGAGCAGATTGGACACATACCTCGCGTAGGGGAACGGATCGAGCGCGATGGTTATACCTTTATTGTCCAAAACATGCGTAGGCGTCGGATTGTTCGCATCCGCATTACGGATAATCGGGAAAACGGCGAATTATCCTCACCTGTCCTCTCGTAACCTGTGACTCCCGCAATAGTTGAACCCATTTCTTTGAGTAGGTATAATGAACGTCCACCCAAAGGGGTGATTGGATCAATCGAAGGGTGAGGCGTGAGTCACAAAGCGATACTCATACTGATCGTTGCGGTCTGCCTTGTGCTTACCGGCGCACTTTCGGTGCACGCATCCTCACTTCCCGGCACTATATCCCTTTCCACAAACAGCCGTTTTGCAGGCTTGGGCCTCATCGATGTCACTGAGATATCGGTTGCCTCTCTTCAGATCGGACAAGAGGAAAATGCTCCCCTTGAGGTGGTAGCCTTGCAGACTGAGACGGCGGCGTCTCCGGTGGCGAAGATCCAACCCTCAAAAAGCGCGGCGTCTCCCTCTCTGTCATCGACTGCATTTCTGGCAAACACTACGTTTCGTCCGGTAGCTACTTCAGGTGCGGAAACCGGGTATATCAATCTTGATGGAACGACTCGCTCCGATATCGAAACACCGACACATCTTCTTTCCGCAGACGCCCAGCTCTATAAAGTCACATTCTACTGCGCATGTATGGAGTGCTGCGGAAAGACCAATGCTGTTACAGCAAGTATGGCTCCGGCTACTGCGGGGGTTACCGTTGCGGCAAGTAACACGATTCCTTTTGGAACCCGTATTTGGATTGAGGGATATGGCGAGAGGGTTGTGCAGGATCGCGGCGGCGCAATCGGTATGAATCGGCTCGATATCTATGTGAACACACACCCTGAAGCCTTACGGCATGGCGTGAAAAACAAGCACATTTGGTTTTTATAGTAATTTCTCACGGTCCTCTTTTTCATTTATATTGATGCGGTATGATAAGTACATGTACCGAATATATTGGATGCGAAACGATGGAGGTTTATCATGAGCAAAAGTGGATCTATTAGTACATTTATTCTTGGTGGGCTGGTTGGGGCCGCAATTGGAGTGTTGTTTGCTCCACGTCCTGGATATGAGACACGTGAAATTCTCGTCGATCGCGCACTTGACTACTATGAGAATGTCGATGTTTTGTATGACAACGCAAGTGATCGTGCGGTCGAGCTTTACTCGACAAGTCGTGATGTTGCAATGGATGCGACTGAGCAAGTACGGGCAAAAATCGAGGCAGCTCGCGCTCGTCTGATGGAAGAGGTCGAGGCAGCCACCGAGAAAGCAAAAGAAGAAGTAGCTGAGCTTCCCGATGCAGTCGAGGTCGATGTCGAGGTTGTCGAAGAAAAGCCAAAGGCTGCTGCAAAAGTCCCAGTGAAGAAGGCTCCTGTAAAGAAGACCGCTTCAGATGGCGCTGCTGTTTCGGCGAAAGCGAAAGCATAAATGCCCGAAGGTGCTATCGATTCAATCGAGGGAATATTCGCAACTGAAAGAGAACAGTTTGCGTACGATCAGTCTGTGTCCAATGATGAGAATACCGGCATGCTTGGTGCTATGTTTGGTAATATCGTCCTTCTTGTCGTCATCGTTGGGGTAATAGTGTTCGCGCTTTCTCGAAAGAAGAAGTCCTAGACACCATGGGTACAGAAAAATTGCGCAGAGTTTCTTTGCGTGAGATATATAGATGTATCGTTCTTGATGACCGTGGCAAGCGTGTCGGGGTCGTCGAGGACGTGCTTTTTCATCCGACAGAGCCATGTGCTATTGGGTACAGCGTAAAACCCAAACGTATCGGGCATGTGCTCAAGCGTCCCATAAGATATCTTGCGCTAGATGCGACGGATCTCACAGATGAAGGTGAGGTTCAAGCAACACTTCGCAAAGATGCTTGGAATAAACGAGCTCAAAAACAGTTTGCCTTCGAGTGGGATGATTCGGTCATCTGGTATGGTCAGCACATCCATACGCGTTCAGGACAGCATTTGGGAAGATTGAGTGATGCGCTGTTCAGTCTTGAGGATGGGAGCGTCGGTGCGATTGAAGTTACCGATGGTTCGCTCAGTGACGTGACATTAGGTAAGCGAACGATTCCAGTTCATCTGATTGAGCGATTCGATCTTGATGATATGTATGCCATCGTAGTGGCTGATGAAGCTTCCCTCAGCAAATATCAGGGAGGACTCGCAGTGTTTGCGGCCCACATGACGGATAAAGTACAGCATGCAGCCAAGACCGTTATCGAAACAGCGCCGATTGTAGCTAAAGCTGCTCCTAAAGTCGCAGGTCAAATAGCGAAAGCAGCCCCTGGTGCTACCGGACGTTGGGTTGGAACTATGAAGAAAAGCCTCAAGGATGCCTACAACGAAGGACTTAACGAAAAGTAGCGCTACCGCTCGCGTTCCTGCATGACCTCCATGGCATCATCAACTGTAACGATACCGAGGAGCACACTTTTTTCATCTACAACGGGAATAGCGAGCAGATTGTATTTTGATACAGCGTCAGCTACTGCCTCCTGATTTATATCAGGCGTGACCGTTATCAAATCACGTGTCGCAATGTCTGCAAGAGGTGTTATTCCTCGATGGATAAGAAGCTTCCGTGGTGAAACTAGGCCGGTCAGCTTGCCCTCATCATCAATGAGGTAGAGATAGTGGAGGCTTTCGCGGTCCTCATCTTCCGCGCGAATCGCATTGATTGCATCATTGACCGTTCCAGCCTCAGGGGCGGCTGTGAATTCCGGCGTCATCAAGCCGCCCGCGGTCTCATCATGATATCCCAGAAGTGAACGGATCATATCGGAATCCTCGACACCCATCAGGCGTAGGAGACGCTCGGCTTTATTGTGATCGAGGTCTTTGATGATATCGGCGGCATCGTCAGGTGCCATTTCGGCAAGAAGGTCACTCGCATGATCCTCCTCGATGTCTTCGATAACATCAGTCTGCATTTCATCCTCAAGCTCTGAGAGCGTATCTGCCGCAGCCTCCTTATCGAGATGCCTGAAGACACGAGAGCGCTGTTCGGGCTCAAGGGTTTCAAGAATATCGGCCACATCGGCGGGATGAATCTCATTCAACCGCTTATGGCTGATAGAAAGCTTGAGCTCCGAGAGATTGCGCTCGACCAGATCCATATAGTTCCATGCGATGATGGATTCCTGGAGGGGTCGACCAAAGAATGCGGTGATGTTTTTGATCGCGCGTTCAAGTGTTGGCGAGAATCGACGCAACTGTCCCAAGATACCGACCTCGGCTCCCAAAAGGCGAAGAGAATGGGCGCTATCGGAGAGCTTGAGATCGCTGACATGGACGACTTTTTTGCCTTGGGTATCGACAATCTTTTTATGGAGCAAATCACGAGCGAGCAGGAGTTCAGATGGAGGCAGATAGCTGAAGCGGAGCTCACCTTTGGGTGCATTGAGCCTGATTGCGGCACCATCGAACTTCTCGACATACGTTGTCCAAGGAAGAAGGAAGGGCGTTTTGTCAGGCCCCTTGAATGCAACCGCGGTTACGCGAGGAAACATCTCGCCGGTAGTGATGGCAAGGTCACTCACGGCTCCGATTGTTTTGCCGTTTGCATCAATAACGGGTTTTTGCAACATTTCTGATAAGTACAACACGAGGCATCGCTCCTTACAGCAATTCGCCGTAGCGTTTGATAAATATATCTTTGACGATGGTTACGAGCAACATGTAGCCGGCTATGATGGCAAAGAGCACGGGAAAGAAATACCATGGAAGCGATGCCAGTCCCAGCGCATGACCTAATGGCGTATAAGGGAGAATGGTTCCAACCGCGATGCCCGCGCTTGTTAGCAGCGTGACCTGCCAGCTTGCACGCGTCTGGAGGAACGGAATCTTAGGTGAACGAAGCATGTGGATGACAAGAGTCTGTGTCCAAAGAGATACAACGAACCAACCAGCATGAAATACCGCGATAAAGACCGCTACCGCTGCAGGTCCCAAAGTTGCCCACTCGCCTCCTGCGACGACCGGTGCGATCCAGAAGAACATGATCAGATACGTAACTATATCGAAAATTGAGCTTGTCGGGCCCAGCCAGATCATGAATTTACTGATGGAGGACGCGTCCCAATTGCGCGGGATCTTCAGGAATTCCTCATCGACATTGTCCCAAGGCATGGTGATACAGGAAATATCATAGATGAGATTGAGTACCAGAATCTGGAGTGGAAGCATGGGGAGGAACGGCAGAAACCAACTGGCTGCCAGAACACTGAACATATTACCGAAGTTCGAGCTTGCGGTCATCTTGATGTACTTGATGATGTTGCCATAGGTGCGACGTCCTTCGATGACACCTTCCTCAAGAACCATCAGATCTTTTTCGAGCAAGATGATATCCGCTGATTCTTTCGAGATGTCGACTGCGGTATCCACACTGATGCCGACGTCAGCCTCTTTCATGGCGGCAGCATCGTTGATGCCGTCACCCATGAAGCCAACGGTATGACCGATGCGACGCAGTGCCGCAACGATACGGACTTTTTGCGCAGGTGACAATTTTGCGAAGACATCTACTTCATTAACGATGTCTTCCAGCTCCTCATCGGAAAGCAATTCCACTTCGCTTCCCAGCATGAGGTCACTGATATCAAGACCTACTTGCCGGCAGACGCTGCGGGTTACCGCATCATTATCGCCGGTGAGGATCTTTACCGCGACACCATACTCATTGAGTGCGTTGATTGCCTCACGGGTACTTTCTTTGGGTGGGTCGAGAAATGCCAAGTATCCGATCAAAACCATATCGCTTTCATCTGCAATCGAAAACGCTCCCGCAGGCGCAGGGTTGGTTTTTTGCGCAATACCCAGTACACGCAATCCGTCCTCGTTATATTCGTGGACGCGTGTCATGACTTTCTTTTTCAGCTCATCAGTAATGGGTACGACATGGCCCTCGTCTTCGACGAAGGAGCATACACTCAACATCTCCTCGATAGCACCCTTTGTAATGAGCTGGGTTTTTCCGTTGTTGTCTTCGACAACGACGCTCATGCGGCGGCGGTTGAAGTCGAACGGGATCTCATCAACCTTGCGATAGTCCTTCCACAGATGACTCATTCCCTCGTCATTGGCATGCGAGATGATTGCGACATCCATGAGATTGCGCAAACCGGTTTGATGGTAGCTGTTCAAAAACGCATGGCGAAGTACACGATCGTCTTCCTTGCCATCTGTATCAAGATAGTACTCAAGGATGATCTTATCTTGGGTGATGGTACCTGTCTTATCGGTACAGAGGACATCCATCGCTCCAAAACTCTGGATCGAGTTCATTCGTTTCACAATGACTTTCTTATTCGACATGGCAACCGCGCCCTTGGCAAGATTGCTCGATACAATCATAGGAAGCATCTCAGGGGTAAGACCCACCGCTACGGAGAGCGCGAAGAGGAACGCATCCATCCAATCGCCTCGGCGAAAACCGTTGACGAAGAACACAACGGGTACCATGACGGCCATGAATCGGATAAGAAGCCAAGAGACACTGTTGATCCCTTTATCGAAACTTGTTTTGCCCCCTACCTCGGTCACCTCTTTTGCGATCGAGCCAAACATAGTCTGACTTCCAACTGCAAGGACAATGGCGGTAGCAGAACCACTGATGACGTTCGTTCCCATGAACACAAGATTCGAGTGATCGAGCGCATTGGCGGAATCCTCGGTGCTACGCGAGGCGAATTTCTCGACAGGCTCACTTTCGCCGGTCAATGCCGATTGGCTGACGAAGAGGTCTTTTGCTTGCAAAAGCCGCACATCGGCGGGAATCATGTCTCCTGCGGCAAGAACGAGGATATCACCGACAACCAACTCATCGATGGGAAGCTCGACAATACCTTCGGGATATCGCTTGACGGCGATGGTGGTCTCGACCATTTCCGAGAGCTTTTGGGCTTCATTCCCTGATTTTGTCTCTTGAATAAAATGGAGCAAACCGCTGATAGTGACCATGGTCAAAACGATGATTACCGCCACCCAGCTGCGCTCATCCGCTGGTGCCATGATGACATCGGTGTAAGCAGAGATTATTGCCAATGCGAGAAGCACGACGGTAAACGGATTGATAAATGAAGTGAAAAGACGCCTGAAGACTGAGGGACCGGCGTCATGTTCGATAACGTTACGCCCATGCCGCTCACGCATCAAATCGACAAGCTCTTCATGATAGCCGTCCAGATTAGTCGAATAGGTGACGTACAGATCCTCGTGTGTCGCTTTAGCTGCGTCAAGCAGGCGTTGTTTTGTCTCAGGTGTCGCCATAGGTTGTTCCTTAAGTGATAGTTTCGTGCATGCTTTATCAGCGGTTCAATTGTACCGTAAGAGGTGTGATACCTTGATAGAGAGGTAAAGAGTCGAGAGTATATGAGAAACGATGGGAAGGTCATCATGCAGCATATGATTGAAGACAACGCACAACTTCTTAAGCGGTTGCGTGACGTAGAGATTATCTATACTGATCTTGATGGCACGATGTTTGGCTCAAGAGGTGCGCTTCTGGTGGATGGCGAAGGAAGACCCAGTACACATACCGCAAAAGCTTTGGTCGAAATTACCAGGGCAGGCATTCCTGTGGTGCCCACTACAGGACGTTCTGATTTTCAGTTGATCGAGATAGTGCGTATGTGCGGGCTGGATGACTTCATCGCTGAAACAGGAGCTATCATCTCATGGTGGACAGGAATAAATCGGGAAGAAAAATATGTACTTCCGCAATGGAATGACGAAACACTTAATGGCAGGACTCCTTTTGAAGTGATGCAAGAATCCGGTGCGGCACAGTTGTTGATGGATCGATTTGCCGGGCAACTCGAACACCATGACCCATGGCACGAACCTCGTTTGGCAACCGATGTGTTGCGTGGACGGATTGATCTAGATGAGGCTCAGGCACTGCTCGATACCCTTGATGTTGCTTTTGAGATTACGGAAAATGGCGCGATAACCCCCAAAAGACATACGCTTGATGATCCCGTGCTTGGCGAAGACGAACAGATTCATGCCTACCATATTGTGCCTGCAGGTGTCAGCAAGGCGGCGGCGATTGCGGAGGATCTCAAAAGAAGAGACCTTGATCCTATGCGTGCTCTCATGATTGGGGACAGCATGAGTGATCTTCAGTGTGCTCCAAGTGTTGGAGTCACCCTTATGGTTGAGAACGCTCGACTATCACCCAATGTTGTTTCCAGTATCGTTGATTATGACAATGCTGCTTTTATTGCGGGTAAGAAGGGCGACGGATGGGTCAATATGGCAGAATTGCTTTTGCGCTCGCGATAACATTCGCACTTTGCGCAATCGGACTTGCGGGATGTCGAGCGCATGCGGTTGATATTCAAACCTCTGAATTTTCTCGCACACGAGGGTGTTTATCGCCAAGTGTGGTTATCGATGCTCTCGGAAAGCATTATATGTATGCGGTAGGAAGTGCCGCGACTGGTTCGCTTGAGGTTATAGTCATGGAAGGAAATCTTGGGGGCACGATCTATGATGAGCCACAAGCTGTTCTTCCAAAAGAGGGGGAGCATATAAATGGCCCGGAGGAGTTGCCACCGGTTATTCCTTGGCATGTTGCCGCAAAGCGTGATCTTGAAACCCCAGGGATTACTCTTTTGATCAACGGGCATGCCTACGATACGAAGACTCGAGTGCGAAATCTCTATCTCGAACCTTAGCAATATGTCCGGCTAAACCATCCTCTAATTAAATGGCAGAAATGCTTTATACTGAAGGAGATGCATAGATGTGCTCTTCAGTATTGAAAAGCCATTTGCAAAAATCCCTGTAGAAAAAGCTGGAAACAGCCAAAATTTGCTGCACAGAAGCAGGCAAAATGCTGTTTCGAATGAAAAAAGTGCAGATGCACTATGAGCTTGATCGAAAAGGGGTGATAACTTTATAAAAAAGAGACAGTACGGCGCTTTGAATGGTCGTAATTCGGTACAATGATTAAGGAGTTCATGTATGAAATTGCTAAGGTACGTAATCGCAATTACCTTGATAATTGCGCTGGCGTTTGCCCTTACTGCCTGTGATATAGAGGCTGATGAGGTAGACGCTTCAGCAACCGATGTAAAGGAAAGTGTTGTGGAAGAAATGAAAGAAGATAACAAAGTAGTGGCCAGCCTGCATAATCCAGGTGAATCGATTACTGATTGGAATGTCGCTTTAGCCTTTCTGCAGGAGGGTAATGCACGACATGTTGCGAACAGGACTATCTCGCGGGATGATTTCGGAAGCGATCGAGATGTATTAAAGGATGCCCAGAAACCTTTTGCATCAATCGTTACTTGCGCTGACTCACGGGTTGCGCCTGAGTTGTACTTCGATCAGAAATCCGGTGATATTTTCGTCGTGCGTAATGCAGGAAATATTGCCGACACAACAGCAATGGGATCGCTTGAGTTCTCAGTAGCTGCTCTGGAAGTTCCTCTGATTGTAGTAGTGGGACACAGTAGTTGTGGAGCAGTCAAAGGGACCATCGCTGGTGGCGAATACCCAGCAGCTCTTCAGAGTATCCTCGACTTCATTGCCCCAGGTATTGCTGGTATTGAGGATCTTGATGAGGCGACGATCGCAAATGTCGAGGCACAAGTGAAAAATATCCAAGAGGATGAAATCGTGAAAAGTGCCGGAACTAAAGTCATCGGTGCGATTTATGATATCGGAACTGGAAAGATTACTTGGCTATAAAAACACCGGTTGTTTCTTAAAATTTGATTGTGGCTATATTTGGGTTAAGAAGTGGGCCTCCTGAGAGGTCCACTTCGCGTATATTTATGGTGCCCCCGGCACGATTCGAACACGAATATTACCTAGGGGAGTATTCGCTGTAGACAGCGAGCGAGAAGCTCGCGGGTGTCGGAAGAAGCGGCACCAGCTAGAGTATGGTGCCCCCGGCACGATTCGAACGTGCGACACCAGCTTTAGGAGAGCTGTGCTCTATCCCCTGAGCTACGGGGGCTCATAATAACCTAGGAGGGTTTGATGCCACCATCAACGATAAGTTCGATAGTGCTCCCTGCCGGCACACTCGTGCCTGCGGCGGCACTCTGTGAAATAACCTTACCTTTGTTAGTGTTGCTATTGGTGTATTGGATCTTTCGCTCGACCACAAGACCGAGAGCCTTTAGATTGGCTTCAGCTGTATCAGCGGATTGCCCGGTAAAGTCTATCGGGATAACAACATCCTTTTTACCGAGACTTTTCACGATAGTGACCGTCGATCCCTTTTCAACGCGTGTTGCCGCACCGGGATTTTGGGATATAACAAGTCCGGCGGCAATCTCATCACTGTAATCGTCAGTAATGGTCACGAGGAAGCCAGCAGCAATCAAGTTAGCCTCTGCGGTTGCCACATCCAATCCGATGACACTTGGCACCTCGACAATCTCTGCTCCCAGAGAGGGAACGTAGGCTACTCGCGAACCTTTTTCGAGTTCGGTTCCCGGAATGGGATCTTGGCTGATGATGGCTCCTGCGGCAATCGTGGAACTATTGGTTCCCGGTTGGGGATCAGGTTCGAATCCGGCTTCTCGCAGAGCGTCTTGTGCCAGCGCCTCAGTAAGTCCGACAATATCGGGTACGGTTCCCATCTCTTTGCCAAGGCTTACCGTCAAAACAACAGTCGAACCCAATTCCGCCCGTGAGCCACCTTTTGGATCCTGGGAGATAACGCGCCCCTTTTCAATCTTCGGATCATGTTTCTCTTTGGGAGTGCCAACGACAAAGCCCGCTTCAGTCAATGTGGTTATCGCCTCTTGTAGCGGCTTCTCCGTAACTGAAGGAACCTCCACACCTTGGATACTCGGACTAAAATTGTATATGGCAAAAGCGAGAGCGGCGCCTACGAGAAGTAATCCGATAATAGTTACCAGTATCATCGGTGTCTTGCTTTTCTTTTTAGGTGCCGGCCCTACATGACCGAGCTGACCGCCATCTGGTCCTCCGTACACACCTGGCTGACCACCGACCGCGGGCATTACTGTTGTTCCGGTTCCATCAGGTCCTGACAGAACGGTTGTTGCGTCATGAGCGCCGACAGTACCAGCGGCGACAGCACTACCAGCTAGAACGGTTGTTGCATCCAGTGGAGATGAGCCGCCTGCGATACGTTGTAGATCAGCACGCATTTCATCTGCGGTCGCATAACGCGTACGCGGATCTTTTGACATTGCGCGACCGATGACATCTTCAAGACGAGGGTCGATATCCGGATTGAATTTCGAAGGACGTTGCGCTTGCTCATTGACTTGCTTGAGAGCAACCGCTACGGGTGTCTCACCATCAAAAGGCAACTTTCCGCTTGCCAATTCATAGAGCACGACACCTAATGAGTAGAGATCGCTCGCATTGGTAAGCTCTCGACCTTGCGCTTGCTCAGGCGATACATAATGCGCAGTTCCCAAAACGCTTCCTGTTTGGGTCATCGTAGTGTTTTCCACGCGCGCAATGCCGAAGTCCATGACCTTGACCATGCCATCAGGAGTCACCATGATGTTATGAGGCTTGATATCACGATGGATGATGTCGTATCCATGCGCAACGGTTAGCGCATTGCATACTTGTGCACCGATTTCTGCAACCTGACGCGAGGGAAGTGCTCCTTTTTGGCGAATGAGAGTCTTCAGATCGGTTCCACGGACATATTCCATGACGATGTAATAGTAGTTACCTTCCTGTCCCCAGTCGTATATATTGACGATATTGGGGCTCTGGAGATTTGCGGCAGCTTGGGCTTCTTGTTTGAAGCGTGCCGTGAACGATTCGTCGCTCGCATATTTGCTGTGCATGACTTTGACTGCGACGGTACGACCGAGCGTCTCGTCAATCGCCTTGTAGACATCGGCCATACCGCCGCTGCCTATCTTCTCTGTGATGCGATAACGTCCGCCTAGTATATTTGTGCTCACGCTACTCTCTACCTTTCTTGTTGCTTATATCTTATCAAATTCATCTATCGAGCTAACGCTGCCTCTAATATCGGTCGCGCGACGGGTGCTGCTGCATACCCACCTAAGCCGCCCTGCTCGACAAGGACGGCGATGGCGACAACAGGATCATCTGCAGGCGCATAGACGATAAACCATGCATTGGGTTCTCTGTCTCCACCTGTTTCAGCAGTACCGGTTTTACCTGCTATCTTAACTCCGGGTACTTGCGCTGCAATACCTGCGCCGCTATCAACAGTCGCCTTCATGACTTCGTTCATCCGTGATGCGGTAAGGGTATCGGTTGCGGTCAACCACTTTTTGGGAGAGGTTCTTCCTAGAAGCGATTGGGTGCCATCAGATGATTGGAAATAATCGATCACATATGGCTGCATAATCTCGCCCCCATTTGCGATTCCTGCTGCGACGAGTGCCATCTGAAACACGGTGGACTGAGGACCAGGGGGGGAGGGATGCGCAGCTGATATTTCACCAACCGGTTGGCCGACACCCGCCCATGCGGTTTCCCACGTAGTCATTTCTGATGGATTCGGCATGAGTGAGGTCGAGATGGTGAGATCATAGGGAATTTCTTGATTGAATCCGAACTTCTCGGATTGTGAGACAAGGCGATCCGCACCCATCTCAACGGCGAGCTGCCCGAATACCGTATTCACGCTGTATGCGGTTGCTTGAGTCAATGTGATATCTCCGTATGAAGTGTTGTCATAGTTGGTAACCGGTGCATTGCCGATGTCCATCGTCCCCGGAGCAGAAAAGACCGATTCAGGTGTCGCCACGTTTTCGGCAAGTGCTCCGGTCAGCGTCACTACTTTGAAAGTCGAACCTGGCGCGAGAAGCGTTGAGCGCGCGCGGTCGAGAAGCGGTGCTCCGTCATTGATTTTGAGGGCCTCCATCTCTTCATTTATGGTCTCAGGGTTGAACGCAGGTGTGCTGACGCTTGCCAGCACCGCACCGGTGCGCGGATCGAGAGCGACCACTGCGCCCGTGAGTCCTTGCATGGCTTCTTCGGCTGCTAGTTGGACTCGGCTATCGATGGTCAACACCACATTGTCGCCCTGTATCGGTTTACCCATCGCATTATCAATTATATCGGTCCATGAGTTGAACGAGCGCTTTCCGGTAAGCGTTGTATTCGCAATCGACTCAATGCCGGTCCGTCCATATTCGAACGAGTGGTATCCCAAGGTATGTGCCGCGACATCGTCTAAGGGATAGATTCGACGGTATGTTCCGTCTCCAACCGGCGCGCTTTCGGCAAGGATCACATTGTCGGCACTCAAGATAGAGCCCCGTGCAACACGCTGCTCTTCCATCAAGCCTCGAGTATTGTGCGGGTTGTTTTTGAGGGCATCGGCATGGGCCACCTGAATCCACGTCAGGTTGCCGATAAGCACAGTAAGAAGAATCGTAAAGAAGATACTGAGGGCACCGAGTCGCTTTGCCAAAGCCATACGACCAAGCACCGCATGACCTCCGCCAATCGGTTTGAGCTCGACAACATCACCTCGTGACTCATCACCGGCACGCAATAAGAGCGCAAGGAGGACAAAAGACGAGACCATCGAGGATCCTCCGCGGGAAATGAAGGGGACGGTGATTCCTGTTAACGGAATCAGGGCCGTTACTCCTCCGATAATGACGAATACCTGTATCGCGATACTTGTGGTAAGTCCGACAGCGGTAAATGCTGCCATATCGGATTTTGCTCGACTCGCAGTCGTCAAACCACGATAAATGAAAACAAGGAAGCAGATGATAACCGCGCTTGCGCCCAAAAGACCGAGTTCCTCTCCAATAGCGGAAAAGATAAAGTCGGTATCCACGAACGGTATGCGAGTAGGATATCCAGCACCCGGTCCGGCGCCGAATAAACCACCTGCCGCAAATGCGAACAAGGATTGCACTAATTGATAGCTTTGACCCATCGCATCGGTAAAAGGATCAAGCCAGATTGCGACGCGCGTCTGAACATGCCCGAATAAATGATAAGCAAACGTTGCACCGGCTGCGAACAAGGCGGTTCCGACCACCACATAGGAAAATCGACCGGTAGCGGTATAAAGCATCACCAAAAAGATGCAGAAGAATATGAGGGATCCGCCTAAGTCAGTCTCTCCCACCAAAACAACGAACGAGAGTCCCCACATAAGCACAAGAGGACCGAGCGTTCGCGGTTCAGGAAGCGGAATGCCAAAAAGCTTTCGAGTTGAAATCGAGAGCATCTCTCGATTCTCGGCAAGATAGGCTGCCAGAGAGAGGATGATGAAAATTCTCGCAATCTCACCAGGTTGGATCGAGAAGGTTCCGATGGTAATCCAGCGTTTCGATCCATTGATTTCCGTTCCCGCCACGATTGGCAGAAGTAGGAGGATGAGTCCCACAAGCATGAGCAGATATTTATATCGTCCCACCTTATCCAAAGAGGGCACGATGACCAAAGTGATTGCCGCAGCTGCTACTGAGATGAACAGCCAAAGAATTTGACTCATCGCTACATCGGGTACGAGTCGCGTGATAAACGCAATACCGATGCTGGTAAGCACGAAAGTGAGCGGAAGCAGCACCGCGTCTGCTCCAGGTGCGAAAAAGCGAACGATGAGATGCATGGCTATAAAGAGCATGAACAAGGCCGCCGGCACCATCAGATAGTTCCAGCTGAAGTCACCTTGTGCCTGAATGCCGATAAGGGCGAACAATATCATAACGGGAAGCGCGGCAGCTCCAAGCATTGCAAGTTCGAGGTTGCGACGATTCGACATACTACGGTGCCCCTACCTTTGGTTTCGCATAACGGGTCATCTCGTCAAGAGCACCTCGTGCGCGCTCAACCGAATCATATGAGATATGACTGTTGATTTTTTCCTGATCTCCCACACTTAACGCATCGATAACGATGGTGGTTTCTTCAGATAACGAGTTAAGTGATATGCCGAGGATATGGCCGGGGATTCCTTGATATATATTCACAGTGCCACGGGAGTTGGGCGCAAGATACGCTTTTGTCTCTGCATAGCGAAAGATTCCGTACCCGATGGCTCCCAATATGAGTGCCGCGAGCAAAATCCACATACCGATCCATCGCCAAAGTTTCGAGCGATGAGGAATGTCGCGTCGCGCGCTTCCTTCGCGTGTGATATCGATAACGATACAGCTGATATTGTCTTTACCACCGGCATCATTTGCCGCATCGATGAGTGTTTGGGTGGCATCAGTAGGAGTACGCTGCGTGAGGAGAATCTGCTCGATATAGGCATCCTCGATCATCGTTGTCAGACCGTCACTGCAGATCAAAAGACGATCTTTCGGCAATATGGGAATCAGATGCGTATCGACGGCGACCTCAAGTTCTGAGCCCAACGCGCGTGTGATGACGTTTCGCTGAGGATGGACCCGTGCTTCGGCTGCAGTAAGATGCCCCGACCTCATCATTGCTCCTACGATCGAATGATCATGAGTGAGTTGAGTGAGGCGTCCATCCCGCAAGAGATACGCACGGCTATCGCCTACATGTGCGATAGCGCATTGACCATCGCGCAACATAAGTGCCGTACAAGTGGTGCCCATACCGGGTTTTCCGGTGCCGGCGCCAACCGCATCGATAACGGCTTTATTGGCGCGTTTGAGCGCACGGGAAAGAGCGGTTGTGTCTGCGCGATGAGGGGCATACTCTCGAATCGTCTCAACGGTAATCGAGCTTGCAATCTCACCCGCCTCATGACCACCCATACCGTCTGCGACGATGAAGAGCGGAGGAAGTGCCAGAATCGAATCCTCATTATGCGCACGGGTGCGGCCTATATCGGTTTGAGCCGAGTAAGGATATATGCCCCCGAATGTTCCTGATGCATCAGGATTCGATCTGGTACGTGCGCCGACTACCGGTGCGGTATGAGGGGCAGATGTGCTCATGAACGATCGACAGCCAACGTGAGCATACCGATGGTGATCTGGTCTCCCAAAACGAGGTTTTGAGGTGCTTGTATACGCATTCCGTTAAGAAGTGTGCCGTTAGTCGAATTCAGGTCCTCGACAATCGCGCCATCGGGAAGGGGTGTGATGCGCGCATGAGTGCTTGAGACCATATCATCGGCGACAACGATATCGCTTCCATGCATTCGGCCGATTACGAGAGCGGAGTTTAGGGGAAGTGATTTGCCCACCAGCGTCTCAGGACCGGAGATGATAGTGACACTTAGTCCCTGTCCGCCCGCTGACTTGCCTCCTCTTACTAATCCGACGCCGGTCTTTATCGCGAAGAGAAGAAAGACATAGAGAAGCGCGATTAGTGCTATTCGTCCTGCTAGAAGGATGATGTCTATCATAGAAAGTCCCTGTCAGCCTTATGATAGGTGAACTGAGTAGTACCGATGGTTATGACATCGCCGTCTCTGAGACGTTGTGTCGTGATGGGGCGTCCGTTTACCTGTGTTGTGTTAGTGGCATCATTGTCAGTAAGGATCCAGTCGGATTCATCATGCGTCAAGGTGGCATGAAGTCGGGAAGCCGCGCTGTCTTCGAGTTTTATATCACAGGTATCTTTTCGACCGATGGTGTACATATCGAGATCGTCAATTGAAATATTGCCTAAAAACGTTGAGACGAGTGTCGCGCGTGGCGGAGGAAATACTCCGTCATAGGAAAGCGCGGAGGTTCGTTTTTCCGAAAATGGCTCGACAGTCGGTTCGTTGACATATGAGGGCGGCGTGTACGACGGTGGTGGTGTGAAGATTGCTTCCCCAGCGCCAAGTTCCTTATCGATTTCAGCTTGCGACATCGTTTCGCCTACGACATCGAATCTGCCCAGGCGCAACTCGGGATCGGTTATGAAATTCACGGCTGGTTGAGTGGGGAGCTGATAGCTGTTCTCACGCGCATGAGCGAGAAGATAGGTCTCTAGCTCGGACTTCAGTGTTGCAGTCAAGCCACCTAAGGCATCCCCATCGCGGGGAGAAAGGATAATATTGTAAAAATTGGCGACATATACTTTTCCGACACCAAGCTTCTTCGATCGATCCATTTCTTTAGCGCAGACACGCGCGATCTCTGCAGGTTGAACGTGACTACGGAAAATGCCACCGAACGTTCCTTCGATTACTTTGCCAATACTATCTTCGAAATCGGCTAGGATGCCCATATATACTCCTTATCATATGAGCGCACTAGATTCCGCACAAGCGCGTCATGCTACGCAAAGATTGCTCAATCACGTACCTAAGTACGCTCTTTTGCAATCTGCTTGCACTCCTTCTTCTACAAAATCTAGAGCACCCATTCACATATATGCAACCGTAAAACGGTATGACTCTAGTATATAAGGACAGACATAATTGCAAGTCCGTAATACGCAAAAGTCAGTAAACCGACACGAGCGTGACAACTGTATAATGATTATTTGTGCACTGACAAGACACTAATAGAAGGAGACATTATGGCTCGTTATCAAAACACACTTCAGACCCCTGCGCCTGCGGAAACGTACGCCTCTGCTATCAGTCAATATATGACAGATGAGGGATTTGCTCTTGTTGATTACAAAGGGGCCCAGGTATGGAAAAAAGGCATTGGCATGGCGACTGCTCCTCAGTATCTAGCTATCCAATATGACGGCAATACGATTAATATCGAAGCCTTTATTCGTTGGGCACTTTTGCCGGGAGTTTATGTTGGAGAAATGGGAACCACCGGTTTCGTAGGAGCTATTCCTAAAAAACTTCTCAGGAACCGAGTGGAGACACTTGAATCATACATCGCAAATTTGCCTCAAACCCCTGTTGAATAGCAGAGACTCGAGAACAAAAAACAACCCTGGATTTCCCCCAGGGTTGTTTTCTTTGTTGATGATTTTGTGCAGCTACACAACTCCTTGTGCGAGCATCGCATCAGCAAGTTTCTTGAATCCAGCGATATTGGCACCGATGATGTAGTTGCTCTCATAGCCGTATTCGTTTGCTGCCTCATGAGCTGATTTGAAGATCTCCTTCATGATTCCCTGAAGTCTTGCATCCACCTCGTCAAACGTCCAGGAGATATGTGCCGCGTTTTGACTCATTTCAAGACCTGAGGTCGCGACACCCCCTGCATTTGCTGCTTTACCGGGACAGAAGATAACTTTATTGGCAACGAGACACTCGCATGCGTCAAGCGTGCTTGGCATATTGGCGCCTTCACCTACGATCTTACATCCGTTAGCGACAAGCATCTTCGCATCGTCGCCGAACAGTTCGTTTTGCGTTGCGCAGGGAAGTGCGATGTCAACCGGCACGCTCCAGACACCTTTGCCTTCGGTGTATCGTGCGCCTGGAACCTGATCAGCGTAATCGGAGATCCGACTACGTTCGACCTCTTTGATCTGCTTGACGACATCCAATTTGATGCCTTCGGGATCATGTATCCAACCACCGGAGTCAGACATGGTAACCACTTTCGCACCGAGCTCTTGGGCCTTTTCAGCTGCATAGATAGCAACATTGCCTGCGCCGGAGATGGAAACGACCTTTCCTTCGAATGAATCGTTTTGGGTACCGAGAAGTTCTTGGACGAAATAGATGAGTCCGTATCCAGTCGCTTCTTTACGTGCGAGTGATCCTCCGTAAGAAAGACCCTTGCCGGTAAGAACGCCTTCGTACCTGTCGACGATGCGCTTGTATTGTCCGAACATGTACCCGACTTCGCGAGCACCGACGCCGATGTCACCGGCGGGGATATCGGTTTTGTGGCCTATGTGGCGATATAGCTCCGTCATGAAACTTTGGCAAAAACGCATGACCTCGCCGTCGCTCTTACCCTTAGGATCGAAGTCGCAACCACCCTTGCCTCCTCCCATGGGAAGTGTGGTGAGACTGTTTTTGAAGATCTGCTCGAACCCAAGAAACTTGATAATGCTCAAATTGACTGAGGGATGAAAACGAATACCGCCTTTGTAAGGACCGAGCGCGCTATTGTACTGCACGCGATATGCTCTGTTGACCTGCGGTTTTCCGTTATCGTCGACCCAGGGTACTCGGAATATAATGATGCGCTCTGGTTCAACCAAACGTTCAAGTAAACTTGCCTCTTCATATACAGGATTGGTATCGATGACAGGCTTTAGCGAAGAGAGCACCTCGGTCGCAGCCTGAATGAATTCAGGCTCATTCGCATTTTTCTCTTTGACCATCTCAAGAACGGAATCGACGTAACTCATGGAAACCTCCTACAGTAGACCCTTTATTGCGCGTAGTTTCTTATGTACGTAGTATACAGTTTCTCGCGAAGGGTAGGACGTATCCTAAGGTATACTTTGCCATGAGGATAGGAGTGAGAATGTCCAAACATACTGAGTTTGCCGAGTTTGTTGAAACAATCGCCACATTACGTGCACCGGGCGGATGTCCCTGGGATGCCGAGCAGACGCATCAAAGCATCGCACGCCATATGCTGGAAGAGGCATATGAAGTGGTCGATGCCATCGAATCCGGAAACATGACAGATCTTCGTGAGGAGTTGGGTGACGTGCTTCTCGAAGTGGTTCTCCAATGTCAGATTGCACAAGATGCGGGTGAGTTCACTATCGATGATGTATGTCGTGATATCAACGAGAAGATGATCAGGCGTCATCCTCATGTATTCGGCGATGCGATAGCAGATGATCCTGCAGAGGTCTACGATTTGTGGGAGCAGATCAAGCGGGATGAAAAGGCAGCATATGATGAAACGGAGCCATCTGGCTTTCTCGACAATGTACCCACCTCGATGCCGGCACTGATGCAAGCGCAGAAGATCTCTCGCAAGGTAATCGGTGTCGGGTTCGAATGGGAGACGATAGATGACGTGTGGGACCAGATGTTCTCGGAAATCGATGAGCTTCGTCAGGCTTATGCGGAGGCACCCAAAAGTGAAGTCGAACTGGAGGTAGGCGACGTACTCTTCTCATTCGTGAATGTCGCGCTAAAAATGGGAATCGATGCCGAGATTGCGCTTCGTGCTTCATGCAGCAAGTTTCGTAAACGCTGGATGTTTATCGAGGATGCCGCGCGTAAACAAGGAAAGGTGCTCAGCGAGCTGACTACGGCTGAGATGAACGTGCTTTGGAATGAGGCTAAGCTGAGTGAGTAAGGACTTCAGCGAGTTACTCGGCACGTCTCGTAGAAGTGATATACAATGCCTAAGGACAACGAGGTGCTCTGTAAGGAGAGGCAGATGATACACACCGATATTCTCGACACCATTGGGCATACTCCGCTCATACGGATAAATCGATTGAATACCAATCCTAATGTCGAGCTTATTGCGAAATTCGAAGGAACCAATCCGACCGGTAGCATCAAAGATCGCATTGCACTCAAGATGGTCGAGGAAGCCGAAGCTGCGGGAGCACTCACAAAAGATAAGGTCATCATCGAGGCGACGAGCGGCAATACCGGTATCGGGCTTGCCATGATTGGAGCGGTAAAAGGCTACGATGTCACCATCGTGATGAGTGAAGCGGTGTCTGTCGAACGTCAGAAGATGATCAAGGCATTCGGGAGCAACATCATTTTGACCGATCCCAAAAAGGGGACGGATGGCGCGATCATGAAGGCACGGGAATTGATTGCAGTTGATCCTGACAAGTATTTCAACCCCGACCAGTTCTCCAATGAATATAACAAAACGGCTCACTATGATGCGACGGCACAAGAGATATGGGATCAGACCGAGGGCAAGGTGACCCATTTCGTCTCCTCGCTCGGCACATCCGGGACACTCATGGGTGTGGGCAAGATGCTCAAGGAGCGCAATCCGGATGTCCAAATTATCGAAGCGCAACCAGTCGAAGGACACTATATACAGGGACTCAAGAGTATGGCCGAAGCTATCGTTCCTGACATATATGATGAGGATGAGATCGATGTCAGTATTCTGATCGACACTGAAGAGGCATACGAGATGGCTCGGCACATTGTGCGCGAAGAAGGCATCTTTGTTGGAATGTCGAGCGGGGCCGCGATGCTGGCGGCACTTCAGGTTGCCGAGGAACTTGACGAAGGGCTCATTGTCGTCATGCTTCCTGATCGTGGTGAGAAATATTTGAGCACGGATTTGTTTCAGGTGTAACTTAATTTCCACACAAGAAAACACAGAGATTGATACACTTGAATTATGCGGTAATGGACACTGGATAAAGGGTCTAGTGCGGAATACGGAGGAGGAAATATGAGTTGGAAGAAAGTCCTATTAGTGGTCGCAGCACTGGTGCTTATGTTTGCACTGGTAGGTTGCGGAGACGATGGTGCGGTCGACGTTGTCGATAACGACGTAGCATCTGAGGATGGGCTCAAAATCGCTATCGTGACAAGTCCTTCAGGCGTTGACGATGGATCGTTTAATGAGAACAACTATGATGGAATCTTAGCGTTCATCGCGAATAATCCAAGTGCAACAGTCACTGATATTCGTGAAACCGATCCAAATCCAGACGCAGCAGTTGCAGCAGTTGAGGCAATCGTTGCCGATTACGACGTTATTGTGACTCCTGGATTCCAGTTTGGTGGAATCACCGATATCGCACGTGCGAATCCTGATACCAAATTCATTCTGGTTGACGCATTCCCTGCAGATCCAGAAGATCCATTTGGAGATCCTGTAGTGCTTGATAATGTCTATGCAATGCAGTTTGCTGAGCAAGAGAGTGGCTTCTTTGCAGGAATCGCTGCAGCAATGCAGACCGAGACCAACAAAGTCGCATTCGTCGGTGGTATGGCGTTTCCTGCGGTCGTGAACTATCAGTTCGGATTCGACTCAGGTGTGAACTACGCCAACAAGCATCTTGGCACTAACGCTGAGCTTATTGAGATTGCAAGCTTTGCCGGCACCGATGTGACCGACACCAATGTCGGTGGTAACTATGTCGGCGCATTCGACAATGAGGCTGACGGCAAGAAGGTTGCCGAGGCACTTCTCGCAGAAGGTGCAGACGTACTCTTCGTTGCTGCTGGTGGATCAGGCAACGGCGCGTTTACCGCTGTCAAAGAAGCTGGCAATGCTTGGGTTATCGGTTGTGACGTCGACCAGTTCAATGATGGCGTGAACGGTGACGACAATATCGTTCTTACCAGCGCACTCAAGGTCATGGACATCAATGTCGAGCGTCAACTGAATGCTATTGCCAATGGTACATTCAAGGGCGGAAACTATCTGCTTCAGGCTGATACCGATTCAACCGGTTTCGTATACACGGTCGGGCAACATCAGCTGAGTGACGAGGCGATGGATGCACTTAACGCTGCTTACAAGGCAGTTCAAGAGGGCACTATCGTCCCACCAGGTAATTTCAGCGATACAAACTCAGACGACTTCCTCGGTCTCTAAGAGAGAAGACGACATTAGGTAATTCAAGAAAGGGCGGCACGAGGTGTCGCCCTTTCTGTATAGTAGCCAGATAGGTGAGGGAGTCCTTCGTGAGCGATGAATACATCCTCGAATTAAAAGATGTTACAAAGCGTTTTCCCGGAATCGTAGCCAACGATCATGTGAATCTTGCGGTAAAAAAGGGTGAGATATTCGCACTTCTGGGTGAAAACGGTGCAGGCAAGTCCACACTTGCATCAATGGTGTTCGGGATGTATGAGCCTGATGAGGGTCAGATACTCATTCGAGGCGAGGAGTTGAAGCTGGGCTCACCGCTTGAAGCGGTTGCGCATGATATCGGGATGGTTCATCAGCACTTCCATCTGGTCAGCAACTACACGGTTGCTGAAAATATCGTATTGGGTGACGAGCCTATTCGACGAATCGGCGGCCTCTTTCCTATTGTTGACATGAAAGGTGCCGAGAAACGCATCTCTGAGCTTTCTCTGCAATATGGACTTGAGGTCGATCCCAAAGCAGTAATCGAGAATATCGGAGTCTCGACCCAGCAGCGTGTTGAGATACTGAAGATGCTTTATCGAGATGCCGAACTACTTATCTTCGATGAGCCCACTGCGATGTTGACTCCCCAAGAAATCGAACACCTGCTGCAAATCATCAGAGATCTACGCGATAGTGGCAAGACGATAATTTTGATAACCCACAAGCTTGAGGAGATCAAGCAAGTTGCGGATCGATGCGCAATTCTTGCGAAAGGAAAGCTCGTCGATGTGTTAGATGTGAAAACAACCAGCACCGCTGAGATGGCCGCGAAGATGGTCGGACGTGAGGTGTCGTTTGATATAAATAAGCCAAAGCCTCGTTTTGGTGAAGTAGTTCTCAAAGTCGACAACTTGTTCGTGGAAGACATGAATAAACATACTGTAGTCGACGATGTCAGTTTCTTCATTCGTGCCGGTGAGATATTTGCTATTGCAGGAGTAATGGGCAATGGCCAGACCGAGGTTGCGGATGCGATTGCCGGTCTTATTAAGGTTAAAGAGGGGGCTATCTTGCTCCATGGGGTCGATATTACGAAATACTCGGTCCTGAAACGAATCACCGAAGGAATCTCATATATTCCGGAAGATCGTCAAGGAGTCGGCCTGATTCTTGATGCGCCGCTCAATACGAATCTTGCGATGAAAATGTATAAGAAAAACCCGTTCTCCAAGCGCGGGGTACTTAATCCAACCCAGTTCGAACATTATGCAAAACGACTGATGGAAGAATATGATATTCGGGCAGGGCGCGGAACGCGCGCGATGACTCGGGAGATGAGTGGGGGTAATCAGCAAAAAGCGATTGTCGCACGAGAGGTCGAGCAGGACTCCGACCTGATGATATTTGTTCAGCCGACACGTGGATTGGATATCGGAGCGACGATGGCGATACGCAACCGAATCATCGAGCAACGCGAGCGAGGCAAAGCCGTTCTTTTGATTTCGCTCGAACTTGATGAAGTGCTTGCACTTGCCGATACCATCGGAGTCATGTATGGAGGCCGCATGCAAAAGATTGCCCAGGCATCAGAGTTGACTCGAGCTGAGGTCGGCGAATATATGATGGGGGTGAAGCGCGCATGAAAAAGTTTCTCGCACGCTTCCTTGGCAATGAGAGATGGCAGTCACTGACGATTCCTTTGATTGCGCTCACACTTTCATTCGTTGCGATATCGCTCTTGATTCTTGTGATTGGAAAGAATCCTTTCGATACATTCAAGAGTCTGCTTGCAGGATCAGGGTGGATTCCCAAGCCAAACTATTCCGGCGGCAAAGGGCAGATCAATGACTTTATGGGATTTCTCGATGCGCTGACCCCGATGATATTCGCAGCGCTGGCAGTTACCGCGGCATTGCGGAGCGGATTGTTCAATATCGGTGTGTCGGGTCAGATGCTTCTTGCAGGATTCGTTGCAACGATTACCATTGGATATAGTGACCTTTCCTCTGTCGTTGCGTGGCCTTTGGTATTACTGATCGGACTTTCGGTGGGTGGTTTAGCTGGTGGGCTTATGGGATGGCTTAAATACCAGTTCAACATACATGAGGTTGTCTCATCGATCATGCTCAACAATATCTTTTTATACTTAATCAGCTTTTTTATCAAAACGCGGTATCTGGATCCGGTGTCACGTCAATCGATTCCTATTTCATCGCAAGTACGACTTCAGTTTGCACCTATTACTATTGGGGGCATCGAGACCTACTTTCCTATAGGTCTGCCTATCGCGATTGGAATGGCGATTGTCCTATGGTATCTGTTCAAGAAAACCACCTTGGGTCTTGAGCTTACGGCGGTTGGGAAAAACATGAAAGCTGCCGAGTACTCCGGTATCAATACCGGTCGCATGATTATTCTTGCAATGATCATATCGGGAGCACTTGCTGGATTGGCGGGCGCTACGTTTTATCTTGGCTACTATCGATCGATTAATCCAGGTGTTCTGACTTCGGTTGGGTTCGACTCGATCGCAGTCGCACTTTTGGGTAACATCCATCCTCTGGGTGTCATCTTAAGCTCGATCCTTTTGACGACATTGACTAACGGTGCGACATATATGAGCTCGGTAGTGGGAGTGCGTCACGAGATCGCCTCGCTTATTGTGGGCCTCGTACTTCTCTTCTCAGCATGTGGCGGATTCATAAAACTTTGGATAGAAAGAACACGGCAACCCGATATATTGCCGTATGACGAGTCGGAGCGACCGCCCCCTCCTGAAGAAGTGCTTGGCAGGGAAGGAGGCATACGCGTATGAACACGATAATCATCGATGGATTGAGTTTCGCGTTGCCTCTCATGATAATCGCAATCGGAGGAATCTATTCCGAGAGAAGCGGTATCGTCAATCTGGCACTGGAAGGTATGCTTGGATTCGGAGCGTTTACCGGAGGTCTGTTCGTTGCCGCTACTACTGGATATTTCATGGCGTCTTCAACGATGCCGATGTATCTGAGTTTCTTGGTCGCCGCTTTGGGAGGCGCGATTTTTGCGATGCTGCATGCAGTCCTGACTATCAAGTTCCATGCGAATCAGGTAATCAGCGGTGTTGTGGTAAATATCGTCTCTTTGGCATTGACTGGATTTTTCACTTCGACAATCAATGCGACCATCTTCGGAAAACCTTCCGTAAAGTTCATGCTCAGCACTTCTCCTCGCTGGACGATTCCCGTGCTGTCAGACATCCCTATCATAGGAGCAGTATTTACGAACTTCTATCCGTTCCAGATAATGATCCTTGTGGTCGCTTTCCTGGCGTGGTATCTGCTGTATCATACATCGTTCGGGCTGCATGTACGAGCAGCAGGTGATAACCCTCAAGCTTTGGAGAGTGCGGGAATCAGTGTCGCTCGCGTGCGGTTCATCGCGATTATGATCTCAGGAGCACTTGCCGGTATCGGCGGTATGTCGTTCGCATACTCTATATCGACGAACTTCTCCCCTGCGATTTACTTCGGGGCTGGATATCTTGCAATCGCTGCGTTGATTTTCGGTAATTGGAAGATATTGCCTACATTCGCAGCATGTCTGATATTCGGGTTTGCTCGAAGCGGTGCGTCCCAGATGGTACTTTCGATGGAAGCCGATGCCAGTATGATGGACCTTGCGATGATTGCTCCGTATTTGATTACGTTGCTGTTATTAGTATTCTTCGGTAGGAGCAACAAGGCGCCACGGGCTTTGGGCGAGTTGTACGACAAGAGTAAACGCTAGAATACTTCGTTTGAGAGGATTGAATCAATGCTGAATCGTATTGCGGGATTCATAGATCACACTAACCTGTCTGTCGATGCGAGCGCTTCTGACATCAAACAGCTATGCGCTGAAGCACGCGCGTACAAGTTTGCCGCAGTATGCGTCAATCCAATATGGGTCAAATTGGCTGTTTCTGAGCTGATTGGTTCCAATATTCCTGTCTGTAGTGTTATCGGATTTCCCTCGGGAGCCCATCTGCCTGAAGCAAAGTTTCTTGAGGCGGAATTGGCATTGGCAGACGGTGCGCGCGAATTGGATACGGTTATCAATATCGCAGCATTGAAGGCGGCTGATTGCGATGCGGTACGAGCTGATATTGAGCCCCTTGCGGTTCTTGCCCATGAAAACAGAGCGATTCTGAAAGTGATTCTTGAGACTGCAATTCTGACCGATGAAGAAATAGTACGGGGCTCTCAGTGGTCAGAAGAGTTCGGGGCTGATTTCGTTAAGACATCGACAGGGATGCTCAAGGGTGAAAAGATGGGTGCCACAGAACATGCGGTAGAGCTTATGCGCAAAAGTGTAAGTAGGGATGTCGGCGTGAAGGCGTCGGGCGGAATAAGCAACCGTCAAGACGCAAAGGTCATGCTTATGGTGGGTGCCACGCGGATTGGTACGAGTTCATCTGTTGCGATAGCCTTTGGTGAAAATCGCTAGGTAAAATCCAATGCTACTTTGAAAGCCTCTGAAGCAAGTGCTTGCTCGAAATCCTCAGGTGCGAATACCTCGACCGGAGGTAGTGTGATTTGCCCACATCTAAGAGCATCGAGTGCCGGCTCAAAGGGGCCACAGCGACTTCCTTGAATAGTTAGTTCACGCACCACCACTTCACTCATATTAATCTCAGCTTTGTCGGCATAGGTTGATTTCATTACCAACAGACCCTCTGAGCGCGTGAGTGCGATAGAGGTAGCCAGACTATCGGGATTGCCTGTCGCATCGATGACCACCTCGTACGTATCGTGCGCTCTATCCAGATTAAGATCATCGACAAGACGAGTATCCGCAAATGGCGCAAACAGCTCAAGCTTGTTCCGGTCTTTCCCATATACGGTCAGATTAACGCCTCTTGCTGCGATAACCTGCCCGATCATATAGGCGAGCCGACCGTCTCCCACAAGCGCAACCGGAGCAGGGGGCCTGATCGCTGATTGCTCGATGATGCGAAACGCCGCTGCCAAGGGTTCGGCAAAAATTGCAATCTCATCTGTAAGTGAATCGGGAATCACATGAAGAAGGCGTTGCGGTAAGGTGATGTAATCAGCGAAACAGCCGTCTTTGGCAATGATGCCCAAGACCGAGCGGTTCAGGCAGTGGTGATCCCGATAGCTTCCGCAATACAAACAGTCATCCTCAAAACAACTCAGGTTGATTTCTCCCACAACACGTTTGCCAATGAGTGACACATCAGGAGCGTCTTCAACAATACCGACGAACTCATGCCCCATCACTCCAGAGAAACCGGGCGAGTAACCGCGCAAAATCTCTCGATCGGTATTACAGAGTGCGGCAAGAGTTATCTTAACGAGTGCTTCACCAGGCTTTGGGACAGGACGGGGGTAGTCATCCAGGTAGCGGGCCACGCCATTGGTATAGTGAATCGCGCGCATCGGTTAGCTCTCCATTTTCGTGAGCATGGTGGTCAACAATGCGATGAAGGTATCAGCAGTCTGGATTCCCACCTCGATAACTTCTTCAGCCGTCAGCAATCCTGCGCCAAGTCCTGATGCGAGATTGGTAACACAGCTTATTCCCGCGACACGTACTCCCATATGTCGAAGAGCGACAGCCTCGACCGCAGTACTCATGCCGGCTACATCCGCTCCGAGAATCCGATAGGCACGGACTTCCGCAGGTGTTTCGAATGGTGGACCGGTGACCTGAAGATAGATGCCTTCTTTGAGGTCGAGGTCGATCTTGCGCGCTGCATTGCGAATGATATCTTGCATCTCAAGATCATATACCTGGGTCATATCGGGAAAACGCACGCCCCACTCGTCATTATTGGGGCCGATGAGCGGAGAAGGGACGAATGAAGCAATATGATCGGTTATCAACATAAGGTCTCCTGGACGCATCCCGTCTTGGATGCCTCCGGCGGCGTTGGTCAGGATGAACGTTTCGACTCCGAGACTTGCCAGCATTCTCATGGGGAGCACCACATCTTCCATGGCGTAACCCTCATAGTAATGTACGCGTCCCCGCATGACGATAATCGGAACTCCCGCAAGCGTTCCAATGACGAAATGCCCCTCATGTCCCGGTGCCGTTGAGGTGGGAAAATCCTTGATGTCGGCATACGGAATGACCGCATCTGCTACGACCGCATCCGCATGAGCTCCCAGACCGCTACCCAATACTATGGCGATTTTGGGTAAGGTGATATCGCCAAGAAGATCGTTGAACTGGGATTTACAGGACTCAAGTTTTTCAAGTGGGTTCATACCGATTTACCTTTCAATATCATGCCTGCGATGCCGTTGAACAGATTGGTTACTATCAAGTACCATCGAGCAAGCTTCTGCATACACATGCCTTCCTTGAAATGTACTCCCCTACATTCTCTCAAACTATGCAAGTAATAAGTTGCTATGCAGATTACGTGAGAAATTTGTGAACTGTTGTACTATGCATCTATTGGGAGGATTTGGATCAACCGTGAATAGAGGCCACTAAGTCCCAATAAGTTACTCGATTTATTCGAATCAAAATAAATCCAAACTTTTTTAAGATTTGGCGTAACAACTCACTATAAACCGGTGTCCTATTTAATATGGGGGAATTCTAATGCATCCTAAGGGGGAGGTTTGCAGCGGAGTGAAGGGAAAGGAAGGACACTGCTGTGTCTAAAGGATCGCACGCTGTTGATATACACAACCCGGATGCGTTGGCGCGTTTATTCAGGAAAGCCAAACGCAGCCCAGATCATTATTATGATGAGTTATTCCATGTGTTTTGGGATGATGCTTATCGACTTGCTTATAGTTTTTTAAATGACACGCATGATGCAGAGGATGTTGCGCAAACGGCGCTAACACGTGCATTTGCAAGTCTGGATACTCTGAAGGACCCGCAAGCTGCTCTCAAATGGGTACATCGTATTGTGAGCAATACGGCACTCAATTATGGAAGAGGCCAGCGTAGACGAATGGCAGGCTTCGATCATGCCGAGGATGACATTTCGGAATTGGAGACGTCAGGTGCAGTATCTATAGCTGCTCAAAATGAGAGTATCAACCAAGTCCATTCAACGGCTTCACATTATCTTCCTGCTGAACTAATCGAGCGCAAGGAAGTAAATCGTATCGTATTCGATTTAGTGAAGAATCTTCCAGTAAAACAAAAACAGTCTGTTGTGATGTATTATTACGCGGGTCTTACCATCAGTGAAATTGCTGCAGATCTTGAGACGAATGAAAATGCGGTTAGGGCATTACTTTTTCGGGCCCGCGAAACACTGAATGCACGCATTCGAGAAGTTGAGGAAACTCAAGAGGTTCGTCTCTACAGTGCAAGTGCGCTTCCCTTGGCAGAGGTTTTCCGACAGGCTGTCAAAACCGAGGTCACTCCACCTTCAGTACCTCCGAAGACCAATTCTGCTCAAGATGTGACAGCTACCACGAACCCCTCCAGCAAGAAACCTGGATCAAAGCTGACAAAAATTCTTACAATTGGGACAACATTACTGCTGTTGGCTGGAGCTGGCACATATCTAGCTACCTCTAGAACACAACCTGAAATCAACACTTCAGCATTGGCAGAAATCGCGAGAGACAACGACTCACAAGAAGAAGCCTCAAATCCTTTTTCTGCGGACCTCAATTCTGAGCCACGAGACGCAGAGGCAAATAATCCAATTGATAATCCGGCAGACGATACGTCTGCATCTAATTTCAGTGACCTTGGGAGCAGCAATCCTTCCCCTGCTGCTCCTGTGGCACAACCATCTCCCGCACCTTCCGCTGACTCACCGACAGAATCAACGGATGCTTTGCCTGTAGTTGGGAATGTGCAGAGCACACCAACGCCACTTCCCACAGAGTATCCTCGAATGCCTGAAGTCACTTCTCTTTTACGTTTTGGAACATATGGCGATAAGGATCTCCCTCTTACTTGGCGTGTAACGGCAAAAACTTCCACCACAATGAGCATTAGGCCTACGGTTGAGGTTTTTTCAGAGGACATAACGCTTACTTCAGCACAAAGAAAAGCAATTATAAAAACAGACAAAGGCTTACGACCGACATTTGTATTAGATGGACATAAACTCAGGTTTGAGTTCAAGGAGGGTTATTGTTATGCATGGTAATGCCATATTTTGCATGAAAGAGAGGATCTTCCCACGGCTGACGTCGTTATTGTTGATTGCGGTGATGACCCTTGGTATGATTCCTGGGATCCTATTGATGCCCCAGCAGGCATTTGCATTGCCGGATGCTCCGCATTCGCTGTTCAACTACCCCAGCCAATACAATGATTGGCAGCCGGGCGATTCTGTGACGATGGCATTGAGCGATCTTGATATGGATGTACCCTCATCTCTTATCGGGCGATTCTATGACAACGAAAAATATGTGTCGTGGCCGAACGTCTGGGCATATACTCCAGAAAGCTCTAAAAAATATAATGGCTATTCGACGCCCGATCATGTTGTCTTCGATAACGATACTGTCCGTTTTCTCGGCTATGGCGTCGATCCTGCTCTAGATATGGTCTTTTATGAGGATTATGTCGGCGGGTTCGATTCGCTCTCTTTTACTCTTCAGCCTATTGTCATGAACTTCCATACGTTCTCTGAGTCAGGGGTTTTATTCAATGGAGCATTTACCGGTCAATATTATACTGGATATGCTCTTATACTGAAAAATGGTAATCTTCACGGCATGATTAATTCGGGTGAATCTTCAATTTCGCTCATCTATATCGACAATGAAAAGTTTGACGGAACTTCTTATAGTCCGGGAATTTTGACTTCTACGCGAACGCTTATAGGTACCTATAAGACTGGCATTCGGACATTGACGACACAACCGTTCGATATCCGTATCGACAAACGTGTTGGTGGTGAATTTACACTTTATCTTGACGGTCAGCCGGTTCAAGACGTAGCGAATCCAAGAAGTGCTTCCGATGGCTTCGGATTCTTCACGGGCCATTACAGGCATGCATGTAGGATTCTGACCGTCATGGAGTTCAGTCAGATTGCTGTTACCCGTGGAGGTGGCTTCGAACCGATAGAGACTGGTGCGACTATCAGGTTTGTTGACTACCATTCCGTTACTGATTTTAACGATCCTTTCGATGGAGATAATATTGCCAATCCACAAAACATTGCTTATCCTATTTCAGAAACAGGCAATCCGCAGAACTCCGTTTCATCGTCTTTCGCAGGAGATCATTTTAAGGTTGTTGCGCCACCCTTTATCGATGGTTACGCTTTCAAGCGAGCGTCACGCTCTTCGCTCGATCCTGTCAAATATCGCATCGATCCCGATTCGAATGTCATAGTCTTATACTATGCAATCGATCCTCAGGTGAGGAAGTCTGCACTAGTAGATAATGTCGAAGGAATCGGTACGGCGGATGAACCACTCCCAGTGCCTCTAGGTAGTGAGTTCGACTATCAAATAGATATTGTTAATCCTGGTGCTGGCAGAACTTTGGAAAACGATGGAATTCTTGATTATGGTGAGACCGTGACTCAGATTGTTGGAGGCTTTGGTCACAGTCTTGCTCTGACTAGCGCAGGAAATGTTTATGCATGGGGATTTAATGAATTCGGTCAGCTCGGAGATGGCACAAAGACGGACAGACCTGCACCAGTCAAGGTACTTGCCGGAGCGATACCCTCGACCGAAACTGTGATCCAGATTGCTTCAAGTAGTACCCACAACCTCGTCTTGACCGATGCTGGAAATCTCTATACATGGGGACATAATGAATTCGGTCAGCTCGGAGATGGCACAAAGACGGACAGACCTGCACCAGTCAAGGTACTTGCCGGAGCGATACCCTCGACCGAAACTGTGATCCAGATTGCTGTAGGTTACCCCCACAATCTCGTCTTGACCGATGCCGGAAACCTTTATGCGTGGGGAAGGGGCATCAATGGACAACTTGGGAATGGTTTTTGGGTAGATATTGACACACCAGTCAAGGTGCTTGCTGGTGAGATACCTTCGACCGAAACTGTGACCCAAATCAGGACGGGCACTGATAGTAGTTATGCCTTGACCGATGCCGGAAATGTCTATGCATGGGGAAACAACAACGATGGCCGACTCGGAGACGGTAATGTATCGCAAAAAAATACACCGGGCGCAGTTCTTGCTGGTGAGATACCCTCGACTGAGACCGTGATTCAGCTAGATACAGGTACTGCCCACAGCCTCGTCTTGACCGATGCTGGAAATCTCTATGCATGGGGAGCTAATTATTCCGGTCAACTCGGAAACGGTACTGGAGGTCCTGGAACACACAGGCTCATACCGACAAAAGTACTTGCCGGCGCGATACCTTCGACCGAAACTGTGACTCAAATCAAGGCAAGCGCCACTCACAGCCTCGTTTTGACTGACGCAGGGAATCTCTATTCATGGGGCGGCAACGGATTTGGTGGACAACTTGGGGACGGCACATTAACATCCAAATTCGCCCCTATTAAAGTACTTGCCGGCGCGATACCTTCGACCGAAACTGTGACTCAAATTATGACAGGCATGTATCACAATTTTGTTTTGTCTGATACCGGGAAAGTCTATGGATGGGGATTTAATGAATACGCACAGCTCGGAGATGGTACGAAGACGAGCAGGACTCTACCGATATGGATCTCGCGGTTAAGAGGTCCCGAGCTGTTCTCCGTTGTGGATTTGATTCCCGAAGGGCTTTCGCTTGTTAAGAACGGAACTGACCCCGTGTATTCGATTACCGACGAAAATGGCGATGCAATCGATATTGGGCTCTACAATGATCCTTTGATTGAAGTTGTTGATGGTCAAGAGGAAATCACCCTTTTCTTTGGGAAACTTCCACATGGTACGACACGTTTCACCTTCAGGGTTAGCGTCGATGTCGCAGGTATCTATGTTAACAAGGCAACGTTCTATGACGCGACGAATGGCGAGACGCTTGCCACCAATGAAACCCATCACGCAACCGGTGTTGCGGTTACTGAGAAATATCAGGCATGGGGTAGTGGTAATAAGCTCAAAGACGATACTTTTAGAGGGTTTGGTCCAGCATTTGATGACGATTCGGGAGACCCCTATAGCCCCTATCCGTTCCAGCTTCGCCCCATCATGGATGGTAACGGTGATATGTGGCGATTGGTTGGATACCAGCGCATCGGAGTGGATGCGTCGCCTGTTCTTGGCCATCCTCCTATGGGCATGCAATATGATGCCGATGATGATGTCTGGATAGGAGATGGATGGTGCTACGATGCTGTTGATGGCGATGAAGAAATCATCTTCTTTTTTGCGAAAGATATCAAACTTACCATTGATTACAAAGACAACAATGATAGAACAGGCGTCAACATCAAGTCACGGACAACTCTCAATGTAAATGGAATGCGTGATTATTATCTGCCAACTCTATACATGAATGATTTTGATAATTGGAAATATGCAAGTGCATATTCACTTGATGGCGGAACGACCATAATCGAAGGTGTGCCTCCTCTGCCGACTTTTGTGGCATCTGTGATGACAGGTGATAAGCATATCGTTCTCTATTTCACGCAAGATCCTGTTGTCACTGTTCAATATCGTGAATACAATTCGGATGAAACTAGACGACTTAATTCCCAAATGCTTTTCAATGTAAATGGGACAAATAAGGAGACTTTTGTTCTTGAGGGGGATTCGCCGTATACATTTGATCCGAATACAAAATCATCCATAACGAATACTTTATCTGACGGAGCAACATCTATTACCGGACATGAGTACAAGGTATTCATAGGGTGGTCAATTGACGGAGGGATAACCGTTAACACTGAGGATCCTCTTCCGGTATTTTCTGATATCGATATCTCAGTTGATATCATCCTGTATTTCTCGACCCAATATATCGTTATCGAGAAGTTTCAGGCAAACGATCGGACACACAGCAGTGATGCGACTACCCTAAGACCCGATGTGCTCACAGAAATTTTAGGCGGAGAACCATTCAATGGCAATGCGCCCCGCCCAACGTTTAACGCGGGCGGCAAATTGTGGGAATACATCGGTTGGGTTATGGACAAACAGACTCCTGAATTTGAGGGAGTGGATCCTTCTGATTATCACACACTGGTTGATGGAGTCATACCTCCCTCTATTGCTGAGATCAATGCCTCGGGCATTACAATCATCTATATCTATCACGAGATTGACGAATCAAATAAAATTACGATAACCGAGCGCTTTCGTGAGTATGGAAATATCAATCATCGACTTGATGAAGATATAGAAACCGATATTGAAATCGGTGAGAATTTTGGCGGAAACTGGCCTTCGGAGATCGACAAAGACAATGTCAAATATTACTACTGGGGATATCGAATCAATAACGAGCCTCCCATCAACGCACCATTTCCTGGTTTTGAGGAACTTGAAGAGGGGAGCATGGTTACCTATCTCTACACAACAGAGGCACCCCCGATTATTCCCACAGGGATTGCGGTTGATAGTGTCAATGCATCATTCCTTTCCCTTGTCGCCTTGTGCGCTATGGCAATCGCATCAATTGCAGCCTTTAGAGGACCAAAACTCATACATTCCGCAAGCATGGGCTTGAATGAAATTACTCCTGATGAGGCATATGAAGTCGAGATGTTCAATCAATTTGTAAAGAAAATTGATGCTCCAGGTGAAGAAATTGATTGGGGTGGTGGGCAACGATAAATCAAGTTTTAGCTTCAAAAAGCTCTCTAGATATGAGGATAAAAAATGAGTTTTGACGAAACGGTAAGACAGAAAGGAAGGAAAAGATGAAGTTGAAGAACAATATGAGGATGATGTTGTTTGCGATTATGGTAGGCATGCTACTCATGGGTGCATCCTCTGCATTCGCAGTACAGTGGAATGAGATAACGGGAGATGTTTATACAGGAACGGAGCAAGCTCCCGCAAAGGTTCACATTACAAAAACCCTGAGGATGCCGGGTGGCACCGTGACTCCTACCGCAAATTTTGGGTTCAATGTGTCAAAAGTCAGTTATAACGGAGCGACAGATGGGGCAACATTGGCAGCTATGCCTACTATTTCCTCACCGCAGACTTTGAGTTTTGCTTCGGGTGATGCAGGTACTACTGCAGCACGTATCAAAACGGTGACCAAGGAGACGGCAGACATTTTGGCAGGTCTTACATTCACCCAGCCTGGTGTGTATGTATACAGAATTGTTGAAAACCAGGCATCGTATGTTATTGCTGACGCTAATCTCGAGTATCTTCGTTATTCACAAGCTGACTATGAAGTGCACATATATGTTAGAAATAATGCAGCAGGCACGGGAACCTTTGTGTATGCAATTGGGTGTCTTGTTGATGTTCCTGACACCTCGAGTCAGACACATGGCGATAAGGTAGATGCATCGACAGGCGCAGGTGGCATGGTCTTTACCAATACCTATGTGCGCACTTCGGGTAGTAACCCACCAGTTACACCGCCTGAGGTGGGAGATCCTGCAAATCCAGCTACTGCCGCATTGATCATCACTAAGGCAACCGCCGGTGCTTCTGCTCCGTCAGGGGTAGATTTCACCTTTACGCTTGGCTGGCTCGTTAACCCGCTGACAGATGCTGAGGCGCTTGCCAACCGTAATCCTAATGCCGCCGTTGCCTACAAATATAACGTAGCTACCGGTAATGTTATCTCGATCGTTGATCTTTCATCAGGTACGTTTACCCTCAAGAATGGTGAAGGGTTGGCCATCCGCCAACTTCACGTGGGTGATAACGTAACCGTCACCGAAACAGGCGTCGCAGACTGGACCCCACAGGTCACGCGTGTGATTGGAGGAGGCGCTCCAGCAACAACATCTGCAGGAGTCGGCGCATCACTCGCTACAGCTTTTGAGCCGATTTTGCTACCGGTTAACTCCGCAGCGTTTGTGAATACGTATAAGGAAATCACTCCGACTGGCCTTGATGTCGCGATGCTTCCTTATGTTGCACTTCTTGTATTGGCAGGAGCTGCCGGAGCAGTACTTGTCGTCAATAAGCGCAGTGGTAAAGAAGTAGTCTAGGAAGAAAGTACGTAGTAGAGTAATGAGTTATCACACAGACAATATGAATGCCATGCAGACAGGGGAAAGGCACGTCCCTTCCCCTGTCGCGTCTGTTTCGCAGAGCGCTGAGACCAAGCGCAGTCTTTTGAAACAACTAGGCAGCAATGTAGTGAGCCTTTTGATAAAGGCTATCCTTATAGTTTTGGTTGTTGCGATAGGAGTGACGTTCGTATTCGGTGTAATCGTTGTTGATGATTTGACGATGGAACCCTCGTTGAAAAGCGGCGACATTGCTCTTTATTACCGTCTTGATAAAACTTACGTCCTACATGATCTGGTAGTCGTGCGTGTGCAGAGTGAAGATCAGATCAGACGTGTGGTAGCACGTGAGGGAGACGTGGTAGATATCGTCGAAGGCAATCTTGTCGTTAATGACGCGATACAACAAGAGCGGTTCATCATCAATGAGACTGAACGCTTTGTGGAGGGCATCGACTTTCCCGTGATATTGATGGCCGGGCAGGTGTTCCTCCTTTCCGATGATCGAGTTATAGGTGCCGATAGTCGCGTGTATGGACCGGTTGATATCGATGATACGCAGGGAAAAATCGTGACTCTTGTTCGCAAGCGAGGATTATAGTTTGATGTCATCGATGAATCGACAGAGTATTATCAGGGGAGCAAACGGTATTGTACGTATCGTCGATCGGCTCTTCGATTTTGTAATACTGTTCGGCATCCTTGTCGTTGCGTCCTATGCGATATTCTCTTTGTGGGATGCAGGGCAGATAGTCACAAATGCAAGTCCTGATGTGTATGAGCATTACCGCCCCAGTACGGCTGACATACTTTCATTTGAAGAGCTGAAACGCATCAATCCTGATGTCATTGCATGGCTTGAGATATACGGAACGAATATCGATTATCCTGTCGTCAAGTCAAAAGATAATCGCGAGTACCTCAACTATGACGTATTCGGCAATCATTCGCTTGCCGGTGCGGTATTTCTTGATGCGGAAAACTCGGCCGATTTTTCTGATTTCAATTCCGTCATACATGGACATCATATGGCCGAGGGCATGATGTTTGGAAACATAGATCTTTTTAAGGACAAAGCATTTTTCGATGAGCATCTTTATGGCGACCTCTTCTTTGATGGACGCAATCATGGGCTAGAGATATTCGCATTCCTTGAGCGATCCGCATACGATTGGTATGTGTTTAAGCCTGGAATCGTCGATGAGGATACGCGCATGGAGTATCTGGAGACAATCAGGACGAATGCAACGTATCTGCGTGATATCGATATCACGCCTGATGAACATATCGTTTTGTTAGGCACGTGTGCTCCGCAAGAAACCAATGGTCGGGATATATTAGTTGCAAAGCTGACAGACCAAACGTATGAGAATACCTTCGGTCGTGTTGAGAGACAACAGAATAATCTATTCGATATAGACAAGATAAATATGCAAACAATGAGATATGGACTATTGGCGCTATTGGCGCTTATGATTCCTATCTTTTTCATACACAGGAATAAGAGACGGATGAAAACCGGCAAGAGGGAGATTTCATGATGAGGAAGTTACAGATGGTTTTGGTGGCGGCAGCTCTTTTGTGCGCTTATGTCTTCTCGATAACCGTTGCGTATGGAGCGCCGATAACGGTGAATATTCCGATCAGGCAGGTATTCACAACGACTGGAACCTATACCGGTGCGGGTCAGTTCGGGTATGTGCTTACTCCCCATGAGCAGGGTAGAGCCGCATCGACTTTCTCGTTAACGAAGAATATTACGACCACCAGCGGTAATCTTGTTTTTGATGCCGAAGGCGTGTATGTCTACGATCTCAAGATGGATCCTACGGGACAAAACCCGAACTATACGTTGGATAGCACGGTATACACGATTGAGATTTATGTAAGAGAGACTTCGGGTGTCCTCACATCGCAGGTCATTATTAAGGACGCGAGTGGCAATAAGATCGATGCGGCAGTATTCAATGTCTCTCATCGCGAGGTAGAACCTCGGCCGTACACGATTGTCTACTATCCGGGCACAACTGATAAGGTGTACAACTTGCCGTTAGGAGCGAGCCATTTTGCTGATGAGAGGGTGGTGGTAGCCGTTGCTCCAACACGTCCTGGCTATAGATTTACCGGGTATCAAATTGAGAGAGTATCCGAGATAAGCCGAGCAGCGTTTACGGCTGGCATTCATCAACCCGGCGATTCTTTCTCGATGCCTGCTGCAGATTTGAAAGCAACTGCACTATGGCAAAGAGCATGGCCCGTGACATTTCATCCTGAGGGCGGGAGCTCGGTTCCTGGTCAGGAAGTCGACGATAATGGATTTGTGGTCGTCCCTACCCCTCCAACACGCCCTGGTTATGAATTCTTGGGTTGGTATACTGCAGACGGTCAGCCCTATGACTTCTCGAAACCAGTAACGGGACCCCTTGATCTCTATGCAAAGTGGCGCGAGCTTCCAAAAACGTCACCTCCCTGGATGCCAAAGACGGGTGACATTATCCGGTTTTCTCCCTTTATCGCAATCTTGGTTCTTGGAGCTGGATTCATGGTGATAGCCCGCCAACGGAAAAGAGGGCAGGCTGGATAGGTCTGAATGAAAGCGAACTTCGGTATCTCCCTATGAATGCGTGGTTTATCGTACAATAATCAGGTTATGTAAAATCATGGTTTCGGGTCAGGGATTAATACTTAAGTGATAGAACTACGACATCTTACGAAGACGTTTGACGCGAAGAATGCGTGTCACGATGCGCTTATCGACGTTGACCTTACTATCGACGATGGTGATATATATGGCGTAATCGGTATGAGCGGTGCGGGAAAAAGCACACTCGTTCGCTGCATCAATCTTCTTGAGAGGCCTACCTCGGGCTCGATTCTTATCGATGGTGTGGACATCACTAATTACCGAGGAAAAGAGCTCCTTGACCTTCGCTCTTCCATCGGCATGATTTTTCAGGATTTCAGCCTGTTTGCCCAACGTACGGTTCTCGAAAATGTCGTCTTCCCCCTTGAGATTCGGGGCGACACCAGAGAGCATCGTGAGGCTCGCGGACGTGAGTTACTTGAACTGGTGGGGCTCAGCGACAAGGCACGAAGCTATCCCTCTCAACTTTCCGGTGGACAGCAGCAGCGAGTATCGATTGCCCGAGCACTTGCCAATCATCCCAAGATAATCCTGTGCGATGAGGCAACATCAGCGCTTGATACATTGACGACGAATCAGATTCTCCAACTTTTACGTGAGATTAATCGAGACATGGATGTGACGATGGTCGTTATCACGCATTCGATGTCAGTCGTGAACAAGATATGCAACAAAGTCGCGGTTCTTGATAGAGGACGCGTCGTCGAGAAAGGTACGACTGAAGAGATATTTGCGAATCCTCGGAGTCCTGTAACACGCGAGCTCATCGGGGAGGTGGTCATCCGTGGCTGAATTCATACAGTTCTTGAACGACTTCTTCTCGCAGTATGGCGATCTTCTTATCGAAGGCACGTGGGCGACGCTCACGATGACGCTGGTATCCTCGTTCTTTGCCTATGCATTAGGTATACCGCTGGGTGTTCTTCTTATGATGAGCGCACCTGGTTCGCTCAAGCCGAATCGCCTGTTGAATTCGGTATTAGGTTGGATTGTCAATATCGGACGCTCGATTCCATTCGTCATCATGGTCGTTGCTCTCATTCCGTTATCTCGCTTGATTACGGGAACCTCGCTCGGTGTCAAAGGTGCGATACCCGCACTTGTTATCGCAGCAACCCCTTTCGTTGCTCGGCTTATCGAGAACTCTCTTCAGGAAGTTCCTTCCGGTGTGGTCGAGGCGGCGCAAAGCTACGGAGCATCGACATTTCAAATAGTGTGGAAAGTACTTTTGAGAGAAGGATTGCCTTCAATCGCTCGTAGTATCCCCATTACTGTTATCACGATTTTCAGTTACACGGCGATTGCCGGCATGGTCGGTGCCGGTGGTCTGGGTGACATTGCCGTGAGGTACGGGTATCATCGATATAAGACCGATGTGATGATTGGAACAATTGTCATTATGGTTATCCTTATTCAGGTGATTCAAAGCCTGGGTAATATAGGTGTCAGAAAGATCGACAAGCGATAGATCGAAAGATCGACCAAGGTAGAGAAGGAGAAAGACATGAAAGGTTTTAACAAGTGGCTTTTGCTTGTGCTCGCGTTAGTGCTTGCATTGGCGGTAGGTCTCACGGGTTGTGGAGCGAATGACAGCGCGGATGTGGACGTACCTGATGACGCGCCTGAGTTGACGGTGCTGACGGTCGGCGCATCGGTAACACCTCACGCAGAGATTCTTGCAGAGCTCAAAGATGAACTTGCAGCAGAAGGTATTGAACTCAAGATTGTCGAGTTCACTGACTACGTAACACCCAACACCGCTCTTGATAGCGGAGAGCTTGATGCGAACTTCTTCCAGCATGTACCGTATCTGGATAACTTCAATGAAGAGAACGGAACTGATCTTGTGTCGGTATTCCCTGTTCACTTCGAGCCGTTGACCATCTATGCAGGCAAAAGCGATGATTTGAGCAACATTGCCGATGGCGCGAAGGTTGCTATTCCTAGTGACCCGACCAACGGAGCACGCTCATTGTTGCTTCTTGAGGCTGAAGGCCTTATTACGCTGGGGGATGACCTCGGCATGACGGCAACACCACAGGATATCGTTGAGAATCCTCACAATATCGAGATAGTCGAAGCTGAAGCTGCAGCAGTACCGCGCCTTCTCGACGATGTCGATTTTGCAGTCATCAATGGCAACAACGCGCTTGCGGGTGATGTTGATCCAGCCCGTGCACTTGCATCTGAGAGCGCTGATTCTGAAGCTGCTGATCTCTATGCGAACGTTATCGTTGTCAAAGCTGGCAATGAGAATGACGCTGCGATTCAGAAGCTTGTCAATGCATTGAAATCCGAGACACTCCGTAGCTGGATTCTTGAGAGATATGAGGGAATCGTAGTTCCCGTATTCTAGAGTTTAGCTGAGCAATTCAAACAAATGGGATGGTTTTTACCATCCCATTTTTTGTATATTTTTTCTATTGCTCGACAAAGCCGAAAATGTGGTTGAGTTGCTGACCGATATAGAAGAATGTTTCTCGGGCAAGGAAGGGAAGTTGTGTCTTCAGCGTGACATATTTTGTCGTCGTAGTTGGTGAGGAATACGCTTCCATGTTCAGTTGGCTTGCTGTCAGCATGGCCCGCTTCATGTGGAGCGGATCGCTGACGATGAGGACGCTTTCGAATCCATTCTGCTCCATGATCTGTTGTGCATAGATGAGGTTCTGTTGCGTTATCAAGGAGTGTTCTTCGATAAAGATGTTTTGCTTAGGGATGCCGTTTTCGAGCACATAATCCCGAGCAATTGCTGAATCGGAACGTAATGCACCTTCGGATACACCACCGGTAAGAATCAGATTCTCAACATAGTCGCTTTGGTAAAGCCAAATGGCGTGATCGAGCCGTTCCTTGAAAACAGGGGAAGGAAGGATTCCGTCCGTTCCTGCTCCTAAAACGATAGCGACATCCGTCTTAATTGTTTCGTCATGAAAGCCGTACAGCCAAATAGTGGCTGCAAAATAAATCAAGTACCCCATCGCAATACAGAGGAGAATAAGTAATAGTCGTTTCCTTTTCACTCGTAAAAGACTACCATGTGCTGAATGTGAGAGGGAAAGACCATTAGTTCCACATCAAGCCTGCTCACTTAATTCTTGCCTTATAGGACTCCTCGTCCCAGCCAAGCTCTTCACCAGCGGTTGCTAATCCACGGAATGCGGCACGCATTTCAACGCCAAGTTCACCATCAATAATAATGTCATTCAGGTCATCCCAAAGTGCGTAAGCATCCTCTGCTGTTCTACACTCTTTAATATCGGTCTCGACGCGCTCCCAAAACGGAACCCATTCATCGAGGATGAATTGAACGAATACCACGACTTCTTCGGGTGCCGTGAATCCTTCTTCTGTCTCGAGTTCGAGAAGTTTCTTGGCATTCGTGCGCATGGTCTTGATGCGCTTATTCAGTTCACCGGCGGCAAACGTCCGCTCTACTCCACTGATCTTATCACCAGGACTCCAATAGCCTTCGGGATTAACGCTGTACAAATCGTTATGCGCAGAAATAATCTCCGCGGCATATTGCTCAGACTTGACCGCATAGAATCCATCCGGTTTCGGACCGGGAGGATTGTTTTGGAAATAAATCGCGGCGACAACGAGAAGAGCAAAAGCTACGACACCGATAAGAGAGAAAATCATGACCTTATTCGATTTTTTCTTCCCAGGTGCCTCCTCTGCCTCATTGGTCACTACATCAGGGGTGAGCTCTTCAGTCATGCGCCATATCTCCTTCTCGATACACACGTATTAGTATGTATTATGACGCAAAGTAGCCCTATTGCTTGAAAAAGAAGATAGCGACTGCTCCGGGACCCGCATGTGTTCCGATGACGCTTCCGATGCAACCAACGATAGGCTCATGTCCTGCGTATTGCTCACGACACATGGCTTCGAAGCGATCGAATTTCTCACGATCACCCGTATATCCAATGGCAAAGGGCTTACTAAAATCAATCCCGCCTTCTTTTTCGACGAGTGCGAGCAGATCCTCGTGCGATTTAGTAGTACCACGTGATTTTCCGACCGCTTTGATTTCACCCTGATCAAGTGAAACGATAGGCTTCACTTTCATCAATGTTCCCGCAAATGCGGAGGTGCGAGAAAGACGTCCACCTTTGTAGAGGTATTCCAATGTATCGATGGCGGCAAGCAATCGCACACTCTTCTTTTCCTCCTCAAGGACATCCGCAATTTCTTTTGCGGACTTACCCTCATCGCGCAGTTGCATCGCACGCTCAACCAAGAGTCTTTGTGACAGGGTTGCGGATTCACTGTCAACGACCCAGACACCCTCATTTCCACACTTCTCTTTTGCGATGTTTGCACTCTGATAGGTGCCGGAAAGATTTTCTGCAATAGTGATTATCACGCATTCCTGACCGGCTTCCATCGCTTCACGGATAGGCTTCTCGAAGTCATGGGGAGTAGGCTGACTGGTTGTGGGAAGCTCATCTGATTCTTCCAGCATCGTGTAAAACTGCTCGGGAGTAAGATCGATACCGTCCAGGTACTCGGTCTCTCCAAATATCGAGCGAAGGGGGACAACCGATATATTTAGTTGCCCTGCCTCTTCTTGACTGATCTCTGTTGTTGAATCTGTGATAATTCTTACACTCATTACATAGTCTCCTTTGTCAGTAGTCCACTTTCATTTTCGGGCATGAGTTCTTCTGATATCACGCGTAGCATATGTTCAAGCTGCTCAGTTTCATCATCTGAGAATCGTGAACGGATGCGTTGCATGACGGTGTTGAGGTAGTTTTGATTGATGGCATAATACTCTTGGAATTTGGGAGTGGTCCGCAGATGATATTCGCGCTTATCGGTATCCGAGTGAACTTTTTCAATGTATCCTTTGCGGATTAAAGTGTTCACCTTATAGGTGGCGTTAGGTTGCGAGATCTGAAGGAACTTTGCGAACTGACTGATGGTCGGCTCGTTGAGGGAGTAGATAACCTCGACAGCGTATGCTTCCGAGGCGCTCAGGCTTGACTCGCGATCTTGAAGCCGTTCGAAAATCCCCCGATAGAAATTGAGTTTGAATTTCAGATAGACATCATTGAAAGCATCTTCCAGCACAGTAATTCACTCCTTACTTAAAATCTTTTAATTAAAAAATTCTAAGTAAGTATATCAAAACAGAAAGGATTGTAAAGCGGGTGATGAATTATGTGAAGCTGAGATGACGAAGCAGGTAGATATGATGGCAGGTTTGGGCGGCTAATGACCCAGATACGAACGCTGTACCTCATCCGATGATGCGAGCTCCTCACCGGTTCCGCTCATCGTGATCTCACCGGTCTCAAGAACATATCCTCGATCAGCAATCTTGAGTGCCATACGAGCGTTCTGTTCGACAAGAAATATCGTGGTGCCGGTCTCATTGATTGCGCGGATAATCTTGAAGACCTCTTTGACAAAGAGAGGCGATAATCCAAGTGACGGTTCATCAAGCAACAGGAGGCGAGGCTTCGCCATGAGTGCGCGACCGATTGCGAGCATCTGCTGTTCACCGCCTGAAAGCGTGCCAGCGTGCTGTTTGTTACGTTCGCCCAGAATGGGGAATCGCTCGAATACATTCTCGATATCTCGGCGGATGCCCTCATGATCTTTGCGAAGGTATGCGCCCACTTCGAGGTTCTCGCGCACAGTCATATCCGCAAAGACCTTACGACCCTCAGGTGATTGTGAGATACCCGCCGCGACGCGCTTGGTTGCAGGGAGTTTCGTGATGTCATTATCCTCGAATATGATCGATCCGGATTTTGGCTTGATAAGGCCGGAGATAGTGCGAAGTGTGGTTGTTTTGCCTGCACCATTCGCACCGATAAGCGTGACGATTTCACCTTCGTTGATGTGAAGGCTGATGCCTTTGAGTGCACGGATGACTCCGTAGTTGACGACAAGATCCTCAAGCTTAAACATCGTCGTCATCTCCCAGATAGGCCTCGATGACACGCTCATCGTTTTGAATTGCTTCAGGAAGCCCCTGCGCGATGAGTTGCCCATGATCGAGAACATAGAGGCGTTCGCAGATCTTCATGACGAGCGACATATCATGTTCGATGAGAAGAATGGACAGCCCGAATTCTTCCCTGATTCGTATGATGGTATCTGAGAGCGCGGCAGTCTCGATGGGGTTCATGCCCGCAGCCGGCTCATCCAAAAGCAGAAGCTTCGGTCGGGTAGCCATCGCGCGTGCGATCTCAAGCCTGCGCTGTTCTCCATAAGGGAGATTCTTGGCAAGTTCATTCTGCTTATGAAGGAGACCGAACACCTCAAGAAGATGCTGCGTCTCTTCTGTGAGCGCCGCTTCTCGTGAATGATATTTACCCAAATGGGTCAATGCAGCGAAAAGGCTGTAGTGCGCGTCACGATTCAAAGCGATACGAACATTATCCAGCACGGACATCTCGTTGAAGAGTCGGATGTTTTGGAATGTACGTGCTAGGCCGAGTGCATTGATAGCATATGGTCTTTTGCCTACAAGGCTGATAAGCTTCTCAGGATCTTTGCTATCACGCAGTTCGATTGCACCTGAGGACGGCTTATAGACACCGGTAAGCATATTGAATACGGTTGTTTTACCCGCACCGTTAGGACCGATAAGACCGACGAGTTCGCCATCATCGATCTGCATATTCAGATTCGAGACAGCAACCAATCCGCCGAAGACGATCGATAAATTTTCGAGTGCAAGGAGCGGAAGCGCCATATTATTCCACCTGCTCCTCTTTTTCCTTTTTCCACGGAAGCGGGAATTTCAGTTTCTTCAAAAGCTCGGTCACCTCTATCGTACCCATCAGTCCCTGAGGACGGAAAAGCATGATGGTAATGAGAAGCAGCGCGTAGATGATGTTGTTGACACCGGTATAGCTACGAAGCGCGGTGGTCAACCAGGTCAAAGCGACCGCTCCCACGACAGAACCGCTCAACGAACCGAGTCCTCCAAATACCACCATGACTAAGATATTGATTGAGCGGAGGAATCCAAAGACGGCTGGATTGATGAAGTAGAAGTACGAAGCGTACAATCCACCGGCGATCCCTGCAAAGAACGCACCGAGCGCGAACGCCATGATCTTGTATTTGGTCGAGTTGATACCCATCGACTCGGCCGCGATCTCATCTTCACGGATAGCCAGACAGGAGCGTCCGCGATTTGATTTGATGAAGTTGTTTATGACTATAAGCGTGATGGCGGTAAGACCGAACAGCCAGGGCCACGTCGCAAGACGCGGAATGCTGGCAAGTCCTGATGCGCCACCAGTAGTTTCCATATTAAGAAAGACAACACGGATGATTTCACCGAATCCGAGCGTTGCGATTGCAAGATAATCGCCTTTGAGGCGAAGCGTCGGAAAGCCGATCAAGATACCGAAGAACATGGCAACAAGACCGCCCGCAAGTAGTCCTCCGACAAGACCGAGCGAGGTCGGATACTCCAAAACGATGAGCGCGCATACATAGGCGCCGATTGCCATAAAGCCTGCGTGACCCAATGAGAACTGACCCGTAAAGCCGACGACCAGATTAAGGCTGGCCGCCAGAATAATGTTGATACAAATGAGCGCAAGGGTGCTTTCCCCGACACTTGTTACGATGCCCATCATCCGAAGTACCTGTACGATACCGAATGTGGCCACGATTGACACAAGAATCAAGAGATTCTTCAAGGTCAATATGCCGAGTATGTTGTTCTTCTTAAACATACTAGGCCTTGTCACCTTTCTTCTTGCCCATCAGTCCCTGAGGACGGAAGAGCAGAACCAGGATCAGGATCGCGAATACTGCAGCGTCACGATAGAGCGAGTAACCGGATCCGGCAACAAACGTTTCGATAATGCCGATACTGAGTCCGCCGATCATAGCGCCCGGAATCGATCCGATACCACCGAACACGGCAGCAACGAACGCTTTGAGGCCAGGCATCATACCCATGAGAGGATCGATCGAGTTGTAATAGATACCTACCAGAACGCCGGCGGCTCCCGCAAGTGCCGAGCCAATGAGGAAAGTGAACGAGATAGTCCAATTCACATCAATACCCATCATCTGAGCGGTATCCTTATCGTAGGAAACAGCACGCATCGCCCGACCCTGCCTAGTCTTTTGGACGATGAATTGAAGTAGGATCATCAGAACAATAGAGACTACTACAACGATAATCTGCTGAGAGGTTATTCTCACATCACCAACGTAGAAGAACTGATTATTCAAAACTCTCGGATAGGTGCGCACCTGAGCTCCAACGAAGTACATCATCGTGTACTCAAGAAGTAGAGAGACTCCGATTGCGGTAATCAGTGCTGCAATGCGTGTCGAGTTACGCAGAGGGCGATATGCGATACGCTCGATCAAGAAGCCGAGTATCGCACACGTGATCATAGCGATAAGAAGTGCGGGTATGAACCCGAATCCCGTGTAGCGGGTCACCGCATAGCCAACGTAGGCGCCTATCATGTAGACATCGCCATGCGCAAAGTTGATTAGGCCCACGATGCCATAGACCATCGTATAGCCCAAAGCAATGAGAGCATAGATGCTCCCTAGTGATAGTCCGTTGACTAATTGCTGTAAAAACTCACTCATGTAAATGCGTTATCTTTCAGAGATGATATATCGGTAGCGCGGCCCCTAGATATCTAGAGACCGCGCCAGTGTTCCGTTTAGATCTGCTCTGCAGATACCTGCTCGCCATTCTCAAGTTTGATTACGACAGCAGATTTGATGGGGTTGTGATCAGGTCCGACGGTGAATGTACCGGTTGCACCTTGGAAGTCCACGGTGCTAGCCAGTGCAGCTGCGATAGCGACAGAATCATCGGATCCGGCGCGCTTGATCGCGTCAACGAGGAACATGCCCATGTCATAGCCCATTGAAACGAATGCAGAGTTGGGCTCTTTGCCACCATTGGCAGCTTTGAACTTCTCGAGGAACTCGTCATACTCGGCACTTTGTGCGAGTGGCGAAGAGTGGTCGGAGAAGTAGACATTGTTAACATTCTCAGCACCTGCGATTTCCGCAAGCTCTGGAGAGGAGAAGCCGTCTCCACCAAGAATCGGTTGCTCGATACCAAGCTCACGCGCCTGACGAATGATCAAACCGACTTCCTCGTAGTAACCAGGAACAAAGATAACGTCGAACTCTTTGCCCTTGAGGCTTGTCAGAACAGCGTTGAAGTCTTTGTCACCGGCAACGTATGCCTGCTCATCAACGATGGTTCCGCCATTGCCTTCGAACTCATCCTTGAAGTTCGCAGCGAGTCCCTTTGCATAGTCACTCGCGTTATCAGCAAAGATAACAGCGGAGGTTGCGTCAAGGTTATCGGATGCGAAGTTTGCCATAACGCGACCCTGGAACGAGTCGGTAAAGCAGGTACGGAACACGAACTCACGGACGTTTCCGTTCTTGTCGACGGTGATGTCATCGTCAGCGGTAGCTGAAGAGGAGATAACCGGAATGCGGTTTGCCTCAGCAACAGGGATGACTGCACGGAAGTTTCCGGAAGTTGCAGGTCCGACGGACGCAACGATGCCCTCATTAGCAAGAGCTTCTTGTGCGGCGGTTGCTTCTGCAGGCTCTGACTTATTATCTTTTACGATAACTTCAATCTGCTTGCCAAGCACGCCACCAGCTGCATTGACTTCATCAATAGCCATCTGGAAGCCATCGAGCGAGTCCTGTCCGTATGTTGCAACAGCACCACTCAGCTCGTAGTTTGCACCGATTTTGATAACATCTCCTGATTTTGCGCCGTCATCGCTGACATCGCCTGCATCGTTGCCACCGCAGCCGGTAACGGCAAACGCGAGTGCGAGCATGCATGCCAGCATGATCAACAATACTTTCTTGTTCATACGTATTCCTTTCTCGGAACTATTGTGATGCTATCCAGTTTACTATTAATTCGCATGAATTATGCACAAAAGGTTAAGCGTGCAGTATGTCCGCGCGCTTAAAAATATGCATTATCAGGCGGGCAAAATGCCGAGAATAAGGCTTGCGGCTGAAATGAAGCCGAGCATTACTGTGCTGAAGCACCCACGAAATGGCGAGGGGGCTGAGGTGGGAGTTGAATCCTCGCAATCTTTGATACTGTCGTCGGTAAGCGCACCGACAATCTCTGCGAGTTGTTTGCGACCTGCACGTGGTTGTGGCAATCCTTCACGAAGCGTAGCGTTGAGCTCTTTGACAGAAGCAAGACGAGCTCCAGGTGCACGTGAAAGTGCTTGTGCCAGAACTTCATCAAGGATGGCGTTTTCAGTCTGAATAAGACTGGGCTCATCGGCACTTTGGAGGCGAAGCATCGTAGTGAGCTCGTCAGGTGCTTTGCGCATCGTACGTACAGCGGAGAACTGCTCCTCATAGGGAAACTCATCGGTAAGCAACTCATATATAACGGCTGCATAAGCCCATTGATCGGTCGCGGGAGTCACGTGTTGGCCGGAAAGTTGCTCCAATGGCATGTAGCCGATGGTTCCCGCAATTGCAGTAGATTGCCCGGTTGCTTGCGAAAGGGAGGATACGCCGAAGTCGATGATTTTGACGAGTCCCTCGTGATTGATAAGCAGGTTTGCAGGTTTAATATCGAGGTGCAAAACCCCATTTTTGTGTGCGAACGTAAGCGCATCACCTACATCGCGCACCACAGCGGCGATAATCTCATCGGTCAGATCCTCGCTTGCGATATCAGCAAGAGTTACTCCGTCGATGTGCTCCATGATGAGATAAGCGGCATTATCGGTTACCGCAAAATCGTACATCGTAACGATGTTTTGATGATTGAGCATGGCTGCGGTACGCGCTTCCTCGATCGCGGAAGCGCTCGCATGGGTATCTTCCAGACGCACACGCTTGATAGCGACGCGACGTTTCATCTGCTCGTCAAATGCGACGAATACGTCCGCCTGCCCCCCTGATCCAAGCAGGGCGAGAGGACGATATCTATCCAGAAGCAACTGTGCCATACGTAAGAGTATAATTAACCTGTCTCATCAACAGGGAGGATGTGGTTAATATGTTGCTTGAAATGTTTATCAATTTCGATGGTGATTGTCGCGAGGCGGTCGAGCTTTACGCAAAGATCTTCAAGTCTGAAGTAACCAATCTCATGACTTACGGTGATACTCCTACCGATTCCGGATACGAGGTGCCTGAAGCCGATAAGGATCTCATTATGTATGCCGGTGTGCCCATGGGCAATATGGTACTCATGTGTATGGATATGCCTAGCGGTATGCCGCTCGTAAAAGGTAATAATGTCATGCCGACTATCAGCTTTCCGGATAAAGCCGAGGTTAGGCGGGTATTCGAGGAGTTTGCCAAAGAGGGTACGGTTAATACGGAGCCAACTCCTATGTTCTTTAGCGAGCTGTTCGCTTCAGTGACCGACAAGTTCGGTGTGCATTGGCAGATTCTGCATTACGTGCCGCCTGCGAAAGAGGCGACGGATAAAGAGAAGTCGGCAGATAAATCCGCAGGTAAACCAAGGCACAAGTGGACAAAAGAAGTCAGCGAGATTCCGTTCTACGTAGATACGCGTGAGAGCAAGGCGACGGTGTATTGGCAGACTCGTAAAGAAATGGTCATTAAAAAAGGCGCGAAGATGATGAAAGAGGCACCGATGCGCAAAGACGGCACTCCTGGTATGCAGGATAAAGCTGGTCAGATGCTTCGTGATGAGCATCAAGATGCCATTAAGGATTTTGTCACGACCAAAGATATTGTGTTGCAGAGTGTGAACGAAGTTGGACTGCTCCTCTACTTTGGTGGTACTAATAGCTGGCTTGAGTTGAAAGATAAAGACGATAAGACCCTCAATGAGTGGACTGTCGTTACCTAGATATTCAGGAGATTTATGACAATGAGAAAGAGGCACTTCGTAAGAAGCGCCCCTTTAGTTCCTTGCACTAAATTGCTGTTAGATTCCGGGAGAAATGAATATCTCGTAGGAGGCATAACTTGTGCCATATGTCGACACTTCGAAAGGTCTTTTCCCACCTGCGGAAATATCATTTACATATGTGGATTCAACAGAAGTGATGTTACCTTCAGCGTTACGAAGAACGATTGCAATCGTGGCATTTTCTATATCTTCTGAACTCGAGTTCTCAATTTCTCCGGTGAAGGAGATTCTTCCGAATCCGGATTCTGACTCTTTAACCCCAACGGCTTGAAGTGAATCTGCAGTAAGAGTACCCAAAGTATCTGCTTTCGATACGTCATACTCGCCGATTTTCTTTAACTCGAAATCAACTGAAGCGACAACCTCACCTTTGGTGTCCAGAAACGAGTAGCCGGCACCGATGGATTCAGGCAGGATTCTTCCGGTATAACCGCTACTTGTCGAAATGACTCCGCCGTCAGCATCTCTAAGCGTTATCTCTACCTGCGCATGGTCTACAACCCAATCAGTGTTGGGGTTTTTAATGAGGAATCCGCAATATACATAGTTCCCATCCTCATCAAACGAATAACCGCTCTCGACAAGACTGATATCGAGAATATCGGATTTTGCGGAGTTGGTTGGATTCGAAACCGTGGCGTTCGAAGTAGTTTCCTCTTCGACAACGGGTTCTTCCGGTGTATTAACGCACCCTACAAGTGTGGCACATGCTAAAACAAGCACCAAAACCAATAAAAACGTCTTTCTCATTGCTTTTCCTCCTGATCAATGTCTAGCGTATGAAACTCTCAGGAGCCCTATTTTTCAGGCATCTGGGTTATAGGACAGAATGTGTGTCTGTTTTAGAGCAAAACAGCAGTTCATTCCCTACAAAACAGCCTGAAAAGTTGATATGCGTCAACTCG
>Ga0209737_10000134_pt1 | contig 64456 bp, 44 predicted proteins | sample TergutCu122P3_FD_187284 | JGI IMG/M metagenome (GOLD analysis project Ga0209737, IMG submission 187284) | Cubitermes ugandensis P3 segment gut microbial communities from Kakamega Forest, Kenya - Cu122 P3 (SPAdes) (version 2) | ecosystem: Host-associated > Arthropoda: Insects > Digestive system... | reverse complement strand
CCCCCCCCCCCCTCCCCCCCTGTGCTAACACCAACAACCCAACATGTCCTTCACACATTTACATTTACACAGCCTCTATTCGCTCCTGGACGGTGCCATTCGCTTAGGGGAGTTGATGACAACCGTCCACGAGAAGGGGATGAGCTCCGTTGCCGTGACAGACCACGGCAACATGCACTGCGCCGTCGACTTCTTCCTAAAAGCGAAAGCCGCAGGCATAAAACCCATTTTCGGCATGGAAGCCTATGTCGCCGGCCCCAAAGGACGACAGGACAGAAGCGAGCAAATAAACCACCACCTCGTGCTGCTTGCCAAAAACGAAGAGGGCTTTGCCAATTTGCGCACGCTTTCGTCCATGGCCTATATAGAGGGCTTCTATTACCACCCGCGCATTGACAAGGCCTTGCTGAAGCAACATTCCGCGGGGTTGGTGGGTTTGTCCGCCTGCCTTGGGGGCGAAGTGGGGCAAGCCGTTTTGCGCGGCGATATGCAAGGCGCCAGACGCGCTGCACTCGAGTACAAAGACATTTTTGAGCCCGACGCCTACTTTCTGGAAATTCAGTCCAACGGCATGGTGGAGCAGGAGCGGGTGAACGACCATGTGAAGCAGCTTGCCAGAGACTTCAAGCTGCCTTTGGTGGCCACCGCGGATGCGCACTACATCCGCAAGGAGGATGCCAAAGCGCATGAGCTGCTTATGTGCATTGCCTCCGGAAAAACACTTTCCAACAACACCTTCCGCCACTCCACAGACCGCCTCTATGTCCTCTCCCCCGAAGAAATGCGCGCCTATTTCTCCGACACACCCGAGGCCGTCGACAACACCCTGCGCATTGCCGACATGTGCAATGTGGAATTGAAACTCGGCAAAACCCTGCTGCCCCATTTCCAAGTCCCCGAGGGACACGACGCGGACTCGTTTATGAGAGCGCTTTCCCACCAGGGACTCAAGCGGCGTTTTGCACAACTGCCCAAGGTGGACGAAGAGGCCTATACCGAGCGCCTCAACCTGGAGTTGAGCGTCATCAGCAGCATGGGCTTTTCCGGCTATTTCCTCATTGTGCAGGACTTCATTAACTGGGCCAAGCGGCAGGGCATTCCGGTAGGCCCCGGGCGAGGCTCCGGCGCAGGCTCCCTCGTGGCTTTCGCGCTGGGAATAACCGACTTAAACCCCATCCCCTACCACTTGCTTTTTGAGCGCTTCCTCAACCCGGAGCGCGTCTCCATGCCGGACTTTGACATAGACTTTTGCCAATACCGAAGGGACGAAGTCATCCACTACGTCTCCAACAAATATGGCGCCAACAACGTAGGCCAAATTATTACGTTTGGAAGCTTGAAAGCCAAGAGTGTGCTGCGCGACGTATGCCGCGTCTACGGCCTGCCCTACAGCGACGGCGACAGGCTGGCCAAACTGGTGCCGGGCTTTTTAAACATTACCTTGAAGCAAGCCATTTATGGAGACGCCTCCAAGGGAATTGCAGGAGAAGAGCGCCTGCGGGAGATGATGGAGTCCCCCACCTTGCTGAAGAATACAGAAGGGGAGGAGGTGGTGTCCACAAAGGAGGTGTTGGAGGTGGGGATGGCCCTCGAAGGTTTGCACCGCCAGGCAGGCATGCATGCGGCAGGCATTGTTATAGCGGACAAAAGCCTCTGGGAATATGTCCCGGTATGCCGCCCCTCCGGCGAGACGGTACTGGTGACGCAGTTTGCCAAAGACGAAGTAGAAGCGGTGGGGTTGGTGAAGTTTGACTTTCTGGGCTTAAAGACGCTGACGGTGATTGACCAGGCCTTGAGGCTTGCCAACCAGAAGCGGACGAATGAAAAACCTCTGACGACCGAAGACATTCCCTTGGATGATGCCAAGGTTTTCGAGTTGATTTCTTCGGGCGACACCGCGGGGGTTTTTCAAATGGAGTCCTCCGGCTTCACCGACATGGTGATGAAGCTGAAGCCGAGCTGTTTTGAAGACGTCATTGCGGCAGGCGCACTCTACCGCCCGGGCCCCCTGGATGCGGGAATGGTGGACACCTTTATTAACCGCAAACACGGGCGCGAAAAAGTCAGCTACCCGCACCCTGCGCTGGAGCCGGTTTTGAAAGAAACCTACGGCGTCATTGTCTACCAGGAGCAGGTGATGCAAATAAGCCAAGTCCTCGGCGGCTACTCCCTGGGGCGAGCAGACTTGTTGCGTCGCGCGATGGGGAAGAAGAAAGCCGACGTCATGGCCGAGGAGAGGGCGGGTTTTTTGGAAGGCTGCCAAAAGAGGGGCGTGGACGCCAAAGTGGCCGGCGACATTTTCGACATGATGGAGACGTTTGCCGAATATGGCTTCAACAAGTCCCACTCTGCAGCCTATGGCCTCATTACCGTGCAAACCGCGTGGTTGAAAGCGCACTACCCTTTGGAGTTTACGGCCGCGCTTTTGACTTCAGAAAAAGACAACACGGACAAAGTGGTTTCCTACATTGCCAAGGCGCGCGCGGCAGGCCGCGAAGTATTGCCGCCGGACGTCAACAAGTCCCTGGAAGCTTTCAGCGTGGTGGACGGCAAAATACGCTTCGGTTTGGGCGCCATAAAAGGCGTTGGCGCAGCGGCCATTGAGGCCATTTTGGAAGCGAGGAGCCAGGGGCCTTTTGGAAGCCTGTTGGATTTTTGCTCTCGTGCAGACGGAAGGCGCGTCAACAAGCGCGTGGTGGAAGCGCTGGTGAAAGCGGGCGCCTTTGACTTTGAAGCAAAGCCGCGCAGGCAGCTTTTTGAAAGCATTGCCTTTGTGATGGAGCGCGGCGCCAAAGCGCAAAGAGACTTGGAAGTGGGGCAGGGGGATTTGTTTGGGAAGGCCGACGCGTTGACGCTCCCCAAGCGCGCCCTGGAGGAGACAAGTGAGGAAGCCGCGCAGGAGTGGCCGGAGAAAATAAAGCTGGGCTTTGAGAAGGAGGCCATAGGTTTTTATGTTTCGGGGCACCCCTTGCAGCAATACGAAAGAGAAATAGAGTTGTTTGCAACGCCGACGAGTCAGCTTGTATTTGCGCGCAAAGACGAGCGGGTGGTGGTGGCCGGCATTGTAGCCTCTTTGAAGGAGCGCCCGACAAAGTCCGGCAAGCGCATGGCGTGGGTGAGGATTGAGGACTTGCAAGGCAGTGTGGAGGCGGTGTGTTTCCCCGGAAAAAGCGTGGGGGCGGGGGAGCAGGACAAGCAGGGCCGGTGGGGGAAGTCCGCCGGGAAACCCGGCTACGAGGACTGGGAGATGCTTTTGAAAAGCGACGAAGCTTTGTTGTTGAAGGGAAGCATTCAGTGGGACGAGAGCGACGAAGAGGCGCCTGTCCCTGAAATTCTGGTGGAAGAGGTGAAGGCCCTCAAGGAGGTACAGGCGGATCGTCTCAACTGCCTGGAGTTGAATGTGGAGGCAGGCGTATTGCAGGAGGAGACGCTGCGAAGCCTCAAGCAACTCATAGAGAGGAACCCGGGGAAGACGCCTTTGCGGCTGAGGGTTTGTGTAGACGGCGAGGTGGAGGTGTTGATGAGGCCCAAAAAGGACACTGTCGCGGTGAATGAAAGTTTGCTGGAAAGTGTGAAGCGTCTATTTGGGCCCAGGGCCATTCACTGGCACTGAAGAGGGGGGGAGTCGCTGCACTCGGAGGGCACTTACAACCTTCGACAAAGTCGACACCCATTCACCCCCCCCTAACCCCCCCCTAAAAACCTCTCCACTCGCACGTTTTTTCCATCGCTGAAGAAAGTCGTCGCGCCGTGAATGTCGGTGCGGTGGCATTTAGCTCCGGCCTGCACATAGCGTTTTTCCACTTCGGGTTTTGGAAACCCGAATGTGTTGTGCGCGCCCACGCAGAAGACGACGTGGCGGGGGCGCAGCCTTTGTACAAAGCCTTCACTCGAGGAGGTGGTGGAGCCATGGTGGGGGGCCTTCACAACCGTGGTGGGGGAGAGGGGAAGCCCTTCTTCGACGTTGGAAGAAATGTCCCCCGTCAGCAAGAAGCTGACGTCGCCATGCCGAATGCGAAGGACAAGGGAGGCGTCGTTTTCGTCCAGCACTTCTTCAAAGGCGTCTTCTTCCAAAGGAGACAATATTTCCCAGGTGGTTTCCCCCAGGACGAAGGGTTTTTTTCCGGCGTGGACTTCTTCAATGGCCACCTGCGCCGACGTTTGCCGTGCAGTCCGAATTAATTCCTGCGACAAAGGTTTTTCCAAAAGGCCCGACGAAATCCACAAGTGCTTTGTCGGGGTGGACTTGAGTGTGGAAATAAGTCCCAGGACATGGTCCGCATGCGGGTGAGACAGCACCGTCAACTCCAGCGCCCGCACTTTGTGCTGGTGGAGAAAGGGCAATACATAGCGCTTGCCGGTGTCGCTTCCCAGGGAGCCTCCGCCGTCAATGAGGGCATGTTTCCCGCGGCTGCTGGCAAACACGGCGTCGCCCTGGCCCACATAAAGAAAACTCAGGACGAATTCTTTTTGAGGCAAAATGCCGACAAAAAGTGTCCAACACGCCGCCAGCGGCGCCAAAAGCCCCAGCCAGCGCATGCGGCCTTGGGCCAAAGAGAAAAAGACGAGGCCCACAAACCACACAAGGCTTTCTAAGGCGGATGGCCCCGGAATTCTCCAGGAAGCGCCCGGAAGGGAAGCAAAAAAATCCACCATGGCAAGAAGCATGCGGCTGCAAAGAATGCCCAGCCAGAGAATGGGGGTGGCCAGCGTTTGAGAAATGCAATGGAGGGCGGCGCCCACAGCGGCCAGCACAGAAAGCGCTGTACACAAAGGCAGCGCGACAATGTTGGAAATGAGTCCCGCCATGTTGAAGCGGTGAAAGCTGCCGGCGATGAAGGGAGCTGTTGCCAGCGTGACGGCAAGGCTTGCGCAAAATGTCGTCTTCAGGAGGTTGAGAATATATTTCCAGAAGCGACGCCCGCGCGTGTCCGGCTGACTCAAAGCTTCCAGCTGCGCGGCGAGTGTTTGTTGCGGGGAAAATGCCTGCTCCAATGCGGGCGCCACCAGCATGAGTGCCGCCACGGAGACGAAAGAAAGCCGCATGGACAACTCTCCGACGCAGGAAGGCTCTATCCAGGCGATGAGCAACATGGAGAAGGCGAGCGTGCTTAAGCCGTCGCTGCGCCCTCCCAAAAGAAGGCCCAACAGCCAGAGGCTGCTCATAAACCCGGAGCGCACCGCCGGCCCCTGGTAGCCCGTAAAAGCGACATAAGCCCAAATCCACGGCATGGAGAAAAGAGCGCCCACGCGCCTGGCCTCCCATTGCCGGAGGAATGTCCAGGGCAGACGCAAATACACCCAACGAAAAAACAGCAAAGAAGCCATCGCCAGCACCGCCACATGCAAGCCGCTGACAGAGAGAATGTGCGCCAGGCCGCTCAAAGCAAAAGCTTCTTCAAGCTCATCTCCCAACTCGGCGCGAAGTCCCGCGGCCAGCGCCAAATAGAGTTGGGTGGCGTCTTTGTCAAAGCCAAGCTGTTTGGCAAACACGTCGAGCTCCCGGCGGTATTGTTGCAGCTTCACATTGAAAAACCCCGGAGGGCTTTGCGAAAGGACGCTGCCTGGCACAAGGCTTCCTGAAAAAGCGATGCCGCGTCTTTTATAGAGGGGCCCCGCGTCATATTCGCCCGGGTTTCGCGCCATGGGTGGAGGCTTCAGGCGCGCCTTCAAGCGAAGGCGTTGGCCGGGCGTCAGCCAGAGGGTTTCCGAGGAATACAGCATGGCGCGGAAATGCGCTGCTTGCTGAAGCTCAGGCAAAAAGCTGACTTTGAATAAAAGGCGTTGAGAGGTGCCGAATTGCTCAACGGCCTCCAGCTCGCCTTCCAGCACGGCCAGCTGTCCTGCGAGTGCTGAAGGAATATGGGTTTGGGCGCGCAAGCTTGAAATTCCCGCACCCATGAGGAAGCAGGAAAAGAGCAGCAGCAAAAAAGCCCCCGTACGTTTTCGAAGAAGCAATGACAGCGTGCAGCCTGCAAGCCCCAACCCAAACAGCCCCACCGCATGGGGAGAGGGCCCCAACAGCAAACCCAAAAAAATGCTCAGGCTTGGGACAACCAGCGGCCTTTGGGCCAAATCCCTCCAGAAAAACCGTTTCATATGCACCTCCACCTGCCCTCCCTCAAGGAAACCAGTTTTGTTGCGCCCAAAAATATGCTACGTAGCCTGTCCTTTTTTCGTTTTTCTATTGTGCTTCAGTTGTTTTTTTAAGGAGACACCGGACTTTATGACATTCAAGACAGGTGACAAAGCAGTTTATCCTGGTCACGGTGTGGGCGAAGTCGTCGGCATTGAGCATACAGAGGTTGCTGGGCAACGCCAGTCTTTCTATGTGCTTCGCATTTTGGAGAGTGCCAACGGGAAGGACCGTATTCTCATTCCCATCAACAAAGTAGGCTCTGTCGGGCTGCGTGAAGTTATCAGCGAGGAGGACGTCAAACAGGTGTACGCCATCCTTCAGGAGAAGGACATTTCTGTTGACTCCACCACATGGAATCGGCGCTACCGGGAATACACGGAGAAGATAAAGACAGGCTCCGTGTTTGAGATAGCCGAAGTCTTAAGAGACCTCTACCTGCTGAAGGGCGACAAGGACTTGTCTTTTGGTGAGCGAAAGATGCTGGACACCGCGCGTTCCCTCCTCATCAAAGAACTCTCCTTGGCGAAGGGCTGCTCCAAAGACGATATTGAAGCGGACTTAAAACAAATCTTCCGCACCGCTTAGCCCGTTTTAGAAGCCAAATGCTTCGTCAATAGCTCGCTGTTTCTCTTGAAGCTCTTTAGGCGGCTTCACAACAGGCTGCGCCGCAGGGGGCGGCTTCACAACAGGCTGCGCCGCAGGGGGCGGCTTCGCAACAGGCTGCGCCACAGGAGGCGGTTTCACAGCAGGCTGCGCCACAGGGGGCGGTTTCACAGCAGGCTGCGCCACAGGGGGAGGCTTCACAGGAGGCGGGGGCGGAGCCTGTACCGGAGGGGGAGGCATATGGGTTAAAGCCGCAATGCGGGTTTGCAGCGTTTGGGCATAGCTGCTGCCCGCGGAAATGCGCTCGGCCGCGAGCAAAGCTTCCTTGTGTACCGCCAAGGCCTGGGGTGAAGGGGCGTTGGTTTGAGAAACCTCCCGCCAGAAGCTTTCTGCAATTTCCCAGTTGGAGAGAAAAGCGGTCAGCTGCTCCGCAAGGAGAAGTTGCTTTGCTTCAATGGCCTGCCGAATGGCATTTTCCACAAGGCCCTGTCTGAAAGTTTCCAGAATGGAAGAGGGTTGGACAGCAGGAGGCAAAGCCGCTTTGTCCGGCGCCTCATGAGAAAATTCAAGGGAGGGCAAAGTGTCGTCCACAGCCGTTTCAGACGGCGCGGAAGGCGCTTCCACGACAGCAGGCTTGAGTTGTGCGGGCGTCGTTTCCGCGTCGAGGGAGGGGGCGGGCGTTTGAAAAATAAGTTTCAGCAAAACCATGGCAACCAGGGTGGAGAAGCTGGCGGTAAGGCTGGCAACAAGCACCGTATAATAAGGCGAGCTGCGGCTTTGAGTTTTGCCCTGCGGCTGCTCAGCGTGCACCGCTTCAAAATGCAGAGAGTCTTTGAGTTTCAGCAAAGAAGTGCCGATGATGATGGAGTCACCGGCAAACACTTCTGCCTCCTGAAAGATGCGCTGCTGGTTGACATAAGTCCCATTTTGGCTGCCCAAGTCCCGGACGTAGAGGTGGTTTCCCGAGCGCTTGAGTTGGGCATGGCGCCGACTCACGGAAGGGTGTTTGAGGCACAAGTCCACGACAGAAGCTCTGCCGATGATGCAGCTGCCGGGCACAATTTGAAAAGCTTGTCCTGCTTCCGGGCCTTGCGCGATGAATAAGAAAAGAGGCTTTTCGCCTTGCTCCTCGTGCACCGCATGGCTGTCTGTACGGGGCGCGTCAGAAACAGACTCCGCAGGAAGCCCCGGTGAGCGCGCACAGGCCTCAGGCAAAGCTTCCCGGAATGACGCTTGCTCAGAGTGTTGAGAGAGTTCCCCATTTTGAAACGGGGACGCGGGTTTGTCAGTGGGAGCATTCATGAGCTGCACGTCATGTTTCGAGTCAAGGCCTCAAAGGGTACCACAAAACGCCGGGAATTGACTATACACTTTCCGCTATGACTTCCTCCACGCGCATGCCGTCCATTCGAATTTTCAACAGCATGAGTCAAAAAAAAGAAACCTTCCAACCTCTGCGTCCGCCGCATGTCGGCCTCTACGTCTGCGGGCCCACCGTCTATGACTTCATTCACATTGGCAACGCCCGGACTTTCACGGCCTTCGACGTGCTCGTCCGCTTCCTGCGTTTTGTCGGCTATGAAGTGGTTTATGTCCGAAACTATACAGACGTGGACGACAAAATTATTCAAGCAGCCAACCGGCTGGAAGAAAGCCCCTTCGCGCTGGCAAACCGCTTTGTGAATGCGTTTGAAGAGGATGCGGCAAACCTCAAACTGCTTCCTCCAACGGTAGCGCCGAGGGTGTCTTCACACATGGAGGAGATTGTGGAGATGATTCGTCTGCTGGAGGCGAAGGGTTTTGCCTACGCATCCGGCGGGGACGTTTATTTTTCAGTGTCCAGCTACCCGGCCTATGCCGCCTTGTCCAAGCGCGACTTAAATGACATGCGCGCGGGAGAACGCGTCGCCGTTGGGGAGTTGAAGAGGGAGCCTTTGGACTTTGCCTTATGGAAGGCGGCGAAGGCGGGGGAGCCCAGCTGGCCAAGCCCCTGGGGGCCTGGAAGGCCGGGGTGGCACATAGAGTGCTCGGCGATGTCGGCCAAATATTTGGGGGAGACTTTCGACATTCACGGCGGGGGCGGGGACTTGGTTTTTCCTCACCATGAAAATGAATTGGCGCAGTCGCAGGCGGCCTCGGGAAAGCCCTTATGCACCTATTGGATGCATTGCGGGTTTTTGGATTTGGCCGGTGCGAAAATGTCGAAGAGTTTGGGAAACACCCTTGGCCTGAGAGAGGTGCTTTTGCGCGTGGACGCCGACAGCCTGAGGTATTTCTTTTTGTCCACGCACTACCGCAACCCCTTAAAGTTTTCGGACAAGTCGCTTGACGACGCCCAGGCGCGGGTATGCTATTTTTATGAAAGCCTGCAGCTTTTAGAGGAGCTCTCCTTGCCTTTGGCATGCGCGGCACAGGAAGCGGAGCGGTGCTATGTGGACGAATTCCAAGCGGCGCTGTGCGACGACTTAAACACCTCCGTTGCGCTGGCGGTATTGTCGGAGCTTTTCAACGAAGTCAACCTCCTTGGGCGCAAGAAGAATGCACAAGCACGGGAGAGGTTAAGCCGTCTGCATACGCAGGCAAAAACCATGGGGGCGGTGTTAGGGCTGCTGGAAGAGGCGCCGTCAGCATGGCTTCGCCGAAGGAGGGACATTCTGGCGGCAGCAAGGAATGTGGACATTCCCAAGGTGGAGCACCTGGTGGCCCAAAGACAGAAAGCGAGGGAGGAGAAGGACTTTTCGAAGGCGGATGGGCTAAGAAAAGAGCTGGGGGAGATGGGGGTGGAAGTTCGCGACACAGCTTCGGGCCCGGAGTGGAAACTGGTGTAGGGCTTTTATGTCCAACTTTCAGCTTGTCAGCACATACCAACCCAGAGGGGACCAGCCCGAGGCCATTGGCCAGTTGGTGGAAGGCCTTCGCAGGAATGACGCGCACCAGGTTTTGCTGGGCGTCACAGGCTCCGGCAAGACATTCACCATGGCCAATGTCATTGCTGCGGCAAACCGCCCCACGCTTGTCATTGCACACAACAAAACCCTGGTTGCTCAGCTTTATGGCGAATTCAAACATTTGTTTCCGCACAATGCGGTGGAATATTTCGTCAGCTACTATGACTATTACCAGCCCGAAGCCTATGTCCCCGCCTCCGACACTTTCATAGAGAAGGACTCCTCCATCAACGAGGAAATTGAGCGCATGCGCCATGCGGCGACACATGCGCTTCGCACGCGAAAAGACGTCATTGTTGTCGCCTCCGTCTCCTGCATTTATGGCATGGGGACAGCCCGCGTCTATGTGGACATGGCCATTCACTTGAAACGCAAAGAAGCCTTTGGAAGAAATGCGCTCATGCGCCGTTTGGTGGAGTGCCAATATTCGCGCAACGACATGGACTTTCACCGAGGCACCTTTCGCGTCCGCGGAGACAGCGTCGAGGTATTTCCAATTTATGAAGAAGAGCGCGCCATCCGCATTGAATTTTTTGGCGACGACATTGAGCGCATTGTCGAGTATGATCCGCTCCGCGGAACCCTCCTGGCACAGCTGGAACAAGTCAGCATTTTCCCCGGAAGCCACTACGTCACGGATGATGTGCAGCGCCGCAAAGCCATTGTCAGCATACGCGAAGAGCTCCGCGAGCGACTGGCTGAATTGAATGCCAACAACCAGTTGCTTGAAGCTCAGCGTTTGCAGCAACGCACTTCCTATGACTTGGAGATGCTGGAGCAACTGGGGTTTTGCAACGGCATTGAGAATTATTCCCGCCACCTCTCCGGTCGCCCCGCGGGTGAAGCCCCCCCCTGTCTCATTGACTATTTCCCCAGCGACTTGTTGGTGTTTGTGGATGAGTCCCACCAAACCATTCCGCAAATTGGCGCCATGTACCGCGGGGACCGCTCGCGCAAAGAGACTTTGGTGCAATATGGGTTTCGCCTCCCCTCCGCACTGGACAACCGCCCCCTCAAATTCTCCGAATACATGCGCCTTGTCCCCCAGGCCATTTATGTTTCTGCCACCCCCGCCCCCTGGGAGCTTGAAAAAGCCCAGGGCGTTGTTGTGGAGCAGATTATACGCCCCACCGGGCTTGTGGACCCCCTCGTCGAGGTGCGGCCAGCCAAAAACCAGGTAGACGACGTACTCGAAGAAATCCGCCTTCGCGCAAGGAGAAATGAGCGCGTCCTCATTACGACACTCACGAAGCGCATGGCCGAAGACTTGACGGATTTTTTGTCGGAGGCGGGTGTCCGCGTGCGCTATTTGCATTCGGACATTGAAACCATTGAAAGGACAAAAATCATCCGCGAGTTGAGGACGGGTGTTTTTGATGTGCTTGTCGGAATTAACCTGCTTCGAGAAGGCCTCGACATGCCGGAAGTTTCCTTGGTGGCCGTGTTGGATGCGGACAAAGAGGGTTTTTTACGCTCGCATGTTTCGTTGATTCAAACCATAGGGCGCGCTGCGCGACATGTGAATGGTTTCGTCCTGCTGTATGCGGACAAAACAACGGACTCCATGCGAAAGGCCATGGAAGAGACGGAGCGCCGAAGAAAACTCCAGAATGAATTTAACCTCCGGCATAAAATAACGCCGCTGTCAGCCCAAAGAAATGTGTCGGACTTAACGCACTATGTGGAAGGAGAGACAGCCGGAGAATGTCCGCTTGCAAACACGGAGGGGGTGGGAATGTCCGCGAAGGAGATTCAGCAGGAAATGGAGCAAACGAAAAACCGCATGTTGAAGTTTTCTCAGGACATGGACTTTGAGAAGGCGGCGGTGGAGCGGGACAAGCTGGCTTTGCTCAAGGAGATGGATTTGGGGTTTAAGCCGCCGCTGCGCAGTTTGCTTTTGAATGTGGAGCAAAAAAACCCAGGCACGGAGAAGTCAAGACGGGGGAAGGTGCGGATGCGAAGGAGATGAGATGGACAGCAAGCTGAAGGAGAAAATAGACAAACTCCCCCGGGCGCCGGGTGTCTATTGGATGAAGTCGGCTTGCGGGGAAATGATTTATGTTGGGAAAGCCATCAATTTGCACGCCCGCGTTCGCTCCTATTTTTCACAAGCACCTTCGGACAGCCGACCTTTTGTGGCGCTTCTTGACAAAGTGCTTGCCGACTTGGAAGTCATGGTTGTCCGCTCCGAGAAGGAAGCTTTGCTTCTTGAGAATGAGCTGATTAAGAAGCACCAGCCCAAATACAACATTCGACTTCGCGACGACAAAACCTACCTGAGTTTGCGCATGGATTTGCGCCATGACTTTCCGAGACTGGAGGTTGTACGAAAAACCAAAGACGATGGTGCCGCCTATTTCGGCCCCTATGACTCAGCAGCGGACATTCGCGCCGTGTTGCGGATGATTCACCGCCATTTCCAGCTGCGTGTTTGCTCCGACAAAGCGCTGGCCACAAGAAAACGCCCTTGCCTTGCCCACCAGATTGGCCGCTGCCTGGCGCCTTGCGTGTTTGAGGTGCCCGTCCATGAATACCGGCGCAATGTGGAAGCGGCGGTGTTGCTTCTGGAAGGGCGCTCAAAGCAACTGGAGGGTTTTCTCAAAGAGCGAATAAGGCAATGCGCAGAAGCCCTGCAATTCGAAGAGGCCGCGAAACGAAGAGACCAGCTGGAGGCATTGCTTCGAAGCCAGGAGAAGCAGGTGGTGGTGTTGGGCCATTTTGAAGACAAGGACTTTGTGGGTTTTGCCCAAAACAGCAACACGCTTTCCATATATGTATTGCAGCTGAGGCAAGGGCGCCTTGTCGGCGGACGTCCTTTTCATTTCCGTCAGCAAGGCATTCCTGCCGAAGAGGTTTTTTCTTCTTTTTTGAACCTCTACTATGCTTCGGAAAGCTTCATTCCCAGGCAGATATTGCTTCCGATGCAACTGAAGGAAGATGCGAAGGCCCTGGCTTTGCTTTTGCGGGAGAAGAAGAAGGCGAAGGTGGAACTGTGCATGCCCCGCCGTGGGGAATTGTTGAAGTTGCTTTCCATAGCTCAGGAGAATGCCCGCAACCACTTGAGCGAGCATGCGCAGAAGGCGGAGGACACGCAGAAGCTTCTGGCCACCTTGCAGCAGAAGCTTTCGCTCCGAGCGTTTCCGCGCTGGGTGGAGTGTTTTGACATTTCGCATTTTCAGGGCAAGTCCATTGTCGGCTCCAAGGTAGCGGCAGTGGACGGCAAACTGGAAAAGTCGCTCTACCGTCGTTTTCATGTGAAGACAGTCCATGCCAACGACGACTTCCAAAGTCTCTACGAAGTTATTTTTCGACGTTTAAAGCAGGGGAAGGAGGAGGGGAAACTCCCCAACCTGGTGGTGGTAGACGGGGGGAAGGGGCAGCTGTCAGCAGCCATAGCGGCGGCGAAAGACTTAGAAGTAGGGGAGGTGGAGTGGGCAGGGCTGGCAAAGCGTCGCCGGGTAGGGGAGGTGGAGGAGGATCATTCCACAAAGAGCGAGGAGCGCATTTTTCTACCCGGCAGGAAAGAAGCCCTGGCCTTGTCTCCCAACAGTGCACCGTTGCTTTTTCTGGCAAGTTTGCGCGATGAGGCACATCGCTTCGCATTGGGTTTCCAGAGAAAAACCGCTCGAAGACAAGCGCTTCAAACGCCCCTGGAAGAGATTCCCGGCATTGGAAGCGCCCGAAGAAAAAAGCTGCTCCAACATTTTGGCAGTTACAAGCGTTTGCAGGAGGCAAGCTGCGCGGACATAGCCCAAACAGCCGGCATTGGAGAGGCGCTGGCCGCGCAGATTTTTGATTTTCTGCACAAGCCAAAAATTAGCGAGAATAATGTGGGCGTTGAAGAGCGCTCCGTGTGAAGCGAAGGAAAAAATTTATTTTTCATTGAGGCTTGATGCACGCTGGCATAGATTGCCTTGAATTTACGCCAAGGAAAAATTCATGAGGTTATACCCGAAAGTGATTCCCAGCATAGCCCGCGAAATTGTTGCGCGCTTAATGCACGATGGCGACATAGAGGTGGAGCCTTTGAGGATTGCGGATGCGGAGATGGATTTTTCAGCCATCATGCGCGAGTATTTGGCGGATGAAGAGCGCGTCAACAAGGCCGCGCGCGAGGCGCTCGAGCGGCGAGGCTACGAGCCTTCCAGGTTTGGGCAATTGAAAAGAGAGATGGCGGATGTTCGCGGCTTCAAAACAGGCGACGAGGGCATCGAATACATTATTGGGCAAATGCTCGAATTTTTGCTGATAAGCCGAAACGTTGAAGAGGTGTTTTCAGAAGACAATGTTTTGAGAAAAAAGATTTTTGAGTTGATGAAGAAGCACCTGAAGCTGGACGAAGACGTAGACCGCGAAGCCCGCGCGCGCCTGCGACACCTCCAGGAAGGAACGCCCGCCTTTGAGATTGAATATGCCAAGGTGATAGAGCAACTCAAACGCGCCAAGGGCCTCATCTAGCCCGCTTCCACTTTGCCATGATCTCTTCGTTGGGCTCCGGTTCCGCTCAGGTCATGCACTTAAGTGCACTCCCATCGCGACTGTATTTCCAGAAATACTGGCTCGCCCGCCTCGACCTCATGTCAAATTGAAACCGGTCTGTAAAATAGAGTCGCTTTAAAATAGAAACGGTCTAAAAAAAACCTGCTGCACAAAGCCCCCCCTTCAGGGCCGAGGGGCTTTGCCGGGTTCATATCTGACAATCTCCGCCACCAGTTTGCCCAAAACCAAGTCCGCCTCTATCAGCAAGGGAATGTGTTGCCCATCCGCGGAGACAAAAATCCGAATGTCGCGCTTGGGCGCCAGGTTTCCATCAAATTCAGGGCGAACCAGAATGAGAAAGGCGTCTGTTTCGCCGAGTCGGGTTTGGATGCGTTGTTTCTCTGCGACATTGGCTTTGAGTCCAAAGGTTTTTTTCCCCGTGAAGACGGGAATTTCAAAAGTCTTTCCAACGGCCAGCGCTTGGTGTCGCAAAAAAAGTGAGGCGGCGGCAACATCCAGGGTTTCGGGGCCGACGTTATAGGTAGCGGATTTGGCCGGCTCCCCCTCCTTTTGGCGCACGACAAGGGCCGTCTCTTTTTGGCGATCAAACTTTATTTTCTCGCGTCGACGCTTTTTGTTTTCATCGAGAAACATGTCGACGCCGACGCTTTTTTGGGTTTCCGGGTTCCAATACGTCACCAGCCTGTCATTAATTTGATAGGGCTGAAAGGGCCTGGTTTTGCCGACGAGAATGGCAGGCCACACCAGCTGCTTTTCGTGCTGCATGGCAGCGCCCACCATAATTTGCGCATCTCCCATGGGAATTCCCAAAAAGCTGACTTCATACGAAGTGGTTTCCCCAGGGAAAAACGGGTTTTTTATGTCGCTTGCCCATGCATGCGCTGCCAGGCATGCCCATAGGAAGAAAAGTTTTCGAGAATTCATGGCCTCTTTGTCTCCTTGCCCGCTATGACGTCGTGCACAGCATTTTATTCATGGTCCGCCGGGAGAAGACACCCGCTTTTCCAAAGAGCGCTCCCCGAAGAGTGCTGTGCCCACCCTCACCCATGTCGCCCCCTCTTCTATGGCAATGTGGAAGTCCTGGGTTGTCCCCATGGACAGCTCCTTCAGTTGGTGCTGAGAAGCCAGTGCAGCCAAAGCCTGAAAATAGGGGCGGCTGTTTTCGGGGTTGTCCGAGAGCGGCGGCAAACAGGAAAGCCCGCATATGTGCAGTCCATGCAAGGGGGTTGTGGCCTCAAGAAAGGAAGGAAGCTCTGCGGGCCTAAGTCCGCTTTTTTGAGGCTCATCGGCCAGGTTGAGTTGAACGAAGCAGCGCAGGGACGCTCCTTGGCGCTGCTGTGAAAGCTTGAGTGCAAGGCCCACGTCGTCGAGTGCATGGAATGCCCAGGCCGACTGGGCAATGTATTTGGCATTCTTTTTTTGCACAGGCCCAATGGCATGCCAATGGAGCGGGTGGCGTGTTGCAAGCTGTGCCGCCTTGTCTCTGAGTGCCTGGGCATAGTTTTCACCAAAGTGCCGAAGCCCCAGCTCCCAGGCCAGTTGTATATGGGCGGCAGAGTGGAATTTGGACACCGCCAGCAGCCGAACGGAATCCAAGGCTCTGTTGGCGCGCAGGCACGCTTGGTGGATGGTGGCTTGGACTTGGGCAATGCGCTCGGCAAAGGCTTGTCGTTCTTCGCCGTTCATGAGCCGAGGTTGGAAAGCTTGTTCAGTTTTTCCAAAAAGAGCTGCGGCTTTTCTGTGGCCTTCATGTGCTTGACAATGTCCGCCTGGGTTTGCTGTGCCCGGTATTTGAGCAATGTTTCTCGAAGGCCGGCCTTTGCCCGCTCAAAGCCGGCTTCCGTGGGGCCTTGGCGCTCAATGACTTCCATGACAAGGAAGTCTTGTCCCAGGGTTTGAATTTCCCGAAGGGGGCCGGGGGTTGTCATTTGGAAAATGAGGTTTTTCAAGGCGGCGTTGTCGCCCAGCTTGGGAATGGAGGGGTGGGCGATGCCAAACAAACCCGTCGTGACAGCCACAGGCTTGTCCTGCGAGGGCCTTGGGGAGAAGGAGGCGAGGCTCCCCAACTCAGCAGGGGCGGGGGGAAAGAGGGCGTCGAGGGATTTTCCCTTCAGGAGTTCCGCGAGGGCTTGTTGGGCCTGGGCATAGGCTTTTTGCGCGCTTTTTTGTTGAGTCCACAAGGAGAGGGCCATTTCCTGTTGAACGGCCTGCAGAGGTTTTTGAGAAGGCTCTTTGCGCTCTTCAAGGCGGTAGATAAAATAGCCGCGGTGGGTTTCCAGGGGCGGGCTTGTCTCGCCCGTTTTCATGGCAAAAACCGTATTTGCCAAAAGCGGCGGCAACTGGAAGGCCTCCACCCAGCCCAAGTCTCCGCCGTTGGCCTTGGTTTCCAAGTCTTCGGAGGACTCGCGTGCCAGGCTTGCAAAATCCGCCCCCTGCTGGAGGGAAGCCGACAGCGCCTCTGCTTTGGTGCGGGCAGCCTCGGCAGCCTCTTTGGGGGCCACGCCGTCGGAGGCATTCGCTGGGCGCTCAACGAAAATGTGGCGCAGCCTCAGGCGCTCGGGCTCCTGGTAGTCGTGGATGTTTTGCTGATAGGTTTCCTCCAGCGTTTTTGAATTTTCCTCTATGAATTGAGCGAGCTCCTTGGGTGTGGGCGCGCCGACATGCATCGCCAGTCCAGCCGGAGAGAAACGCACAAAGCGCACATCCGCCTGGTGGGCATTTTGCGTATATTCGGCATATATTTCCTCGTCCGAGACGTAACTCACATGCTGGAGAAGCTGCTGCAGCGTATAGCGAGCGATGTTGGCGCGAAGCTCTCTTTCATAGGCGACCGTTGTCAGGCCCAAATTGGCTTGAACAATTTTTTGATAGGTGCTTGGATTAAACTGGCCGTCTTGATGGAAAGCCTGGTTTTGCTGCAAATGAGCAAGCAGCTGAGCGTTGGAAACAGCAATACCCTCGCGCGGGGCCTGTTGCTCCAGGAAGGCAGCATCCACCAATTGCTCCAATATATTGGCATAATAACCCTTGACGAGCTCAGCGAGCTCCGGGTTTCTCAACAAAGGCTCCATTTCCGGGTTGATGGCGCCCAGCACGTCACTCAAGGTAATTTTTTTAGTGCCGACCTGGGCAACGACTTCGCTGGCAATTTCCTGCGCTGTGCTTCGACGGCTGCCGGGGCCGAACTCCAAGGCAAAGAGCACCGCCAAAAGGACGATGAAGGTGACAATAATGATGCGCTTTATATTGAAGGGCTTAGTCATAATTTAGGACCAAAAACTCGAAAATGTCAGCTTAGCTCTCTAGAATCTGCGCTAGGAACATGCAAGAGGTTAAACATGTTATATGGCTTAAAATGAGCAGAACCGTTTATGCGCCCTTTCTTTAAACACAACAAACAGACACTGGTGATGGTGTTTCTGTTGCTGGGCCCGCTGTTGGCTTTTTTGACGACAGGGCACAAGGGCAGGGCTCCCCATTGGGTGGACAACTTCTTGTTGACGGCCACTGTTCCGGTGCAAAAAGGTTTAGAATGGGCGGGGGCAGGTGCTTTTCGAACAGTGCAAGAGCATTGGGCACTCAGGCAGGCGCAAGAGCAGAAGAACCAATGCACGCTTGAGCTGGATGAGATGAAGTCCCAAACATATTTGCTCAAGGAGATGCAGCTGGAAAACCAGCGCTTGCGGGAGTTGTTGGCATACACACGCACAACGCCGAGCACAGAAATTGTCAGTCGCGTTATTGGCATCAACCCCTCGCCGCACTTTTTGTCTTTCAGGATGGACAGGGGTGAGAAAGACGGTGTGCGCGTTGACATGCCAGTGGTAACGCCTGCGGGGATTGTTGGGCGTGTGGTGCGGACGGTAGCGCATGCCTCGGATGCCATGTTGGTGGGAGACCCCCGAAGCAAGGTGGCCGCGGTGGTTCAGCGCTCGCGTGTACGCGCCACGGTTGTAGGCGCGGGCGGAGGCAAGCTGTTGCGTGTGGAATATGTGCTGCGCACAGACGATGTTGTGGAAGGAGACATTCTCATTACTTCGGGGACGGATGGGGTTTTCCCCCCGGGGCTGATGGTGGGGACCCTCCACAATGTGCAGCGCGGGACGGGGATGTTTTTGAATGCGGAGCTGGAGCTTTCTGCGGATTTAAAGCGGCTTGAAGAAGTCCTCATTTTGCCGGAGGCGGCGGTGGCCTATGGGTTTGGAAAGGACATTTTCAAATGAGGGCCCTGGCTTATTTATTGCTGGCGGCGACTGTCTTGTCCGTTCAGTCCGTCATCGTCAAGTCCCTGGGGCTTCAGCTGACGCGCCTGGAAACAACGGCTGCCTTTGTTGTTTTCGCGGGCCTTCGCGTACCGGGCGCCAAAGGTGCAGCGCTTGCATTTGCCGTAGGCTACATGGCCGACGTATTCACCGGCCGCCCCACCTGGCTTTATGTCTTTTTGAGTGTGTTTGGTTTTTTATGCACGCGCATGCTGGTGCATTGGGTGGAGTGTCGAAGACTTATGCACTATGCCTTGCTGACAGCGATGGTTTCTTCCTTGTGCACGCTGTTGGGTTGTTTTTTGTCGTGGCTGACAGCCAAACCCAACGAGTTGTCCGCGTGGCCGTTGGCCAGTTTGCCTTTTGAAGCTTTTGTTGCCCTGTGTTCTGCAGCATTGTTGTGGCCGTTGTTGCGTCGAATCTATCCCCGACAGGAAAGCACAGCGATATATATTCACTAAGAATGTGCCCGTGACTCTTCATGCGCCTTGGAAAACATGTTGCCGGAAAAGAATTGAAGGTCCGCTACATTGCCCTGGGGGCTTTTTTTGTTGTGGGCTTGCTTCTTCTGGTCATCAACCTCTATCGCCTCATGGTTGTGCGCCATGATGAGTTTCTTTCCCTGTCTCAGGACAACCAGTGGAAGGACGTACGCATCCGCGCGCCGCGCGGGCAGATGAAAGACTCCAGAGGGCAAATTGTTGTCGAAGGGCGTCCCTCCTTCAACGTCTACATAACGCCTGCTTTTTGTCAGGGATGCATTCGGGAAGTGTTGCCCAGGCTGGCAGACTGGCTTCGTTGGGACAACGAGCATTTTGAAAAAATTTCCACACAAATTCAGCAGGCCACGGGCCTTGTGCGCTACCGGGCGATGATGGTTGCCGGCGATCTGGCGAGGGATGAGGTGGATGTACTCAATGCGCATTTGCATGGTTTGCCCGGGGTAGAGATTATAGATGTTCCACAGCGGAACTACAGAGCGAAAGCGCTGCTTGCCCACATAACGGGCTACATCAACGAGGTGACCCCCAGAGAGCTGGAAGAAAGCCGGCAGAATGCAAGCACGGGGCGCCCTGTGTATACGCTGGGAGATTCGATTGGCCGCACGGGGGTGGAGCGTGCATTTGAAAAGGAGTTGCAGGGGGTGGATGGTTGGAGAAAAGTTGTTGTGAATGCGCGTGGCGAGGTGATGCGTGACAGGCACGGTGACATTATTCAGCGTGACGAAGTGACGCCTGTCCCTGGGAACACGGTTGTTTTGTCCATCGACTTGCGCTTGCAGGCCGCAGTGGAGCAGGCCTTTGAGAAGGCGGCCGCAGGGGTGGCCGTGGTTGTGGATGTGAAGACGGGTTTTCTTCTCGCGTTTTTTTCAAAGCCTTCGTTCGACCCGAATTTAATTATAGGCCGACAGTCCTCGAGAGTGCTTGCGGAGTTGTTTAGCGATCCTATGCAACCCATGTTGCTTCGGGCCACACAGGAGCATTTCCCTCCGGGCTCCATTTTCAAACCCATCACCTTGCTGGCAGCTTTGCGCACAGAAGTCATGAATGAGCATACGCTTGTCAATTGTCCCGGTGGATACCGCCTGGGCTCACGCGTATGGCGTTGCCACAAGGATGCAGGACATGGCCTGGTGAATGCAAAGACAGCGATGCAAAAAAGTTGTGACACCTACTATTACCGAGCGGCCGACTTAATGGGGATTGACCCCATAGCGAAGGAAGCAAAGTTATTTGGTGCAGGCCAGCGCAGCAACCTGGGCATTTCATCGGAAGCTGCGGGGATTATGCCGGACGCAGCCTACCATGACAGAGCGACACCCGGCGGCTACACCAAGGGGATGGCTCTCAACACCTCCATTGGCCAGGGAGATGTCAACATGACGCCTTTGCAGGCCGCCATGCTCTATGCTGCGATTGCGAACAAAGGAACGCTCTTTCAGCCTCAGCTTGTCAAAAGGGTGGAGTCTTTGGATGGGCGCATTGTGAAAGAGTTTGCTCCAAAAGTGGTCCATCACGTTCCGATGACACAGAAGGAGCACCAGCTGCTTGTGGATTCCTTGAGTGCGGTGGTGAATGAAGCGGGAGGGACAGCGTTTCGCTTTAAGCTTCCTCATATTCGGGTTGCAGGAAAAACAGGAACAGCTCAAGTCGCGCGTCTTGGAAAAAAGCGGCTGAAGAAAGAGGAGATTCCTTTTTTTCAAAGAGACCATGCCTGGTTTGCCGCATTTGCTTCTGTCGACGAGCCTGAAATTGCCGTTTTGGTTTTAAACCAACATGGAGGGCATGGGAGCGCGGATGCCGCCCCCATCGCCATGAGGATTGTTGAAAAATATTTTGAGCTCAAAAAGCTGGATGAAACAGGCATCGGCATTCCGGAGCTTCCACATGTGCCTCCGGCATTGCCGAGCAATGCTTTTCAATTTGCGCAAAGCCAGAGCGCGCCCCTCGTTTTCGACATTGAATAAAATTCATGAAGGTACGCATTGAAAAACGGATGTTCGCCAACTGGCCGTGGAGTCTCATTGGCTCCGTGGTGTTGATTGCCGTCATTGGTTTGTGGAACTTGGCATCTGCTTCGCGTGCGCCGCATGCGCCTTTGGCAGGTGCGCAGGCCACATTCCTGGGTGTGGGTTTGGTTGTGGCCACTGTCATTGCTTTGTTGGACTACCGCTGGATTCGGCGCATGGTCGTCCCTGTTTATTTTCTCAATGTGGCCGCCTTGGTTGCGCTGAAATTTTTTGGGCACAAAGCCAAGGGAGCCACGAGTTGGTTTCTCATTGGGCCCTGGAGCATTCAGCCTGCCGAGTTTATGAAGCTGACTTTGGTGATGATGTTGGCCAAGTTGTTTCATGATGATTTTAAGTCAGAGTCTCCAACCTATGGCTTTAGGCGCTTGCTCATCCCCCTCCTCGTCACGCTTGTTCCGGCCGCGCTTGTTTTGTCGGAGCCGGATTTAGGGACAACGCTGATGATATTGCTGACCTCTTTGACGATGATGGTGTTTGCCAAGCTCCGGTGGACTGTTGTTTGCACATTGTGTTTGGCGGGAGTGGCAGGTGTCGGCGTTCTCTGGAATGACTATATTCGCGAGCAAGAAGAGCCACGTTGGACGATTGTTCGCCGGGCATTGAAACCTCACCAGGACGCTCGCATTTCCGGCTGGCTTTCGCCGGAGACAGACTTGAGGGGAGTGAACTACCACCAACGTCAATCGCGCATTGCGGTTGGCTCCGGGGGCTTGACTGGAAAAGGCTGGCAAAAAGGCTCCCAATCCGGCTTGCGCTATTTGCCGGAGCAACACACGGATTTTATTTTTTCGGTATGGGCAGAAGAGCAGGGCTTTGTCGCTTGTTTGATTTTAATCAGCTTATATGGAGCGGTTTTCATTTCCATTCTGCTGGTGGCCTACCACGCGAGAGATCGCTTCGGCGCCTTTGTAGCCGTTGGGTTTGCGGCCATGTTGTTTTGGCAGCTTTTTGAAAACATCGGCATGGGGACAGGGCTTTTGCCGGTGACTGGCATAACGCTGCCTCTTTTTTCCTATGGGGGCAGCTCCATGACAAGCACCCTGCTGGCGATGGGCCTGTTGATGAATATCAGCATCAACCGACGCTAGTAAGCCAGGGGAGGAGGTGCTCTGCAACGCGAAGGGAGGTGGGGGCAGTCCCGAGTTGTGCCGCCAGAGCTTCCAGCTGCTCCAGCATTTTTTCCCGGGCTTCACCCTCCCAAAGGGCGAGTGCGTGGTTTGCAAGGTTTTGAGGTGTGGCTTGAGATTGCAAAAGCTCAGGGACCAGAGATTTTCCGGAAGCCAGGTTAGGCAAGCTGAAATGCTGAAGCTGGATGAGACATTTGGCAACACACCAATTCAGAAATGACATGCGATAAGCCACAACCAGAGGAACGCGCATGAGTGCTGTTTCCAGGCTTGCCGTCCCGGAAGTCACCAGCGCGACATGGGCGGCAGCGACGACTTCACCCAGGCATTCACTCCTCATGTGGCAAGGAGGCTCCAACTCACGCAGGTGGGGGAGCAGCACTTCCCTAGGGAGGCCAGGCGAGAGGGGGATGACAACTTCCAGCCCGGAAATTTTCCTGGAGATGAGGTTGGCGGCTTTGACAAAGCCGGGAAGCATTCTTTGAATTTCCATACGTCGGCTTCCCGGGACCAGCGCCAGCACAGGGGTTTTCGAAGAAAGGCCAAGCGCTTTTTTGAATTCTGCTGGAGGTTTCAAACTCGGCATTTGCTCGACGATGGGGTTTCCGACGAAGCGGGTGTTGACGCCGCTGCCTTCATAGAAGTCAGGCTCAAACGGCAAAATACACAAAAGCAAATCCGTGACTTTGGCCAGCGTTTTCATTCTGCCTTTGCGCCACGCCCATACGCTGGGGCTGATATACCAAACGACAGGGAGCCCCATTTTTTTAAGGCGCTTGGCCAAGCGGGTGTTGAAGTCAGGAAAATCCACCAGCAGCGCAACAACAGGTTTTCTTTTTTTTGCTTCCAGAGAAAGCGTTTTGAGCGCGCCGAAGATTTTGGGAAGTTTTGGAATGACGGCGCTGACTCCCATGACGGAAATTTCTTCTTGAGGCACCAAAAGCTCCACGCCTTGGGCCTGCATTTGCCTTCCACCCATTCCAAAGAAGCGGGCCTTTGGACAAAATGCTTTGAGATGAGCAATGACGCGTGCAGTATGCTGGTCTCCGGAAACTTCTCCGGCCACAACAAGGACATTCATGCTGCCAGATGATAGCAAAACAAGCGAAGCCTTCGAGAGGTGATATGCCACAAAGCGTATGGTCTTCCATTTTAACCCTGGTGGTTTTAGGAAAACCCCACTGGAGAAACCTGGCCATTTCGTTTGTTTTCATGGCAATTCTCGGCATAACGACGGGGCTTTTGGCTTTTTTGATGGGACCGGCCATTCAGTTTGTTTTGTCCGGCGGAACAGAGGGCTTAAGCTTGGTGTCCCGCTATTGGCCCGGTGCTAGCGCATTTCCCAGGGAGAAGTTGGTTTGGGTACTGCCGGGCATAGCCGTTGTGGTGGGGGCGGTGAAGGGGCTGTCCTATTTGGGGCAGTTTTATTTTTCAGGTTGGTTTGGCGGGTTGATGGTGTCGGATTTGAGGAGGCAGTTTTTTCTTGACGCCTTGCAGCTTCAGCCAAGCCAAACCAGCAAAATGCAGCAGGGAGATTTGCTCAGCCGGTTTTCAGCGGACATTGTAGCTGTTGAAGCTGCAGCCACATGGACCATTGCTTCCTGGTTGAGAGATTCCATTCAAGTGGTGGTTTTGCTGTGCGTGGCGTTTTTTCTTTCCTGGCAGCTTTCTCTTGCCTTGTGCCTTGCCGTTCCCATCATTGTTTTCCCGGCCATTCGATGGATGCGAAAATTGATGGCGCGCATGCGGGAGAGCCAGGTTGGCCAGGGGATTGTCGCTGCGCAAGTTTCACAGAGTTTGACGACGCTCCGAAGTTTGCAAGCCTATGGTGCAGAAGCGCTGGAGCAGCGTCATTTTGAAAAGTGTGCAGCGCAAACAAGCAAAGCCCTCGTGCGTGCAGCGTGGACGCGCTCCAAAGGGCCTGCTTTGATGGAGCTGCTGATAGCCGTGGCTTTGGCCGCTGTTTTGGCAGGGGTTGGTCGTTTTGCCTGGCTTGAGACAGAAGTGCTCTTGTCTTTTGCGACGACATTGCTTCTCATTTACCATCCAGCCAAGGAGTTGGGGCGCCTGAGTCAACTTGCGATTCCGGCTGCGACAGCGCTTGAGCGGATTTCGGCGATTTCACCCAAGCAAGAGAAGGAGACGAAACTTCCTTCAAAAGCAGCATCCCCCAACATGGAAGAAGGCATTGTGTTTGAGGATGTGAGTTTTTCCTGGGGAGAAAGACAAGTGCTGGAGGGCTTGAGTTTCAAAATCCCCTATGGCGGCGTAACGGCATTGGTAGGGCAGAGCGGAGGAGGGAAAAGCACCCTCATTCATTTGTTGATGGGGTTTGAAAAAGTGCACAAAGGTCAAATTCGAATGGGCGGTGTGCCTCTGGAGGAACTTTCTTTGCAGGAAATACGCTCCAAGTTTGCGCTGGTGACGCAGGAGGCAATGTTATTTTCCGGGAGCATTTTGGACAACCTTTTGCTGGCAAAGCCCCAAGCCACCTTGGCGGAAGTGGAGCAGGCGTTAAAAGTTGCCCAGCTTCATGAGTTTGTTTGCCAGCTTCCTGAGGGGCTTGGCACGCGCATTGGAGAAAAGGGGATGAGCCTGAGCGGGGGCCAAAGACAGAAGCTGTGCCTTGCCCGCGCCTTGTTGTCGGATGCCCCCATTTTGGTTTTGGATGAGGCCACCAGCAATTTAGACGCCCAAAGCGAGCGCGAATTTCAGGCGGCTTTGGAAGGCGCATGGAAAAACAAAACCACTTTTGTTGTCGCACACCGCATTGCAACAATCCAAAAAGCAAATCAAATTTGTGTCCTGGATGGAGGCCGCATTATAGAGACGGGGACACATGCCCAATTGCTGGCTTCTGGTGGAATTTATGCAGACTATTGCACAAGCTGAATAAGGAGCGAGGATGCGAGCTCTTTATGCGCTTTTAAGCTATATGGCGTTTTTTTTGGCAGCTCCCTTTCTTTTGCTGAGCAGCAAAACACGCATGGGATGGAAAGAGCGCCTGGGTTTTTACCCAAAAGAATTGTTTCCAGAGAAAATGGATGGGTGCATTTGGTTTCATGGCGCAAGCGCAGGAGACTTGCTGAGTTTGTTGCCGATGGTGAAACACATGCGCAAACAATGCCCGGAACGGAAAATAGTGCTTTCAACCATGACGAACAGTGGTCGCCTCATGGCGCATAGTCGTCTCGAGAAACATGTGGATGCGATTGTTTTTGTACCCTGGGACATTCCCTGTGCGGCGCGCAGAGCTGTCCGTTGCATTTCCCCGGGGCTTCTTGTGTTGGAATACACAGAAATTTGGCCAAACCTCATTTGGGAAGCCAAGGCCCACGGAGCGAAAATAGCTCTCACCAACGGGCGGTTTTCTGAAGAGCGCCTGAATGCCTACCAGCTTCTGCTGACATTGTCCGGGACTTCGTTGTCCGCGTTTGATGCATTGATGATGCGGGAGAAAGAGGGGTTAAAGCGCGCACAGCTTTTGGGGGCGCGCCCTGAAGCCACGGCGGTGACTGGAAGCACGAAGTTTGATGTGTTGGCCGACACCGAGTCTCAAGAAGAGCTGGAAGCACTTCGTCGCGCATTTGGCTTTTCGGAGGATGCGCGGATTTGGGTTGCCGGAAGCACGCATGAAGGAGAAGAAGAGTTGTTGCTGAATGTGTTTGGGCGACTGCGCTCAAAGTTTCAGACGCTTCGGCTCGTTTTGGCGCCCCGCTATATTCACCGTGTCGACCGGATTTGTGACTTGGCGAGCCAATACAAATTGAAAGTGAAGCGGCGCAGCCAGGCAGCTCTTGAAGAAGCCGACGTTGTTGTTTTGGATACCATTGGCGAGTTGTCAAAAGCATACCAACTTTCGGAAGTGGTTTTCGTTGGAGGCTCCTTTGTTTCCCGGGGAGGGCAAAACATTTTGGAGCCGGCTGCCCAGGGGCGTGCAGTCCTTTTTGGCCCCAACATGAAAAACTTTGAGGATTGTGTTGCTGTTTTGGTTGGCCGGGGCGGCGTTCAGGTGAACAGCAAAGAAAACCTCGAGAATGTACTCTCCAAACTTCTTGCTCAATCCGACGAGCTTCGACGGTTGGGAAAATTGGCGAAGGCAGCCGTGGAGCAAGTTTCTGGCGCAAGCGAGCGCAACGTTCGTTTTTTAAGAGAATGCCTGAAAACTCATGAAGACTAGTTTGCGCATTTTACACCTCTTTGCGAGTCCATTTTTCAGTGGCCCTGCTGAGTTTATTGCGCAGCTTGCCTTAGCCCAACGCAGCTTAGGGTGTTTGGTTTCCGTGGCGATTGACAGAAAACGTCAGTCCACGCAGTCCGAGGAATTGGCCGCGGCCCGGTTTCACTCTCTGGGTTTGTTGGATGAGTCTGGCCTCGAGTTGTCCGTGAAGCCTTCATGGTTGGGCCCGTGGAAAGACATGGCTTGTCTGCATTCCCTGGACAAGGACGTGTTGCATTGCCATTTTAGTCATGACCATTGGATAACGCGTCTTGCGAGACCAAAACGTGCTTTGCTGGTCCGCTCGCTTCATGCGCCTCGCTCGCTTGGCCGTTGGACGCCCAGAGCGGATGCATTCACCGTGGCCACTTCCAGGATGCTTGAGGAAGTGGAATGTCGCTTCCCAGGTGTTTGCAGCATACTGCACGCGCCGATGGTGGATGATGCTTTTGTTCCTCCTGCGGATGTTTCTGCTTTGAGAAAACAACTTGGATTTTTGGGCACGCCGATGGTGGGGATGGTTTCGACATTCCAGGAGTCTCGTCGACACATGCTGGGGCTTAGGGCATTCAAGGCCCTGAGTTTGGAATGTCCACAAGCTCAGTTTGTTTTGGCAGGAGACGGCATTTTGGAAAACGAGTTGCGGCAAGAAGTGCGACGGCTTGAAATAGAAGAGCGCGTCCTGTTTTTGGGCTACCAACCTCAGGAGAAATTTATTGAGGTGTTAAAAGCGCTGGATGAGGTTTGGATTTTGGGGCTCGGAAATGACCATTCGGCAAGAGCGGCAGCGCAAGCACGCGCTTGCGGAGTCCGCGTGTTGGCGGTTGCCCAGGGCGCCCTGGGTTTTTGGGCAGATGAGGTTGTTGAGCCGAATGAGGAGAGCATTTTGAAAGCGCACCAAAGAAAGGGGCGGCGGCAAGTTGTCGTCCCCTCCAAACAGGAGGAGGCGAAGAGGGTGGTGGAACTTTATATAAAAGCCCGGGGGAGAAGTGCAGTCCAAGCTTGAGCAGTTTTGGTACAAGCCGTTGCGGGGGTGGGGCTACCTCTTGGCCCTGTTGCTTTTGCCTTTCTCATGGTTATTTGCGCTTGTCGTCGGTTTGAAAAACAGAATGTACGCATGGGGGATTCGAAAGCCGCAAGTTGTTGATGGAGCTTTTGTGGTTTCCGTTGGAAACATTCACGTTGGAGGTGCCGGAAAAACGCCGACAGTCATTTTCCTCGCCAATTGGATGAAAGCTTGTGGACACAACGTGGCCGTCCTTTCCCAGGGCTATGGAAGAAAGTCCCGAAAAATTATTTGCATGCGCGCAGAAGACAACAGCATGCCGGATGCCAGGACAGTCGGCGATGAGCCGCGGATGATTGCTTTGCGCTGTCCTGGCGTGTCTGTTTGGGTTGGCCCGAATAAAGTGGAGCTGGCAAAGCGTGCCTGCAAAGCGGGGGCAAATTATCTTCTTGTTGACGATGGTTTTCAGGCGCGAAGTTTGCACCGAGACGTGGACATTGTTGTGTTGGACGAGTCTGTTGGTTTGGGCAATGGCCACGTACTCCCTTGTGGGCCCTTGCGCGAAAAAAAATCATCCTTGCGCCGAGCGAATTTTTTGTGGCTTAGAAAAACATCTTCAGTCAACCGACTGAACATGTCTTCTCCCATAGAAGCGGAGCACTACCTGTCTGGCCTGAGGAGTGCTCACCGGCAGTTTTCGGTGGAGCACCTGAAACATAAACCGGTTGTTGCTTTGAGCGCATTGGCCAGGCCATCGGCCTTTGTGAAGTCCTTAGAGAAGCTGGGAGCCCACGTCACAGGAAATTGCTTTTTCAGAGACCATCACTTTTTTTCAAAAAAAGAAGTGGATTTTGCTGTGGCGCAGGCAGAAAAAAAACAAGCACTTCTCGTGACGACGGAAAAAGATTTTCAACGTCTGGAAGCGTTTTTGCCGAACATTTGGGTGCTCACCATGGATGTGAAGCTGCTCCATGGAGCTTCGCTTCTTGCAAAAGCCATGAAGCTTTCTGTGGAAAAACTAGAGGAGCCCACGCCGTTTTGACTCCAGATAGTGGTTAACCGCAGCAAGCGGCAGCTCATCGTGCGCAACATCCGAAACAACCGTTCCCTTCTGGCGCAATTGTTTTTTGAAAAGCTCTCGACGCGAAAGCGTTTCAGAAGCCACAGCATATTGCCAGGCTTCGTCTGGAGATTTTGGAGTTTCATGAAGAAGTTTTTTGCAGATGGAGTCTTGAATGTTGAGGCAAAGTGAGAGGTGCCGCTTTGTCAGAAGAGGAAATATTTTTTGCATGTTCTCAAAATGCTCTTCATCTCCAGTGTCCGTGAAAACACAGAGCAGTGAGCGGCGCCGGATGCGTTTGCTTGTCTCAAGAAAGAAATGATTCCAGTCAAAATAGGACAAATTCAAAGTCACTTTATAAAGCGCGTCGGCAATATATTTATAATTTTCTCTGTCACTTCGTGGTGGAACATAAGAGACGAGTTGGTTTGAGAAAACAATAAGTCCGACGCGGTCTTTGTTTTTGAGCGCAACGAATGCAAGAAACAGTGCGGCGTTGATGGCATAATCCAACTTGGATGTGCCATCGACAAGAGGCGCCATGACGCGGCTTGCGTCCACCGCAATCAACACACATTGCGAACGCTCGGATTCGTGGACACGTGTGGTTGGTTTTCGATGTCTGGCGGTTGCTTTCCAGTCAATGTCTCTTAGAGAATCTCCAGGAGAATAGTCTCTTAAGCGAGAAAATTCTGTTCCACTTCCATCTTGTCTGAAATTGCGTATGCCGAGGTTGGAGAAATTGAGGAGAGCATCTGCCGTCAATAATTTTTGAGGACCGCGCAAGTCAGGAAAAACCACAACCCATTCAGGAAGGGGAATTTCCATTTGTTTCCACACAGCTCTGAGGGGTCCGCGAATACGGATGTGCACCGTGGAGAAAGCAAACCGGCCCCGCTGCAAAGGCTTGACGGCATAAGAGAGGGTGGTCCATTTTTTGGGTTGAATATCCGCTTTCAATTTTTGCGTGGCACTCAAAAACAAGTCCGGCAAATCATCGACCAACTCTATGTGAATGGGTTGTTGGCTGTTATGTCGGGCGCGAATGTGTATTTTGTTAAAAACACCCACCAGCATTTTAGAAGGCAAAATGCGGGAAGCTTCGACGCGGGCATTTCTTAAAAGCCAAATGTCGATGAGAATAATGGCAACCAAAAAAACATCTATCCAAATGACAATGCTTAAAAGCCCAGAAAAGAATCCCCCAAGCAAAGTTGGAATAGACAGCAATGCCAACGCTGTCCACAGCCATCGTGAAAAGCTCATTGTTTCACCTTGGGACTTCAATTTTGTCAACGACGTGGCTTAGCGCGCGTTTTGCTGTTTCTCCGCCCAGCTCAGCATCCGCAGAAAGAAGCAGGCGATGTTGCCAGACAGGGTGGATGAGCGCTCGAACAATGTCCGGGGTTACAAAATCAAACCCTCTCAATGCCGCCAAGGCTTTTGAGGCAAGGAGCAGGTGCACTCCAGCCCTGGGGCCGGCGCCCAGGCGGATGCTGGAGGATTGGCGAGTTGCAGCCAAAAGCTGGCGAATATACCGAAGGATGCCAGGCTCGACGCGAACATGTGTGAGCGCTGCGCGTGCGAGCAAAATTTTGTTTGGAGAAACGACAGCGTTAATGCCGTTGGTTTCTTTTGAATAAGCCCCAGAATTTGCCGCAGCCAAAATAGAGTCTTCTTCTTCTTCCGTTGGATATCCAATCTCCACTTTGAACATAAACCGGTCCAACTGCGCTTCCGGGAGAGGATAAGTCCCTTCGGATTCGATGGGGTTTTGGGTTGCGAAAACGGTGAAGAGAGGCCCCAGCGCTGTTTGTTTGCCTTCGATGGAAACCGTGCGCTCCTGCATGGCTTCCAGCAATGCAGACTGGGTTTTGGCGGGGGCCCTATTGATTTCATCTGCAAGCAAAATGTCTGTGAAGATAGGTCCATATACGAGCGAGAATGTCTGAGATTTGAGATCGAAAACGCTGGTCCCCAAAATATCCGCAGGCATCAAGTCCGGCGTAAATTGGATGCGTTTGAAGTTGGCGTTGATGGACGAGGCCAGAGTTTTGGCCATCAATGTTTTTGCAACCCCCGGGACACCTTCGAGCAAGGCATGGCCACCTGACAGCAGAGCGCACAGCATGAGCTCCAGCGCATGCTCCTGGCCAACAATGATTTTTCGCAACTCGTTGAAAACCAGCGCTCGAAAATGAGACACCGCCTCAAGCGATTGTTGTGCGGGGGTTGACACCAAACTATCCAGATTCATTTTCCTTGTCTTTCTTGGCTAAGAAATTTCGAATGGAAGTCGCTTGACGTGCAAGCGCAAGCAGCGATGGGTTGGATTGAACTTCAATGGCTGCCTGAGTCAAAGCCTCCAGGGCCCGGGCGGCTTTTTCTTCATGCAGAGATTTTAGATGCTCAACAAGCGTTGAAGTCTGCGTTGGCGTCTGAACAGAAAAATGTTGAGCAAGCTCTTCTTCAAGTCTTTGGACAATGACACGAGCAGCGTGCGAATAGTGCTTGCCTGTCTGCAGCACATGGCTTTGTCCTTGAAAATAAACAGCGCTTTCATATTGAGTCACATCGGCAGGGCCCCTGGGGCGCCCGAAGTGTTTGAGAGAGAAAAACCACAACACAGCAGCGAGGATGAGTTGGCCAATGGCATAGTGGAGGTTGTGTCCGGCGCCCAGTTTTGCAAGGGTGATTTTTTCCTCAAACCCATGGAGGTATTCGTCAAACAGAATTTCCCGATGCTCTTTGGCGAGCACTTGCAGAAGGCGCAACCAGAATACTGCATTGTCTTTCGCAAGAAGGTGTTGGTTTGAAGCCAATGCAGGAGCGGCAATGAAAATGAGTTTCCCTTTTCCAAAAGGGGCGAGGACCGCCGCGTGTTGGGGCCCCAAGGAGCTGCTGGCCGAAAGCAAGGGCAAGGCTTTCGTGGAGTCCATTTGAATGAAGCGCGTGGGTGCGGCTTTTAAGGTATTGACGCCAACCAAATAAGCGCTTGGAAATGCCGGCAACAAAGTCTCTGAAAGAAGCTCCGCTTCTTCCATTTCAGGCGATAAAATGTCGAGAAAACCAGCAAGCTCCTCCGACATTCCATGGGACGAAGGCTTCAGCTCGGACAAGTAAATGCCGAATGAATAGAGAAATTCCTCTGTTGTGTGATTGGGCGACGACGCAAGCTGTGGGTTTTGAGGATGGCTGTCTTTGCTTGCAAAGCCGTGAATGACAAAGACGAGCGTCATTCCGTTCTGAATCAGCTGGAGAAGCGTTTCGGATTCGCTTTCCGGAGTGCGCCATGCAGGCTCATCCGAAAGCTCCTGGAGGTTTGAGCCAAGAATGATGAGGGCGTCTTTTTCAGACAGTTGTTTGAAGGGAACTTGGCTGCGCCGCACAGGCAGATTGTGGGATTGGGCAAGCAGGAAGATTCCGCGAGCACCATCCGGCAAGGCGCGATAAGTGGACAAAGTCTCCGCATGCTCTGAGCGTTTTGCACTCGCAGAGAGATAATTCCATATGACGTAGCTTATAAGGAGAATGCCGACGGCTATCCATGGAAATTTGTCACGCACTTGAGCTCTCAGCCGTTAAAATCCGTTGGCACAGGTTTTTATATTCGAGAAAGGTGGAAGCGTTGACAGCCCGATACCCATACCAGGAAAACTCGAACCCAAGGATGGCTTGTTTGAAGTCTTTTTTGGCTTCTTGTGGGCCGCGAAAACGCTCCAGGTTTTCAAAGTTGCTTTGCGTTGGTTCAAAGTCAAGCTGGCCATTGCTGTGTGTTTGCACCAAAACTCCCCAATAGAGGCTGCGAATGGCTTCTCGAAACTGCCCTTGTGCGCACAGCTTTTCTGCATGAGCAGTCCAATGAGAAACAGGTTTCGCCAATACCAAAGAAAGCTCATTTGTTTCTGAAGAGTCTGTTTCTTGTGTGGGCGCCGTCTTTTTTTTCAAAGGAGAAAGGAACACAAAATAAAGAAGGATGCCGACGACCGCTAATCCGGCAACCAGCGCAAGGAGTGTCCATCCGCCGATGGAGAAGTTGCTCAATGGATGGATGAATTCAGAGGAGGGGGTGTCACGACTTTCCTTGTTTTCCAACCATTCCAGGAGGGTTTTTTTGAGCCACTCAAGGAAGCGTTCCCACCAGGGCTCTGTTTCTTCTTTTGTCGGGCTTTTGGTTTTGGGCTCTGCCCTCTGAAATTCATCCTGGCTTAAAATGCGTTCTGCTGTTTGGATGGGCTGAGCGTCTTCCAGAATGGCCGAGTTCTCAACAAGCTGCCCCAGGGGTTGGATGGCGAGCGAAAGCTTTTCTCGAATTTCCGAGCAGTTGTTTTTTTCGGTGTCGGGTTCCCTGGTGTCGAGAAACCCCATCCAATGCTCTGTTGCCTGGGGGGATATTTGATGGGCTTGCTCAAGGAGACTCAAAGCAGGTTGAAATTCTTGAGGACAATTTCGCACCAATGTTTGCAGCCGTTGACTTTGCGCAAAAGGAGTTTCCGCATGCGTCCATGTTGGAAAGAGGCAAAGCAAAACCAAAGAAGTGCCGATAAGCTTGTTTCGTCGCGGAAGACGCTCAATGGCAGCCGATAAATCCAAGCCTTCTCGTCGCGTGCGCGCATTGGCCAGGAGCAGGGCTGTCAGGCAAGCCCGGACAGGCTCAAAAAGCCCAAAAGCAATCACCGCAACCGTGAAATACCAAGAGGGGTTTTTGGAAGAAGTCAGTTGCAAAACGAAGCTGGTGTTGATGCCCGTAAGTTGGTTGAGAAGCTCAAGTCCCCATGTGGTGGATTGAATGAGGCCCAATAGGATGACTGCATTGGATAGGCGAAACAAGCTCAGCCACACAGTCTGCTGGTGAAGGGGGGAAAGCGCCCGGGAGCATGTGGAATATAAGGACCAGGTTTTTCCGTGACCTTGTTGAGCGACGCCATAGGCCACAAAATGCGCATTGAGCCAAAAAAAGAGCAAACCTCCACTCAGGCAAAGAATGAAGGTGTTCATCCAAAAGCACAGCCCTGCTGCAAAAACCAGGCTGGGCAGACGAGCAAAAGCTGCTTTCCAGCATGTCAGAAACTCGGCACTGTCTTTCTCAAAAAGCACGCTGTTGAGATAGTGGCTGGCAGCTCCCTGGCCGCATGCGCGAAAGCACCAAGCCAGGCAAAGCAGCGCTGAAGCTAGGCCCACATTTGAATTCAGTCGAATGGCGTCCAGCCAGAAGAGGGCTGCTGCCAATAAGGCTGTACTGGGAAGCAAGGTGATGGCCCAAAGCCTCGCATCGCGCATGCCCAGGTGAATGGCAGCATCGAAAGTGGCCAATGCGCTGGGCAACCGAAGTTCTGTTGGATCGACGGCCACAAATCACCTTAAGAAGAATATGCAAGAAACTCTGAGAGACAATAGGCAACGAACATTGTTGCGCCGAACATGCTTGCCAACGCCAACCCAGCTCCCAGGAAGTTGGCGACGCCCCACTCATTGCGTGAGCTTAGGGGGGCAGAGAAGGCGGAGAGGAAATATTCAAGACAGGATGTGCAGCGGTGGATGCCGTCGAATTGAGTTGTGCATTCTGCGCAGATAACGCGGCGACAGGAAACGCAAACGGCAATGCCGGCTCTGCCTGGATGGTGGTTGCAATGTGCGGGCATGATGAACTGCTCACAGTTCCTCTAAAAACTCATCGTTATAGGTATAACGTGACAGGCGTTTAATCAACGCCTCCATGGCTTCGACGGGTTTGACTTGAAACAGCATTTGTCGAAGTTTTTTTATTTTCTCATATTCCTTGAATGACAGAAGCTTCTCCTCTTTGCGCGTGCCGGACTGAGCAATATTCACTGCGGGCCAGATGCGTTTTTCCGCCAACAGTCTGTCGAGGGTAATTTCTAAATTTCCGGTGCCTTTAAACTCTTCAAAAATGACCTCATCCATTCGGCTGCCGGTGTCGATGATGGCGGTGCCTATAATGGTGAGTGTGCCGGCTTCTTCCGTTGCCCGTGCTGCACCGAAAATGCGTTTTGGCCTCTCGAGAGCGCGCGAATCAACGCCGCCTGTGAGTGTCCGTCCGGAAGAATCAACTTCCTTGTTGAATGCGCGCGCCAGCCGGGTGATGGAGTCCAGGAGGACAACGACGTCTTTGCCGCTTTCCACCATGCGGCGAGCTCTGTCTAAGGCGAGCTCTGCGACTTTAAGGTGGTCTGCCGTATGACGGTCTGAGCTGGAGGCGAGGATTTCGGCCTGAATGCTGCGGCGCATGTCGGTGACTTCTTCCGGGCGTTCATCCACCAGCACCACCATAATGTGCGTTTCGGGATGGTTGACGAGAAGTGCTTGGGCAATGCGTTGCAGCATGATGGTTTTGCCCGTTTTGGGAGGCGCAACAATCAACGCTCGCTGCCCTTTGCCAAGGGGTGCAATGAGGTCCAGCACGCGCGTGACCATTTCTTTGTGAGAGTGCTCGAGCCTCAACTGTTCGATAGGGTCGATGGAGGTTAAGTCTTGAAAATGAGGAAGCCGCATTGCTTGCTCAAGAGGAAACCCTTCCACCATGTCAACGCGCTGGATGGCGCGCTTGTTGCCTTTGGCAATTGCTTGGGCAAAAATATATTGTCCGGGGCGCAGCTTTAACTTTTGAACGAGGTTTTTGGGCAACTCTGGGTCATCTGGCCCTGGAAGCAGGTTGCGTTTGATTTGTCGCAAAAAAGCATTGGGGCCTTTGACGTCAGTGTCAAGCACGCCTTCGACTGCCATCGCGGGTGCAGCCGCGGGTGCATTTTCGGGTTGCGAGCGTTGCACTTGTTGCTGAAGAAGCCGTTGTTGATGTTGCTGCAACTCTTGTGGCGTCAAAAAAACCTGGACACGCTGCCCATCAGGCTGGATGGCCATGCGATAGGCTTGTCCGTCAGGAGAGAAGAGAATGGGGTTGTTTTTGCGGCGGCGGCGTTTGCGTTTTCGCTTGGAGGAAGAGAGGGATTCTGCTCCGTCTTCCCTTTTGGAGGCAGGGTTTCCGTTTTCTGCAGACTGTGGGGCATTTGCCTGAGGAGCCGCCTCCTTTTCAGGAGTTGTTATGCGCTCAGGTTTGGATTGAAAATCTGTATTGTCAGAAGAGTCATTCATGAAAAAGGCTCACCTGCTTTGTTTTTAGCTTTGAGGACAACCTCATGAGAGGCAAGTGCTGATGTCCGTGGAAAATGCAACAAGAAGATAAAGCACATGGACACGGGACAACATGGCGAAGGCCATGTGGCTTCCATTCTTTCTTGCCGAATGGCTATATAAACTCTGCAGCCGCTGCGCAAGCCCTATATAAATTAAACCCGCCTTTGCCTTGAGCGTGCCGTGTTGTCTCCTGAAAAAAGTGTTGTCCAACGCAAATGGAAAACTCAAATCCGTTTCTTTACTTCGGTTTGTCCGCCACTATATTTCTTTGCGCCCAGCGGGTTTGGGCAAAAGGGGTTGTGAGACGACATTCATGAAAAAAAACAGCAAGAGCAACACGCGCAAGAAAGAAGGTAGTCCAAACAGCAGGCAGTTGGATTTGATGCAAGCTGCGGATCCTCTGGTGAATTTAGCGACGGAAACTCAGCGGCGCTACATCAACTATGCGCTCAGCGTCATTACTTCGCGTGCGCTTCCGGATGTGCGCGATGGCCTAAAGCCTGTGCAGCGCAGAATTCTCTATGGCATGCACAACGACTTGCGCCTTTCGCATGACGCCAAATACCAAAAATGTGCTCAGGTTGTTGGCGCCATTATGGGGCGATACCACCCGCATGGCGACGCCTCCATTTATGAAGCCCTGGCCCGCATGGCGCAGGACTTTTCATTGCGTTACCCGTTGATAGAGGGGCATGGAAATTTTGGCTCCCTGGATGGGGATGAGCCTGCCGCCTACCGCTATACGGAGTGCCGGCTTCAAAAACTGGCGAATGAGCTTCTGGAGGAGTTGTCCAGCAAGACGGTGGATTTTCGCCCAAGCTATGACGGGACACGTTTTGAGCCAACGGTGATTCCGGCAAAAGTCCCTCAGCTTTTGATGAATGGTGCCACGGGGATTGCGGTTGGAATGGCGACCCACATTCCTCCGCACAACCTTGGAGAACTCACGAGTGCCTTGCTTGCTTTGATTGAGAACCCCGAGCTGAGCACAAAGGAACTCCTTCGCTTTGTGAAGGGGCCTGACTTTCCGACCGGGGGGAGGATTTTCAACAGCAAGCAGGAACTTTTGGAGATTTATGAGACGGGGCAGGGGGGCCTTCGCCTGCGAAGTGAGTGGAAGGTGGAGCCTATGCCCCGGGGGGGGCAGAAGATTGTCGTCAGCTCCATCCCTTATACGGTGAATAAATCCGCCCTGGTTACCAAGCTGGGCGACATTGTTCGCGAGCGGCAATTGCCCTTGTTGTTGGACGTGCGCGATGAGTCAGCAGCCGACATTCGCATTGTCCTGGAGATTAAGCGTGAGGCAGAGCCTGAGCTTGTCATGGCCTTCCTCTATAAGCACACGCAGCTGGCAACGAAGTTTAACGTCAACATGACGTGTTTGATTCCGACGGAGGTGCCGGATGTTGGCATGCCCAAGAGGATTGGCCTCAAAGAAGCGTTGCAGCATTTTTTGCAGTTTCGTTTTGAAGTAACGCGGCGAAGGCTTGAGCACAACCTTTCAGAGCTTCGAGCCAGGCTGCACATTTTGGAAGGCTTCCAGAAAATTTATGACGTTTTGGATGAAGTCCTTCGCCTCATCCGCAAGTCAGACGGCAAGGCAGACGCCTCTCAAAAATTGCAGTCGCGTTTCAAGTTGGATGCTGAGCAGGCCGAAGCCATTTTGGAGTTGAAACTCTATCGCCTGGCCAGGCTTGAAATTCTCATGATTGAAAAAGAATTCAAAGAGAAGTCCAAAGAGGCAAACCGCATAGAGTCTCTTTTGAAAAAGCCGAGCGCTCGCTGGAAGCTTGTGGCCGAAGAAATTTCGGACATTGCCGAAAAATATTCCGACAAGCGGCGCACAAAAATAGGTGGAGACGTTGAAGAAGTGGCCTTTGACGAGGAAGCGTTTATTGTTGACGAAGACTGTCAGGTTGTTTTGACGAAAGATGGCTGGATAAAGCGTGTGAGGGAATTGAAGTCCACGGCGGCCACAAGGCTTCGGGAAGGCGATGCGGTGGCCTACAGCCTGAAAGGGACATTGAAGTCCACGCTGACGCTTTTTTCAAATTTGGGGAAGGCGTATACGCTGCGGTTTAACGATGTGCCTGCTTCCACGGGCTATGGAGACCCGGTGCAGAAGCTTTTCCGATTTGAAGATGGCGAGCGTATTGTGGGCGCGCTTTGTGCGGATGGGCAGAGTGTTTCGGAGGAGTTTGTCATTGTCAGCAAACACGCCTATGGCATGCGCATGGACTTAGCTCCCTTTTTTGAAATTTCGACGCGCTCCGGCAGGCGTTTTGTCAAACTGCAAAAAGGAGATGAAGTGCTGGGCTTGTCGAAATATTCAGAGAATTGTTTGCTCGGTTTTTTGTCGAAGAAAACGTCCTCTTTGGTTTTTCGCGCAAAAGAGTTGGTAAAACTTGCCAACCCCGGGAAGGGAGTGAAGCTGATGTCCCTTTCGGCGGAAGATGAGTTGGTGGCCTTTATATGCAGTGAGGACAGGGGCGTGTTTTTAAATTTTGAAACACAGAAGAAGAGAAAACTGCGGTTTCAACTCGGGGCGGTGGCGATAACTTCCCGAGGGGGGAGGGGGCGGGAAATGTCCAAGAATGACTCTGTGGAACTCATAAGCTTGCCAGAAAACAGGGAAGGCGTTTAGAAGAGGGCCAAGCGATGACAACCCCCAGCAAGAGTTACACCGGCGCAGACATTCAAGTCCTCGAGGGCCTGGAAGCCGTCCGCAAAAGGCCCGCCATGTACATTGGCGGCATAGACTCCACAGGCTTTCACCACCTGCTTTGGGAAATTGTGGACAACTCCATTGATGAGGTGATGAATGGTTTTGCCTCCTGCGTGAATATTTGCCTGCATGCCGGCGGAAAAAGGGTGAGCGTGACGGACGACGGCAGAGGCATTCCTTTTGACGAAATGCCCAAATATAAAAAGTCCGCGCTGGAGTTAATTTTTACAACGCTGCATGCGGGCGGAAAATTCGAAAAAACCAACTACGTGCACTCGGGCGGCCTGCATGGCGTAGGCTCTTCCGTGGTGAATGCGCTTTCTTCGCAGCTTTGCGTGGAGGTGTGCAAAGACGGCCAGCGCGTGGAGCAGTCTTTTTCGAAAGGGAAGCCGACAGGAAAACTCAAGTTTAAAGGTGCCTGCCGAAGCCGGGGGACAACGGTTTCCTTCCAGCCGGACGAAGAAATATTCGGAAGCCACCTGTGCTTTGATGCCCAGGCCATTTCCGAAGTCCTCGAGGCCAAAAGTTATTTGCACCGGAACCTGACGGTGCGCTTTCGGAATGAAGCGGTGCGCCCTGCGGTTGAAACGGTTTTCCGCCACGAAGGCGGCATTGAGGACTTTATTCAAACGCTGCTTCAACAAAAAAACCTGACAACGGTGCCCGAAGGCGCGGCGCCTTTTTATAGGTACAATGACAATGACAGCGGCCTGCGCATGGAAGTGGCTTTGTGTTGGACGCAGGCAACCGACGAGTTGACGCGAAGCTATGTGAATGGAATACCCACGCCCAACGGCGGCACGCACGAATTGGGCCTTCGCGGCGGCGTTGTGAAGGCCGTGCGCAACTATGTCGAAACGCACAACCTCGCCCCGAAGGGCTTGAGCCTTACCGCCGAGGACATTCGCGAAGGCATGGTGGCCGTCCTGTCGGTGTATATTTTAGAGCCGCAATTCCAAGGGCAAACCAAAACCAAACTCAACAACCCTGAGGTACAAAGCCAGGTGGACTCGGTGGTGCGTCCTTCCCTGGAAAAGTGGCTTAACGACAACAAGACATTGGCGGATGCGGTGGTGGCGAGAATTGTGCTGGCCGCGAAGGCGCGAGAAGCTTCAAGGGCAGCTTCGGCCACCCTGCGAAAAACGGCGGTGACGCACCGCCTGAATTTGCCGGGGAAGCTGGCAGACTGCTCCTCCAACAACCCGGAGGAGTCCGAGTTGTTTATTGTCGAAGGAGACTCTGCCGGCGGCTCTGCCAAACAAGGCAGAGACCGTCGAACGCAAGCGGTGCTGCCTTTGCGCGGCAAGGTGCTGAATGCGGAGCAGGCTTCTTTTGACAAGGTTTCCCAAAACCGCGAGCTGCAGGACATTGCCAATGCCCTGGGCTGCGGCCTTGGAAAAGACTGTGACATACGCCGTCTGCGCTATGGGAAAATTTTTCTGTTGATGGATGCCGACAGCGACGGCCACCACATTGCCACTTTGCTGTTGGCCTTTTTCTGGCGGCACTTGCGCCCCCTCATTCAAGCCGGCTGTGTCTATATTGCGCAGCCTCCGTTGTTTCGTGTGGACATCGGCAAAGAAACCTATTGGGCGCAAGACGAGCGCGACAGAGACCGCATTCTCAAAGAGAAAGTTAAAGGCAATGCCAAGCCGAACATGATGCGGTTTAAGGGCCTGGGGGAGATGCCGGCCGCAGACTTAAAGGCGACGACGTTGGATGTGAACAAGCGGGTGGCGCTGAAGGTGTGTGCGGAAGATGAGGAGGAGACGCAGCGGGTGCTCAACGAGTTGTTGGGGAAGGAAGTCTCTTCACGTTTCAAGCTGATTATGGATTCCGTAGGCGAAGTGGGCGAATTGGACATTTGAGATTTTGGCCTTGCATGAAGGCGAGTCATGGAGGAGGGTAGGGCGCCTCGGGGTGTAGCGCAGCCTGGTAGCGCGCCTGCCTTGGGCGCAGGAAGTCGGAGGTTCAAATCCTCTCGCCCCGACAATGGAGTATTGCGCCTGTAGCTCAGCTGGATAGAGCATCGGCCTTCTAAGCCGAGGGTCGCAGGTTCGAGTCCTGCCAGGCGTAAAGGGTTTCCAGACCGGTTGAGGTTTCAAGAAAACTTCACCACAGGCGACAAAAAAACGGAAGGCAGCGCCCCCAGCTGAAAACTGAAAACGAAATTCCTTTGACCTGAACGGTGTTTTTCAGCTAGGAGCGCTGCCAGTGATGGCGGCCTTAGCTCAATGGCAGAGCACTGGATTGTGGCTCCAGGGGTTGCCGGTTCAAGCCCGGTAGGCCGCCCATTTTTTCCATGCGCCCATAGCTCAGCCGGATAGAGCATTGGCCTTCGAAGCCAAGGGTCGGGGGTTCGAATCCCTCTGGGCGCGAAAGTGTTGGCTGTTTTGAAGTTTCACCAGGCTTCACAAGCTGTCAAAAATTCCCCGGAGACACTCAATATTCAAGAGGTTTTCTGGTTTTTTGTTGTTATTTCAAAAGAAATTTTCTGAGTTTACATATAAAAACAACCTGTTGACCAGAGGTTTAATGTCTCTTTGGCAGTATTTCCAAAAATGAAGTCTGATAGTTAGGGTTGGCAAACGAAAATGCGCTTGGGCGGCTTTGTCATTCATGGAAACAGTGCGGACACACTCGAGGCTTGCCTGAAAAGCCTGTGCGGCGTTTGCGACGAGGTGGTGGCCGTTGACTCAGGCTCCAATGACGGCTCTGCTTCGTTGGCACAGCGCATGGGCGTGCGAGCCATGCCTTACCCATGGCAGGGCTATGGCGCTGCGCGTGCAACCGCTGTGGCAGCCTTGGAAGGCTGCGACTGGCTCTTCTACCTCGACTCCGACGAGTGGATGGAGCCCAAGGCGTGTGAGCTTTTGCTGCAATGGAAGAAAGCAGCGCCCAAGGCACAGGGCTATCGCGTGGTGCGAAACGACTGGGCGGAGCTTGAGTCTTCGCGCTTTCTCTATCGACGCCAACACCGAGTGAGGCTTGTACGCGCTGAGTTGGCACGTTGGACGCCGCAGATGATTGTCCATGAATCCCTCTCTTTGAAAAACTTGCCGCGCTTGCCTCTGTGCGTTGAGCATCGCTTCGCCACACGCATTGAAGGCCGCGCCCAGAAAGAAGAATTCTATGCTTTGTTGTGGGGCCTTCGCGCCTATGCCGAAGGCCGAAAAAGCAAATGGCCTCTCTTGCAACGCCCTGCCCTTTTTGTGCGCGATGCCCTCCTTGCCGGAAGCCTGTTTCGCGGGGGCCTTAAGGCAGCAAGGCTTGCCTGGCAGGTGGCCGCCTACCACCAACGAAAATATGAGCGGCTTGCTGAATTCAAACGCGGGCTCCACGCGGAGCTTGTCGAAACTTTTGAGGTAGGCCAGTTTCCCAGAGTATTCGAGCTTGCGAGGGAGCTGGTGGCCACAGCCTAACTATTTAATCATGCCTTTTGCTGGAGTGGGCTAAACCGTTCGGCCGCACCTGAGCATGTTTGCCAACTCAATGTTTCGCAAGTTTAATTAGGCAGTGGATGGTCTCAAACAGAGATGATAGATCATGTTCTGCATCATTTAAATGCATACATGCCAAACGCTCAGTACGAACTTGCATATCTAGTTAGAAATCATGAAGCGAGCTCTATCTTTTGCACAAGCAGATCTGGTCTGGCGTTGATCTACGACTCAAAGCGCTTGAGGATCGATCCAAACACGCCTTATCGCGCTTGCATTAACGATCCGGCAGATCCAATCCCTCTGGGGCTTTGTTCAGCGCTTGGTGATGGAGATGGGACTTCCATCCACCCAGGTATTGTTGGCAAGACTCAAAAGCGCAATGGACGTGGAATCCACGACGGCTGCGCAGCCGGCATAGAATTGCGTCCGTGTAAAAACGTTGTCCTTCACAACGAAACCTTGCAGCGGTCCACGCTTTTTTTCCGCCAGATTGAGCGAGCAGGCACCGTTGCTGATGTGGTTTTTCTCGATGAGAACCTGAGAAACCACGCCACTGTCCTGTGTGACAATAATGGCCGCAGTATGTGAGGACTCCAGGGTGTTGTGGATGATGCGGATGTTGCTGCCCTTCTGAATTTGTATGTTGTCGTCATGGGAGCCGTCGCTGTGGAAAGGGTCGTCCTCGTAGTGCAAGTTGCTGTGCAGCCAGGAGTCCTGGACCAGGACGTTGTCGCCAATAACATGCACCTGGTCGATCACATGATGAATGTTGACGCGCTCCAGCGTGAAGTTCCAGCCAATCACCCCGGAGATATAGGGCGATGGGTATTGGGCATAGAGCTCAGAGTCCTGCACCGTCACCGAGTAGTTCGGCCCGTTGACATAAATGAGTGACAAAGACGAAGTCAAAGGACGCCCCGTAATCCGGCTGTTTTTTATCAGCACGTTTTTCGCTTCAATTCGAACCAAACCGCGTATGTCCATGGAATCAATCACCGTGTTGTCCTTGGAAATTTTCAAGTCACCTTCGTGCACGGTGAGCTTTGTTCCCGGCCTGACACCTGTGTTGAACGCTCCTGGCCAGACCGGCTCCACGGGCTCCACAGGCTCCACGGGCTCCACAGGCTCCACAGGCTCCACAGGCTCCACGGGTTCCACAGGCTCCACAGGCTCCACGGGTTCCACAGGCTCCACGGGTTCCACGGGTTCCACGGGCTCCATGGGCTCCACGGGTTCCATTGGCTCTGCCGGCTCTACTGGCTCCACCGGAGCAAGGGGGGTTGGTGTTGGTTGCTCTTTTTCCGGTGAAGGCTTGGCACACGCGAGGAGCGATACAGACACACTCGCCGCCACAACGAGAAGCAAGGCAAACTTTGTTTTTACGCTGGGCCAACCCATGGGCGTTTCCTTTTAAAAGGTTTGTAAGTACATATAGCTAAAAGCGATGGGCGGGGTTTGGATGGGCACCCCAAAGCGCCTTATTCTCACCTGAAAGTCTCCTTCAGCTGCCGTGGTTGCATGTGGATATTATGCTACATCATGCCACATGCAGCACAATGCACCACGCTCTATGGAGCAAAGGTGCCCACAAGTCTTCTCAGTTTATCCCTCGGTTCCCGCTGCTCCCCCTTGACAAACCTCCAAAAGAAGCTCTTGCGCTCTTTGCAGGGTTTCTTCCTCCATCCCCTCCAAAAGGCGCTCTCGCGCTTTGATGGAAGGCTCAAAACCCTGGCGCGCTGCGCACTCAAACCAGGTATAGGCGAGGGCTTTGTCATGCAAGACGCCTTGGCTGCTTGCGTGCAGGGTACCCAGGTTGTGCTGAGCTTTGGCATGTCCTTGTCGGGCGGCTTTTTCAAGCCATGCTGCGGCTTGTTTGAAGTCTTTGGCAACCCCTTCGCCCTTGTCATGCATGACACCCAAATTGAATTGGGCTTTGGCATAGCCTTGGTTGGCGGCCTTCAGAAACCACGCTGAAGCTTCTTTGGCGTTTTGGGCCAGGCCCTGGCCTTGGTGGTGCATGACGCCCAGGGAGTATTGGGCCTTCGCATTCCCTTGTTCCGCCGCTTTGTGAAGCCAGGCCTGTGCATGCTCAAAGTCCTGGGGTGAGCCTTTGCCGTGGTAGAAGGCAAGGCCCACTTCCAGTTGGGCAAGGACATGCCCTTGCTGGGCAGCCTTTGTATACCAGGCGACGGCCTGCTCCACATTCCGCGGGACGCCTTCTCCGGAGGCATAAGAAACGCCCAGGTTATATTGCGCCCTGGCGTGGTTTTGCCCGGCGGCTTTTTTATACCAGGTGACGGCTTGCTTGAAGTCCTTGGCGACGCCCTCGCCTCTGTCCCTCATGACGCCCAGGTTATATTGCGCAGGGGCGTGGTTTTGCTCAGCAGCCTTGAGAAACCAACTCCAGGCCTCTTCAAAATTTTTGGGCAAACCTTTGCCATGGTAATGCATGAGGCCCAACGCATATTGGGCTTCGGCATGGCCTTGCTTGGCAAGGCGCTGAGTTTGCAAGACGGCAGCTTTCGCTTTGGAAGAAACATGCGTCGTGTGGCTTTGAGAAGCTTGGGGCAAAGCCATTGCCTGGCTGCCAAGGCACAGAAGGCTTCCCAAACTCAACGCAAGGTGCTGTTTCATGCTTCACCCTAAACAGGCGGCGCAGTCTTTAAAATGGGCAAAGACAAGTCCGCCAATTTTTCTTGCACAGAGTTGGACTTCAGGCGCGAATGCAAGAAGGCGAAGTCCACAGCGTCCAGGGCCTGGTCCTGGTTGAAGCAACTGAAGACGAAGCTTTCTTCGCCCGTGCGGATGTCGACATGGCGCTGCAGGCATTGCGCGCAAATTTCCTTCATCATGCACTGCATGGGTGAGTTGATGGAGCCCAGGGCCGCGTGCGTGGGTTTGAGGAAGCTTGAAAGCTTGCCTTTGCGCGCAGCCCTCACAGCCATCATCATCCTGTCTGAGCCGATGGCAATAATGCGGTCCACTTCGCCGGGGTTGACAAGCGGTGTGCCCAGGGTGCCCTCCACATAGGCTTCCATGGCCTGCACAATGTTGCCCTTGAAGCTTTTGTCCTGTGGACGCCTGGGCGAAATAAGCGCCCCATCATCCACACTCCACACCACCTCCTCCGCCGCCTTTTCGACTTCTTCCATTTTATAGGTGTCGCTGGAGTGCTTGAAGCCTGCGAAATAAACGACGCGACAACCTGCAGCCCTGAGTGCCTGGCCGATGGAAAACAACACCGCATTGCCCAGGCCGCCTCCGGCGAGGAAGACAGTTTCTTTGTGGGGAATTTCCGTGGCCTCCCCTGTGGGGCCCATGAGGACAACGCGCTGCCCCAGCTTCAAGTCCGCGCACAGTTTGCTGGAGGCACCCAACTCCAGGGCGATGACGGAGACGAGTCCTTTGTCGGCGTCCACCCAGGCGCCCGTCAGCGCGACACCTTCCATGGACAAGCGTTTACCCATGTGGAGTTTCGCGTCCTGCTCAAAATTGTGCAGGCGGAAAAATTGCCCGGGCTTAAAGCGCCTGGCTGCCATGGGCGCGCGCAAGACGACTTCAAAAATGTTGGAGGTGAGGCGGTTTAAGGCGACGACTTCCGGCACCAACAAGGCATGCAGTTTTGCAAACAGCGCCTCTCTTTGCTTTTCCCATTCCGAGGCATTGTGGCCCTCGCGCGCTTTGCGTTGCTTGGAAAACAATTCCAGCAACTGGTGGTGTCCGTTGCGGGCTGAGGCCATGGCCTTGACGACGTTACCGGCATAGCCCGGGTGGTTGTCGCCATACACCGAAACCAGACGCAAAGGCTCCTCGGGGTTTTCAGGCTTTTGCACATAGGAGGTGAAGAAGCCGCGCTCGTCGGAAGGGGAGGCGGGCTCCAGAGCAAAGGCCCTGCCGTCGTCGCGCAATTTGAAGGTTTTGAAATAGGAGGACTTCTCGTCGAGCAGGAAGGTACCCTTGTATTCCTTCTCATAGACGGTGTTGGGAGAGGTGCCGGCGGCAATGCATACAAAGCGGGCAGGCAGCTCCACCTGTTGGCCTGTGCTCGACAATTTGCCATCGACACATTTCATTTGCTCAAACCTGAGGGCTTTGATGGCGCCAAAGTCATCGGCGATGGCAGCCGTCGGGCTGAGCAACTCACACACTTCCATGCCCTCGGCCAGGGCATGGGCAATTTCTTCATGGTTGACTCGGTAGGCCGGCGAGTCCTTGAGGGTGCGTCGGTAGCACAGTTTCACCCCGCCCCAGGACTTGAGCAGCGGGAGGTAGTTGGGCTCCTCATTGGCCTTGTGGGCGCGCTCGCGCTCCTCGCGAAGGCATTTGCCGTGCTTGAGAAAGGTTTGGAGAATGGCCTGCTCTTCAGAGTCAAATTTGGACAGCACATTCTCTTCGCCCATTTCGGCACTCAAAAGCTCAAACTGCGAGAGCGTTTTTTCCACCTGAATGGGGTAATAAGCCAAAAGCTCCGTGACAGTGTCGATGGCGGTGAGTCCGCCGCCGATGACGAGGGCCGGAAGCTGCATTTGCAGGTTGGCCATGCTTTCGAGTTTGAAGGCGCTCGACAGTTGAAGTCCCATGAGGAAGTCTGAAGAGGTGCGCATGCCGCGAAGCAAATTGTTTTGCATGGGCACCAAGGTGGGCTTGCCCGCACCCGTGGCAAGCGCCACGTGGTGGAAGCCGAGCTGCCATGCATCCTCAATGCGCAGTGTCCCTCCTAAGCGGACGCCGCCAAACAGGGCGATGTTGGAGTGGCGCTCGAGAATGAGTTGCAAGAGGGTGAGGAAGTTTTTGTCCCAGCGCACCGTAATGCCATATTCGGAGACGCCGCCAAAGCCGCGCACGCGTCTTTTGTCCAGGGAAGTCCACAGCGTCTGGAAGTCTTCAATGGGCTCCAGGGGGTGTCCGTTTTTTCCCGTCCACGCGTCCGGCAAAGGCTCCAGCTTGAGTCCATCAATGCCGGCCACCACAAAGCCTTCGTTGGCCAGAGAATGGCACAGCGTATAGCCTGCGGGGCCAAGTCCCGCGACGAGGACATTTTGCCCGCAAGGCGGCAGCATAAACGGCCTCTTCAAATTCATCGGGTTAAAGCGCGTCATGAGGGCATAGACTTCAACGCCCCAAGGAAGGCTCAGCACGTCTGTCAATATGTTGGTTTCAATCAGCGGAATGTTGACAGGCTCCTGTTTTTGGAAAATGCACGCGCGCATGCAGTCATTGCAAATGCGGTGTCCGGTGCCGGCACACAGGGGGTTGTTGATGGCAATCATCGCCAAAGCGGCGACGACATCACCTTCCTGCCTGAGTTTGTGCGCTTCTGAAATATGCTCATCCAGAGGACAACCTGTCTGCGAAAGGCCCAGGGGGTTTTTCTTGGCCTTTGTGCTGCCGTCTTCGGCTTTTTGGAAGAGGCCTTTGCGACAGCTGTCCTTGTCGCGCTCATGGCAGAAAATGCAGTCGTCGAGCGTGCAAGCGACTTTGCGCACGTTTCCCCGGTTGTCGGTGAGGCGAAACCCTTGCCTGCGTACCAGGTGTTTTTCGGGAGCGCTCAGGGTATTGACGGGCAAGCTGCTTGAAAGCTCCACATCCACCAGGGCTTCAAAGTCCATGGGCGCAGGAAGTTTCAAAGTTTCCCAGAGGGCGCACGCAGAGCCCATGGCGTGTCGCTTGCGGCAATAGTCCTCGCAAAATTGCAGCAGGCCTTTGAGGGAGGCTTCCGCTGTTTCTTCCAGGAGCGGCTTGGCAAACTCAGGTTGGCTTAAGCCATGGGGCTTCAAAGCCTCCTTCAAGGCATTTACAAACGCTGTTGCCTTGGCTGCTTCTTCAGGCGTTCCCGCAAAGCCTTTGCTCATGTCCATGAGTTTCAAAGTGGCTTGCGCAAAAGCCGCTTCTTCGTCACCTCCGGAAAAGCCAAAAGCTTTCTCAAGCAGAAACTGCGCGTGGGCTTCCCAATAGGCCATGTCGTGTTTGTCCTGAAAGGGGGCCTGGCCTTTTTTGAAAACGCGCTTTGCGACAAACTCACGTCGAAACTGCGCCAGGGTGTTTTCAAACAACAGGGCCTGTTTTTTGGCGGCGGCGGCTGACTCCATACCAAAGAGGCGGCAGACGAATTGGCTATAGTGGCGAGCGACGCCCATCAACGTTTTGGAGGTTTGAGGTGTCTCTTCCAGTGTATCCCCTTGCGCGCGCAAGGCCTCAAAGGCCTGGGCAAGCGGCAAGTCCGCCTCTTTCAGGCTTTGCAGGAAAACCTCATACAGACGTGCCAGGCCCGCAGGTTGATGAAGTGCCTCAAAGTCAAAACCATCAATGCCCAGTTTTTTCATGGGCGGCAGTAAAGGCAGTTTCACCTCAATGTCAAGCTCAGGAAAGGTGAATTCTTTTCAAAACAAAGAGGGGGCCTGAAGCAAAACTTTCACCGGACAAATCCACCTCTCCCTCGAGAAAGCCCTCCGCCTCCCCCTCGGCATTCAAGAGCGTATGCTGAAGGACAAAGTGCCTGTGGGAGGAGCCCTTCTCAAGGCGTGTCCATTGGGCTTGTCTGGCCAGGGGCGCCACATTCCAGGGGCCATGTGTTTTCAAATAGGGGGAAACCGTTTCTTCGAGGGCCTTGGCGTCCAGGACAGCGTTTTCTCCCAGGTACACAGCAGCCTCTTCCCATTGTCCCAAAGCCAGTTGGCGCGACAAGAGGTGCACCTCTGCGCGCAGGCGGCGAAGCAGGGTTTTTTTGTCCTTGGCCAAGTCCTCAGGTGTAGGCCCTGACAGGGGGCTTGTGGTTTCCATGGACACATGCTCAGCGAGAGACGCAGGGGTGTCGCGCATGCCTTCCCATTCCTCCAGAAGGCTGCTGTCCACCTGGCTTAAGAAGGCGCGAAGGAAGGCGAGAATTTCTTCGACGTCTTCACTGCGCTGTGAGGAGGGAATGTTTTGCAGCAAGGTTTTATAGGCCTGGCCCACATAGCGCAAAAGAATGCCCTCGCTGCGCGCGGCGCCCAACTCACGCACGTATTCATTGAAGGACATGCCCCTTTCAAACAAGTCCCGCGCCACGGATTTGGGGCGAATGTTGGTTTTGGAAAGCCAGGGGTGGGCTTTGGCAAAGCTGTTGAAAGTGCCATAGAGAAAGTCCGCCAGAGGTTTGGGCCATTCGAGTTTTTCCAGCTCCTCTATGCGCTCTTCGAAGGGGACACCGTCGGCTTTGAGTTGCGCCATTTTCTGAGTTTTGAGTTGGTTTAATTGCGCATACAAAATGGGGGAAGGGTCTTCCAAAATGCTTTCTGCGGCGGACAAGACGTCCAGGGCATGTGTGGGCGCTTGGCTGTCCAAATAAGGCAGGCAGGCAAGCAGAAACAAAGAGAGGCTGTGGTTGAGGGAGAAGTCCTTCTGCAGGCCGGGCAGAAGCGTGAGTCTGGCAGGCCCGTTGCGGCTGCGTCTTTCAACCGTTATTAATTCTGCGTTAACGAGGGAGGCCAGCAGGGTTTTGGCCTGTCGAAGCAGGTTGAGTTTTTGGGTGGGAGAATTCATGGAGGACAAAACCAACTCCACCAGTTTTGCGTAGCCTCCTTGAGAAGAAGCTTCCCAGGCTTGCAGGAGTTGCATGAGGAGGCCATGGCTTAACTCAAAGCGTGGCAGCAAGGTTTCGCATTCCTGGGTTTGCAGGCGCTCAAAGGTTTTTTCGTCCCAATGCACATAGCCTTTGGTGGGGGGCTTTTGCATTACCACTTTTTTTCCTTCGGCGCGTTTTTGAGACAGCTTGAGGTTTTCAATGGCATGGGCGGGTGCTTGTGCGACGACAAAGCCCCTCTCGTCAAAGCCCTTGCGGCCTGCCCTGCCTGCAATTTGCAAAAACTCCCGTACGCTGAGGAGTGCCGTTTTTTCTCCGTCAAATTTGCAAAGCTGTGTCAGCAGTACCGTGCGTATGGGAATGTTGACGCCCACCCCCAGGGTGTCTGTGCCTGAAACCACCTTCAGCAAACCTTGTTGCGCGAGGCGCTCCACCAGGCGCCTATATTTGGGAAGCAGTCCCGCGTGGTGCAGGCCGACGCCGTGCCGAAGCAGTTTGGAAAGCTCTTTCCCGAAGGGCGTGTCAAAGCGAAACCCCACGAGGGCTTCTTTTATTTTTTCTTTGTCGGCTTTAGGAAGGAAGTCCACGGAAAGCAAGTTTTGGGCAGACTCCACCGCATTGCGTTGCGTAAACCCCACGAGGTAGACAGGTGCTTTGTTTTCGCGCAAAAGTTGTTGAATGGTTTCATGCAGCGGCAAGGTGGAATAGGAAAACTCCAGGGGGACAGGCCTTGTGCTGCCTCGGACTTGCGCAACGCTTTGGTGGGTGCGGTTTTCCAGCCAATGCACCAGCGAAGACATGTCCCCCAACGTGGCGGACATGAGAAGAAACTGTGTCTGGGGAAGAGAAATGAGCGGAATTTGCCAAGCGGTGCCGCGCTCCTTGTCGCCGAAGTAGTGGAATTCGTCCATAATGACGGCGTCGGCAAACAAGCGTGCTTCGCGCAGGCAGAGGTTGGCCAGAATTTCCGCGGTACAGCAGAGAATGGAGGCCTTGGGGTTGACGGTAGCGTCCCCGGTGAGGAGGCCGACGTTTTCGGGGCCGAAGGCCTTGCACAAGTCAAAAAACTTTTCATTGACGAGGGCCTTAATGGGGCAGGTATAAAAACTGGTTTTCCCCTCAGCGAAGGTGAGGGCGTGCAAAGCCAGCGCCACCATGGACTTTCCGGAGCCCGTGGGCGTGGAGAGGATGAGGTGCTTGCCGGAAAAGAGCTCCAAAATGGCTTCTTCCTGCGCAGGGTAGAGAGAAAGGCCCAAAGACTCTGCGAAGCTTAAAAAGCCCTCGAAGGCGAGCTCCTTCGGGCTTTTCCCCGAGGTTTCCTTGGGGAAGAAAGAAAGCAGCGAAGGGGGTTTGTCCATGGAAGACATTGTCGAAGCCTCAGGATGGGGGGTGTGCGGAGCCCAACAAGTCATATTCAAAAGCTTGGGAAATGTGCACCGGACACATGTCCCCCACGTGGGCCTCGCCGTCGTTGATATAAACCAGCCCGTCAATTTCAGGTGCCTGGCCCTCGTGCCTTCCCACCAGCAGGTGCTCGCTTTCTTCGCTTCTTCCCTCCACCAGCACAGGAAGCGTTTTCCCGACGAGTTGTTGGTTGTGTGCTTTGTGAATGCGCTGTTGTGCCAGCATTATTTTTTTGTGGCGTTGGTTTTTTATTTTGGAGGGCACTTTGTTTGGCAGCAAAAAACTCGCGGTGCCTTCTTCGTCGGAATAGACGAAGGCGCCCAGCCGCTCAAAGCGAATTTCTTCGACAAAGCGCAGCAGGGTTTGAAAGTCCTCCTCGGTTTCTCCAGGAAAGCCCACAATGACGCTGGTACGCAAAACCAGGTTGGGAATGGCGCTTCGAAGCTCCGCCAGCATGGCTTTGAGAAAAGCGCTGTCTCTGCCGCGCTTCATGGCGCGAAGCAGCGCGTCAGAAGCGTGTTGCGTAGGCATGTCCATATAGCGCGCCATGTTGGGAGTATCCGCCATAAGTCGAATGAAGCTTGGGGTGAGCACGCGTGGATAGGCATACAGCAAGCGAATCCACGAGAAAGGCAGTTGACTCAACTCCAACAACAAAGTTTCGAGTTTGGGTTTTCCCGGCAAGTCCATGCCATAGGCCGTGGTGTCCTGGGCAACCAAAATGAGCTCTTTGACGCCTTCGCCAAGCAAGCCTTCTGCTTCGCAAACCAAGTCTGCAATGCTTCGTGAGCGCAAAGGCCCCCGCAGTTTTGGAATGATGCAGAAGCTGCAGGCGTTGTCGCAGCCTTCCGCAATTTTCAAATAGGCACTGTAGGGAGAAAGCGTGTTGACGCGAGGGGTGTGGGCTGTTTGCAAAAACGAAGGCTCTTGCACATGAAGGCGCTCCTTTCGTTTGTCTTTTTGAGAAAGCAAAGGCCTTAGCTGCGCGACGCTTGAAGTCCCCAGAAAAAAGTCCACTTCGGGCATTTCTTTGGCCAAGGTTTCGCCATAGCGTTGAGAAAGACACCCTAAGACAACCAAAGTGTCGCAACGCCCCCGCTCTTTGTATTGGGCAAGCTCCAATATTTTATCCACGGACTCTTCTTTGGCAGGGCCGATGAAAGCGCAGGTGTTGACAAGAATGACGCGTGCCTGCTCGGCCTCTCTCACAAAATGCCACCCATCGGCTTTGAGGTGGCCCAAGAGAATTTCAGAGTCCACCTGGTTTTTGGGGCAACCCAGCGTGCAGAGAAAAAGAGTTTTGTCTTGAGAAGAAACTTGCTTGGGCATGGAAAAAAGCTTCTGTCAGAAGTTCAGCAAAATTGCAAAACCGTCTTCCAAGAGCCAAGGCTTATGCTAACAGCGTCTTTTCATGCCAACCGGTTTTATTGAAACGCTGAATCCCCCTCAAAGAGAGGCTGTGTTGTTTCAAGGCGGCCCCATGTTGATTTTGGCAGGGGCCGGCAGTGGAAAGACGCGCGTCTTGACGCACCGGATTGCGCACCTGGTTCAACACCACCAGGTGGCGCCTTGGCAGGTGCTTGCCGTGACATTCACCAACAAAGCGGCAAGAGAAATGAAGGAGCGGCTTTCGGCTTTGCTGGGTTTGGCGGCGGACGCGCTTTGGGTTTCAACTTTCCACGCGTCGGCGGCGAGGGTTTTGCGGACAGAGAGTGAAGCGGCCGGCCTGTCGCGCTCCTTTGTTATTTATGACGAGGCGGACCAGCTTTCGCTTCTTCGACGGCTGCTTCGGGAGATGAATGCAGAGGAGCACCATGTGTCTCCCAAAGACATGTTGAGGTTCATCGACAAGCAAAAAAATGAAGGGAAGCTTCCCGAAGAATTGGAAGAAACGCCCGAAGCGGACACCCTTTCAGAAGAGGAAGAAGGTTTGTCTGCTCGCACAGAGCGCAAGCTGAAAAAGTGGCACTTCCAAAAGCGCGTCTATGAGCTTTACCAACAACAGTTGACGCGCGCCAACGCCGTGGACTTTGGAGACCTCATGGTGTTGTGGGTGAAACTGCTTCGTGACAACGAAGAGATTCGCCAAAAATACCAGAGAAAATTTCGGCACGTCCTTGTCGATGAGTTTCAGGACACCAATGCCGTGCAGTGGAGTTTGCTGAAGCTTTTGGTGCCACCCGAAGGGAATTTGGTGGTTGTCGGAGATGACGACCAAAGCATCTATCGCTGGCGCGGCGCCGACGTCAGAAACCTGCTTGGTTTTCAAGAAGCCTACCCAACGGCCAAACTCATTAAGCTGGAGCAAAACTACCGCTCCTTCCAAAACATTCTGGATGCGGCCCACGCCGTCATTTCCAAAAACCGTCAACGCATGGGAAAGCGGCTTTGGACTGAAAGCGACAAAGGGGCTCCGCTGGGTGTCATTGTCGCGCATAACGAGCGCACAGAAGCCCAGGAAGTGGTGTCTCGCATTTACAGGTTGTCGAGGGAAGAGGGCATTCCTCTTTCGGAAGTGGCAGTTTTTTTTCGTACACATGCCCAGAGCCGGGTTTTGGAAGAGACGTTTCGCATGGCGCGCCTGCCCTATGTATTGTTGGCAGGGCGCAGTTTTTGGGAGCGCGCGGAGGTGAAGGATGCCATCGCCTATTTTCGGGTGATGACGAACCCGAATTCGGATGTGGATTTGTTGCGCATTGTCAATGTCCCTGCGCGAGGCATTGGAGAAACAACCGTGGAGAAGCTGCTTGCCCATGCGCGCAAAAAAGGAAACTCTTTCTACGAAGCCTTGCTTGAGCATGAAGAGGTTGACGGGTTGAATGCTTTTGCCAAAAAGCGCATTGCCGCTTTTGTCGAATTGCTTTCAAAGCTGATTTCTTTTGCAAGGGAAACGCCCAAGGTGGCCTTGGCGGCGGAGCAGATGCTTCAGGCGACGGGGTTGCTGGAAGCATTCAGTCAGGAGGGCGGAGAAGAAGCCCAGGGAAGAGTCGACAACTTGAGGGAATTGGTTTCTGCTGCGCTGGAGTTTGACAAGGGTTATGCAGCTGCTGGCGGTGGGGGTATTTCGGATGAAGCATTGGAGAAATTGCCTCCCCTGGAAGCTTTTTTGGAGCAGATGAGTCTGGTGAGCGAGAGTGACGTAGAAGACAGCCTGGGGAAGGTTTCGCTGATGACGCTGCACGCGGCAAAGGGCTTGGAGTTTGACGCAGTGTTTATGACAGGCATGGAGGAAGAGGTTTTTCCCCACCGGAGGGCGACGGGTTTTGACGTCGAGGAGGAGGAGATGGATGAGGAGCGTCGACTTTGCTATGTGGGCTTCACACGCGCGCGAAAAAAACTCATTGTGAGCCTCGCGCAAAGCAGGACTTTGTTTGGAGAGCTTCGGTTTAATGCACCGTCGCGCTTTGTGTTGGACGTTCCTCAAAACCTCTTTGAGGCGAATTCTTTGTTTTCTCAAAAACCACACATGCACAGGCCGAACACGCAAAGGCCACAAAGCCAGCAGGCGCCCAGGCCGCGCCCTTCGGACTGCAACATTGTCCGGGGCGAAGACTACTGCAGTGACGACTATTCACAACATGCCGACAACCCCGTGGGCGCGCGCGTCTTCCATGCGCAGTTTGGAAAAGGGAAAGTGCTTTCCGTAAGCGGGATGGGCACCAACGCAAAGCTGACGGTGCGGTTTGAAACGGTGGGTGTTAAAACGGTGATTGCGCGGTTTTTGCAACTTGCATGAATGAGGCAAAAAATGAATGAAGCTTTAGAGAAATGGTTTTTGGAGTTGCCGAAGGCAGACTTGCATTGTCATTTGGATGGCAGTTTGAGACTCGAAACGTTGATAGACTTGGCGCAAAAGCAAGACATTCCTCTGCCAAGCTATTCTCCTGAAGTGTTGAAGCGCCAACTGAAGCTCGGAATGCCCTGCGAAAACCTGGCGGACTATTTGCGCGTGTTTTCAACGACGCTGTCCGTGTTGCAAGAGGCGGCTTCGCTGGAGCGCGTTGCCTTTGAGTTGGCGGAAGATGCGCACCAGGAAAACATTCGCTACCTCGAAGTGCGCTATTCTCCGGCGCTGCACACAGAAGGAGGCATGCGCCTGGAAGAAGCCGTTGAAGCGGTGCTGCGTGGACTTCGCAGGGCCAACCAGAAATATGGCATTGCCTTTGGCGTCATTGTCTGCACGCTGCGGCATTTTCCTTTGAAAACCTCCCTGGAGTTGGCAGAAGTTGCCGGCGCGTTTTGGGGCAAAGGTGTGGTTGCTTTTGACTTGGCGGGAGGAGAAGCGCAATTTCCAGGCGCCCCCCACAAGCTTGCTTTTGAGAAAGCGGCCGAGCTTGGGCTTTTTGTCACGGTGCACGCAGGTGAAGCTGCCGGTGCAGACTCCGTGCGGGAGGCCTTGTATGCTTTGAAAGCCCAACGCCTTGGGCATGGCGTTCGCCTGGTGGAAGATGCGGCATTGGAAAAAGAGGTTTTGGAAAACCGCATTCCTCTGGAGTGTTGCCCGACTTCCAATGTGCAAACCACGGCGGTTGCAAAGTTGGCCGCTCACCCATTGAAGCGTTTTGTACGCCAGGGAATGTGCGCGACGTTGAACACCGACAACCGTCTGGTTTCTGACACGACGCTTTCGAAAGAATATGCGTGCGCCTATTTTGAAATGGGCATGACAATTTCAGAGTTGTGTACGGTGGCACGCCATGGTTTTGAAGCCGCTTTTATGGAGGAGGCGCCCAAGAAGCAGATGTTGGCCCAGGTGGATGAAGCGCTTCAGAAGATGAGGATGTCGAAGTTTTCTTAGACAAGGCCAGGCAAGCGCCCAGTGCCCACATGAAGGCCAGAATGAAGACGTCATGAAACAGCGGATCATGCGTGAGGCTCAGGCATGCAAAGAAAAGCAAAATGCTCAGCCCCGGTGTGCCGAAGTGCTGTTGACGAAGAAAAGTTTTTGCCAAAGCCAAAAACGCCATGCACGCGAGAAACAAACCGACAAGGCCGCTTTCAGCCGCAATGGACAGTGCTTGGTTGTGAGCTTTTCCGGAGTGTGCTTTCACGTGGGCGGGCATGTCGTCCGAAGGGAATGCCGAGGGTTGGAACTTGCCTGCGCCGACACCCGCCAGCGGTGAGGATTTGACGGCGCGCCAACCTGAATTCCACAGGGCTGTGCGGTTGCCGCTGCCTTCGTCGCTCAGCGAAGAAACGAGCCGGTTGCGAAAGCCCTCATTCAAGGTGATGGCCGCAGCGGAAGTCAGCACAAGTCCAAAAATGCACAGGAGGGCCAGCTTGCGCTGGGAGATGCCAAAAAAAAGTTGAAAGGCCAAAGCCAGGCACAATGAGAATGCCGCCATGCGTGCAAAGGGAAACCAGGCAATAGAAAGCGTGCCAAGAAAGCACACAGCAAGCCAGGGCCAGCGGCGTCTGGAAGAAAAATGCCAGGTGGCAAAGAGTGCAAGCCCCAAGCTCAGCAGAGAAAAAAGACTGCCGATGTTGGCAAACTTCAAGCGGTGGAATGAAAGCCCGCCAGCCATATAGCGGCCTGGCTGTCCGGGGACTTCTTCATAGACGCGATGGAAGTTGCTTTTGAGAAACTGCAGCTTGGAAAACCACTCTTGTGAGGGCCACAAGCCAAAATGTTGCAAGGCTGCGGCCAAACAAGACAAAATCCACAAAACCATGCCGCCCCACAGCACGCGCTTTGTCCACCTGGGGCCTGCCAGAAAAAAAGCATAGGCAGCCACAGGAAGCGCAAACAGCAGCAATGCGCGCCCAACCCCGGAGCCTTTGGGCATATAGCCGAAACACCAGGGGCCAAAAATTGTCCACAGGACAAAAGCCAGAAGCCAGCGCCAGGCATACACAGCCTCTTTGAGTTTCTCCCAGGGTGGGGGCCCGAGGAATGCAGCGACGAGGCAAAGTCCGGCGCCCATATGCGCCAAAGCTTCAAAGCTCAGCAAACCCATCATCCAAAAAAACAACCCCACGCCAGCCAGGTTGTGGGCATGGCGTGGGCAGCACGGCGTCATGGAAGAGGAGGGCGCCTCAGCTGATGTGTGTTCCTTTGGCGATGACGACAATGCCACTGTCGGTAACATGAAAGCGCTTTCGGTCTTCCTCTAAGTTGACGCCGATGGTGGTTTTGGGGGGGATGGTGACATTCTTGTCAATAATCGCTTTTCGGACAATGGAATGCCGACCGACTTCAACGTTCTCCAAGAGGATGGAGTCAGAGACTTCAGAATAGGAGTTGATGCGTACCTGGGGAGAGAGGATGGAGCGGTTGACGCGACCTCCGGAGAGGATGCAGCCTTCGCTCACCATGCTGTCCGTGGCATAGCCTGCGCGGCTGATGTCAAAGTCTGCGAAGACGAATTTCGCCGGAGGCAAGCTGGCAACATAGGTGCTGACGGGCCATTGCCGGTTATAGAGGTTGAAGACGGGCTCCACGGCAATGGTGTCCATATTCGCCGCATAATAAGCGTCAATGTTTCCGACGTCCCTCCAATAGCCGCGCTCGTTTTGGGTTTGGCCTGGAACGATGTTGGTGCCAAAGTCATAAGCATAGACGCGCGCATGCTTGTGCAGTTTGGTCAGAATGGATTTGCCGAAGTCATGGGATGAGTTGGGATCTTTGGCGTCCTTAATCACTTCATCCACAAGCACCGCCGTGTTGAAGAGATAATTGCCCATGGAGGCCAGACACATTTTGGGGTTGCCGGGCATGGGCGGGGGGTTTTTGGGCTTCTCGAGGAAGTTGCGGATGGCTCCGTTTTCGTCGACGTCGATGATGCCGAATTGGGAGCCTTCCTCGAGCGGGACGGGGATGGCAGCGACGGTACAGTCCGCCTTTCGTTGGCGGTGGAAGGCCTCCATTTGCGCGACGTCCATAATATAAATGTGGTCAGCGCCGAAGACATAGACATGCTCAGGGTGCTCGTCGGAGATGAGGTTTAAGTTTTGAAAAATGGCATCGACAGAGCCTTTGTACCAATCGCCGCCTGTGCGCATTTGCGCGGGCACAGGCTCGCAATAGTGGCCCATGAAAGCAGCCATTCGCCAGGCGCGAGAAAGGTGGTTGTTGAGCGAGTCCGACTTATATTGCGTGAGGACTTTAATTTTATAAATGCCCGAGTTGACGAAATTCGAAAGACAAAAGTCAATGATGCGGTAGCGCCCACCAAAGGGAACGGCAGGCTTGGCCCGCTCTCGCGTCAAAGGCTCCAAACGTGTCCCTGCACCTCCAGCCAAAACCATTGCAAGAGATTTGTTCACAGCGCTTTCTCCTTTGAGTTTAGTCGACGTTTATTTTGGGGGGACGTTGGACTTGATTGTCCGGATAATTTTCAGCTGCCTCCAAATAGAGTTTTCTGGGGTAGCTTCGAAACTTGAGAGGGGGGTTTTTCGGGGGGATGATGGAGATTTCTTCCCCATGTTTGGCAACCAGTGTCGTGCCATCGCAGACCAGCCATTCTTTGGAGAGCTCATCGTCTTCAGAAGCATAAAAAATGTCCGGCGCGGGGCTGCGCTGTCCAGGCGGGGGGCACCACTCTTTGCGTGCTTTTTCAATGGCGGCAGGTTGGGCTTTTTTCCACATGGCGACGGCGCTGCCCTCTCTGAGCGCATTCAGGAGGGTGGGGGCCTGCTGAACGCGCTGGCGGGAGAGGGAGAGGAGGCCTGTAGCCCGGCGGGTTAAATTCATAATTTTGTTGTTTTTGGCAAAAGCGCAGCCGGGGATTTGAAAAACCAGATTTCCAAAGCCGTCCAGGAGGGGTTGGAGCTTGGGGGCAGCTTCCAGGAGGTCGGCTTGTTGGTTTTCAGAAAGCTTTGTTTTTCCAGAGGTGTCTTGCAGGAAGACATCCGAAAATTCGTTAAAACGCGCCAGCTCGCTTTCGACAAGTCGTTCGTCCGCATCACAGGCATACACAGAACGCCAATCTCGAAATTTTTCACCTTGTTGTGGAAGAGGGAAGCCGGCGAGCGTCGGCGGGGTTATGGTTTTGGAGCAAGCAAAAGCAAGGAATAAAACAGTTGCCTGTAGAAGGAAAATTATTTTGGATGGCATCATGGCGACTAAGGCTGTGATAGGTTCCGTAATCATGGGCAGTCAAGAAACCCGAGTGACAAAAATTTCCAGGCTCAACCAACCCTTCTCTATTAGTCGAGAGGGTTGTCTTGTGCAAATTCATGGCCCTACCATAGGAAAGAGATACGTACTCGACGTGGAGGAGTTTACCATTGGAAGGGATGCAAAAAACAACATTGTCGTGGATATGGACAATGTTTCTCGCAAGCACGCCAAGGTAACCATCCGGGAAGGGCTTCCCCACATTGTCGACTTGGGCTCAACCAACGGGACTTATTTGAATGAGGAAGAGATTCTCGAAGAGCGCATGCTGAGGGGGGGAGATTTGATAAAGGTGGGGGGGGCTATTTTCAAATTCCTGCAGGGGAACAATGTCGAAGCGCTCTACCACGAGGAGATTTACAAGCTCACCATCATCGACGGTTTGACGCAAATCTACAACAAACGCTACTTCCTGGAGTTTTTGGAGCGGGAATTTGGTCGCGCCAAGCGTTATTCGAGGAATTTGAGTCTGATTATTTTCGATCTCGATCATTTCAAAGCTGTGAATGACAAGCACGGACATTTGGGTGGAGACTTCATTTTGAAGGAGCTGGCGCAGGCGGTTTCTGCCTTTGTGCGCAAGGAGGAGTGTTTTGCGCGCTACGGGGGAGAAGAGTTTGCGATAGTCATGCCGGAGTCCGGCTCCAAGAATGCGCGGGTATTTGCTGAGAAGCTCCGCATTTTGGCACAAGGGCACAAATTCATTTTCGACGGGAAAGAGATTCCCCTCACCCTCTCGCTGGGGGTTGCCGACATGACGTCCGAGATGAAGGAAGCCATGGCGCTGGTGAAGGCAGCCGATGCCCAACTCTACATCGCCAAGAAAGCCGGCCGCAACCGCGTCTCAGGTTAGAACGCCGCAACAAACCCCAGCTGCACCCCCATCCGCTGGTAGCGGGCCGAGTCTGCAACATAGGTGCTGCCCGACTCAGCCTTCAGTGTGAAGTTGGTGCGGGACAAGAAACCCGTAAAGCGCACGAAGAGCGGCCCCCACATTTTCACGTTGACGCCCAGCTTGCCTTCCAGCCCAAAGGCGGAGCCCTCGGGGAAATAGGGCGCGGCCAGAATTTCCTTCGCGGACAAGACAGGCACATAGGAAAAGTCACCGAAGACAACAAACCACTCGGAGACGAGGGGCAACTCAAACCCAAGGCCAAGGCGCAAGGCCGTTATGTTGAGTTTGGGAAAGCCATTCAAAGTGGCGCCATCTTCAAGGGCGCCATGAGAGAGTCGGACATTTTGCAGTCCAACCATGGGCGTCACAGCCGCCTTCCATGTCCTCGAAAATTGCATGCGCCAACGCAGCCCACCATCCATCAGCGACCATCGCATGGGAAATTTGTTGTCGCGCTCGTCTTTTATTTTAAACCCAAAACTCATGGCCGCCTGAGCATCCAACCCAATGCCGGAAGCAAGGCCTAAGTCAGCAAAGGCCAGCGGATAAAATTCAGCCCTCAGCGCCGGGGCAGCCTGAATGCCGGCCTTGAAGGAGCGCAGGTTGTTGGTGCTCAGCTTGACAAACTCATAGTTGTGGTTGAAAAGCTGCAAGCCCAACTCCAAGGCGGCGATGGGGTAGGGCCTGGGTTTTTTTTCTGCAAGAGGCCTTGTCTCCTCCTGCACGAAGCTTTCCTCGGAAGGTGCGGAGGGCTCCCAAAAAGCAGTCTCCTCGGGCGGCGTCTCTTCAAAACGCAAGTCCAGCGTTGGCGGCGGCGGTGTTTCTGCGGGAGGCGGGGGCATTCTTGCGGGAGGCGGCGTAGGCTGCGCAACCAGCGTCGGCGACGTCTCTTTGGGCCTTAGGGGTTGGAGCTTCAATGTCTTCGAGAAAGTGTTGCTCAACCCGACGGCGTTTTTGTTGCTTAACAGGGATGCCGAATTCAAAGGGTAGGCAGGCTGAATCTGCACTTTGCGGGTGGAGACATTTTGTGCCGACACCGTCACCCTTCGCTGGGCGGGTTTGCCTTGCTGCGCGGGGACAAGTTTATAGCGGGTGGTGACTATCCAGCGAATGCGCTGTTTTTTGACTTTGTTCCAGTCAAGCTTTTTTTGCGTCATCACCGCTTTGGGGTCCACGCATTCCGCGGTTGTTTGCTCACACAGCAGGGAATACACCTGCTCATTGACGGGTGCTGCGGCCTTGGTGGGAGAGGGAATAACAACAATGCGCTGCGCCTGAGCTGCAAACGCCGGGAGGAGGAGAAGGAGGAAGGGCAGGCGAAGTTTCATAGCAGCAAGGGCCCGGTGAAGGAGAAGGTGAGGGGGTGGGGGTAAAGCGCCAAGTTGCTTCCGTGTTGACTTCCGTCATAGCTAAGCCCTAATTAGGACGCGTTATTTTTTTTTTGCAAGGAGTTTGGCCCATGGCGCTTGGCATCCATTTGGAGTGGACACCCAACCCCAATACACTGAAGTATATTTTGAATTGCCCCCTTCTTCCCTCTGGCAGCATGAGTTTTTCCTCCAAGGAGGAGGCTTTGGGCCTCTCCCCCCTGGCAGGCAAGCTGTTGGCAGTGCCCGGGGTGGCAGCCGTCACGCTGGGGGTGGGTTTTGTCTCCGTCACCAAGAGCGAGGAGGGGACGTGGCTTAACACAAATGACGCGGTGGTGGAGGTGTTAGAAAAGCACATGGGGGAGGGGGCGGAAGTATTAACGGAGGCGGGGGTACAAAGCCTGAAGGCGCAGGCGGAGAGGGACTGGAGTGAGGTGGAGTTACGAATAGAGAAGCTGCTGGACGAGGAAATTCGCCCGGCCCTGGCCCGAGACGGCGGCGGCGTTTCCTTGGAGCGCTTTGACGGTGGCGTGGCCTACGTCCACATGCGCGGCGCCTGCGCAGGCTGCCCTTCGGCCAACATGACGTTGAAGATGGGCATTGAAGTGCGGTTGAAAGAAGCCGTCCCCGAGGTGCAGGAAGTGGTGGCCCTCTGAGTCGCCGGCCCAGGCAGCGTTTGAAGCTGCCTTGCCCGCAGGAACAACCGCCTCCCTGGGAGAAGAAGTCCCGCCAGGGCCTGAAGCCCGAGCAGGTGGAAGCAGAGTTGCTGGAGGGCCAGTCCGTGGCCCTCTTGAAGGCCCTGCACCTGTTGACGCCCACGGGCGCGCTGAATGCGGATGCGCGCCGCAAACTGAAGCAGGTAAACCACCTCATGCGTTTGTTGGCGCCGGCCATAGACGACATTTACGCGCGGCATGCGGAGCCCTGCCTGGTGGACGTGGGCTCCGGCAAGGGCTATTTGGGTTTTGTGCTGCACGAGTTGGTGCTGGCCAGGCGCGGCCGCGGCCTGCTGTATTGCGTGGAGTCCAACGCGCAGCTGTTGGCGCGCGCCCAGGCCATGGCCGAGGACTTGGGCTTTTCCCAGCTTCGCTTTGTGGGCGCGCCCATTGCGCAGGCGGTGCTGCCGGAGCGCGTGCACCTTGTGACGGGCCTGCATGCCTGTGACACAGCGACGGACGACGCCCTGGCGCGCGCTTTGTTGTTGGGCGCAGACTATATAGCGCTGGTACCCTGTTGCCAGGCGGAGTTGGCGCGCGAGTTGGCACACTGCACGCCGACGGTACCGGCCTTGAAGGCGCTGTTTGCCCACGCTTTGCACCGCCGCGAGTTGGGTGCGCATTTAAGCAATGTGCTGCGTTGCCTGGTGGCCGAGGCCAAAGGCTTTTGTGTGTCCGTGACGGAGTTGGTGGGGTGGGAGCATTCAGCGAAGAATGAGCTTTTGTTGTGTCGCCGCGTCCAGGCGCACAACCCGCGTGCGCTGCGAGAGTTGTCGGCATTGCGGGAACTCCTGCCCGTACGCATGCACTTGTTGGACACCTTGACGTGTTTAGGTTTGAAGTGAGCTGCTTGAGACTTCCCCTTCAGGCAAAAATGTTATAGAGGGCCTTCATGAAGTTTGTCCGGCTGTGGCCACAAAACGCTTGTCTGTTTGTGCTGGCATTGCATGTGGCTTTGTGTTTGCCCGGCTGCCCACGCACGACGCAGCGTGTTGTCCACAGTGTGGAAATTTCTCCTGTCAACAAGGAGATGGAGGAAGCCGCCCACAGGGGGGAGGTGGAGGCCCAGTTTGCGCTGGGCGTCCTCTATGCGCAAGGCAGCCAGGTACCGCAGGACAACAAGGCCGCGGTGGAGTGGTTTACCAAAGCGGCCAACCAGGGGCATGCGGGCGCCCAATACCTTTTGGGCTTCATGCATGAGAAAGGCCTTGGCATACCGCAAAGCGACAGGAAGGCCGCGGAATGGTATGCGCGGGCGGCCAACCAGAAGGATGCCATAGCGCAGTTAAGCCTCGGCAAAATGTACCACGAAGGCCGGGGGGTGGCCCAAAACCACAGGAGGGCGGTGGAGTGGTACAGCAAAGCGGCGGGGCAGGGGGTGGCCCAGGCCCAATTCAACCTCGGCGAAATGTATTCCGCGGGGCAGGGGGTGCCCCAGGACTACAAGAAGGCGGCCGAGTGGTATACGAAGGCGGCCAGCCAGGGGATGGTGAAGGCGCAGCTGACGCTGGGGGTTATATACTCCAACGGCCAGGGGGTGAAGCAGGACTATACGCGGGCGGTGGAGTGGCTGACAAAAGCCGCCACGCAGGGGGAGATGGATGCGCAATACATTCTCGGCCTCATGTACGCCAATGCAGAAGGGGTGCCCCAGGACTACCGCAAAGCTGTGGAGTGGCACACCAAAGCCGCGGAACAAGGGGACATGGACGCCCAATATTTCCTCGGTGAAAGCTACCTCAAAGGCCAGGGTGTCATTCGCGACACACAAAAAGGCTGCAAGCATTTGCGCGACTCCGCCGAGCAGGGCCACCAGGGCGCGGTGGTGTTGCACAACAAGAATTGCTCGGAATAGACGCTTTAGGTTGACTTGGGTGCAGCAGGACACCCAAAGAAGGTAGAAGCAGTTTCCAACGCAGCAGGAGGCAAGCCCATGAAGTTTTTTGTTGACAGTGCGGATGTGAAAGAGATTCGAGCTGCCCTGGAGATGGGCTGCGTGGACGGCGTCACCACAAACCCTTCGCTGTTGGCGAAGGTGGGGCGGCCCCTGGAGGAAGTCATCCGCGAAATAGCCGGGCTGGTGGACGGCCCCATCAGCGCGGAATGCGTCTCCACGCAAGCGGAAGACATGGTGAAAGAGGGCGAGGCCCTGGCGGCCTGGCACCCCAACGTGGTGATAAAAATTCCCATGGGTGCAGAGGGCCTCAAAGCCACGCGCGCGCTGGCTGGCAAGGGCATTCAAACCAACGTCACCCTGGTATTCTCCCCGGTGCAAGCTTTGTTGTGCGCGAAGGCGGGAGCCACCTTTGTTTCGCCTTTTGTAGGCCGCCTGGACGACATAGGCCAGGAGGGCATGGAGATGATTCGGCAGACGGTGGCCATTTTCGACAACTATGGCTTTGAAACCGAGGTACTGGTGGCTTCTGTGCGCAACCCCATCCACGTATTGCATTCCGCGCTGGCCGGCGCGCATGTGGCGACCATTCCGCTGGCGGTATTAAAGCAGCTGACGGAGCACCCGCTGACGCACATAGGCATAGAGCGCTTTTTGGCTGACTGGGCCAAAGTCCCCCAAAAGTAGAAGTAGAATTCCGCAGGGGCGAAGGAGGGGGGGCACCGCCCCCCCTCGGACCCCCTGGCTTTGTCGCCTTCGGCGAAGGGTTTTTTTTGCTTTTCTCCC
>Ga0209737_10000133_pt1 | contig 64822 bp, 92 predicted proteins | sample TergutCu122P3_FD_187284 | JGI IMG/M metagenome (GOLD analysis project Ga0209737, IMG submission 187284) | Cubitermes ugandensis P3 segment gut microbial communities from Kakamega Forest, Kenya - Cu122 P3 (SPAdes) (version 2) | ecosystem: Host-associated > Arthropoda: Insects > Digestive system... | reverse complement strand
CTCCGTGTTCGAGAGGACGATAACGGAGGCTTTGCTTGCCGATCCGATGGGGCGCACGACGATGGTGCGGGATTTCGTGTTCGGCTGGCAGGGCGGCGGCGAAAGCCTGTATGTTACCTGCACGGTGTTCGGCGCTGACGGCAGCCAGGCGACGGTACACGCAAGCTGGCGTCCATGATTATGGCAAGCCATAGGGGGGATGATTAATGCCATACGAATACACGCCGCCTGAGTTCTTGCGGAACCAAAGCGTAGACGAGATACACAGGCGCATGATGGACGCAATGCCGCCCGACATAGACACGAGCGAGGCTTCCATCCCCTGGGACTACACGCGGCCGGCAGCCATAGAAAAGGCGCGGTTCGTGGAGTTCCAGCTTAACCAGACTATCCAGATAATGTTCCCGCATTGGGCTTACGGCGAATGGCTTGACAGGCACGCCGAAGTGCAGGGGATTACGCGCCGTCCGGCCAACCCCGCGTATGGGAACCTGGTAGTGGCGGGCAGGCAGGGGCGTTTGCTCAGGCAGGGCTTCCAGTTTGCCACGCAGGCCAACCTTGCGCCATCCATCCTTTTTGAAGTTTACAGCGACACCCTATTCGACGTGCCGGATGACATACCAGAAATACCGGATATAACAATCCCGTCCAACCACATCCTAAAATACGTGCCGGTTCAGGCGCTTGAGGGCGGCACGATAGGCAACGTCCCGCCAGACAGCATAATGCTGATGGTCAACCCAACTCCGGACATAAGCTTTGTTACCAACCTGACCGCAATGACCGGCGGCGTGCCTATGGAATCGGACGACGACCTGCGTGAACGCGTCCTTGAGGCTATACGCTACGGGGTAAGCTATGCGGGCCGTGACGCGGATTACGTACGTTGGGCAAAGATGATACCTGGCGTCGGGAGCGTGGTCGTGGAAGCGGAATGGGCGGGGCCGGGCACAGGGACGGTGCGGCTGTTTATCGTAGACGCGAACGGCGTCCCCGCCAACCAGCTTATACTTGACAATGTGTACAACTACATTATCAGACCAGATGACAGGATGCAGAGGCTTGCCCCGATAAATGCGATACTGACCGTGGCCGCGCCGGAGCCGATAGATATATCCATAGTGGCGTCGGTAAAGCTTCAAGCAGGGGTAGATGTAGCAACCGTAACGGAACGGTACATCACTAACCTGGGCCGCTACTGGCTTGCGGCGGCGACTGAATTCAGCATACAGCAGGTGCAGGCTGGAATTGCCCAGAACATGGTGCGGTACGTGTTCGTGGGCGCGGCACTGGCCGACACGGACGGCATTGTGGATTACGACCACGCCAGCCTGCTTGTCAACGGCGCGACGGACAACATCGTCATCGGCGTCGGGACGTTTCCAGTGACCGGCGAGGTGACGCTAAATGTCATTTGAAGTCAAACACGATCGTGTTCACGATCGTGTCAGTATTGACGACATAATCCAAAGCCCGGAAGCCGCGCGGATGCGCGACATGGTGACAAAGGGCTTCTATGACCAATCGCGTATAGGGCTTTGGATGTTTGAGGTTATAGGCCGCGAGTACGACGACATAGAGGAACTGTCGCGGCTTTTGCGCTATGAGGCGTTCCCGCAGACCTGCACATGGTCAATAGATATCTGGGAGTTCATATGCGACTTGCAGAAGCCGGACGACCTGCCGGACGATGAGGAACTGGCCTTGCAGATACGGCGCGCGCGGCTGATGGCTAAACGCTGGATGTGGCCGCCTGTCAACCCGGCGCGGACTGAGGCCGTGCTGTCGGCCCTGACCGGATATGAGGTCAATATCACGGAAAACGTGACGTTAAACACGTTCCGCGTTGAAGTGGTCGGGGATACAGTCGCGGCAGAAAACGGCTTTATGGATTTCAGGGAAGCGGTAAGGACGCTCAGGATTATTAAGCAGTCGCACCTTTCCTTTGAGTTCTACACATTGCTGACCACTGTGCTTGACGACATAATCGTCAGAATCGCCGGCGTTGTGTGGGGGGCAATACTGGAAACCAGACTGCCCGCGTGGGCGCCGCCTGTCGATTACGAACAGACAGTACATGTGATGTCGGTACAGGAATCCATAACATCAACCGAGTTGCGGCCATATACCCATACGCTGCCCGCATACGTGCAAACCGAAGAATCAGGCTTACAGCCAGCCAGTATCAAGCTTGCGGATGGGGAGATAGTCGATATGGTCCTAAAAATGGATACGAGTGTAGAACAGTTTTGGGGGGAGATATAGCCATGATAGACCCTACGGGCGGAATGCCCCCTGGCGAATATGGGTTCAGGGACAGCCAGGATCAATTCAACCCTGTGCCGGCATGGGCCGAAAACGTAATAATGAACTCCGGCGAAAGGTCACAAGAAGTTATCTCAAGCGCGTTGCAGCCGAATATAATTGGCGTGGCGAACGGGGTCGTGCCGCTGGACGAAAAGCGGCGCATACCAAGCGAATTTTTACCGCCTTATGGCAGTACGTTCGCCGTGCCCGACGTGGATTTGATACAGACAATCGAAATGCCGTTAAGCGTGGGTATGCCGGGATTTACTTTGTCTCCGGGTAACAGCCCGTTGTATTTTGAATTCTCCGCGCCGATAACCGGCTTTATAAACGGACATATAAGCGTTTCGAACAACGCAACTGCAACCAGCTATTTCACGGTGTTTGTACAGCGTAAAAACAGGGCCGGGGAATGGGCAGCTATATCCGGCTACAGCCACCGGGAATTCAACTTGGAAAGATTCGGGCTTGAAGACATACCAGCGTTACAAGGCGATTTGTTCAGGGTATGCCTGAGCGCCGAAACCGGGAACCCAGGCACTGCGACCCCTTATTCCGCTGTCACGATTTGCCCCCCGAAATTCATAGAAGACAATATGCCAAGCGGCCTGATTGTGCCGGACATTGACAATGGCGAGGAAATTACGACGCCTATCAGCGCGGGCCAGCCCCCTTCGCCGCTCTCGGGGTATACGTGGACGTTCTTTGAGTTTACCGTGCCCACTACCGGTTTTTTGGGCGGCTATTATGAATTCTCGACGGGCATCTTACAAAATGCCCAGATGCAGATCCAGCGGAGCAATTCGGCCGGGGAATGGTTTACCGTTGCCATATCCGGCTATTATAAGCGAGGGAATGCGCTTCACAGGAAAGCAATCCCCTATTTGCACGTTAAACAAGGGGATAATATACGCATTGGGTTTTATCCGGAAATATCAGGCGGCATGTCGATTTTATTCACGCCGTCTTCTAAAATCTATGTATTCCCGCCAAAATCAGCAGGCGAAGGCGTGGGCTTTGCAATCCCGGACTCCGACTTAATGCAGGAAATTACGACTCCCATATCTGAAGGACAGCCTATATTGCCATATTCGCCTTTGCCAGGCCGTTATTCTCATGAGTTTGAGGCCCCGATTACAGGGTTCCTTAATGGCTTTTTTAAAGCTGATAACGGAAACGGTTTCGGGGTCCTTGAAGTTTTCGTGGACAGGCAGACAAGCAATGGCGAATGGTCACCTATTTTCGCTTTCGAAAGGCTTAGGGATAGCTATACCAGGTTTTTTGCCGTCGGACTGCCTGACATACCGGTACTCCAAGGGGACATCATTAGGCTCAGCTACAATTTCGTCGGAACAGTTTCCCCCGCGCCGTACTTGTTTACGCCTTTGTCGCGCGTAACCATCTGCCCGCCGCGCATTGGTGACAATTCGCTGCCAATGGCAAGCCTTACTCAGCCAGGTATCGTCCAACTGAGCAATACGATTAATAACGACGAAACAAAAGCCGCCACGCCAGCCGGAGTGAAAACGGTATACGACCAGTTATCTCAGTCTAGTGTGCAAAAAACCGGGGATACAATGTCAGGGGATTTGGTATTTGATACAGAAGTAGCTCCCAGTCCCGGCTCAAGTCCTGGTATATATTTTAATTTTTTAACTCTGTCATCTGCTATCAGGCAAGCCCTTATTGGTCGCGGCGGTGTTGGTTTACGTCTTAATGCGTTTAACGAAAATGATAACGCCAATTTGAGATACCTACGGATTAATGCTCCCGATCAATCCAGCCAAGCTATACATTTAGGCGTAACCGACAGTGTCCTCGGGACTAAAGAATATGCATTATGGGGTGAACATAACTTACCCAGTCCCATGAGGCAAGCCAGCTTGCCTGCCGGGTCTACTAACATACTGGATATTTTAGGCCAGCCGTCCGGTTATTATATCATGCAGAGCGGCTCTATCTCTGGCTTGCCTGTCACGGGGAATTTCACTTTTGGGGTATTGTGGTTAAAAGGCGACTCTATCCCGATAGGCGGGTTGCTAATCTGTGCCAACCTTGATTCATCTGTCAACGCAGTTTTTCAGGCAAAAGTCAGTTCTGGAAACATAGGGCCTTGGGTAACAATACTGACCAGCGCCATAAATCTAGGCTCAGATTACAGCACAACCGAAAGCCCCGTGATGATACTTGAAAACGGCGTGAATCGGCAGATGAAAGACGATGATGGCTTTAATGTATTTGAACGCGTTTTTAAGGGCTTTATTACGGCTGCCGCTGACGCCCATTCCAATGTCGAGTTGTTTCGGGGGTCTATTACAAAACTACTGAGTTTTTCCGGTTGGTTTAGAGACGGGCAGATGATGGCGGGCGGCACGTTTACCAGGTATAATTTGGGATATGACTATAGCGGTTCGGAGTGGCTGGCTTTCAGTAAAATATATGGAGATGTCCGCTTTTACGATGCCGGATTTTTTGGGCCGATACCTGAAAACAGAGGCCCAAGAATTCAACTCATTACCAAAAGCCCTTACGCGAGGTCGGGCATGGGAGCGGAAAGTGAATATTGGGTTCATGTACGATATAGCAGGCAATAGATAAAAAAGAGGCGATGTAATTGTATGGCTTTGTAATACCGACGCTCGGCTGGAACCTGCTCACGAAGCTGATAGCCGGGGAACAGCTTAGGCTTTCCCGAATCATGTTCGGAAGCGGCAGGTTCCCGGAGAACGAAAACCCGCTGGTCTTAACAGACCTTATCCAGCCGGTGGCCGCAGGTACGTCCACCATCCCGACGACCGAAGGCAAGGTGGCCTCGTTCATTGCGGAATACCGCAGCGATTTGAACGGAGGCCTTGAACATGGCTTTTGGATTAACGAATTCGGCGTGTTCGCAATCGACCCGGACATAGGGGAGATACTGCTTTACTACGGCTCGCTGGGGGATTTCCCGCAGTATGTGGCCCCATATGCGGGCGGCTCAATCGACGTGCGCCGGTTCCCGGTATCCATCATACTTTCGGACGACATTGAGGTGGTAGTAGACTACCCGCCGATAGCGTTCATGACCGCGCAGGACGTCGACGATTATTTCCGCAACACGGCATACCATATGCTGTTAATCATGTTGCAGAACTTTGTCGCGATACATAACGTGGACCCGGACGCCCATCCGGATATACGGGCACTGCTCAAGGAAGTCCTGGGGCGCATAGGCAGGCTTGAGGACATGTTGCTTAACGACGTAACGGGCAACCCGTTCCTGATAACGTTTGACACGCTGAATGACGTCATTGTGTCGGGGGTTTGGAACGTCCCAATGCAGCGTATTGAATTCTAAGGGAGGGGGACAGTTATGCCTACGCAGTTAGGTAGCAAAGCAATCGGTTCGATTGTAAAGGTAAGAATCGGCGGCGTGGAGAAAGAGTTTATCGTCGTCCAGCACGGCAGGCCCCTCGTAAACGGGATCGCGTCCGCTAATTACAGCGCAAGCCTGGACAACGCCACTATCATAATGGCAAGGGACACGGAAGCGCCCAGGCAATGGGGTAACTACAACTGGCAGGTACAGAACAACAATTATTACCCAGGCAGCCTTATAGACACATACCTGAACAACGAATATTTCAACTCGATAGACGCGCTGGTTCGCGCTGAGATAGTCCAGGTGACGATACCCGTAAGGTTGACGGGGCAGACGTCCGGCACAACCGGCCACACAACAAGGATATTCTTGCCGTCCATCAGGGAATGCGGCATACGGAACGCAGATTACTCCAGCCAGTTTGAATCCTGGGGCGTACAAAGCAGAAGCATTTACGTTGAGGCGCTTTCAGGCGACTTGAAGTTTGACTACTTTGATTTTGGGGAAGCTGCCGGGGCTTTGGCAAAAAGGGCCGTCGCCACCAGTGGCGAATACTGGCTCCGCTCAACGATATACAGGATTACGACTAGCAGCACATGGCCGGGCGGCGATTTCGCGTGGGGCCAGGACGCGCTGCATTTCGATAACGCCGGGAACATGTACCGGTACCCGTTCATAACCACGCTAAACCAGGACGCGAATATTATCCAAAGCCGCAGGGTCAGGCCGACGTTTGCCCTGCCAAAGACGATACTTGTCAATGACAGCAACCTCATAACCATGAACACCGCGCCTACGGTGCCTCCGTCCCTCACTGTCCCGACGCCGATAAACGGCGGGACGACGATTACTATCTCGTGGGGCGCGTCGACAGACGCTGAGGGCAACCTTGCGGGGTACATACTTCAAAGAAGTACGGACGGCGGAAGCAACTGGGCGCAGATCTTCCAAGGGCCGGCGTTAAGCACGACCAACAATGTGGCGTTCGGGACCGTAAGCGTCATGTTCCGCGTATTGGCTTACGATACCGAGGGCCTGCAAAGCGGCTGGCGTACGGGAAGCAACATAACCGTTATTAATAATCGCCCGCCGACTACTCCGGGTACAATCCAAGTACCGCTGAACGTCATAGGCGGCGGGTTTATCGTTGTAACGTGGGGCGCGTCCACCGACCCTGACAACAACCTCTCCGGCTACAGGCTGGAACGTTCCGTAAACGGCGCGGCATTTGCGCAAATATTTGAGGGGACGGCGCTAAACTTCACCGACTCGATTACCATGGGCTGGCAGACCGTACAGTACCGCGTCAAGGCATTCGATTCGTATAACGCGGAGTCTGATTTCAGTACAAGCCCGGTCAGGACGGTGGACAACAACCGCCCGCCCACTATAACGAGCGACTATTCAGGCGACCTTGGTTTGAAAAGCGACGGCTTTACGTGGACATACACGGTTAACGACCCGGACGGCGACACGGTAACAGTCATCGAAAGCATAAACGGGGTGCAGAAGCGCACGTACACAGCGGTATTGGGCCAGTTAAACACATTCGACGTTACGGGCATGACCTTCATGACCCTGCTTAACGGCGCCAACGCCATGAATGTAATGGCTGCCGACAACCGCGGCAAAAGCGCGGAATACAACGTCACGTTTACGAAAGGCGTGTACGCCCTGTCGATTCAGCTTGCGCAGCCGATGGCTAACCTGTCCAGGAGCATGGCCGCGCCGGTGAACCTCAACCAGATTTCAAAAATGGTCATGAACATAGTGCGCAGCATTCCGGCCGACGCCCCGTTTACGGTGCTTGCCTCCAACAACGCGAATGATCCGACCCCCGTATGGGAGGATGTCACGCTTGTCGTAAAGAGCGGCTACAATTACGTATTCAATAACACGACAGCAGTTAACGGGTTCGCTTTCAGCTTCAGGATAACAGCCAGCCGTGGCCCGAGCAACACTGGCGGGTTTGTAGCCACAATCGGCGGCGCATTCGAGTAAACAAATTTGGGCGGCGTAGTTAAGGCACAAGTGCCCTTACGCCGCCTTTTTTGATTGTCAGTGGAGGTGTGTATCATGAAAAGATATACCGCAATAATGGTATTATGCATAATCTCCCTATTGGCGGGATTAGCCTCCCTGTTGGCTGGATGCAGGCCGACAGTGGACGGCATAAGGGAACGTGGCGCGCTAAGGGTCGGGGTCAAAGACGACGTGCCTGGCTTTGGCTATTTCAATGCTGAAACCAATTGCTACGAGGGCATGGAAATAGACCTGGCTAAACTGATTGCGGAAAAATTGATAGGGAAAGAAACGGACGATTGTCCGAACGTCGAGTTCATCCCCGTAACAACAAGCACAAGGGGGCCGCTTCTGGACAATGGCGAGATTGATATTATCATAGCCACATTCACGATTACGGAAGAAAGGAAGCATCTATACAGTTTTTCGTCGTCATATTACACCGACTTCATAGGGTTTATGGTCAAGAAAGATTCGGGGATAAAAAACGTGGACGGCCTGGACGGGAAAACGGTAGGTGTCGTACAACTGGCCCCGACAAAGCGCGAATTGCAGATTTATATGGGCGCTTCCGGCCTCAGCTTCAATTTTGAGCAGTACATATCGGCGCTTGAAGCAAAGGTGGCGCTTGACATAGGCGCGGTTGACGCCTTTTCAATAGGCAATTCTATACTGAACGGATACCTGGACGAAACGACGGAATTGTTGCCCGATAAGTGCGCCGCCCAGCCGCTGGGGATAGCGACAAGGCTAAACGATAAGGATTTGTCGCGGGAAATCGACTCATTAGTCAAGCGATGGCTTAAAGACGGCACTATAGCGGGCTTAATAAAGAAACACAATATTTAGGAGGGGCGCTTGTGTACAAAATCGCAAACCCGTTTGAGTTAGGCAAGGTATCCAGGCTGTTATATTTAGTGCCCATAGTGGTCATGTTTGCTTTTACAATATTTTTTCACAATTTGACTATAGCGATAGATGACAGCCTCATGCACGAAAAATTTGAAGAAAAGAAACTGGCAGTCGCCACGATGGCAAACCATACCGACTCGTTCATCAGGCTTGACCACGACTGGGAGAATTCGCACGAATACTACAAACAAAGCCTTATTTTCGATATGGAGATACTGGATACCGCCGTCATGACGTATGCCGCCGTGTTTGACGAGGACTTGAACCAGCTTTCGAAGCAGTCAAACTATACCGGAGGTTTCAACCCGCTTATTTACCCAAGCGTAAGGCAAGCCATACGAGATCATGAGTCCGGGGATATGAGGATTATATTCAGCCCGGAGGTCGGGGGCAAGCAGAACATCTTCATGCATTACAGATGGATACCTACAGGAAGGAACCATGACAACCGTTTCCTGGTAATAGTCGGGATCTCAAAAGAGACGATTGTAACGCAGACGGCGGAATGGTACCTGATAGGCTCAGTCGCCTTAATAGCGGTTACAACTTTGCTGAACTTCACTATGGTGTTCATTATCATAAAATCTAAAGAGGCGAATACGGATGACCGATAAAACGTTTCAACTGGCAGCTTTCGCTTTATTGGCCGCTTTCGGGGCACTTGCGCGTCAACTGCATATTATGGGGGAATCGCGCGTCAGGATAATCCATTTCATAAGTGGCTGCATTATCGCGTCATTTATGGGGGTTATTATTTTTTTTGTCACAGAGAACCTCAACATCAGCAACAATTTACTTTACGCGCTGTCAGGTATTAGCGGATGGATAGGCCCGCAGTTTTTGGACTGGCTTTTGCCGCTTGTGCTGAAGCTGACTGGGGTCGACTATAACCCAAGCAAAGACGCCTCCGGAGGCATTGCCGAAGGGGGAGGAACAAACAAGGAGGATGAAAGCAAATGACAATTCAGGAGAATTTATTGAAACTAGGCGCTCAGTACGGGAGGCCGGGCACAAAGATGTCCCCCAAAGGGATCGTGGTGCATTACGTAGGCAACCCGGGAAGCTCCGCGTTGAGCAACCGCAACTATTTCGAGCAAACGGGCGTGGCAAGCTGCCACTACATAGTCGGGCTTAGCGGCGAGGTCTTGCGGATAATCCCCGACAACGAGGTAGCCTGGCACGCCGGCAGGTCGTTCGGGCCGCAGTGGGATGTGCAGGCCCGCAAAAACAACTTCATGTATATAGGCATAGAAACCTGCCATCCCGACCCGACAGGGAAGTTTAACTGGACAACGTACAATGCCCTGATAACACTATGCGCCAGCCTATGCAAGCAGTACGGCTGGGACCCTTCCAAGGACGTGTTCAGGCATTACGACGTATGCGGCAAAAACTGTCCCTTGTACTATGTCAAGTACCCCAGCGAATGGGCAAAAATGCGCAACGACATAGCCGTTTTATTAAGCGGCCCGGACCCGTCCGATTCCCCGGAGGCCCATAAAACCCCAATCATTGGCAAGGCGACCGCCACCGCCGCGCAAATGAAAGATTGGGCCAGGGCCTCCGGGGCCGCCCCGTTTTTTGCCGACCTAGCGGATACCTTTTACAAAGTGTCCGTGGATGCGGGCGTAGACCCGGCGGTCACTTACTGCCAGTCGGCAAAGGAAACCGGGTACGGCAAATTCGGGGGCGTACTTGACGCAAGCTATTGTAACCCATGCGGGATGAAAACAAAAGAGGGCGGCGGCGATTATGACAAGGAAGCCCACCAGCGGTTTGCCACATGGGAAGACGGCATATCCGCGCAGGTAGATCACTTGGCCTTGTACGCCGGCGCGGCGGGCTACCCGAAAGCCCGGACCAGGGACCCCCGGCATTTCGCCTCCATAAAGGGCAAAGCGCCGACTGTGGAGGAGCTTGGCGGGAACTGGGCGCCGTCCAAGACATACGGCAATGAGATTGCCGAAAGGATGAAGCAGCTTAGGGCTGCCAAGGCTGCCAAGGAATAGGATGATGTGATTTATGAAAGTTGCGCTGATTCTGGAAAACGGTACCCGCTTAACTGCCCAGTTAAGCGAGTTCGACGCGATGTGGCTTTTGGTTGAGTTTATCAAGCGGCTTAGGGACGCGAATGTACCCAAAAAAGAGTTGGATGTAGACGAGGCCCCGGCTAAGGCCAAACCTGAAAAGGAGCCTGCCCATGAACACAGCCGTGTCCAGCCAGAAACTAAGCTTCTGGCCTACAAGTGCGGCAGTTGCGGCAAGCATAAGGTTATCAAGGTATCCAGGGAAACCGATATAGGCGACGTCATATCATGCCTATGCGGGTATGAATTGCAGATAAGCGATATCAAAAACGCTTCCGGCGACTGCCCCAACTGCGATACTAAATTCTATAACATGAAACTCTTGAACGGGTTAACGGAATTGCAATGCCGGAACTGCAAAAGCCCGATAGATTTGGTTGAGACAATGAGCGGCACGCTGACAGGCAAGCACAACTTGAAATATTGAGGGAGCAGGGTAACGGGGCAAAAACCCGTTATCCTGCTCCCTTTTTTTATTTGCCTGATTTGTGGTAAAATGCAATAAGAATGTCGTTTAATCTGAGGGGGCGGCCATGATTAATACAACGACAGCGACAAAAGAGTTCATAGCCAAATGCCGGGCAGTGGGTCGGGTAAGCATTGACGACGCGGTTGAGATAGCGGAGCGCGTCGGCCTGTTTGACAGCAACAGCCCGAGGGCGCTCTTGGAAAGCGCCAAGAAACAGAGGATACGCCAGATACTAAGCGGGGTTTACAGCGACAATGAGCATGAACACAGGGCAATCCGCAGTATACGCATAGGAAGCGGCTATATTTACGTAGACCTGACCACGGCAAGCATAGCCGAACTCAACCTGCTCATTCAGGAGGAAAACCGGCGCATAGCCAAAAGCAAAAAGGTAATCAAGGATTTGAGGCGGCACATCCAAGGCCAGATAAGCCTTGACGAGTATTACGCCGGGCACGACCAAGCGCAATAAAAGACAGAGGTTTATTTAACCTCTGTCTTTCATGGTTGTATGGGGCTTCCAGCCCACCTTGACTACATTTTTGACTACACATTAAGAATTTAACAACTTACGGGCTGTTTCGACGGTATCTTCAACCTCATGCAAATATATGTCAAGAAGCACCTCCGATTTAGAGTGCCCCGCCAATTTCTGGATTGTTTTTATATCCGCGCCCTTGCGCATTAACTCCGTAAGCCAGTTGTGCCGGAACATGTGCGCGGTTATCTCGTTGGCCTCGACGCCTTTGCTTTTTATCTTGCCGATTATTTTTGCCCAGAAGCGCCGGAGGACTGAAAAAGTCATATACGAGCCTTGGTATGGGAAAAGGATATCTGACCCGTCCGCAAGCGTCGGGATATACTCGGACAATACGGCTTTCAAATCGTCCGCGATAGGGATAGTCCTGACCCCTGCCTCCGTTTTCGGCATATTCTTGACGTGCGGGCTGTTCCCGACATAGTAAATATCCTTGTTTACAGTAAACGTATCAGTGTCAAAATCAAGGTCTGAGACATGAAGCGCCAAAAGCTCCCCAATGCGGATTCCGGTGCGGTGCAGTATTGAAACGAACGCTTTTTCTTTCAGTGTAAAATCGGCCTCTCTTATCGCCTCTAACTCCTTTTGCTTCAACGCGCGCCGTTTGGGCTTCATATACACGGGCTTTTCGACATGCAGCATAGGGCTTACGAGTATGATGTCCTTTATCAGCGCCCTCTTAAAAATCTGGCGCAGCGCGGTGAATACTTTCAGGGCCGTCCTGTTTTGCCCCTTTGCTATGATAGGGTTTATTAGCTTTTCGATATCGTCTACAGTTACCTGGGACACGCACAGGCCGCCAAGGGCGGGTATTATATGCGCGTTGAGCGTAGATTCGTAGGAGTGCCACGTATTGTACGCCTTGGAGGATTTGCTGTCCAGCCACAACGAACACAGTTCGGACATTTTCATGGTTGAGGCAATCGTTTTTGCTTTCATTTCCTCAACCGCCTTGTCCGCGTTTTCGTTCAACTCCTTTAGCGTCTTCCCGTATACCGGCTTGCGTTTACGCTTGCCGTCCTCATCCAATACCGGCTTCCCGTTTTCGTCGACTACGCCTATTAGCCGCTGATACCGCCCGTCTTTCCGTTTTTTTAACCTTGCCAATTTAACATCCCCCCTTTTTGTTTCACAATAACTAATTATCGCCTATTATGTGACACAATATGCATAAGGTCAATGTTATAATTTGGATTTATTAATGTGTATGTGTATAACGGTATTCATTTGGTTGTATACACAGATTAGCACAATGGTATATAATAAAATAAAATACGACACGCAAAAGGATTGGCGCGGCATATGAAAGAGGGCGCAGGATGAAGATAATCGCGGTCACAAACCAAAAAGGCGGCGTCGGCAAGTCCACAACGGCGCTTGCGCTTGGGGCGGGGCTGATCCGCAAAAACTACAGGGTGCTTTTCATCGACCTTGACGCGCAGTGCAACCTGTCAAGCAGTATGGGCGCTTCCCTGATGAATGCAACAAAATGGAGTATCATGCATGTGCTGTACGGTGAAACAAGAATCGGCGAAGCGGTACAGAAAGCGCCGCTGGGGGATATAATAGCCGGTTCCCCGGCCATGGCCGGGGCCGACATAGTTATCTCGTCGACCGGCAAGGAATACCGCTTGAAAGAGGCGTTGGGTGCGCTTGGCGGGGCTTATGACTACGTGATAATAGATACCCCGCCCGCGCTTGGCATACTCACGGTGAACGCGCTGACGGCCTCCACCGGCTGTATCATCCCGGCGCAGGCTGACGTGTACAGCTTACAGGGCATAGCGCAGCTTTTTGAAACGATACGCGCCGTGAAGAAATACTGCAACCCGGCCCTGGCCGTCATGGGAATCATTATAACGCGCTTTAGCCCGCGCCTGGTCATTGCCCGCGAGATTGCGGAGATGCTTCAGGACACGGCCGCACAGCTCGACACGCGGCTGTACGGCGTGAAGATACGGGAATGCGCGGCCATCAGGGAAGCGCAGGCGGTAAAAAAGGACATATACGAGTATGCCCCAAAGAGCAACGCGGCCTCCGACTACGCCGCGTTCACAGATGAATTCTTAAAAGGGGATATGTAATGGCAAGCAAAAGCTTCAAACAGGATATCGGCAGCCTAAACCCTGCCATGCAGTTCATAGACGCGCCCGACCCGAAAACCCCACATATCGTAACTGTCAACGCGGAACGGCTAGAGGCCCCGGAAGGCTACAAGCTGAACCCTCTGTATATAGAGAGCAAGACGCGGCGCTTGCAGCTGCTCATGCGGCCAAGCCTGTACGAGAGGGTCAAGGCAAAGGCTGACGCGGAAAACAAGAGCGTCAACGAGTTTGTGAACGACGTGCTGGAATCCGTTTTATGATACACACAACTACATACACATAACTGTATACAGTTATGTGTATGTAGTTGTGTGTATAACCATTTTAAGCCATTTCACGGGCCTGTTATTTATCTATATCGGCAGTTATTAAGAAAAACTTAACATCTCTGTCTTTTTATTCCAAACCAATTATTTACTTAACAGTAAAGAACATATTTGAAAAATATATTGATATTTTTCTGAAAGTTATTTATAATAAATATATAAGTGTCGATATATACTTTGAAAGGCATGAGGAAAGGAGGGCTATGGATGCCTATAAACAGGGAAACAGACACGACTATCTCGGTCAACATTGACAGGGTTACGGCTGAAAAATTCAAGAAGTGGTCGAAAGCGGACAACCGGACGATGTCCGGGCAGGCGCGCGAACTGATAATCCGGTATGTGAACGAGATGGAATCCAGGCCGGAGCCAAAAAAACTAGCCCAGTACATTTAATCTTGGGCTAGTTTTTTTTCGATTTCATTAAGGGCTTTTGCGTGAAGCCTATGTACGGTACTCCAGCTAAGGCTGTTGTCCAGGGCTACGTCTTTCCAGTCTTTCAGGTTGATGTAACGCTCAAATAGGACTAAGCGGCAGTCAAGGTCATCTATCTGGTCAACCATGACCGTAATGTCGTACTTTAGGCGCAACAGCCGGGTAACGCCGATGACGAAAAGGTCTTGCAAATCATTGAGTGAGGCAAGCATTTCGGCTTCCCTGTCAAGGGGGCCGGAAGCGCATATCTTATCGTGCTTATACTGAATCCCCGTGCCGTCAAGCTGGTCGATTAGACTTTGCATTTGCTCCTTTTTCGCGGCAATAATCCTGTCGATTTTAAATGTCTGCTTGAGGAATTCCTTGGCTGTCATACTGCACCTTCTTAGCAACGTCGCAGACGCGTGTTGAATTTGTTATATATTACCAAACATTCAGCCTTATGTCACCTGCCAAGCCTTGCCTGCCGGACTCAACCACAGATTGCCATATTAACCACTCCACATCCTACCTATACCTTGCCTGCCATACCCTGACCTGACTGGCCGCTCCTCGCCTCGTTATACCATGCCTGCCACGCCTGGCCTGGCCGCGGTTCGCCTCGCCATCCATGCCTGCCAGAACTGAACTCAACTCTCCAGGACTCGCCTTGCCCGGCCTCAACTGCCAAACCTCATATTAACATAACGCGCCGTACCAAGCCTAAACCTCACCATGCCTGCCAAGCCTCACATAGTCATAACGCATCCTATCCAGCCACACCTAACCTGATGTACCAGCCCAGACCATGCCTCGACAAATAACGCCATGCCTGCCATGCCTAAACCAGCCATGCCTAAACCTGACTTACTCAAGCTTAACTCGCCTCGCCTAAACTGCCGAACCCCAATCATGCCATATCCTAACGTCCACACTCGGCCCCAACCAACCTGCCGTGCCTCATCCTTCCTCGCCCTTCCCAGTTTTCCTCGCCTTAACTTGCCATGCCTGCCATAACCCAATCACGCCTTAACTTGCCATGCCTGCCATAACCCAATCACCGTACCTGGCCTCAATCTGCCTCACCTTGCCTGGCCGAACCTGCCCTGCCTCATCTTGCCAATCACGCCATACCTGCCACATCTTAACTGAACATACCAAATCATACCTTGCCTTGCCTCGCCTGCCAAACCTCGCCGTAATTACCTTAGCCAACGCGAACACGCCACGCCTGCCGAACCTCGCCTTACCAAATCAGACCTTGAAGGCCATACCTCGCCTGCCTTGCCCCACTCAATCGTATCATGCCTTACCATACCTCGCCCAGCCTGCCGTACCTCGCCCTTATCGAACAAATCATAACTCGCCTAGCCTGCCGTATTTATTCGACCTTATACGCGCCCCACGTCCCGCCTTTCTCAATCCGGTGCTCGCCAAGCCCGACTGAGAACCCGCCAAAATTAATGGCATTGACAAGCTGCTGGACGCTAATAAGCTTAGGCACGTATTTGATATTCAGCGTCGAGCGCCAGCCAGCCGGGAAAATGGGCCGGAAGCGCAGGTCGGTAACGCCGGTCTGTAGCGTGACGGTATCCTCGCGGCATATGGGCTTCACGCCCTCAATTTCGACGAACTCGCCGTCGATATGGAACATGCCGTTCATGCTGACCTTATTCTTGACCCAGCCGGCGCGGTACGCCGCCGACACTATACTGGCCTTGACGCCGACAGTGGGGAAGCCGAACCTGGCGCCGTTCTGGATTGCGTTGTAGAAAGCTTCCTCCGTGAATTCCTTGGGTTCCTCCGACAGCCAATAGCAAGCCCCGATAACATCCTCCCAGATGTTACGCGCATCCTTTCCAGCGGACTTAGCTGTCTTTTGCTGTTTCTCAAGAATCATACGTTTGGCCTTTTCGCTGAACTTATGTACTACCAGCGGGCTTGTCCCCACTATCCTGATTGCCGTCTCCACGATTTCTATCTCGGGGAACGACATTTCCACTTCTTGCTTTTTTGCTACCGGCATTTGCGCCCTCCTTGGTTTTTATAATTGCGTTTTTTTCAATGCGCACTTTGTACATACGGCTTTATTGTCTGGGTCTTTTACTATCATGCGGCACAGATCCGTTTCAAAACATTCGTCGCCGCATTCTGGGCATAAAACAAGTTTCCAATCAGGCGGTACTGGGCTATGGATACCTATGTTGTCCAATCGTGGCATACATACAGAATATGTCATGTTCTTTTTCTCCTGTGGCTGTCGGCCTCCGGACACGTACCCCAATGCGGGATATACCCATTGCCCGTAGGCGGGGTCATCGTCATTTGCTCAAACGAACACGAAACGACCTCGCCGCCCCCGGTAACTATCTTGCTCAGCCCGCCGTTTTCTTTCCAGTACGGCACGGGCTTGGCGTCGCAGGGCATTAGCTTCCCGGCCTTGGTCTTGAGCCATATGATATCCGCGCCGCAAGATTTACATTTTGCCATTGCGGTCATCTCCTGAAAATAAATCACTCAAAGCTTTTTCGACTGACTGAGCCAAGCATTCCTGTTTGTTTTCGCAGTTGTGACATTTCATTTCGGGACAATCGTTGTTTATCTTTTCCAATTCCAGCAGGCTTTCGGCTGCTAAAGCCACAAGGATTAATTCCCGTGATTCGAGCTGGTTTATATATCCTATAAGCACAGGAAAATCTATGTAAACGTTCAAGATGAACTCGAAAACCGCATAGTCATCCACCAGCCTCATTACCCGCGCAAACTCCGATTCGGTGTAATGCGACACTATTTCTTCCCGTTTTTCTTTTGTTAGTGCCATTTCTCCCCCTATAACATTCTTGAGTACGCCGACAAAGGCTCCCATGCCGGGTTGTAAAAAATCAGCTTTGTATGCTTTTTCATCTGCTCATTGCTCATAAGCGGCAGGTCTACCAGCCTTATTTCCCCCAGCAACTCCACGCAGGAGTATATCTTGCTTTTCATGTGCTTGTACGTTTCCTTGCGCAGATATACCATGGCGTCCTCGTCGGTCGATACATCATCCTCCAGGGTTATATAGTTAAATTCATTGTTGGAGTATTTGATACCGTTATGGCAGTCCACGATAAACCGGCGAATCTGAGCTTTTGGCTTAATCATGTGTATATGCTTTCTCGTATCAGGCAGAAGCTCAGTAGGGACATGAATATTCGGTACGATATTCTCCATTTGGGCCAAGCGCCCCCTTTTATAATTTGACTTGAAAAATCTCAATCCCGACTTCCTCAATCAACGTCCGCTCCATGTCCGCGGCGGACACATGCCCGGTTTCGACGGCATCCCACATTTCAAGCAGGAAATTGTACAGCCGCATGAGGCGTTTCTTGCCGAACTTCAGCTTGTCGCGGGCAACCATGAGCGTGACAATGTTTAGCTCATGCACTACCTTGGCTACAATCTTTTTTTCGCGCTCAGTTTCGTAAAGCTTGAGCTTGAGTTCATCCGGGCCCAGGCAAACCCTTGTTTTTGGCCTGTTCGCTATCTTTTTTTCCCTGGCGGCTTGCCGGTTCTGTCCACGGTTAGCCATATTACTTTACCTCCCTGTTTTTCTATCTCCTGATGTCTGTTTTTTTGCCGGGTATGCCTGCCATTCTAAAACGCCCGCTACGGTGTCCTACGGCCTCAGATTCGCCCGGAAACAGTTTGGACGTATATTTATATTCCAAGCAATTTGACGGGCCTTAAAACGCAAAAAAACGGGGTATGTTTTTGACCTTGTTTCTGCCGGGACAGGCCCCGATTTTAAAATGCCCGGAATACGCATTTTAAGGGCCTAAATATCCACGGAAATAGTTTCAGCGTATATTTATATTCCCAAGGCTATTTTTTTCAAAATAGGGCCGTTTTAGAGGGTATGTGTTAAATTTTTAACAATCTACCATTCCATATCCGGTTCCCAGCCCGGCTGGCGCCACAGGTGCAGGCAGTTCGGGTGCATGTTTACGTATTGCGATTTGGGCGGGTGGAACTGGATGACCATTTCTTCATCTTTCCAGAATATGTCTTTTATCATGACCATTTCGTCCCATGTTGGGCATCGCCGCCTCAGCGACACGCTGACATGCTCCAGCGGCTTGCCGCTTTTGGTAAACTCGTCCCATCCGGCGATAATAACGACCTCGTTCGGCTTGTATTCCGGGTGTGACAGGTACGCCCGCAGCCACCTCATACCAGTCCTACCCGCAATACCGCCTAGCCCGCTGTCGATGACAGTCAGCCGCGGCGACTTCATTACGTCCACGAAACTACGCATTGCTCCCCCCTCTATCCTCAACCTGACTGGGTTTGAACCCGTCACAGTTCCTTAGCCAAGTCGGGTCAAAGTTGACTGGCCAGTTGAACCAGCCCTTCTCGAACCCATGCCTGTCGGCCATGATGTTTAACTTATTCGCGTTCTCCATGTTGCTCGTTTCAGGAATCCCAACTAAGGCAAATATCGTCTCGACGTTCCCTGGGTATACGCATTTGCTATGCTTGTCGCCCGGCACGTTGCGCCTGTACCTGCACTTGTAGCAATCTGGATTCTGCATTAAGCCCCTCCCGGTACTTTATTTGTTTTTGAACGGGGTATCCCCGTGATAATCCTCCCAGCCTAATGAAACCTGTTCGACTAAGGTCTTTGTCGCCTGCCTCAACAACTCGCCCCTAGATATGGCGGCTGCCCCGGCCCTTTCCATCTTGTCGCCAGAATTCTTGAGTTTGATTATCTCAATTTCTTCCTCCGTGAAAAGGTCGTTAATTTCGGGCATGTATATGTCTTCCTCTTTCCCAGTATTTGGGTCTTTCCACATCATCCCCGGGGTTATCTGATACCTGCTCCAGCCGCTTTTCCCTCTTGCGCACGAACAGCGGCATACATACTCATACCCATCCCTGTCGAAAAAAATGAGGCCGATATTTCCGCAAATATAGCAGTAGTGCTGGCCGTCAGTCAGCATTTTTATATGCTTATCATACGCCTCTTGTTCCTGCTGGCGCTTCTCGGCTTCGGCCCGTTTCTTGAGTTCGTCGTACTTTTTGGCAATCTCGCTGATTGACGGCGGGAAAGTCTTTTCAAGCGCCAGCTCCTGCAACGACTTTAATAACCCCTCTGGTTTCAGCTTGCCTAGAATTGAAAACCAAATTTGCGTTTTGTCTTGATCGAACTGAGCGCCCCAGATGCCTCCCATGAAGTTGATAATGCGCTCAAATTCGTATTCAGTCATCGGAAAATGCATCCTCCAGGCTTGTATCTGTTAGCAAGAATCTCGTGTAGCTATCATCCTGATACCCTTTTTCTATTTTTTCGTGATAACTCCGCACGGAAGGAATCATATTTCGTATCAAGGAGTTGGCAAATGGCGAACGTAAATTCAAGGCAATCTGGCGAATTTGCCCCGCATTCGGCGGGAATTCGTGCGGTTCGGATATGTATTGCAATAACGCCATTTCGCAGTCCTCTGGACAGAGATCGCTCAAAACTTTCGCCATGATTTTTACTGCCATTTTCTGCGTGACCTCATCTGTCTTTGCATGATACATGGGATAATTAGCCTTAATCATTGCCATTAGTTTTTGAGCTTCCGTCACCGTCATACTCGAAACAATCCCCCTCGATAATGTTTTCGCCTTCGTCTACAAACATATCTTTTAAAAAAGGGTTGATAGCGCCAGATTTTTTCGGTGCAACTCCATTCTTTCTATCGCGTGATTCCCATTGAATGAATTTTTGTTTCCAGTTGATAATAGAGTTGCCACCGGCGTCCGTCCAATTTGAGAGGTCGTAGTGCTCCCAGAAATGACGCGGGTCTGATATGCTTTCACGGCCATTGGCATAAGCGATCACCTCATCAAGCGTAGGCGGGACAAAAGGTTTCGCTGCTGCTGTGGCACGGGTTTTTGACCTTTTTGGGGCTTTTTCTTCATCATCTTTTTCTTTACCATCTGAGTCTTTTTTATCTTCTTTATCTACATCTACATCTTCTTCTGCCGAGCTAACATTAGCCTTACTGTTAGTTTTACTATTTTTACTGTTAGTTTTACTGTTAGTTTTACTTGTTTCGTCCTTAGAAGCCGCTATTTTAAGCCGTTGTTTGGCCCTATAGTCCCTCATGTAACCTTTCATGTACTCAGTTTTTTGCTCTAATTTATCTAACGTTTGGTGCTTTCCCCAGTTCGGAATAGTGATTGCATCATCAATAATTTCAACCATTTTGAATTGTTGAAAAACCTGTAAAGCTAACGCAATTACACTTTCATCTCTGCGGAATACGACGGAAAGCATTTTTTCGGTATAGGGGATACCATTGGACATAGTTATAACGCCTGAATTATTCTGCTTTCCTGCAAGGCATAAAAGCTTGAACCAAATGACAATAATAGCGTCAGCAGCCGGCATGCTTTCGATTAGTAAAATCTTTTCATCGTCAAAGATACCAGTAACGATTTTTATCCATTTGACGTCACTCATTCTGTATTCCTCTTCCTGTGTGTAAAACGTGTAAAACTAACATGTAAAACTAACATGCTAAGGTGTAACATTCTGTAACGCGTTATGTAACGCTCATGTAACGCTCATGTAACGCGTTACAAGCTAACGCTTTAAACAACCTATGATATCCATTCATCGTAGTTTTCGTTGAATGAAATAATATCGGCTGTTGTCCCTTGTATAACGTTCAGTATGTGTTTCTCTATCAACGGCTGTACCTCTTTACAAAAACAAGAAAGACTTATACCTATTGTTTTTGATAAAAAAGCATGGGTTCTTTGTATCTGACATTCTTTGGGGAAAACGCCATATTGATAAAGAAATAAGATACAGACAATGCTCGCCTGCAAATCACTCATTCGTACTTTCGCAATACGTTCGATAAGAGTATTGGGGATATATGAATATCCGATTTCTTTTTGCATGATCATCTTCCGCCTTAGTATTATTCTACTATTGTAGTTATATGTAATCTTAATAACTACAATTTACCATAAGCATAAAGGCTTGTCAATATATATTTGACCTGATATACTGTTAGCTATCAACTACAAGTGAATACAGGTGGTGACATGCAGTGCGTCAATCAAATAAGCTGATTGTATATTCATGCAGATTTGAAGAAAGCACATACGAGAAACTGAAAATATTATCTGGCATGGATGGGCGCTCATTAGCAAACTATATTGACCGCATTTGTAAAAGAGACATAGAGAAATACGAGCGCGAACACGGGGAAATTAAGCTACTGCCTAGTCAATCTCCCTGAACACGATATTGCGGAATAAATACTTGAGCAGCTTCCGCTTGAGGATGTACGCCTTGTCCTTCTTGGTAGCCGCGCTTTTTACGTCCTCGACGATATTTGCCCCGCCCTCGGTGTAGCAAAAATCCGCGTAATAAACTACTGCCCGCTCATCGCCAAAGCGGGGTATCAGGACGAACTTGACCTGGCGCCGCAGGTCTGATATTTCACCGGCCCGCTGTAGCAAGACAAGCTCCTGGTATCTGGCCGCCTCCTTTTTGGAATCGAATTGGATGCCGTTTAAGACAATCTTCTGGTTGTGGTACTTGTTTTTTTTCGAGTAAAGCATGATTGTTGCTCCTGATATGTGTATGCGTTTATATGTATGCGGATATATGTATAGCCTCAGAAACGGCGCGTTTAAGCCATTCCTGTATGTGTATACAGATATGCGCATACTGTTATGTGTATTTAAAGCCAACCATGCCGGCGGGGATTTGCGCCCCGCATGGGATTGACCCTGCCCCTTGGACGCGATCACAGGCTATCTCGCGCCGTCTAGCGTCTACCTATTCCGCCACGGCATGAATCTTATTCTGTTATAAGGTCAGGACTATCATAAATATTACCAATAACTTCACAATCTGATTTACTGGCATATGTGTACAAGGAAAAGCATTCTTTACCGGCGTTGCTTTGCAATGCCCAGTATGAGAAAATCCCCCAAATTATTTTGAACGCGCCCAATTTTGGAATAAGGACAATGTCATCCTCAAAAATCAGTGAACCGTTCTTATCCTTAAAGCCGGTGCATTGGCCGATGGTATCAGGATTAACGGCATATAAGTCTGTACGGTCACTATTCTTGCTTATTGTTTCTGAATCGACGAGTGAACCTACTATCCAGCCGCCGCCGAATCGCTTGCCCCGGAACAAATACCTGCTTTCCATTTCGACACCTCCGTCAGACTGGCAAGCGGAACATTTTCGTGTATTTCTCTATGTCCGAATCCGGAAGTGAAATAAACTCTCCGAGGTCGTCACTTGAAGCTATGAAAAACGTCCCGACAAGTATGTCATTGCCGAATCTCCTGTTGAACGGAAGCCCGTCAAGCTTCCCTTCCTCGTTGCAGATTAAAACGGCGTCGCCGGCCAGCGGTACAGCCTGGATGTATCCGCCTACAACGGCCTGCATGGATTTTAAATCGTTGCCGATTTCCGTTACGTAAGGCTTATGCCCTGGTTCGACCTTCAAGACCTTTATCTTACTCATTCGATACACCTCCGGAATCAATATCTTCATGACAATGCAGATAGATGTACTGGCTGTTTGGCCCCATGTTTTGATACAGCCAATTATCAGCCTTTTCTTTAGACAGGTGGTTCTCGATGGCCCGCCATTCGTATTGATATTGGCCTGACTCCATTGCGGCGGTTATGCGTTCGCGCATACCCGCTTCTTCCCAGTTCGCCTCAAGCATGTACAGGTCAAAGCCTTTAGCGACAATGCTGTCCAGCGTATTCGTGTCGGTCATGTAAAACAGCTTTTCGCCGGAGGGGAGGATGACCTTGTACCCGCAGTTCGGGACGTCATGCTTTGCCGGCGCCATAGTTATTTCATAGCCGGGCTTAGTTGAGATCCGGCCGGCGTTATATACCGCCGTTTCGCCCGGCAGCATCCGGTCAACCTGTAGCTTGAGGGCCCCGGCTTTCAGCGTCCTGTCATAAAGCCATGGGCCGCATATGAACCGCAGGCTTGGGCGTTCCAGCGCCAGGTATCTGATTGCCGCCGGGTTGAGGTGGTCGCCGTGTTGGTGCGTGAGTAAAACAAGCCGTAACGTTTTAATGTATCTGCTCAATGACCTGGCGGGAACGCCACAGTCAATCAGGATTTCCCCGTTTATGACTGTGGCGTTGCCCTTACTGCCCGACGACAAGATGTCGTATTCAATCATAGCTCGCTCATTGAGATATTATCGCCGCCGTTCGGCGCAGGCGCGGCGGGCGCGGCCTCCTCGTGGGCGGGTTCGGCCCCGTTGCCGTTACCGTTACCGTTTATCGGCTCGACCTCCGTATCTTGGGTAACAACATACTCAGGGGTCAAGTCCGCGTTAATGACCGAGTTGTCGCTCTCAAACGCAGTCTGCATTTCGATTGAGAGGATGCCCCATTTGCCTAGCAGTTGCCGAATCAGGGTTTTTTGCGCCATACCGTCAAAATCCTGATACCAGAAGCTTGAGTACAGCCATTCAGTGCCTTTCTGCACTTTCCCTGCGGCGTAATCCTCATACGATACCTTGGTTACCGGGCCGTTCCTCGTATTTATCGTGGCCGGCCCGACGCTGAACGCCTTGCTGTACCGGTCGGCGTGCTGTATCATTTTGGCCTTGCTCCAATACAGCGACTTCTTGAAGCCGTTCAGGTACTCGAACGACGCGTAGTAGCCAATGGTTTCGGTCAGCTCCCACTGGACTTCATCCTCAATGGGGTTCAGGCTGATTTGGCCCGTTATGCGGTCGTATTTGATAAGCTCCCCGCGCTTGATGGGGTTAACTGTTATGTCCTTGTACATCCCCGACCGCGCCGCAAGCTGGATGTAGCCTTTGTAGCCAAGTATGAACGTGGCCGCCTTGCGGTTGTTCTTGGTATCGTTAAACGGTACCATGTAGTAATGCCCAAGCTGGGGGCTGGGGGACAGGTTCATGCTTTCCCCCAGGAACCCGCAGGACAGTATCGTCCCCGCGTCGCATTCCTGCAAGTCGGGGTTCGTTGCGACAGCGGACGATATGGCCGCCAGGAACCTTGACCGGCGCTTCGGGTCTTGAAGCGTGTTATTAATCAGTCTTTGGTATGCGTCTGTCTGAATTGCCACGCTGAAACGCGGCTTTTGAGCGACTGAATTAGCCATTGATTGTATAACCTCCGTCTATTAAGAATTTTTTGAGCGCCCTTAGCTTGGATATGGGCGCGGTCACGCTGAACGTCAGCGTTTTGATTGGGTCATCCTGGCCGTTTGCCTCAACGTCTTCCGGGGCCGCAACCTGCTCAGGCTCCGGGTTTGTAATGACCGGAGGGGGCAGCGGCTCAGGTTCGGACACAATCGTGTCCACAATCGTGTCCACAATCGTGTCTGCCGGTATCTGTGAGGCCAGGTACTTTTCACGCTCCGCTTGGGCCTTCTTCCGTGCCGCGCGTTCCTGCTTGGCTTTCTCCGCGCGCTCCTTCTGTTCCTCGATTTCACGGCGCCGGCGTTCGACCGTAGAGATGGACAGGCCCAAATCCATCGTGCGCTTATACTCGCAAAGTATCTCGACGTGGGCCGGGTTGGTTTCAATGGCCTCCAGGTCAGAACATGTGCGGTCTATATACGCCTTGACTTGCTCCTTCAGGCTTTTCAGGCTGGCGCTCAGGTTTATGTTGAGGCCCGCTTTCTCAAACGATATGAAGTCCATATCATAACCCGACTGCAAGGCGCGGCAGGACTTGTATTCTTTGAAATACTCATTTACCTCCCGCTCTTTCTGCTTCCTGAGTTCGTCCTGCACGGCGTTGATACGCGCGCCCAAGGTATTGATACCCTCGTTGAAGACATCCATGATTAAGGTTTTGTATATCTGCTCGAACGTGTTGTACGGCGACATGATCGCGGCTTTGACTTCCATGCGTTTAGCTTCCAGTACCCCAAAGTCCCTGTTCAGCGCCGCCCGCGCGGCCTTTACCACCTTGACCGTGTCCTCTGTGCATTCCAGCGCCAATGCGTCCGACACCCGCTCTTTAATCTGGTCGCTGATAACCTGTAGTCTTTCGCGTATGACCGGCAACTGTTCAACCTCGATGGCGCCATCGACCGGCAGTAAAGCCTCGCTCATATAAATTCCTCCTGTTTGGCTTGCAAAATAATATATTTATTGATAAAATAACGCTGTAGAAGCAATATTCTGGCAGCGGATGGGGCTTCTCTCCGGCGGCCTGTTGCTACAACGGGCCGCGTCTCAGTGGAGCCTCATGTCGCGGACATGCTTTTTGATTATCGCAATGGCGTGGGCCTTGTCGCGGACGTCTACCGACGCGAATTGAATCTTGCCCGGCCAGCCGACAACCGCGTCCCATATGCCCTCGCTGTCCCGGTAGATGATAGGCATATCCTCAACGTTGCCCTCAAGCGCGTTAATGCTTTCCAAAACGTTTTCTATGTCGTTTGTTACGGAACGGCCGCCCTTGTCCAAGTCCACTATGCATAAAACGCCTTGCTCGACCGTATAAATGTAATCGGATTTACTGTTCAGCGCCGTTGTGATTATGCATTGCAGGATATCGTCGTTAGTCAGCGGCGAATTGATGTACCGCTTGTAACGAATCCTTACGGCCTCCAGGCAATATTCGATGTACGGGTTGCAGAACAACTCATACGGCGAAAACAGATGTGCTTCCTCCGCACTCCCGCAGTAGCCGTTGTACAGGTTTATCGCCAACCGGGTTATCATTACGCTTGTGCCGGTCTGCCATGGCTTACGGAGCGCGGTATCCGTCTTGAACGAGTTCAAGTAGAAGTCGTAAACGTCGTGGATGTTCCTGCGTATATCCTCATTTATCCCAAGGGCGTAAAACAGGGCCTCCCTGTAGCTGTCGCCCTCGCTGTTGGTTTTAGTAATGCAGTCGTAATAAAAATCACGGTGAGCGTCGTCAACGAATTTCAGTTCCATTGCTATGCCTCCCTTATTCTAGGCCGCAAGTTTCAGCCTGATTGTTCTGTCCTTTACCCGTATCCAATAAACACTTATAAAGGATTTTTGCGGCGCCGTAGTCAAGTCGTGGTATATCCCGAACCCGTCTGCATAAACTATGATGAAAATGTCAATCATTCTAGCAGTCCTTTTATAAATTTCCTGCCCCCGCCCCCCGGTGAAGGGGGCGGCAGGCCTGTTAAGCGGTCTTGGATTGTATCTCAGTGTATTCCTGGTAATCTGCGTCGTCATGTAGCGATTCCTCAAATTCCTCAATGTCGGCCAGGGTAGCGTTTATCTCCTTTAACTCGTTTATCTCAAACTTCATCACGTCAAGCATGTAGTCCTCGCTAAAGACGTGATAGATTTCAGTATAGTCCAGGTTTGCCGCCAGGTTGCGGATGTTTTCCCTTGCCTTGACTTTAGCTTGGATTTTGTCAGCCTTGTGATTGGTCAGTGTTTCTAGGTCTTGCGTTATGCAATCTACGTCCATCTCACCTAAGTGAGCGGGGAAATTGGGAATCAGGTACTCAACGCTTTGTGTCAGTTTCATGTCAGCTCCTCCTGTTGTCAATTTTTTTTGGGTTATTGTTCTTTACTTCTATAATATATATCGACATTATCCTGGTAAAAATGAATATTTTAGCCAGGTAAATATATGGCAACGATTCTAAGGGGTAGACAAAAAAAGACAGATAAGAGAATAAACTTTGTTTATTCTTTCATCTGTCTTGGCAAGACCTGTAAATTTGTTCTATGTGGGTAAAGGTCTGCAAAACCTTTATCCGGCGGTTCGAATCCGCCTGGTGCCTGTTCAGAAAACGTTTAAATCGGGAGGCAACCATATAGAATAAATGATACGTCGGATGAAAGAACAATGGTTGACTACACGCTGACTTCTTTCACATGTAGTCTATGTCTTGTAATGCTTGAAAAACAAGCGTTTTTTGTTGTCGTATAATGACAACAGATTGAATGCAACGAATATAGTAGCGGATTTGTGCATATTGACGGTTCATAACATTATTTGTCGTCGCCTCTTTTCTCGTAGCGTTCATTGCCTGGATAGCGTTGTGGCTGCGGAAAATTGGCGTTTTTTGTGTTATTTGCATTTTTTAGTTTTATATTGTATAATGCCTTTAGCCAAAGGTATGTCCTAATATATATTATACGTCATATATGCGTATAAAGCAATAGGTGGGAGTAAAATGGGGAAAAAAGTTTTTGTAGATAGATTAGTTGAATTGCGCAAAGAAATGAAACTGACCCAAGCGGAGTTAGGTGAGGCTATTGGGGGTAATTTCTATCTTATAAATAATATCGAACGCGGCCGCGGTGCAACTAATCCTGATTATATAATACTTTTAGCTGATTTTTTCGATGTATCACTCGACTATCTTTATGGACGTACTGACGACAGACGCAACCCCTGTATTCAAAAAAGCGCGTAACTGATAAAACCTTCCAAACCAACGGGAGGTTTTTTTATGCCCATCCCGGCCAAACTAAGGCCGGGGTGAAATACGATGGATCAACCAAATCATCTAAGCTGGTGGCCTGGTGACGAGTACAGTCCAGGGATAAGTGAAGATACCTGGATGGGCCTACTCAAAGACAGTGACGTCTTTGAAGACAATTCGCTCATTGTCATGAAATGTATGCTTGACTATGATAAAAGAATCGATGGCGGCGCGGCGTGTATAGAATTAGCTGAAAAGTATGGCCGAACGAAAGACTTTTATAATCTGATGTCAAGCCAACTTGCGAAGCGCGTCCATATTAAGACTAAGTGCGAATTGATTAGGGGCGGGAACGCCACGGAAGACGAACGCTTCTGGCCCGTCCTGTATACTGGGATGTACGCTGATGAAAACCACAGCAAGTTCATCTATCGCCTGCGGCCCGAATTGAAAAGGGCGCTAATTAATCTGACTGTCAGGGATTTGTCTTTTGATACGCGACAGCCGCAACCCATTGGCACATAAGCCTTCCATCTTCCGGGAGGCTTATTTATTTGGCTCCGCCTCATCGGTTGGCTCTTTAGCCAGCCTCTCCTTGTAATACTCTTTGACGATCATCGAAAGCTGCTGCGAGCGCGTTCGGTATCCAGCCTCGGCGTCCATGTCAAGAAATTCTACGATTCTTCTTGGAAGCGTAGCCGTGATTTGATAATTCTCCTTTTTCAATGTTCCCATTCTTCTACCTCCTTGTAGTAACCCCTCTTTACCGGAGGGGTATAAAGTCAAGTAAAATCCATCAGTAAACTTACTGATGGATTATTTTAAACTATTTGTCACCAGAACCAAGTACCCAACAGCCCCAATCATTTCCCCATTGCTTTTCTCTGTATTCGTTGTATTTACTGTTATTTTCAATCAATTCCTTATTATCCATAATGAAAATGTTTATATCCTCATTAAAACCAAAAAATCCCATTACCATGTCCTGTTCTGAAATATTATTTTTTTCTGCCTCATCAAATGAACAACCAAAAACTAAATTAAATGCTAGTTTTACTGTTTCACTATTAAAAGCCCATGGATCTATTCCCTTTTCAGTATCGGACGTTTCGGCAATGATATACTTATCAAAAATGTCAAAATCAATATTCATTCATTTATCCCCCCTCTCACTATTTAATTTTACATATTAATTATATCATGTATTTATAATTAAAACAATAAGAAAATTTTACCATCTATTAAGTCATTGACAGAATTATATTAACATGATAAAATTAAAGTACAATAAAAACAGACATAAAGGGGTTTTAGCATGAATAATGAATTTAATGCATTTACGCAATACATACAAGGGAAAACAGTAAATAACTTAGAAAACATCATTAACGGCAAGGGTACAAGTATAGACAATAAAATGTTGTATTGGGCTATAGATAACCTTTTTATACATGAAATAGCAAGCGAATATAATTTATTCATGATTGACGCTTTAACACTTGTAATTAAGTTAAGGAATAATAAAACTGTCTAAAAAGACAGTTTTATTTTAATTTACAGTAAAAAATTTAAATGATAGTATAAAACGAGGTGATTACATATGAGAAAAACAGTCGGAGACAACAACCAACAGGCCACGCTGACACTCCCGAAGTATCTCATGGACCTGCTGGACAGGGACGCGGAGGCAGGATATAGATCCCGCTCCCAGCAAATGCTTATGATAATCCAGGAGTATTATCGGAACGACGTAAACGCGGCCAAAAAAATACTGAAGCTCTCCGAGTAAACCAGTTGCCGGGCTGAGGACGATACGTTATGATATATCCAAGGCGTTATAGGCCAACGCCAATACGAAAGGGCTTTGATGGAGGGTTGTCCAGTCAAAGCCCTTTCAGTATTTAGACAACGCTCAGCCTATTTACCGTCAAGATTGTTTGGCGCAGCGCTTTCACGAGCGAATTTATCGGTATCCCGTTTTGCAGGAACCCCGTGGCGATCCCGTTATAGTAATACTGGCTTGGGACAGCCGGAGTATTGTACTCGGGGGTCATCACGTAGGCCATGGCCTTGTATTTTTTCCCGTTCGAGCCGTAAACCGTGATGTCCTGTTTGGTGTACAGGTGCGGGAAGCCCTCATATATGTCAAGGCTATCCTCACATCCCGGGGTGATTTTCCATAGCAGCCCGTCGACCTGCTCCCCCTCCTGACGCTGGATGTTCGCAACGCCCCACCCGTTGGATTTCCCATTGAACGTAAGGATGTAATTGCGAAGCGTAACCGGCCCGACCCTGACGGCCTTGGGGCAACGTTGCGCCATTTGGCGCAAGTTGCAGTTAGAGCCGTACGCGAAATAATATCTAGCCTTCAATCGTATCCCCCTCCTCCTCCTCGAACTCCCACGCGCCGGTATCCGCAACCGCTTTGAACATGGCTATCGCCCGCGCTTCCGTGTCCTTTTCGGACGATTGTCCGGGCAATTCCATCTGGCGCCCTACCATGCGGCAATACATCTCGGACTGTATCCGGATATACCCCTCCGCATCTGTCGTGCTGTCTACTTTCCAATGCAGGCCCTTGATTTCCTCAATGAGCGCGACCGCCGTAGCGGCCTCGTATACTGCCCCGTCGATTGTTACTTTCATGTCATAGCCTCCCTTATCAATTATGCTGTGGCGGTGTTGCCCGCGGACAGGTGCTTTAGCAAGTGTCCGCGGGTGTTTTTGAATTCTTCCCCGGCCAGGCCGATTCTTTTCAGCCATTCGCCGAAGATTTTGGTTTCAGCCTCGTCGGTCTTCTTCATGACTATTGACTTGGCTTTGACGCAAGCGTCGCTCATTGCCAGCGCCAGGTTGATGTAAGCCTTGACTTCCCCCGCGTGGAGGGTTGAGTTGAACATCCTGAATTCGACCGTGCCCTTGGAGAACGTTGCGTGCAGGTTGAGGGCGTGGTAGCGGCTATTGTGATAGTGGTTGTTTGCGCAATGCCAGCTATCTTTTTGCTCGTACCATATGTCCCGCAGGCTGTCCATCGTGAGGTTTTTGGTTTTGCGGGCGTTTTCCAGGGTTGTCAGGGACGTTTTCTTGCAGTAGGAGTATTGCCTGAATGATTCGACCTGTAACGCCTTGAAGATGATGTCTTCCCTAGCATACATCATGGTCATCATGTTCCTCAAGGAGTTGGCGGTGTGGTTTTCCGCCCCGACGTGGACGTGGATTCCGCAGCTATCGTTGACTTTCCCGCCCGCCCGCCGTATTTCGCGGACAATCTCCTGAAGCTTTTCAATTTCGGAGTATCCAAGAATCGGGCTGACAATTTCGACGCGGTACTCATCTGCATCGTTGGAGCGCGTCCCGGACGGGGATATGCTGCTGTCCCGCACGACTTTCCAGACCTTCCCGAAACCGTCCCGCGTATCGGTGATTTCCCATGTTTTGTATGCCCCGCCCACGTATCTTGCAGTGGTCCCGAAGTATTTGGCAATCGTGTCCGCCGCTGTTTCGCGGGAGATTCCGGTCAATTCGATTTCAATTCCGAAATTTTGGTTTTTCATGGTGTCTACCTCCGCTGTTTTCGTGATGTTAATTCATTTTAACAGATTTTTTGTCGAAAGTCAAGAACATTTAACTTATTGTTCTTTACCTTTCTATTATATATATCGACATATACCTGAGAAAAATTAACAGTCCGGAGGTGCCAATTAATTGAAAAAAGCCGGAGGGGGTTAGGCTCCGGTTAGTCTGTATTGTTAATTCGGTTCCATTCGGCACGGGACATATTCATAAGATCCCAGCCGGTCATCTCAAGCTCAGTAGAGCGGTCGTAGTTGCCTACGTCCTGAGCCGTCCTGGTTACGGCATTCGCCAGCCCGTACAGCGACAAGTCGCTACCCCGTATCAGGTGGTCAAGTACGCCCTTGCCCTCGTTTTCCGTAATACCGAACGCCCTGGAGGCAAGCTGGACTACCTTGGGTATGTCGGGGCTGGTCATCCGCGCGTCGGCGGCTGTCCTCATGACGTTTACGATGCGTTCAAACTGGACGGAATCCGCTGTCGCCCGAACGATGTCCTGAAGCTTCAGGACGAACGCCTTGTCCTCGGCCTCGATTGTTACGGAGCGGAAAATCTCGTAGTTGTCGTCGGCTTCATTAGCGCGTCCTACGTGGAATTTGCGCTGGCCGTTGTCGGCCGCGATCATGCCGTTACTGCATACCAGCCGGTAGACTAGCGGCAGGACCGCCACGCTTCCTAGCCCGACCTCGCTGTTGGAGATTAACAGGCCGCTTTGGACTACATCGCCGGGAACAATCTCGGTCTGGATGCGCGGGTTAAGCACCTTGATGTACATTTTTTTGTCCGTAAGCTGGCAGCTTTCCACCGTGGCGCCGGGCATGTCGCCTATCATCGGCAATACGGCCTCAGCTATTTCCGCGTGGTCTATGCGCCTGTACCTATCGGACAAAAACGCCCGCGCCGTCCCGTCCAGTGTCCGAACCATCCGCGTCTGCGGCTCCCTGTTGAACCATGTATTGACGTTGTGCGCGAGCAGTTCCGGGTCGGATTTCTGCATGCGGTTGTAGTACCTGTACGGGATGCCGGTATGTGAAGCTATCTGGCCGTGCGCTATCTCGTTTACGGCCAGTTCAATCGTATCCCCGTTCGTGCCCAGGCTGAGGCGCGGCTCATACTCCGTCGTCGCAATGTTCGGGAACACCGTCATGCTTAACTGGCGCGTGTCGGCCAGATAGTCTGCCTTGGCGTTTTTCTGCCGTTCAATCTCCAAGGCCAAATCCTGTAAAGACCTGCCATACATCATTCCTAATTCCCCCTTCATAAATTAGCGGCGCCGGGGTTATGACCGGCTTTCCCGCATTACCAGCCCGAAACGGGCCGTCACTCTGCGTTTTTCGCTTTCAATTCGGCGATCATTGCTTCAAGCTCCACGCCGCGTTCGGAGATTTTTTGCAATTCGGCTTTGAAGGCTTCCTCTGCGGCCTTGCCGCGACCCGCCAGCCCGTCAAGCTCCTGTTCGTATCTTTTAAGCGCCTCGTCGTCACGGTACCGCTGCTCGACATATAGGGTGCGGTAAGCGCATCCGGGGTTGCCGCGTGAATACTTTGACGTCCGCTCATTTACGATTAACGTTTTGTACCCGGCTTTCTTGAAGCCTTCCCTTGCTTTGTTGAATGCTGCGATATCGGACAAATCCGAGAACCCTGTAGCTGAAAATCCCCTTGCGATAGCTTCTTGATGTTTCATGTACGAACCCTCCCTTTTAGTGTCGCCGGGGGGTTTTCCCCCGGCTTTTACTCGTCCTCGTCTTCCCTATCTACCAGCCAGGGGTCGTATTCCTCCGGGCTGTACCAGTCTTTTTCCCAAGGTTTTAAACCAGTCCGTTCCATTCTTTCGATATCTGGATGTGTCATTGTCAGCTTCCCCCCGTTGTCATATTTGTTCTTTACTGTACATGATATTTTATTTACCCTTGCAATATATATATCGACCCTTCCCTGTAAAAGTTTAACAGGCGAGGGCTTTTTCGCCAATCCAATTTATGGAAAATACAGAATTGTTCTTTATAGTAAATATATTATACAATACTGTATAGGTATTGTCAATAACTATTACTTATATAGAAGAAACACGTTCGGGGAAAATTGGCATGGAAAAACCGCCTAAGACTATTAATATTTTCCGTAGGCGGTCGATATATATTATGAAAGGAAAGAACAATACAGTAACAGTAAATAAATAGTTATTGACTAACAAGTCGAAAAATGTTATAATGATGACAAGGGGGATACGAAATGAACGACTACGGATTGCGTTGGGTTGAGGTTAATAAGAAAGACGAGGTAGTTATGAAGCAGAAGTTTTTCCAGACAGAAAAAGCATTGAAGAAATTCATTGAAAAAGTCCAGGAGAAAGAGAATTTCATAAGGCTTGATTCCACAACAGGCATCTAAACGCAGAGTGATGGGGGCCACGCTCCCAGTAATGCGGCCCGGGAAACCGGTGCGGTCACAAGCCCGCCGCTAAATTCTGAGGGGGTTTCAAAATGATGAAAGCAAAGAAACTGAATGAGGGGCCAGTAATAACAAAAAAACTTATCAGTGAGGAAGTTGCTTGTGATATTTGTGGGAGGCTGGCAAAATTTGATGATAAAACCATATTTGGCCCTTGGTCTTATATGTGTAAGCCATGTCATGACGTACTTGGTGTAGGGATTGGATATGAGTTAATTGTAATCGCAGAGTGAGCTGGTTAACGCCAGCGTAATGCGGCAAGAGCGGGTCACAAGCCCCGCCGCTAAATTCTAAGGGGGATTTCAGATGGCAGAATGCAAATGCAAGTTTTATGAGATAGACTTAGACGCGAAAGCCGAACACGAAGCTTGGGCGGCGAGCATACCGGAACAGGATTTACGCGATATGGAAGCTTGTATGTATGACCCCGGCGAGGAAGATCCAAACCCGGTCGCTAACTGCGGGGAGTTCTGCAAATACCTCTGTTCAGGCAAAGGTCACCCCGGGGAGTATGTAGATTTCTGCAACGCCCCAGGCAACGGACATATAATCCACGTCGAAACGAATATTTCGGAGGTGATATAGCTATGATGGAGCGCGAATTTGCTTACAGGCTCATATGCCGCACCGACCCTTACCTGGGGATGGATTACGCAATAGAGAAACTGCGGGTCAGCGATTACGGCGTCGGATGGGTGTTTGACAGTATTGTCTACCGGGGGACATATAAGGAGTGCGAGGAATATATAAAAGGCATTGCGACGACTGAGGACGCAATTATCTTGGATTGAGGCTGCAAAACCTGTTATCATGTTACAAACTATATGGGAGGAAGCAAAATGGAAAATATCGCATATTTAAATTTAGTGAAGTTAAATGAGGGCTTGTATACACACGATGGAGAGAGTTTGGAGTCTGCATATGTTAAAATAACAGTTGGAGATTCCGAAAGGCGTATTCCCATCAATGACTATAAATCGTGTGAGGATGTTTGGGGTTTACTTGAATCGCTGGGCTTAGATATTGAAAATATCGAACATTTAGAATTTGACCCTTTCATAGACCATTACATTAAGCTAAACTTAACTGACCTGGATTGAGGCTTCCCTGTCATGGGGAAGCCTTTCCTTTGGCCGTTCGCGTCCCATGTGGTATTATAGGCATATATCCCGGAGGTGATTTTTTATGCGGTATCTAATGACGGCCTCACTTTTGTCCGCATGGCAATTCCAGTTTATCAAGTATTTCGATATCAGCGATGAACAGGCTACGGAGCAGTTCATGACGGCCCTGCGGCGCGAGCCTATCCCGAAGAACCAGGCTATGCAGAACGGCCTGGACTTTGAGCAGATGGCCTGCGATATGGCTGACGGGCTGGATTGCAGTAACTACCCGAACTATCGGGATTGGGAGCCGGGCGCGGCTGCGATAGCGAAAATCATACGCGGAGGCGTATGGCAGTATGTGGCCTCCAAAAAGGTGACCATTGGCGACATACCGTTTTTGCTGAACGGACGGCTGGACGTACTCAAAGAGGACCTGATATACGACATTAAGTTCGGGCACAATTACAAGCCCGGCAAATTCAAGACATACCCGCAGCATTCGATGTACTTAGAGCTTATCCCGTACGCACGGCAGTTTGAGTATTTGATAAGCGACGGCAGGCAAGTCTGGACGGAAACATACCCGAGGGAAGAAACGCCGCCTGTCGCCGCATATGTCGTCCCGTTCATGGACTGGCTGGCGAAAAACAACCTGCAAAAAGAGTATTTTAGGTATTGGTATGCTAAAGAGTAGAAACGTGTCGAGAGGTTGACACACTTTGAGACTAATTTATATGATATTGTGGTAGCATGACAAAATCACACAAAGCAATCTGGCGGTTGCGGGCAAAACTAAATGCCCGATGGCGGACAACAGCCAGGTTAAGGTTCGGCATAGCAGGCATGATTGGCGCCCTGTTGATGTGGCAGGTTACATCGGCGGGCGTACGAAGCCCGGCTATGCCGTCTTTCATTCAGGTTGCACGGACATTTTGGGGGCTTGTTTGCGATAAGGCGTTCTGGCCCAACATAGCGGCCAGTTTACAGATTGTAGTGTCAGGCATAGGGATTGCCATGATTGCGGGGCTGAGCGTTGGTATTGTGTTGTCACAGTGCCAACGCTTAAAATTTGCACTCATGCCGGTACTGGAATGCTTACGCGGCATTTCCGCGCTGACCCTGTTCCCGCTTTTGATTGTACTCATGGGCCTGGGCGGCGGCGCGCGGGTGTTCGTCATCTTCTGGACGAGCTGGCCCGCAGTATTGGTTTCCACGCTGGAAAGCCTGGACGCCCCGCAGTCCATTGTGGAGGCGGCGAGGACAGAGGGCGCGGGCGAATGGCAGGTACTTTCAAAAATCCGTGTCCCGCTTGCGGCGCCTTCAATATTGACCGGCTTGCGGCTGGGCATTGGCGGGGGCTGGATTAGCCTTATGGCGTCCGAGATGTTGGGCGCGTCGCGCGGCCTGGGGTACTATCTGCTTTGGAGCGCACAATCGTTTGAGTTCAGCAAGGTTTACGCCACTATTTTGATGATTGCCCTAATAGGAGGCGGCATGAATTGGAGCATGGCGGCTTTACAGGGCAAAGTTAGAAAAGGGTTACTGGGGGTGGATGAAACATATTAGGCATTACACTATGCTAGGCTTCTGAGGCGTGTGTCACGCCTCTTTTCGAATATGGCTGCTGTACGAATCCGCCCTCGTATGGCGGCTATTTTATTATAGGGGGATGGATTTGAAGCGGATTTTTATTGGGGCGCTAATTTTTATTGCCGGCGTATTGATAGTGACGCTCTCTAATTTGTCTGGCGGGAAAGAGGCCAAAGGCAGCGTACGCTATATTGGGCTGAAAGTGTATGACCCTGTTTATGTCGCTAAGGACAAAGGCTTTTTTGAGAAACGGGGCGTATCCGTGGAAATAACTGATACCGTCGCGGGCGGGCCAACGGCGCTACAGGCTGTAGGCGGCGGCAACGCTGAATCGTGCGTATCGTCCGTCATGGCGATTATTAACGCGCGGGCGCAAGGGCTTCCCGTCATCGGCGTGTCAGACCTCCAATCGGCCATAAAGGTTCAGGCGCTTGAGGAGTTCTTTGTACTGGATGACTCCGCGGACAATCGTCCGATTACTTCTGTCGCGGATCTGAGGGGCAAGAAGATAGCCATAAACCTTGTCAAGTCCTCATTTCACTACACCTGGCTCATGGCCTTGGATAAAGCTGGCCTAAGCGGGGAAGATGTGGAATTTGTCATACTGCCATTCGACCAACAGGAATTAGCCTTGATAAATGGGCAAGTGGACGCCATCGGCCTCATGCAGCCGTACATACTCCACGCGAAAGAGCAGCCGAACGTCAGGCTGTTGTTTGACGCGCTGGATATATTCGGCGAGAAGCAGTTTTCCATGCATGTCGTCAATAGCGTATGGGCAGATAATAATAAAGCGCAGGCTGAGGGGTTCGTTACGGCCATTGCGGAAGCCGCCGCGTGGATTGAAAACAACCAGGCCGAGGCGAAGCAGGTCATATCGAAATATACCGGAGTGGACGTTAAATACATTGAGGATTATTACTATCAGGAAAATTGCGCGGTTATCATGGGCGACGCGCAGTATTGGCTGGATTACATGCGCGGGAACGGAGATTTAGCCAACGATTGGCTAAGTGTTTCCGATTTCGCGACAAACCGATTTAACCTAAAAGTGGGAAATTAGGCGTATGCTACAGAAAAAACAGACTATGAAAAACGAAGCGTGGATAGCGGCATTGCAGAATATCTGGCAGGCCGTGCCCCGCAAAGAGCTTGACCTCTTGGTTGAAAAGACCGTCACGGAGATTATGCAAGCTACCAAAGGCAGGAAAGCGGCGTATTCATGGAGCGGGGGCAAAGACAGCCTTGTGCTGGAACGCCTATGCGCGATGGCCGGGATTGAAGATTGCGTCCTGGTTAGGTGCGACCTGGAATACCCGGCTTTTATGGATTGGGTGACGTTTCATAAGCCTAGCCGGCTTGAAATAGTCAATACGGGCCAGGATTTGTACTGGCTTTCAAAAAACCAGGGAATCCTTTTCCCGCAGGACAGCGCGGCTGCGGGCAAGTGGTTCCACATAGTCCAGCATCGCGGCCAGGCGAAGTATTTCAAAAGCCACAAGCTTGACATGCTCCTGCTTGGGCGCAGGCGTGCGGAGGGCAACTACATAGGGGCGGGCGGCAACACATATACAACCGCGTCGGGCGTAACGCGGCATTCCCCGATTGCCTACTGGCGGCATGAAGACGTGCTGGCTTTTATCCATTATTACGACGTTAAGCTGCCGCCTATCTATGGCTGGCATAACGGCTATCTGTGCGGCACACACCCGTGGCCGGCCAGGCAATGGACGGGGAGTATCGAAAACGGCTGGAAGGAAGTTTTTGACATAGACCCATATATAGTAATGGGGGCGGCGGAATATATCGAAAGCGCAAACGTTTTTTTAGATGGAGGGCGCATATGAACGTAATTAGCGTAAACCTTAACGAGTTAAATATATTGGCTGAAAACGTGCGGAGCCATCCGCGCAAGCAGATTGAGGAATATAAGCGGAGCTTGCAGATGTTCGGCCAGACAAAGAACGCGGTAATCGACGAAACCAATACGATCCTTATCGGGAACGGGCTGGTCATGGCAGCGCGGGAGTTGGGCTGGGAAAGTATCTTTGCTATTGTCAGGCCGGACTTGACCCCGGCTGAAAAGAAGAAAATCGTTATGAGCGACAATAAGATATTTGACATGGGCGTCGATAACTACAAAGTTATCGAAACTTACCTGAACGAGCTTGGGAACGACCTCGATATCCCAGGCTATGACGAGGAAATGCTCAAGCAGATGATAGCGTCCGCTGAGGAAGTGACGCAGGGGATAAATCAATTTGGCCTCATGGACAGCAATAAGGCGCAGGATATGAACGCTAGGCGCGAAAGGGCGGAAGCGGAAGCGGCAAGCCTGCCCGCGCAGGCTCCTGTCCAATCTGGGCTATCGCCGGAACAGTCGCCGGGGCAGTCGCCCCCTCACGAAGCGCATTTGGCCGAGGCCGTTGTCCATAACAGCGAGTTTATCATCTGCCCGCATTGCAATCAAAAGATATGGCTGTAAGAATCAAGGAGGCATCCATAAACGTAGTCGAGGCGGCAAAAATCAGGATAAAGAATATTTTCAGTAACGGCGTGCCTGTCAAGTTTGCCTTTTCAGGCGGTAAAGACAGCCTATGCGCCGCTAACCTGATCTACGATTTAATCCGCGCCGGGGAAATCGACCCCAGGCTGTTGACCGTCCAGTTTATCGACGAGGAAGCCATATTCCCGTGCGTCGAAAAAATTGTATTGGACTGGCGCAGGAAGTTCATGCTGGCCGGCGCCCGGTTCGACTGGTACTGCATTGAGGTCAGGCATTTTAACTGCTTCAATATGCTGGCGAGCGACGAAAGCTTCATCTGCTTTGATTCGCGGAAAGAAGACGTCTGGGTCAGGCGGCCTCCCCCGTTCGCAATCCGTTCCCACCCATTGTTGAGGGCCAGGCAGGATACATACCAGGAGTTTTGCCACCGCGCGTTCTGCCATTACCTGACGATTGTCGGCGTCCGCGCCTATGAATCGTATCAGCGGATATCGTATATGGCGGCAATGACAATGGCTAAGAACGATATGACCTCCGACCACCGGGTACATCCGATTTACGACTGGAAAGATAACGACGTATGGCTGTACCTGCTTAATAACAAGGTCGAGATCCCCGAAATATATCTGTACATGTGGCAGGCGGGCATTTATAAGAACCACCTCCGAGTTTCGCAGTATTTTTCGATTGACTCCGCGGCGAACCTAATCAAGATGAACGAGTATTACCCCGACTTGCTGGAACGCGTTATCAGGCGCGAGCCGAACGCTTACTTGGCGGCCCTTTACTGGGATACCGAAATGTTCAGGCGTTCGACCGCGAAGCGCAAGGCGCTGGAGAAAAAGGATAACCAAGGCCCGGTCGAGCAGATAGATTACAAGGCCAAACTTTGTGAAATGTTCGCGAACCCCGACAAGTATTTCCCGACCGAGCATTCAAAATGGGTCGCCGGCAGGTACAGAAACACATTCCTGCAAATGGGGCCGTACGCTGATTCTGCCGGGTTCAAGAGGCTTTACGAAGGGCTTGTCGCGGGCGACCCGAAACTGCGGACGCTCAGGGCGGCGAAGGCGCAAATGAGGATTAATTACGTCAAGGAAGCGGAGGCCGAATTTAATATGCGGCTAAGGACAACGCAAGGGAGCGCGGGCGTTTTATGAGCATTGATGTTTGCGGCCCGCTAAGTACGCTTGCATGGGTCGACAGGGATACGCTTATCCCGAACGACTATAACCCGAACAAGGTATTGCGCGATAACCTCATACTGCTTACAATCAGCATTATAGTCAACGGCTTTACCATGCCGCTTGTGGCCCGCCCGGATAACCGGATTATCGACGGGTTCAACAGGTGGTTCATATCGGGGCCTGATTGGGACTACATACCCACATTTACCAAGGAGTTCGACCTGAAGCCGGAGTACCGCGGCAAAACGCTTTATGAAATACTGGGTGGGAAAGTGCCGCGTGTTATCGTCGACCAGGCCGACGAGGACAACTACGTCTACGGCACGATTACGCATAACCGCGCCCGGGGCCAGCATTTGCTTGAGCCGATGAAAAGAATTATTAAGAACTTGCTTGATAAAGGGAAGTCGGTTGAGGAAATAGGTATCCAGTTGGGTATGCGGGCTGAGGAAATATTCAGGCTGTCCGATTTTACGCGCGAGGATTTTCTCCGGATGATTGTATCCAGCAACGAGTATAACAAGGCCAAAATCATTATGAAGTATTAGCGGGCTATTTATTGGCGGTGGGGTGATTGGGTACAGAACGAAGCGCGGAACGCGATAAAGCCAAGGAAATCTACCTGCAACGCAACGGAGAAATACCGCTGCTTGAAATCGCAACGTTGCTGGGCGTATCGGACGGGACTGTCCGAAGCTGGAAAAACAGGGATAAATGGGATTTGGAACTGACTGCGGAAAAACAGGAAAAAATAGCAAAAACAAAAACGCGTGGCGGCCCGAAGAACAACCAACATGCCGTTGGCTCAAAAGGCGGCAACGGGGCGCCGCCGCGCAATAAGAATTCGGTCAAAACGCATGAGTATGAAGGCTTCTTTTTTTCCGATTTTGACGATGACGAAAAAGGGTTTATCTCCAACGACAAATACTTTTCAGACCCGCTTTACCAGCAGCGCAACCTGATTAAGCTGTATACATTGCGCGAAAAACAGATTATCGGCGAACTAAAGGCGCTGAGGAAATCGGAAAACAAGCTGCTTGTCGATTCCATCAGGAAAGACAAGAAGACCCAGAACACGACCGTGACGTACCACGGCGCAAACGGCGACGTAGTTACGGACACGGTTACGGAAACAGAGGATTCCAGCCATACGGTTAGCGACGTGAGTTTCCGCATAGCCAAGTTTGAGGATGTACTGAGCCGGGTTTCGGCCCAGAAGCAGAAAGCAATCGAGGCTTTCCACAGGATAAGCATGGATTTGCTGTCTGACGCGTCCGGACGATCGTCCGGCGCGACAGACAGTTCAGACCCGTACGATAGCTTATCAGTAACGGAGTTGCGCAGGCTGGCAGGGGGCGATTACTTGAATGACGGTACCAACTAGCGTAAGCCAGAAAGCGGCTATGAAACTGGCAAGGCAGAGCTACGAGGATTATTTGACCTATGTATACCAAGGCATGTATCAGCACGCGAGGCATACGCGCCTTATCTGCTCAAAGCTGAAAGAAGTTCTGGAACACGGGAATAAGCGGCTGATGATATTCATGCCGCCCAGGCATTCCAAAAGCTACACAGTGACGGAATCATTTCCGTCTTATTTTTTGCTCAAAAACCCAGACAAGCGGGTCATATGCCTGGCGTACGGCGACGCGCTGGCGAAGCGGTTCGGGCGCGAGAACCGCAAGAAGATAGTCTGGTTCGGCAGGGATTTGTTCGGCCTGAAGCTGGCCGGCCACAATTCGGCTACCACCCTATGGGAAATCGAGGGCCATGCGGGCGGCATGTACTCCACGACCATTGAGGGCGGCGTTACCGGCCACGGCGCCGACTTATTAATAATCGACGACCCGATAAAGTCGGCAATGACGGCATGCAGCCAGACATACAGGGACAGGCTTTTCGAGGAATACACGGCGTCTTTCCGGACGCGCCTGCACAGCGGCGGCAGTATCATACTGATTCAGACCCGCTGGCATGAAGACGACCTGGCTGGGCGGCTGCTTGATTCGCATGACGAAACCTGGGAAGTGGTCAGCCTGCCCGCCGTGTGCGAAACGGAATACGATCTGCTAGGGCGGCAGATTGGCGACCCGCTTTGGCCGGCAAGGGGCTTTGACGCGGAATGGGCGGAAAGGACGAAAAACACAGTCGGCAGCCGCGTTTGGGAATCGCTGTACCAGCAGCACCCCACCGTGCAGGACGGGAATATCTTCAAGCGTACGTGGATGACGAACTACTACTCTGTTTTGCCCTATGGCTGTACTGTAATCCAGTCCTGGGATTTGCCGTTCAAGAAATCCGAGGGAAGCTCCAAATGCGCCGGGATTGTCATGGGGCGCAAAGGCGCGGATATCTATATCATCGACATGATAAACGAGCAGATGGAGTTTACCGAGAGCGTGGCCGCAGTCCGGCAGCTATCCGCGAAACATCCGGAAGCGCGGGCAAAGGTAGTCGAGGACAAGGCCAACGGCCCCGCGATTATCAGCTTCCTGCGAAAAGAGATACCAGGCATGATTAGCTTTGAACCCAAGGGGAGCAAAGAGGACAGGGCGCTGTCAGTCGCGCCGTATTTTGAGGCGGGAAACATCCTTTTCCCAAAGCCTACCGGCAGGAACAAGTGGGTATTCGATCTGATAGACGATTTGGTCAAGTTCCCTAACGCCAAGTATTTGGATACTACAGACGCCACAGTCCAGGGAATCCTTTACCTCATGGGCAAGCCGAGCGCCAAGTTCGGCGACGACGGCGATGGGCTGAACAAAGAATCTTATTGGAGGCGGGCACAAAATGAGAGAATATAAGAAACAAGTTATTATAGAGTTGTCGTTGCTTGTAGTAAGCATTGTATCAATTATCATTCGATTATCACTCTGGGCGAGGCGGGGGGGACGATTGTCCCAACCGTATTTGGATGGAGGGGCGTCCCTGGACGATTTACCGTACTGACCGGACGCTGTGTAGCCCTATTTTGCATATAGCCCGCTGTGTTTTCTATCTCCTTTCCCACAGCGGGCTTATTTAACTCTAGGAGGTGAAACGTGGCAGGCAACGCGTTTACCGAAATCGGCCGAAGCGGCCTGCAACGCTGGAGCGGCTGGATTTACGAAGAATTCCTCCGCGAATTGCGCGGGCGCAAAGGGATTGAAATATTCAAGGAAATGAGCGACAACGACGATATCGTAGGCGCTATCCTTTTCGCAATCGAAATGCTCATGCGGCAGACTGTCTGGAACATCAAGGAAGCGGGCAATTCCGAAGCCGACATACGCGCAACCGAATTTATCTTCTCATGTATGCACGACATGGACGAAACTTGGTCTGACTTTATCAGCGAAGTTTTGTCCTTTTTAACGTTCGGATGGAGCTGGCATGAGATCATTTATAAACGGAGGATGGGCAAAACAAGGAACCCGGATACCAGGAGCAAATTCGACGACGGGCTTATCGGCTGGCGCAAGCTTCCCATCCGCAGCCAGGATACGTTATGGCAATGGGTATATGACGACCACGAAAATATAAAGGGCATGATCCAATGCGCCCCGCCGACGTTTGAGCAGGTGTTCCTGCCCATTGAAAAAGCGTTGCATATCCGGACGAAAAGCCGCAAAGCCAACCCGGAGGGGCGGTCTATATTGCGCAACGCCTACAGGCCGTGGTGGTTTAAGCGCCGGATACAGGAAATCGAGGGAATAGGCATAGAACGCGACCTGGCGGGCCTGCCAATGCTGGAAGCCCCGGAAGGCGCGGACATATGGAGCGACGAGGCGGCGGCTGACCTGGCGCGCGCGGAGCGGCTTGTCCAGAGGATACGCCGCGACGAAAAAGAAGGCATTGTCATCGGCAACGGCTGGAAGCTGACGCTTTTGACCACTGGCGGCCGCAGGCAGTTTGACACCAACGCTATTATCGAGCGTTACGACAACCGGATAGCAATGACCGTGCTTGCGGACTTTGTGCTTCTCGGCCACCAGAAGGTCGGAAGTTTCGCCCTGTCCAGCGACAAGACGGAGCTTTTCGGCGTAGCCCTAGGCGCGTATTTAGACCTCATATGCGAAATGTTCAACAATCAGGCAATCCCAAGGCTGCTTGACATTAACGGCGACGCTTTCCAAGGCATGACCGGATACCCCGAACTCATACATAGTGATATCGAAAAGCCGAACTTGATAGACCTTGCCAGGTTCGTCAAAGACCTGGTTGGCATAGGCGCGATAACCCCGGATGAAGATATGGAAGATTATCTGCGGATGGCCGCGGATTTGCCTGACCGCGACCCGAATACTACCTACATGGGCGCGTTAAGCAGGAACCCGGAACACGAGCCTGAACCCGCAATTGGAGGGTCGGCAACGGACCGCCCGCCAGACGATAGGCAAGGGACGTATGGAAGCGGCTTCGTACCGGGCACGTAAAGTCATGGCTGATTCCGATATTCTGATTAGGCTGCGCTCATTCCTTGACGCCGAGGAACCGCAGCTTATGAATTGGCTGGTTTCCGTATGGAACCGGCAACAGAATTCAATAACATACGCCGAGCTACGCGAAGCAATCCTGTCCGGCCAGTTAACCGTACAGCAGCTTGAGAAATGGCAGCGGGATTACGCGAAATTCGTAAACGAGAGGCTTGCGCCGGCATGGGCTAGGGCGTTCACGGCTGGCGCGGCCAATACCGATACGGCGATATATAACCCTTTCACGAGCGCGATGGGCGAGTTCATCCAGCGGCGCGGGGCGGAGCTTGTCACGAACATGACGGCTGAACAGCGTAACGCTATCCGGGCGATGACATATCATGCCGCATATCATAACAACCTAAGCGTCGACAGCCTGGCAAGGGCGATACGCCCGGTTATCGGGCTGACCAGGCCGCAAGCTACGGCCAACTTGAATTATTACGCCGGGCAGTTGGACGCGTTCTTGGAAGCGGGGATGACCCAGGCCCGCGCGGAGTCCAGGGCGCGTGAAGCCGCGGCGAAATACGCTGGACGGCAGCATAGATACCGCGCCCAGAATATAGCGCGGACAGAGCTTGCGTACGCCTACAACCAGGGTTCATACGGCGGGACAAGGGACGCGCGGTTGCAGGGCTTTATCGGCGATTGCGCCAAAACCTGGTTGACCGCCGACGATGAAAGGGTTTGCCCTACCTGCGGAAGTATAGAAGGCGAAACGGTCAATATGGACGCCATGTTCTCCATCGGCGTGTTGTTGCCCCCGGCGCACCCAAGCTGCCGGTGCGCGGTTGCGTATAATCAAGTAGCCGAGCCTGTAATACCGCAAGGCCCGGATATTCAAGACCTGGCGACGGAAGAAACGCCTGAACCTACCCCCGAATACCTTGAAGGTTGGGGCGTCGACAACATTCAACTGGCCGGAACGGATGAAACCGCGGTTAGAGGGATACTTGAGGAAATGGATAAAGTATTTGACAGCAGTCCGGAATTAAGGGGGATTATTGACAACATAGAATACACCGGGATGGGTACCCCGGCAGGGGTCGAGCTTGACGAAAGGGGGATATCCTTACTCTTAGGTTCGGATTTTGAGGACGTCGACAGGCTCAATTCTTGGTACACCTATAACCAGTCAAGCTTTGCCGAAGGTACTACCTGGCGGGATATCGGCTCACATGAAGCGGGCCACGTCCTGACCGCTGAACTGATTAGGCGGGAATACCCGGATTTGCGCGTGGCGCACGAAGTATTCAATAACGATACTTACGCTGACCAGTTAGTTAAAGCCGCTTTGGACGAGTCGAGGTATACTGACGCGGAAAGGATTAAGGCGTTCAGGAAATATCTTGGCCCTGACGGGGACAGCGATACCGATGAGGAACTTCTTGGGTACTACAACAGGAATAAATCCGAAGAACGCTTGATGGAATTGAAGTTAAGCGGGATATCCAAATACGCGAAAAACAATTCAAGCGAAACTATAGCCGAGGCTTTTAGCGATGTAAAAAGAAACAGGGATAATGCCGATGTATCAAGCCTCAAAATAGTTGAGGAGGTCATGACACGATTAAGACAATAGCCGCATTGCCACGGTTCGTTAAGGAAGGATATGCCGTATTCGCGCGAAAGTACGAATTAGACCCGCGTACTGATGAGGTCATGATTGACGAGAAAACTGGCAAGCCTATCCCCTACTACGGGGATTTTGATTTTATCGGCATTAAGCTTGACGCCCCGCAATGGGTTCATAAGGAATACGAGGAATGGCTGAGTTTTCCGAAATGAAGGTGATTGATTGAGTTTCAAAGTGATTAAGTCCGACGACGACAAACGCCAGGTGTTCGGCTGGGCCTCCGTGGCCGCGCGGGTTGACGGTGGGACAGTTGTTGATTGGCAGGAGGACATTATCGAAATAGACGAACTCGAAAAAGCCGCATACGCTTTCGCAAAGGATTACGCCATTGCTGGCGAAATGCACGAGCGCGGCGGCGTCGGGGAGTTAATCGAAAGCGCGGTCTTTACCAAGGAAAAGGCCGCCGCAATGGGCATACCGGACGGGATATTGCCGGAAGGCTGGTGGCTTGGCTTCCAGATAACAGACGACGATGTCTGGCAGAAAATAAAGGACGGGGATTATACGATGTTCTCCATTGAAGGCACGGGCGACCGTATACCGGCCGAATCCGGTTAAGGGGTGATAGGGTGTTTAGTTTGATTAAAGCCGATTGGCGCAGGTTTGGCGTGTTCACTACCGTAGTTGAAGAATACATGGGCAAGTCAAGCGATATTAAGCCTATACTGCCACCCAACAGGAACGGCTCTATCTTTTACGAGATGGACACGAAAGCTTTGTACATGTTTGACGGCGAAACGCAGACCTGGATCTTGCAGTAAGGGGGCCAACCAACCATATGATGGTTCAAAACGGGGCTGTACTGGAAAACCAGGGCGCGGTCGCGCGGGGGAAAGAATTAGGCGGCGCGGCTATCAGGGGGAAAATAGTATACGAGACGCCGCCGTCCAATCTGATATCCACCAACATAAACGACTGGGAAAGCGGGCATTACGGCACTGGCGGCGACAAAGGCGTATTCGTTTCGAGGATAAGGCTGATAAACCTTTGGAAAATCCCAGATATGCGCTTATATTTTAACGCAAACGGGCCAAGGGACAGTTTTAGGTTCATCTTGCGGACATTCAATAACAGCCAGGTCTTTTTTCATAATATCGGCGAAATACCAAATGGCTATATATCGAATTTCCCTGCCGGTACTGGGTATTTGGGGATAAGCATTTTCGATAACACCACAACCGCGCTGACGTTCGCCGATTATCAGACCATGTTCGCAAACGGGACGTTAAAGCCGTGGATAAGCCTGGCGGCCCTTGGCATACCGCAGCTATGAAAGGGATGATTAGATGGACGTTATAACGCTTGCCCTTGCGAAAAGCTACACGAACAGCGTAGCCTTGGGCCAGGGCGCGATACAAGGGCCGCCCGGGCCGCCAGGACAACCAGGGCCTCCCGGCCAGCAGGGGCCTCCCGGCCAGCAAGGCCCTCCGGGGCAGAACGGGCAGAACGGACAACCTGGGATACAAGGGCCTCCGGGTCAAGACGGCCAACCCGGCAAAGACGGCGCGCCCGGTACGCCCGGCCAGGATGGCGCGCCCGGAATACAAGGCCCCCCTGGACAGAACGGCCAATCCGTGCTTCTGGTTGAGGCGCCCGACAAAGCCACCGCGATAGCCTGGAGCCTATTGCCGGGAAACGAGAATAATATCTACTTCTGGCCTAACCCATCCCCGGCGCAATTTACTACCGTAAACTCAATTACAGTTAGCGGCCCGGATGTAATTAATTTGCAATAAAGCCCGCAAGGGCTTTAAATTTTATATAAGGATGTGCTTATATTGGCAAACCAAGCCCAATACACAGTGGATGTACAGCCGTCAAACGCGACAGACCCCAGCGTAACATGGTCAATCGTAAAAATCGACGGCGACGCGACAGTTGACCAATCCGGTTTAGTTACCGCGGTCGCTGTAGGCTCAGTAAAAGTTGTCGCGACGGCTAACGACGGCAGCGGGGTATCCGGCGAAAAAACAATCACGATCACCGTACCGCCTACTCCCGTACAGTCAATCACAGTTAACGGCGCTGACAGTCTGACAACATAATACCCGGGCCAGCGTAAACCACAAAAAGGCACCTGACAACACAATCGTGTTCACAATCGTGTCCACAATCGCGTTCCATGTGGACGCGGTTGTGAACACGATTGTGTTGAGGTGTTTTTATTTTGAATCGAGGGCATTTTATGAACGGTAAAATAAGCCATGGGACGGCTTCCGCTATCCTGAAGCAGCTTAAAGGCGAGGCCAAAGCGCGGCAGGACTATGAAGAAATGCTTTATGTATGCGAAGACCTTTCCTCAGCCGATATCTACGCCATTCAGGAAATCCAGCAGGACGAGGCAAACCACATGCTTGTTTTGCAGGCCATGTTGAAACGCTATGACGGCGGCCTGTCCGCAAGCCCAGACGGCGCGGCGAGGGCGCTCATGGAAATAGGCGACGGCATTGATGATGACAATAACACCTGATTTAAGGTTTTTTATACTGTGGGGGGATAGAGTGCTTGCTAAATATTGGGAAACATTGATTGAAAATGTATCAGTCAAACGTGTGAAGATATCAGGCTTATGGTATACCAGCCTGCTTATTATTCAAGAAAAGAAACCAAACCCAGTCCAGTCGATTTCGGTTAATGGCGCCAATGAAATATACAAAAACTGATAAGGATGTGTCCGTATGGCAAACCAAGCCCAATACACGGCGGATGTAGCGCCGTCTGACGCGACAGACCCCAGCGTAACGTGGTCTATCGTGCAAATCGACGGCGACGCGACGGTTGACGATACCGGCCTAGTTACGTCGGTCGCTGTAGGTTCTGTAAAGGTTGTCGCTACCGCTAACGACGGCAGTGGGGTATCTGGCGAGAAGACCGTCACGATTACCGCGCCGTAACGCACTATGAAAGGGGTGACAAATCTGGCGAACAAGCTTAAAAACCTGAAACTGACCAGCGTAGACCTGGTAGACAACGGGGCCAACCCGCTGGCTCATGTCCGGCTGTTTAAGCGGGACAAAAAGGATAATGGCGGCGTGGCAAAGGACGCCATGACGTTCAATGACGGCGTTCAAATGGAGATACTTCATAAAGTCGCGCGTGAAATGTTCGACTTCACCTACATGTTCTCGGATAGCCTGGCGTCAATCCTTTTTGACGAGGATTTAGACGAAACGGCAAAGCGCGACATGATGTTTAAATCGTTCGACGAGTTTGCGGAAACGATTAGGGCCTCCGTGCCGGGCTGGTGCGTCGGCAAATGCCTTGAAAAAGACATCAGCAAGAAGGGGACGATTGTCCCCAAGGGGCCGAACGCCAAGACCCAGACAGCGTTTGAAGCGTTCTGGAAGGGACTAACCGCCGACACGATCGTGAACCCGATCGGGTTCGATTCTGCTAATCCGGCAGATAATCCCGCTAATTCGGCGAACGACAGCGGTATTCCTAAGAACGATACAACCGGGCCGAACCCGACCGGTGATACGGTCGTGTCCAAGCCCGTTGATAAGGGGATTGATATCCCGCCAAAGGAGGAAATGGATATGAAGTTTGACAAAAGCAAGATGACACCGGAAGAACAGGCGCAGTTGGCCGACTTTGAAAAGAGGTACGGCCTGAAAAACGATCCTGCCAACCCGATTGGGTTCGCGCCTGCTCCCGCCGCCGTGCCGGATATCCATCCGGACGTGAAGAAAGCCCTGGCCGAATTCGAGGAAATCAAAAAGGCGCAGGCGGCTGAAATCGCGAAGCAAAAAGACGAACTGGAAACGCTCAGGAAGCGCGTCGAAATGGAGCAGCTTACCGGGTTCGCGAAGAAATACGAGATTATCGGCAAGAAATCCGACGAGCTGGCCGCGAAGCTGTATGACCTCAAGAAAGCCGGAGGCACGGCTTACGACGACTATGTGGCGCTGCTTGACGAGCATTTGGCAACGGTCGAGAAAAGCGGGCTGTTTAAGGAATTCGGCAAGAACACAAGCGGCAGCGGTGACATCAACGACAGAGTCAATATGGCTGTAGCCGACGTTAAGAAGAACAACGCGGCGATGACCACGGCCCAGGCGCTTATCAAGGCTTTCGAGGACAACCCCGAACTGGCCGCGCAATACGATAAAGAATACATGGGAGGCAAATAATTATGGCAATCGGAGGACGCCCCGCTATCGGCGAACACGTATTCCTTAACGCTTTCATCAACGAAAGCGCAACCATTACGGAGAACGCCGCAGCCGACATCGCAGAACCCGCGCATAAGGCGGTAGCCTATGACGCGGACGGAAACATTGTACTGGCCGAAACCGGCGAAACGGCTATCGGGCTGATTTTAAGCCCGTCACTCGACCCCATTTACGCCGGGGAACGGGTGGAAATATTAATCAAATACATCGGGCTGCTTCTGACAAGCGAGGAATTGCTTAAAGGCGACCCAATCACAATCACCGCGGGTGGTTTAGGAAGGAAAGCCATTGCCGATGATTTTATTTTTGGCTGGGCCTTTACCCATTCCATGCCTGGCGAATGCGTACATTGCCAGATAACCAGAACCGGCTTTGGGCTTTAAGGGGATAATCATCCCAAGTGTGAACAGGAGGATAAACAATGTCTAATAATTTAACGCCTGAACAAGTGGCGGTAAACATCAAGAAAGCCGTTTTCCAGCCGCATATTTACCTGACAAACCTCTGCCTGGCGTATTTCCAGAACTCGGCGGGCTTTGTCGCGACCCGCATGTTCCCGCTTGTGCCGGTCGTTCTGTCTTCATCCAGGTTTTACGAGTTTGACCGCGGCGACCTTGCCCGCGACAACGTGAGGCGCAAGCCGGAGTACGGCCATGTAGCGCCCGCGATTTACGGCAAGCGCGACCACTTCTACCACTGTGAAGTATACCAGGTCATAACCGGAATCGACCAGATTTCCACGCTTGACTTCCAGCGCGCGGGCGCGCCGGCGGTCATCGACCCGCGCCGTTCCAAGGCCCGCTTTATCGCGGAACAAATGCTGATCCATCAGGACGTCATGTGGGCCGACATGTACTTCAGGCCGGCCGCGTGGACTAACGTGCTAACAGGGACAAGCGCCGTGCCTGCCGCGAACGAGTTCTATTTCTTTGACAACGAGAATTCCGACCCCGTCCGCTTCTTCAACGCGCTGTCCATCAAAATGCTGATTTCCGGGATGCGCCGCCCGAACAAGATGGCAATGGGCGTCAACGTGTTCGCGGCGCTTCAAACAAACGCCTCCATCCTTGAGCGTATCAAGTACCAGGGCAGCGAGGCCAACCCGGCTGACGTGACCGCGAACGTGCTTGCGCAGCTTTTCAAGATGGACGAAATCATCGTGGCCGAAAGCATAGTCAACGACGCGCCTGTGGGCCTGCCGGAACAGCTTAGGTTCATATGCGACCCGAATTCGCTGCTTCTGACCTATACGACTAACGCCCCGTCCATCGAGGAGCCGAGCGCTGGCTACACGTTCACCTGGGATATGCTTGGCAACGGCATGTACACAGCCGTTCAGCAGTACCTTGGCGAGCCGCCGACTCATACGGAGTTTATCGAGGGCCTTGTCTGCACAGACCCGCAGGTTACGTGCAAAGACCTTGGGGTGTTCCTTGAAAACGCCGTTAGCCCTGATTTCGTAGTATAAACAAACACGATCGTGTTCGGAGGGGTTAATGTGGATTATTACTATGTTGCCGCAAAGCCGGTCAGGTTCGACAGGGACTATGAAGTCGGGGAAATAATACCGAACGAAGTCATCAACCTGGCGACCATCGGCCGGATGATAACATTTGGGAGGGTTGCGCGTATTGACCCTGATACGTTGCCACAACCGGCGCCTACTGCCCCGCCAGCGACGGGGCCATAAACGATAGATTGGAGGTAAGGCTGTGACCTATACCTACGATCCTGAAAAGATTAAGGAACGTGGCAAAGACCAAATGCGCTTTGAATTGGGCGATACATATGTCGACGGGGGCGCTACGACCAGCGCCCTCGCGGACGAGGAATACGAAAGCATCCTGTATGGCCTGAAACCGGAGAGAAAGGCGTGGCTATTCGCTAAACTTTATGTGCTTGAGGCTATCCTTTTCAAGCTTTCGTACCAGGTGGACACCAAGGTCGACGTGTTAAGCTACGCTTTGGGCGAACGGGCAAAGCACTGGAAAGACCTGTACGAAATGATACGCAAGCAGATATTGGCAAGCGTCGGCCTGCCTACCATGAACGCGCGGGCAATGGAAAAGCCGCCGTATTTCCATACGGGGATGCAGGAGAATATCAGGGCGAAAATCAACTACAACCCGTATGTGGCTAACCTAAATTCGCCAGGCCCGTTCAGGAAGATGGTGACGTGATGTTCACCGGCAATGTAATGTTACTGCCAGGCATGGAGCAGCGCGTGTTCACCGTGTACCGCCCCTTGCGGCGCGGTACGGAGTTGGGGCGCGTCCTCCGGGACAGCGAAACAAGGATAGGGCAGATAACGGCGATACTGGCGGAGGCCAAGCCGGAGGAAAAAGAACGCTGGAAACAGCTTGAACATCCGATTACCCATAAGATAATCATGCAATATATCCCGCCGTTCAAAATACTGTCCGGCGACGTGTTCGAATATGAACTGCAACCCGTATTTGGTTCACAAGCCGCGGCCCAATATGAACAGCGTGTAAGGCGTTTCTACAACCAAGCCCTACCCTACAACGTTGGCGACATAGGCCACTGGAATATCTTTTACTGCGAGGAAAGGACGAGCTTGGAATGAGTGCCACCAGAATTGTCGCGAATGCGGTAAACGTAACGGTGGAAGCCGTCCGGCATGAAATACAGGCCCGCGCTTACCAGGCCGCGAACGAACTGCGCACATCCGCTTTGTATGTACTGCGCGGCACACGTACCGGCAGGACATACCGGGTACCGGGCACTGGCCGTACATACACCGCGTCCGCGCCTGGCGAGCCGCCCGCCGTCCGGACAGGTATCTTCAGGATGTCATGGACGCCACGCGTTAGTACAGACGGGGACAGCGTTGTCGCTATGATTGAAAGCGACGTCATGGTTGGCAGGTACAACCTTGGCGAACTGCTTGAGGGCGGCACGAGCAAGATGGCCCCAAGGCCATACAAGGAACGGGTAATCGAACGGGCTATGCCTAACATTAAGGCGATTTACAGCCGTCCGTACAGATAATCTAATTTGCCAGAAGGAGAAAAGATGCTTAAAGACAGATTTCTTGAAAACGTAGGCGCGGTTGGGGCGTCAAACATCCGATGGCTTGTTGTTGCGGTAAAATTGCCAAACGGTGTAATAGAGATTATTACGAACTCGCAAAACATAAAAACAAAGATTGACTATTACGATTCCGCATACGACGACCTTCTTCGGCTTAAAACAAATCCTGACATTAGTATAGTAAACTGGCTTATCGTTTAGGAAAGGATGAATTTTAATTTGCCGGTTATTTGACTGAAAGGCTTCTTTATGAATATAAATGGCTTATTTAAGCCGTTTTTTAATTTGCCGGCAACTTGACCGGCCTGGACGATTGTCCAGTTATTCGGAGGAGATGGAAATATGCTTATAGCAGACAGGAATATACAGGTATTTGACCAGACGTCCATCAAGCGCGGCGATTTAGTCCGCGTCAGGCGTGCTGGTGATACCGTGTTCAGAAACGGGTTCGTTACAAGGGTGACGGAGCCAATGATAGAGATATTATTCGCCAACGTGCAGAACAACGCCACGAGCTTTCTGCAAATCATGGCGGTTGACGTAGCGGTCGGGGTCTGGGAAATCAGGTGGTCGTCTGACCTGGTGACAATCAACGTCGAGCCCGGCGCTGGGTTCAGTGCTTGACGGGCTATTAAAAGAGCAGTTGCGCCATGACACGCTTATGTCGGGGATGTTGGCAGTTTATGATCCCGGAAAGTCGCCCGCGCATCCAGCGGTATTCTACCAGAAAGCGCCGCCCGACACGGACATAGGCTGGGTGAAGCCCTGCTTCCCGCGCATAGACTACAACCTGGACATGCGCTACGACCCGGAGCATAGGACGAGCGGTACGCTGACGGTAAACGTCTGGTGTACGAGCGAAAGTAAATACATGCCGGAAGACATAGAAAAACGCCTCCTGGCGCTTATGAACGGCACGTTTTACAGCGTCCCGTATTACAGCGTACCTGGCGAACCAGTCGGATATCAGTTGACGACATGCGCTGTCTGGAACCGTTCGGACGCGTTCGCCACAAGTGTGCCTACCATGTCCGGGGAGCCGGAGGTGTTCGGGGTAACGGTCACGTTTGACCTGACCGAATTCCCGCCGCAAATAACGACTGACCCAGACCCGGTTGAGGGCTTGAATACGTGGACGTACAGGTATTTCCCGGATGTCACGGTCATAGCCGGAAGATATCAGCTACCCGACATATGGAGGCCAACGGACGAACACCCGGCCCTGTACTGGCGCTACATCGGCATGGAAGCGGATAACAGGCAGACTTACGCCGTCAACTGGTATAACGGCCAGTTTGCCGCGCATGTGATTGCGGAAACCGTTTTGGAGCGCAACCGCTGGATTAAGGCGATTGTGGAAAAGGTTCAGCTTGCCGGTGAGGTCATCTTGCCTGACGGCTCCCCCATGCTGGCGCAAAGGATTGTCATCCGGCACAGCGCCGACCCGGAACGCGAGGGCCAGATTGTGCTTACGGGGCGGTTCGGGGTGCTTGCGCAGCACAGGAAGGAAACGGCGCAAATACCGCTAAATAACGCAATATACCCAAATTTGAATATGGAGGTTAGGTATGACCGAAGATACAACCGTCCAAAAGAAGCCTAGCGTCCCCACGGCAACGCCAGATAGTCCGGAGGCTGCCTATAGCGCCAACGAGCTTATGAAAGCCGCGCGGGTTAAGTTCGGCTGCATGCCGGAAGTCGTTGGGGCGGCGCTCAAGTATTACGGGATGTCAAAGGCGACCGTGACAGAAACGCAAAAGCTTGTGGAGAAGTTTAAGAACCGGGAGGTTAGATAATTGGCTGCTTTTTTTACCATCGGAGAACGGAAGATACGCCCCGGCGTATATTTCCGCTATGAAAATATCGGGACCCCCCCAGTTGCCGGCGCGGATGACGGCAGGTGCGCGGCGGTGTTTAGGTCAAACTGGGGGCCGGTTGGCGAAGCCGTACTGCTTGAATCGTTCATGGATATAACAAGGATGTTCGGCAACGGCGGCCCTAACGGGACGACCAACGTTCTCTTGGAGCAATTCAGGGGCGGGGCAAGGTCTGTTTATGCCGTGCGGATTGGCACGGGCGGCACAGCCGGCGTATATCAAATCCGCGACGACCAAAGCGTGGCCGTAATCACGCTTAGAATGCTGTACCCCGGAAACCGCCAGTTCAGCCTAACCATCAGGCCGACGCTGGAAAACCCGGATGTGAGCGAGCTGTTGCTGCTTGACGGGACGACGCTTCTGGAGCGGCTGACGTTCTTCACCCCGGCTACCCCGCCTGCCGGCTATAACATGGTCCAGGCGCTGCTTGACGCGGCGGCGGCGCGTAGGAGCGCGTTTTTCACGCTGACCGCGGCCACGGCGTCAACTGACCCGATACCCGCCATCGACCAGGTAACCATCCCGCCAGGCACAAACCCGCCAGCCCCGATTGTCGCCGACTATACGAACGCGCTTGAGGCCCTGGAGCCTTACCGCTGGAACGTGCTGGCGATTGACACGACCGACAAGGCTGTACAGCTTATGGTGCAGATGTACCTTAACCGCGCGTACAGCGGCGGCAAGTTCGTCATGGGCGTTATCGGGCAGGGCAGAAGTGTGGACTTTGATACCCGGCTGGCGCAAGCCTCCGCGTTCAACGATTACCAGGTTGTGTATGTGGGCCACGGCTATACCGACATGCTTGGCAACGACAATGAGGGCTACCTGTCGGCGGCGCGCATATCCGGCATGATTGCGGGCACGCCGTCCAGCGAAAGCATTACCCACCTGCCGGTTACAGGCGCGATAGGCTTGACGGAAGCTTTTACGAACAACCAGTACGAACGCGCGATTATGGCGGGTATGCTGACGTTTTCAAAGAGCGCGTCTGACCTGGTGTGGGTCGAACAGGGCATAAACTCGCTTGCCAACCCCGGCACGAACGACGACGCGGGCTGGAAGAAAATCAAGCGCGTCAAGGTGCGGTTCGAGCTTATGCAACGTATTACCGACACGGTGGAACTGCTTGTCGGGCGCATAAACAACGACGACGACGGGCGCATGAACGTCGTGCAGGCGTCGAACAACGTCTGCAACGTCATGGTCGCTGAACGGAAACTCCTGCCCGGCGCCCATTGCATAGTTGACCCCGACTTTACCCCGGAAGGCGATTCCGCGTGGTTCGTCGTGTACGCCGACGATATTGATTCCCTGGAGAAATTGTACTTTACATTCCGCTTCCGCTTTAGCCCGGACGCGTCGTAAAGGAGGTAACGTAGATGTTAAATGGATTAAACGACCAAAGCATACTTGATGTCCGTCAGATTATATCAGGCAAGGACGGCCAGCTATTTGTAACGACGCGCACGACCGGGCAGAATATCTTCCTGGCTGAGTGCGACACGTTCCAGGCGCAGCTTTCCCCTGTGAACCAGGACTACCAGCCCGTAGGGAGCGCGTTGATATACTCGGTCAACACCGGATACAGCATTGCCCTGACCCTCAGCGAAGTGGTAGTACGCGACGACGTTATGCTTGGCGAACTGATAGACGATATTAAGCAGGGCTATTTCCCTGGATATAATTTTGTCGGGGTATTGAGGCGGCGCGACGGGCAAAGCGAACGGATAGTCTATAATTGGTGCGTGCCGGACGGTACGGTTGACATTCAAAACCTGTCGCCGGGCGAACTTGTCAAACGCGCATGGAGCTTCCGCTGCAACGCCTCCCCGGACATGATTAAGCGGTTTACCGGCATAAGCGGCCTGGCGTCCGACTTGTATGGGGGCGCGTAATGGACGAATATATCAACCCGATAGAAGAACGCGAACAGGAGCAGGAAGAAATTCTGCTTAACGAAAACCAACTGCTTAACGGCCTGCTACAGCTTGGCAAGGACAAGGACGCCAACGAGGGCAGCCGCAAGATCCAAATCAAACGCGGGGGCGAATTGCGGCTTGAGTTCCGCTTGCGGCCAATCTCTGAGGACGAGTCGCAGGAATGCTGGCGCAAGGCCACGAAGTTTGCCCCTTACAAGCCGGGGCAGCCGAGGAAGGCTATCGAAACCAATACCTCCCTGTTCCGCTCGCACCTCATATACACGGCCACGGTCGAAGAAGACAGGCTGAAAATATGGGACAACAGGCAGGCCCAGACCGCGTTCCAGATATTCCAGGGCGTGGATATGATAGACCGCGTCCTGCTTGCCGGCGAAAAGAGCCGCCTGATTGACGTTATAGACGAGATAAGCGGGTTCGACGACGACCTGAACGAGAGCGCGGGAAACTGATTCGCGCGGGCGGGAGGACGACGCTGCTTGCATGGATATTCATTCATACGGGCAAGCTTCCGTCCGAAATAATATCCCTCCCGCCAGGCGAACGCGCATTGTGCATGGCGGCGGCATTGTGGGGCATTGAACGGGAAAACAAGCTGCCCCCGGCTTTGAATTTCGGCATAAAGAAAAAATAATCGTGTTCGGCACGTTGGAAACCCAACGTGCCGTTTATGTAAAGGGGTAAAACATGGCCGACACCACGACTGTAATAGACGTCATAATCAACGCCGTAGACCAGACACAGGCAGGCTCCCAGAGCGCGATTCTGAATATAAGCAGGCTTGAGCAAAACATCAGGCGCGCCGAAGATTCAATGAACCGGATGAAGAAAAAAAGCAAGCTTGAAATAGCGATAACCGCAATAGACAAGGCCAGCAAGATAATAAACGGCATTATGAGTACCGGCAGGAAGCTGATAGGCAAGGCCTGGAACGTTACCATTTCAGTAATAGACCGGGTGACGGCCCCGATACGGGGCATGATTTCAAGGATAGGCGATCTGATAGGCATTACGGGGATAGCGTCGGCTGTCTTGGGCGGCCTGACGATAAAAAACGCGCTGGATACCAACGCCACCCAGGCGCGTTATGAAACGCAGCTGAGGACTGTCTTGAACAACCAGGGCGTGGGCGCGGCGGGCAACGCCGCCGTTTTAAGGCACGCGGCAAATATGCAGGCGCAGACTATGTACAGCGGTACGGCAATGACCGCCGCGGCCGCCGAGTTCGCCACGTACATATCGGACGTGGACGCGATAAAGCAAATGATGGGGGTCATGGCCGATTACGCGGCAGGCATGACCGGGGGGCTTGAAGTTACCGAGTCCCAAATGACCGACCTGGCTACCCAGCTAGGCAAAGCCCTAAACGCCGAGGACGCCGCTTTCGACGGACTGAAGAAAAAAGGCTTTGGGTTCACTGACGAACAGGAAAAAATACTCAAGTCGATTAAAACGACCGATTTGCAAAAAGTAGCGGTATTGCAGGAAGTAATAGGGCAGTCGTGGGAAGGGCTTGCCAAGGCAATGACCGAAACACCCCTGGGGAAAATCGCGCAGTTGAAAAACGACTGGGTTGACATATTAGCGATTATCGGCAACAGGCTGGAACCAGCCACTTTGAATTTTTTTAAAATGCTGCATGAGAAAATACCGTCCGTTGGCAGGCTGCTTGAAAGCGGCGCGTCAAGCCTGAACAGGCTGTTTGAAAACGCGATACCTGGGATAAGCAGGATGATTGACGCGGCGTTTGAGAATATCGACCGGCTTTCCGCTAAACTATCCGAGATAACGGGCAGGACGGATTTCAGGGACGCCAGCCTGTTCGGTAAGATAGGCATACTCTGGGATGAGATAATAGCGCAGCCGTTTGACAAATGGTGGCAGGGTACGGGCAAGGCGTGGCTTGCGGAGAAAGCTCAGTCCATAGGGAAAGGCATAGGGACGGGCCTTAAAAGCGGGATAATGGGCCTGCTTGGCATTGAAACAAATGAGGCCGCCAACGAGGCTGTCGGAATAGGCAAGTCTTTCGCCGAAGGGTTCGTCGAAGGGTTCGACGCCGAAAAAGTCATGAAAGCCATATGGGACGCGATGGTAGGCTTTGCGAAAGCCCACCCGATAATAACCGCGCTGTTCCTTGGCTCAAAGGCATTGCCGGCAATCAGCGGCGGCTTGCAGACCGCCGCTTCAATGAAGCAGTTGTTCGGCGCGGGCGGCGCAATGGCCGGGGCGGGTTCCGCTTTGCTTCCCCTGGCAAGGGTGGCTATACCAGCCGCGGGCGCCGTCATGGGCGCGTCGACGATTTACAAAGGTATTAACGAGCTTATAGAGTCCAACAAAACGAATGACGAGGAATACCAGAGGGCTTTACGCAAAGCCGCCGCGTGGCGCGCGGGCGGGACTATCGCGGGCGGCGTGATAGGCGGCATTGCCGGGGCGGGCGTAGGCGCCGGGCTTGGCCTGGGGCTGGGCGCGGCGTTCGGGAACTTCATGGCTGAACGGACTATGAAAAAGTTTGAAGAGCAAAGGGCTAAATTCCTGGAAGAGCAGAAAGCGGTTGAGGCCGCCATGCTTATAGCGCAACAGCAGGCCAAGTATTCGTCGCATGAGCTAAAGGCGGCGATTGCGGACGTCAACGTGTCTGCGGAGCAATTCGGCAGGATGTTCCAACGGGTAGTCATGGACAACCTAAACGCCCGTTTCGGCGACATAGCGTTCTCCTTGGACGAAATATCCGCAATGGCTAGGGAACTGACTTTCAGCGATTCCGCAGAAAGCTTGAAAGCGTTCGCTACGGCGACGAACGATGTCAGGCGAAGCCTGTCCGACATGGAAAGCGCCGCTTACAGCCTGGAAAAGCTGAACTGGAAGCTGACCAGGGGATTCACTTGGTCTGACGACGAAATGGAAAACTATAAAGATACCATGTCGAAGCTGTTCGAGGACACGCGCCAAATGCTTGAGAACAAGCATTTTGAGGCCGATTTTGCATTCAGGCTGCTATTGGGCGACGAATTGGGCGGCCAGCTTGGTCAATGGACTGACAACGCGTTCTGGAACATTGCAAACAAGCTTGGCCCCATTGAAAAGCAAATGCAGGACGTATTTAAAAACATGAAGCTTACCCCGGAAGAAAAGCAGACGCAGATTAGCGATCTGTATCGTGAGTACCAAGACCAGTTGGCGATATTCAAGCAAGCGGAAGACGTCGGGACGGAGTTCATTACCGCCAAGTTTGGCGGCGGCGAGATGGACACGGCCTCATTTGTCGCTTTGATGAAAGAACTGCCCAGGTCGATGGAGGATGCCAGGGCCGCCGCCGATGAGCAGTTGAAGTCGGGGCTACAGTATGCAAAGCTTATGAGTTTGCAATTCGGCGAAGGGTTTGATTATGAAGGCGCCGTGGCGAAAATGACTCAGGCTTACCAAGATAAAGTCCAAAAGATAGATATGCAGCCGGCTGAATTCGTGACAAGCCAAATAGCTGAGAGATTCCCTGATGTCGCAGACTTAATCCTACCGGAAGGCACGGGCGATTTGCAAAGCAGGATACAGCAGTTTTTGGCGACCGTGTTTGCCGGAGGGATTGATATATCTGTTTGGGGGCCGGAAGATTGGGCAACCGCGCTTGGCTTGGGCAATGAAACGGAACTGGCCGGCCAACTTGGCACGCTTCTTACCCCAGCCGCCGAAGCAATGTCGAAGAATTTCGTGGACAGCTTGCAATTCGACAAAAATGTGGCAATTACGAAACTAAGGACTTTGATGGGCGAGATACAAAAAGAGGCGACCGCGAACCCGGTAAAAATCCCAGTCGAATTTGAGCGGCCAGTAGGTATGCCAAGTACCGGGATTCCGATAATCGGTGGCCAGGCGCCCCAGCCGCCAGGCTTTGCCACAGGCGGCATATTTACAAGGCCGCAGATAGGGCTGTTTGCCGAGGACGGCGCGGAAGCGGTAATCCCTCTTACCGACCGCAGCCGCGGCTTGTCCTTATGGCAGAAAGCCGGGGAAATGCTAGGCGTTGGCTCAAAGCCGTATTCGCCTGTTTCTACCGAAATGGCGGCCGCGCCCAGCCCATCCGTCCCGGTGACGATTGAAAGCGTCTCGTTTGAAATAAAGGTGGACGGAGGAAGCCCTGACAGCGTAATCAACAATATCAAGTCCGGCATAAAAGAACTAACCGACCAGATAGCATACGACCTGTCCATGTCGATACAGCAGTCTTTCGCGAATACCCCGAAAACGGTAGGTGAGGTGTTCTGATGGAAATACAGATGACAGTCCTGCCGGGGCAGTCCTCACCGCCTGACAGGCTTGTGTTCCCAATGCTCCCGGAAGAAATAACTGTCATGACCGGCGGGCTATTCGCCACGTACACGATCCTCAAGATAGGCACAATCAAAATACCGACCGGGCGCGACCTTACAGGGTTCGCGTGGAACGGCATACTGCCGGGCGAAAAGCGCAGGTTCGAGCCGTACATAACCAGAAGCACCGAGGCCCCGTACGGGAGCGAATGGAAAGACCCGAAACAGCAGCAAGTCCTGTGGAGCATATACCAGCGCGACGGGATAAAGCTGAGGCTTATGGTTACTGAAACACCGATAAACCACGACGTATATATCGAAACCTATGACATGAAGTACAGGCATGGCATGGGGGACTATACGTATTCGCTGACCTTGCTTCACGCCATTGATTTGACTATCAAGAAAAGCGGCGACGAAACCTCCGGATTGGCAAGGCCCGCGCCTCCGGGCGCGCAGTCGTACACCGTGAAAGCCGGTGACGACCTCTGGACTATCGCCCAGAAAATGCTGGGGGACGGCAAGCGGTACATGGAGATATACGAGGCCAACAAAAACATAATCGACGCCGCCAACATCGACCCGGCGACCGGCAAGTTCTATCCCGGCGCCGACCGGGAAATGATATACCCCGGCCAGGTCTTTGTTATCCCCGGCCCGGCGCAGAACGCACCTCCGGCGAACGCCTCCGAGACAAAGGCCAACAAGACAACCGGGGCAAGCGGCCCAGGCGGGAAAGGCCCAAGCACTGGCGGCTCACTGTACGGCACAGGCAAAGAGCCGGTTATCAGCCCGGACAATCCGTTCCGCAGGTAAAGGGGGCAGCGTATGGTTAATATGTCGTCAGTCAACTACCACGTCCATTTGATGGCTGCGGACGGCACTTTATATCAGCTTGACAACGTGCTTATCAGCCTGCAATGGGAGGAACAGATAAGCGAACTGTCGCAGCGCGCCACGATAACCGTGGCTAATTGCAAAATAGGCGACAGGCTGTTGATTGACATTGCGAATCTGAACTGCCCTGTTTACGTTTTTGCCGAACTTGGGACGGCAGACCAAGTAAAAGTGTTCGACGGCACAATCTGGGAATGGCAGTACGTAAGCGCCACACAGAAAGAGCTTACCCTGACGTGCTACGACCCCTTTATCCGCTTACAGCAGAGCAAGGATTTTTTCTATTTCGCGAAAGGGATGGACACGAAAGCCATTATCAGTAAGATATGCGGCGAATGGGGGATATCCGTAAGCTATACATGGGGGTTCTCTATGACCCACGAGAAAAAGACTTTCAGCGGGAATACGATAAGCGATATGATTTTTACGCTTTTAGAAGAAGTCAGAATAAGAACCGGCGTGAAGTATATCGCCTACTACCGGGACGGCACCCTTGTTATTACTGGGTACGGCACGAATACGGATGTCTACAGGTTCGATTTTGAAAACACAGTCCAGACCTCCGACAAATTCACGCTGAACAACCTTGTGACGCAGGTAAAGATAATCGGCAAGGAGGACAAGTCCGGCAGGGCGCCGGTCGAGGCGATTGTCAAGGGCGACCAGCAGTACGGCGTATTGCAGGAAATCATACGGCGCGACTCGAACAAGAAGCTGGCCGCTGTCAAGGATGAGGCCAACACATTGATTAAGGAGCGCGGCAGGCCGGAGGAAACCATACAAGTTGACGTGCCGGACTTGCCTATTTTACGCAAAGGCGACCTGGTGGAAATGCGGGCGGGCAACCTGCTAGGCTTTTTCTACACGGAGGGCGTAACGCATATCGCCCAGGACCGCATGATGAAAATGACATTAAGCAGGCAAGCCGCAAGGGAGGCGTAACCATGGGTGAGGGCGTAAACCGCCTTGCGCGTGTACTTGACGGGCGCATGAAATCACATAACGACGTGCCGCCGATTCTGGATTTCGGTACTATAATGGACGACATGAGCCTGGTTACGAACAAGTTCCCGCGTTCGATACCGTACACCGACTATGTGATATGCCGCTCCGTCTGCTATGACCCGACTGTCCCGCTGACGATGACCAGGTGGAACGACGAGGGCTGGAACAGCCAGAGCGAGCCTGTCAACTGGGAAGACCAGCATTGGACGCGTAACGGCCAGCCAGCGGAGCGCAGGAACCGGTGGGGCGAACTGATAAACCCAAGCGGTAACACCAACTGGGACATGAAGCACAGATCGCCCCCGATATCCGGGCCGAGCCATATTCACAACAGTAAGGGCGAGCATGACCACGAGGAAGATCCGGACGGCAAACATTACCACAACGTAAACCTGCCGAGGAAGATGTACCGGATACAGCCGGGCGACCGCGTCCTTGTCGCCTGGGTGGGCGACGACGCCTGTGTTATCGACATTGTTATGGCGGCTACGGAGATGATGTAAACATGGTAACGAAAATCGTGGATTTAATTATCAAATTATTCCATTGTGAGCATAATTTTGAAAAAGAGATAATAGACGCCTGCTATACTTCAAATCTAATCGGCGACGTTGTTGTCATGACATGCTGCAAGTGCGGCAAAATTAAAAAGAAAAGGATATAGGGTTGATACCATGCCGAACTTATTCCCTGTTTTTGAACTGCCCGCCGTGCTTGCGGAAGACGTCGCAAACAACAATCCGAGGTTCCCAAGAGCGCCGCTTTTCGATATAGAAAGCGGCGATTTTTTTATGGTCGGCTCAAAGCAGATACTTTACGGGAACGGCTATGATTCGTGGGTGCTATGGTGTACCAAAACGATAATGACCCAGAGGTGGGCGCATTTCGCGTACAGCGCGAACGCGGGGATAGAGGCTGAGGAAGCGTTTCTTGAAGACAGCCGCAAGGCGGTTGAAAGCGTGTTCGAGAGGACGATAACGGAGGCTTTGCTTGCCGATCCGATGGGGCGCACGACGATGGTGCGGGATTTCGTGTTCGGCTGGCAGGGCGGCGGCGAAAGCCTGTATGTTACCTGCACGGTGTT
>Ga0209737_10000132_pt1 | contig 65418 bp, 58 predicted proteins | sample TergutCu122P3_FD_187284 | JGI IMG/M metagenome (GOLD analysis project Ga0209737, IMG submission 187284) | Cubitermes ugandensis P3 segment gut microbial communities from Kakamega Forest, Kenya - Cu122 P3 (SPAdes) (version 2) | ecosystem: Host-associated > Arthropoda: Insects > Digestive system... | reverse complement strand
GCGCACTGGGCAGAAGGTGGTTACCGGCAAGCCCCTGCCGTCTTTGGATGAGTGAGGCCCCCCCCATTCCCCCCCCTCCCCTTAAATTTGAAAACTCAACCTCCAGGCTTCGCTGCTGGCTTCCATGCCCATTTGCCCAAACACCGCCACTGTAAATTCCACCGGGGCAAAGCCGGAGGCTGTCACCACATTTGTGGCACTTACGGCGCGCTCCGCCTTGCAGAAAAAAGACTCCCCTTTGTACTCGGGGGCATAACGCCAGAGTTCCTCGAGGCTGTTGCCGGTGTGCTTTCTGTCATCCAAAAGGCCTGCGCGTGCAAGCAACGTCACAGCGCTGCCGGAGGCCGCCAGCGGCAAACCCACGGAAACCGCCTGGCGCAAAAGGCGCGTTAAGTCCGGGCGCTCCTGGCGCAGCCAATATTCACTGCCGGGAATCACCAGCAAAGCCGAATGCAACAAATTCAGCCGCGAAAGCTCTATGTCGGGTTTTAAAGTGAGGCCCGCCAAACTGCTGGGGGGCCTTGAGTCCAAGCTGACAGCCGCAATGCGAAAGCCACCCAAACGCCGCAACTCACACAAAGCCAGGGCCGCTTCCCAGTCGGCATAGTCAGGTGCCAGAAGGACGTGGACGGTTTTCACTTTCCCCCTCCCCACAATTTGGACACCACCTCTGTGGTGCTGTGGTTTTTCTCATCCCCCGCCACCGCTACACGGCCACCATAAGCCTCCACTTCGGCGCGCTCAGGTATGGTTTCAGGGAGGTAGTCGCGGCCTTTCACGTGTACGTCCGGCTTCAGGGTGCGAATGAGGCTTTTAACGTCCAACGCCTCAAATACCACCACCCAGTCCACGCAGGAAAGCGCGCACAGCAATTCCGCGCGCTCTGCCTGCGGCACCACGGGGCGTGTGGGGCCTTTGAGGGCACGCACGGAGGTGTCGGAATTCACCGCCACCAGAAGCACGTCGGCTTCCTGTTTTGCGCCCTGCAAATAACGCAGGTGGCCTACGTGCAATAAGTCAAAAGCACCGTTGGCCAGCGCCAGGGTTTTGTTTTTAAGGCGTAAGTCCCGGGCCATTTCAACGGCCGCGTCGAGTGTCAGCAACTTTTTCACGCGCAGTTTTTCCTCGCAGTGTCTTTGCCATTTCTTCCAAAAGTTCCTTCTTGCTGACGGTGGCGGTGCCCTGCTTCTGCACCACCAAAGCCCCCGCCACATTCGCCAGCCTCGCCGCCAAAAAAGCCGAATTGGAGGCCGCAAATGCCAGGGCAAAACTCGCCATCACCGTGTCTCCTGCACCTGTGGCGTCCACCGCGGCTTTGGGGCCGTGTACGGGCAAAAACAACTCCTTGCCGGACTCGTGGAAAACCGCCATGCCCGCTTTGCCGCGCGTCGTCAAAAGCCATTCGCAGGAAAGCAACTCCAGGGCCTTGTGGGCCGCTTCGCGCAACTCGGGTGTCGTCTGCGTCGGCATTTGCGTCAGCGCCTGCAACTCCGGCTCGTTGGGTTTGCACACGGTGGCGCCACGCAGCGACAAAAGCGCATAGCGGGAGTCCACACAAAGCTTGCCGCCGTGTGCCGCAAAGGCTGCCAAAACTTCACACGTCTCCGGGCACAGGGCACCCGTGCCATAGTCGGAAACAACGGCCACATGGCAACCTTGCAGCGCGGCTTCAAGTGTTGAGGCCAGGCGGCGGCGTATGGTTTTGGGCCATTCGCCGCTGGCGCTTTCGTCTATGCGCAACATTTGTTGCAAAGTTGTCCCTTCCGCGCCTGCCAATATTCGCGTCTTGGTTTCTGTCTTTAGGGAGGCAAAGCCTGGGGCCTGCACCTCAATGCCGGCTTCCAGCATGAGTTGCCGGAGGCGTCGCCCCATGTCGTCTTTCCCAAGCGCTCCAACGGCAACCACGTGGCCTCCCAAGGCGCGTATGTTGGCGGCGACGTTGGCGCCGCCACCCAGCTTCACTTCGCTGCCTTCGTGGCTTACCACCAATACGGGGGCTTCACGGCTTATGCGCTCCGTCTTCCCGTAAATGTAGTGGTCTGCCACCAAGTCTCCCAAAAGGACAACGCGCATTTGGGAAAAACGGGCAATGGTTTTTTGGAATGCTGAAAACATAAGCACACCTCACATTCTGACACAGGCCAAAACTTTGCCTAGCGTTTTGCCACAGGCTCCAACCCGGCGGCCCCTCTTAAGGCACTCATGGGCCTAAACAACACAAAAGTGGAAGCCCAGGCAAAATGTTTGTCGCAAGCCTTTTGCCAAACTTCCTCCGGGGCCATTTCAGGCGTCGCCATGGCAAGGCTTGAAACACCGGCCAGGCGAAGCTTCTTCTGGGTTTTTTCCACCTGCCGCTCCACCGCCTCTGCTGTCCACTCCCTCTTCTGCCCAAGCCCCAGCACAAAAACCCTTCGGCAAGGCAAACCCTCCTCAAAAGCCAACAACAACGCCTCCCCCGCCTCCCCGCGAAAATAGGCCTCCTGCAAAAGCCGCGACAAATAACCGCACAGGCGCCAATCCACAAAACTTGTCAAACCCCGCACAGGACGCTCGTCGGCTCTTACCCACAGGCATAAGCTGTCTATGCCGCTTAAGCTGTCGAGGGTTTGCAGGCTTGGAATGAGGGGTGTCACGCGTCAGTCCTTGGGGAGGCGGGAGGCTATGCGGTCCAGCACGCCGTTAATGAAGGCGGAAGAGTTTTCAGTGCCAAACTTTTTGGCCAACTCTATCGCCTCATTTAAGGTGGCTTTCTTCGGAATGTCCGGACGGTGTTTCAATTCAAATACGGCCATGCGCAAAATGTTGCGGTCTACTTTGGACATGCGCTCAAAACGCCAATGGTGGCTGTGTCCTTCCACCAGTGTGTCAATCTCCTCAAGGGCCTCACAAACCCCCTGCACCAGCTCCACCGCAAAACGGTGGGCTGCCTCCTGCTTCGGCTCCTCCTGCGCATTGGCTTCCCACGCACTCTCCAACGCCTCCTCCACGGAAAGCCCCCCTGAAACGTCCAGCTGGTAGAGGGCCTGCAAGGCGCGCTCTCGGGCCAACCTTCGCATGCCTGTGCTAGCGGGTTTCAAACTTGGAAATCCTCTCAAAGAGGTTGGCCGTCTCTACGCAGGAGGCCGCGGCTTCGGCACCCTTGTTGCCGGCCTTCAGCCCGGCTCTGTCCATGGCCTGGGCCACATCATCGCAAGTCAGTACCCCAAAGGAAATGCTGCAATGCGCAGCAGCGGCAATGTGCGCCAGCTGGCTGGAAACCGCAGAGGCAATATGCTCAAAATGCGGCGTCTGCCCGCGAATAATGCAGCCCAGCACAATAATGCCTATGTAGTTTTGAGTCTCTTCCAGGCGCCGTACCAGGCCTGGCAGCTCAAAGGCGCCGGGGGTGCGAAAAATATCCACCGCATCCTCCTCCACCCCTAAGCGCCTTAACATGTCCAAAGCACCCTTCAGCAGAGAGTCTGTCACCAGCTCGTTAAAGCGGCTTTGGCAAATCGCAAAACGGCCTTTTATTATGACGCAGTTTCCTTCAATAATGCTTGGCATGGTTTTCTCGGCATTCTTGTCTATTGCCTGGGAAGCTTTTTCCGCGGGCCTTCGGTTTTTCTCTTCGGCTTCGCCAAAGGTTTTTTGGCTTTGCCCAGTTTGCTGTAACGCACAATTTCCAAACCATAACTTTCCAGGCCAACCATGCGCTTTATGCCCTGAGAAAGCAAGTGAAGGCGTCTTATGCCCAGGGAGCGCAGTATTTGGGCCCCAAGCCCCACCTCCCTCAAACCCTCGGGACGCTCCTTCTTCTCCGCCTCCAGCTTGGAGTGGCCCAAAACCCCTTCGGGTACCCAGGGCACCTGCAGGTAGAGGAGTACCCCCCTCTCCTCCTTGGCTATGGCCTCAAAAGCGTGGTGCAAAGGCCCCTTCAAGTCCATGTGTTCCAGCAAGTCTTCCAGGGGAGAAGCCCGGTGTACGCGTGTCAGTATGGGGAGTTTGGGGGAGAGTTTTCCTTTCACAATGGCCCAATGTATTTCGGGTTGTGTGTCGGCCATAAAGGCATAGGCCATGCACTCGCCCAGAGGCTCTCTGCGCAGGGGAATTTGGCCCACGCAACGCACAAATTGTTCTCTGGAGAGGCGGTAGACAATTAAGTCCGCCACGGAAAGCATGTGCAGGTTGTGGCGCTTGGCAAAACGCAACAAGTCAGGCCTTCGTGCCATGGTGCCGTCGTCCTTCATTACCTCGCACAGCACGCCCGCTGGAAACAAACCTGCCATACGCGCCAAGTCCACGGAGCCTTCCGTCTGCCCTGTGCGCACCAAAACGCCGCCGCTTCGCGCCTGCAAAGGGAAAACGTGCCCGGGGCGTACCAAGTCCGTGGGTTTGGCGCGTGGTGCCACAGCGGAGAGAATGGTTTTGGCCCTGTCTGCCGCGGAAATGCCTGTCGTCACGCCCTTGGCTGCTTCAATGGACACCGTAAACGCTGTCTGGAAGGGGGAGTTGTTGTCGGAAACCATCATCGGCAGGCGCAGCTGGCGTATGCGCTCTTCTGTCAACGGCAGGCAAATGAGGCCTCGGCCGTATTTGGCCATAAAATTAATGGCTGCAGGCGTCACCTTCTCCGCCGCCATCACCAAATCCCCCTCATTCTCCCGGGTTTCATCGTCTGTCAAAATAACCATTTTGCCTTGGCGAATGTCTTCTATGGCGCGTTTTACGCGTGCAATGCTTTTTTTATCCGCAGCGAGTATGGACATGCTTTTCCTCTAAACTTGTGTTGCCCAAAGCGCAACAGCTAGACCGCTTCCACTTTGACATGATCTCTTCGTTGGGCTCCGGTTCCGCTCAGGTCACGCACTTAAGTGCGCTCCCATCGCGGAATCCTCGCCCGCCTCGATATCATGTCAAATTGAAACCGGTCTGTAGAATCAAATCACTTTAACTTTGAACCAGTCTAGTCTTTCTTCGCCGCTATGAGTGAATGGCTCCTTCTGTTTTTTATGTATATGGGTTTGGGCGCTGCTGTCGGCCTTCTGGCCGGTATGCTGGGCATAGGGGGCGGGTTTGCCATTGTGCCTTCCCTCATGCTTGTTTTCGGCTTGCAGGGTTTGGACAAAAACATGGCCACTCAACTGGCCGTTGCCACTTCTCTGGCCACCATTCTGGCCACCTCTCTGGCTTCTGCGCGCGCTCACCACCAGCGCGAGTCCGTCCACTGGCCTTTGTTTGTGCGTATGGCGCCGGGCTTGCTTGGAGGTTCTCTGGGGGGCGCATGGCTGTCGAGTTTTTTTTCGGGCAGCACCGTGCGCATTGTTTTTGGCCTCTTCGCCATTTGCATGTCCTTTCAAACAGCGTTTGGGCGCTCTCCTGTGCATGCGCGGGCCTTGCCCGGCTTTTGGGGGTTAAGTCTGTGGGGGGGCCTCATTGGTTTGCTTTCGGGGGTGGTGGGTATAGGGGGGGGCTCCATTCTGGTGGTGGGGTTTTTGCTTTATGGCATTTCCATGCGGCATGCCATTGGCACCTCTGCTGCCTGCACCCTTCCCATTGCCCTGGCCGGGGCTTTGGGGCACCTCTTTGTCGGCTGGGGGGAGGTGGGGCTTCCTGCGGGTACGCTGGGGTACATTCATGTGCAGGCGGCGCTGGGTATTTCGCTGGGCAGTGTGCTGACAGCGCCGTGGGGTGCGCAGCTTGCGCACCGCCTTCCTGTGCGGGTGCTTAAACGCTGCTTCGCGCTGTTTCTGCTTTTGCTTGGGCTTAAATTGCTTTGGGACAATGTGCTGTAAAACACCTTCTCCCCTTCCCCCTTAAATGTGGGGCTTCAAAACCACGGGCGCAAAGGCGTGGTTGAGGGGGCCGTGGCCTTTGCCGGTTTTTATGCTTTTTCCGAAAAGCAAAGCCTTGTGTACGTAGCTACAAGCTTCGCCTACAGCTTCGGCAAGGGGTTTGCCGAGTGCGAGGAAAGCGGCAATGGCTGAGGAGAGGGTGCAACCGGTGCCGTGCTCATTTTGTGTCTCAATATACTCATGTTGCAATTGCACGAGTGGGCCTTCGCGTTGCACCAGCACGTCCACCACCTTCTTTCCCCCTGAAATAAACAGCGGGAGGTGCCCGCCTTTGAGGAGTACGGCCTTGGGGCCCAACTCCAGCAAGTCAAAGGCGGCTTGTTGCATGTGCTCCAGCGAGAGAATGTCGCGGCCTCCCAAAAGCATGCGGGCTTCGTCCAGGTTGGGGGTAAGGAGGGTGGCCAGAGGAAAAAGCCATTGCTTCAGTGCGGCAGGTACATTGTCCTCGGCAAGTGCGTCTTTGCTGGAAGCCACCAGCACCGGGTCCACAACGAGGTTTTGGAGGCCAAACTCGCAACAGCCTTCGGCCACGGCTTCGCAAACGGCCGCATTGGGGACAAGGCCCACTTTGGTGGCGTCCACCTCCAAGTCTGTCAGCACGGACTTCATTTGCAAACGCACAAAGGCTGGCGGCACCGGCAAAACGCCTTGCACGCCCTGCGTATTTTGGGCGCTTAAACCCGTCTGGGTTATGCAGGAAAAGCAGCCCAGTGCCTGAGTGGTTTTGGTGTCGGCTTGAAGGCCGGCGCACCCGCCACTGTCGGAGGTGGCAATGGCAAGTACCGTGGCGTAGCGTGGAGGCATAAGGCTAAAGGCTTTTAATGGCGTTAATTAACTCCACAATCACTTTTTGGGCGTCGCCATACACCATACGTGCATTGTCCAAATAGAAGAGGTGGTTTTCAATGCCGGCAAAACCCACGCCTTTGCCGCGCTTCACAATAAGCACCTGTTTGGCCATGTCCGCATTTAAAATGGGCATGCCATAAATGGGGCTGCTTTTGTCGGTGCGGGCGACGGGGTTGACGACGTCATTGGCGCCAATAACCAGCACCGCGTCGGTGGAGGCGAAGTCAGCGTTAATTTCGTCCAAGTCCAAAATTTTGTCATAGGGCACGCCGGCCTCTGCCAAAAGCACATTCATATGGCCGGGCATACGGCCTGCCACGGGGTGAATGGCAAACTTAACGTCCACGCCGTTGTTTTCAAGCAGCTGCGCCAACTCCCAGAGTTTGTGTTGGGCCTGGGCCACGGCCATGCCGTAGCCGGGAATAAAAATGGCTTTGGCGGCATAGGCCAACGCAATGGCCGCGTCCTGAGGGGCTGACTCTTTCATGCTGCCTTTGACGGCCTCTGCGGAGCCTCCTCCTTCACCAAAATTGGAGAAAAGCACGTTGCCCAGGGAGCGATTCATGGCTTTGGCCATCAGCTGCGTCAACAAGCTTCCTGCAGCGCCCACAACGGTGCCCGCAATAATCATCGCGTTGTTTTCAAGCGCAAAACCCTCAAAAGCCACCGCCAAACCTGTGCAGGCGTTAAACAGAGAAATAACCACGGGCATGTCGGCGCCGCCAATGGGCACCGCCATCATGGCGCCATAGAGTAGGGAGGCGACAAAAAAAGCAACAATCAACAGCACGGGGGGCTCCGGCAAAACAGCCATGGCGACACCCATGCCCACAGCGCCCAACAGCACCAGGAAGTTTAGGTATTTTTGCCCGGCAAAACGCCACACCTTGTTCATTTTCCCGTCGAGTTTGGCCCAGGCAACGAGGCTTGCCGACAGAGAGACGGAGCCGATGAGGCCACCTGCAATGGCCAAACTCAGCAGCGTTTTGGAATGTGCGGAGTGGTGCAAAAGCGCAATGGCGCCAATGGCAGCTGCGGAGCCGCCGCCCATGCCGTTGTAGAGGGCAATCATCTGCGGCATGTTTGTCATTTCAACGCGTTTGCCGGACCACCAGGCCAGGCCACCACCCACGGCCAGCGCAAGGAGAATGAGTAGAAAATTTCCCATGCCTGGAAAGAGGAAAGTAATGCCCGTGGCCGCAGCCATGCCCACGCCGGCCCAAATAATGCCTTTGCGGGCCGTCTTCGGGTGAGACATTTGCTTGAGGCCGAGAATGAAGAGGATGGCCACAATGAAATAAACAATTTCAATCAAAAGCTGGAAGTCCATGGCGCTTATTTCTCCTTGCTGCTTTTGAACATTTCCAACATGCGCTCGGTGACGACATAACCACCGGCGGCGTTGCCGGCCGCAAGTGCCACGGCGACAAAGCCGATGCTTTGTTGCCAAATGTCGTCACCGGCCCTGCCCAGGGCCACCATGGCGCCGACAAGCACAATGCCGTGGATGAAGTTGGAGCCGGACATGAGGGGCGTGTGCAGAATAACCGGCACACGAGAAATAACTTCAAAGCCGACAAAACCGGCCAGCATAAACACATAGAGAGCGGCAATTGCTTCTAACAAGGTTAGCCTCCAATCAACGCCAACGTGGGGGCATGCTTGACGCTGCCCTCGTGGGTAAGCACACTTCCTGCCAACACCTCGTCCTCAAAATTTAAATGCATGTTGCCGTCCTTCACAAAGGGCGACAAAAAATTCAGCAAGTTTTTGGCATAAGTTTCACTGGCCTGCACGGAAATGGCGCTGGGCAAATTCAGCGGCCCCAAAATAAGCACGCCCTTGTGCACAACCTCTGCGCCGGGTTTGGTTAACTCGCAGTTGCCGCCGTTTTCAGCCACCATGTCCACCACCAGCGCACCGGCTTTCATGCCTTCCACCATGGCTTTGGAAATAATTTTGGGGGAGGGCCTTCCCGGAAGCCCTGCCGTTGTTATAACAACGCCGGCCTGCGCCACATGTTTGCCGAGTACCTGGGCTTGTTTGGCTTTTTCCTCCTCCGTCAGCGCCCTCGCATAACCACCTTCTCCCGAAGCGTCCACCCCTGTGTCAATGAGTTTGGCACCCAGGGACTCTACCTGCTCCTTGGCTGCAGCGCGTATGTCATAGGCTTCCACCTGGGCGCCCAGGCGTTTGCAGGTGGCAATGGCCTGGAGGCCCGCCACGCCGGCCCCCACCACCACCACTTTGGCGGGGCGGATGGTGCCTGCGGCGGTGGTTAACATGGGGAAAAAAAAGCTGGCCCTGTCTGCCGCAATGAGGGCGGCTTTATAGCCGGCCACGGCGGCCTGAGAGGAAAGCACGTCCATGCTTTGGGCACGCGTAATGCGTGGCACCAACTCGAGGGCAAAGCAGGTTATTTTTTTTTCGCACAAACGCTTTACCACTTCCAGGCGCTGGTGCGGCTGCACGAGGCACAGCAAAGTGGCACCGTCACGCATGGCATTTAACTCGGCCAGCGTGGGCGGCTGCACCTTAAAAACGACGTCGGCTTTGGCAAGCACCTCTTTAAAATTTTCCGGCACCTGCGCTTTGCCCGCATAGGCGGCATTGGGGAAAAACGCCTCCTCCCCCGCCTGGCTTTCCACATAAACCTGGGCGCCTAAGCGTCCAAAGCGCTCCGCTGTGCCCGGGTCCAAAGCGACGCGGCGCTCCCCGGCCTGGCTTTCTTTCATGACAGCAATGCTTAAACTCATTTCTTCAACTCTCGGTAGGTTGCTTGAGGGACAGGCCATGCTATTTCTTAAATTGCGCTTAGAGGCAACTCTTTACTTGCGAAGTTTTCGCAATTTTTACTTACACCCTCAAGCCCACACTTGCGCTTTGCTTTTGGTTTTGTTGAAACAACCACATGTCTCACGAAAAAACAGAGCCTTATGCCTGGCCACCTGAAAATTGGGACGGTGTGTTGGAGGGAGAAGCGTCCGCCCAAAAAGAGGTGGTGGAAATTGCGCAAAAAGCGGCAAGCCAGGGCAGCGCCACAGCCCAATATGTTTTGGGGACAGCCTGTTATTTCGGCAAAGGCGTCGCTGTCGACTGGAAGGAGGCCTTCGAGTGGTATTTTAAAGCCGCGGCGCAGGGCTTGCCGCATGCGCAATACAACTTGGGCGTCATGTATGAAAATGGCGAGGCCTGCACCCAAAGCAACGAGAAAGCCTTCCTCTGGTATGAGAAAGCCGCCATGCAGGGGTTTGCCAAAGCCCAGCACAACCTGGCCGCCCTCTGGGAGACGGGCTTGGGCACACCTCAAAACGCGCAGCAGGCCGCCCACTGGTTTGAGGAAGCGGCCAAACAAGAGGACGTGCGTGCGCAATACCGCCTGGCCTTGCTGTTGCTAAAAGAAGAGGCGCCTGCCAGGCAGCAGGAGGGCTTTCAGTGGCTGCAAAAAGCCCTGGGGCAAAATTTTGCGCCCGCCAAATATACCTTAGGGTTTTTGTTGGAGCACGGCATGGTTGTGCAGCAAAACCTGGAAGAGGCCCGCCGCCTCTATGAGGAAGCTGCCTTAAGCGAGTTGCCGGAAGCCAAAGCCGCCTTGGAGCGGTTGAAATAGCCATGCCCTTGTCCGGCAGCGAAGCTTTGTTGGTGGTGCAAGAGGTGAATGCCTTTTTGCAGGGGGCTTTTGTGCAGAAAATTTCCGCCCCCACCCCCAGAGAAGCTTTTTTGGAGTTGCGTATGCCCGGCAAAAGCTTCTGCCTCGTGCTTTCCGCGGACACTCAAACCGGGCGGCTTTCCATGGCCCAGGGGCGTCCGGAGGCCCCTTTGCACCCGCAGTCCATACAGCAGGCCATGCGCAAATACCTTTTGGGCGCCAAGCTGGTGGAGGCGAGGGCGCAGGCGGGGTTGTGGCTTTTGTGGCAGCGCAAACAGCAGAGGTTTTGGCTGTGGGCCAACTGGAAACAAGGGTATTTGGCCCTGGGGGAGGAGGAGGGGAGGTGGCTGAGTTTCTCTTCCACCCCCCCCGACGGACTGAAGGGGGGCATGCCTTGCGCATTTCCGCCCTTGGAAGCAGAGGCCAGGGTTAAGCAGCCCAAGCCCTCACGCCTTATGCTTTTGCCGGGGGTGGAGCTTCCGGTTTTGCATGCGGCGGCGGTGCTGTTGGAGGAGAAGGCCCAAACTCAAAAAGCCTGCGCAGAATTAAACCCTCTCAAAACGCGACTCAAGCGCCTTCAAAAAACCATGGAGAAAGTACGTGCCGAAGTGCAGCGCCTGCCGCGCATAGAGTTGTTGCAGGCTGAAGCGGAGGCGCTGGCGCAAAACATGTCCAAACTCAAGCGCGGCATGCAAAGCGTTTCTCTGGAGGTATTCCGTACCGACGGCAACGTGGAGACGCGGACACTCCAATTAAACCCCGCCAAAACTCCCCGAGAGGAAATGGAAGCACGTTTTCACCAGGCCAAACGTTTGCGCCGCGGTATGGAAATTGCTCGGGCGCGCCTTGCGCAGCTGGAGGTGGAGGCCGAGGTTTTGAGAAAGCACATAGAAAGTGGCGAAGCGCCGTCGGAGGCAGCGCCTTTGCTTCAACCTCCACCCCTTTCCCCCGAAAAACCCGCCAAAAACCAGCCCTACCGCGCCTATGTCAGCGCCGCAGGCCAAAACATTTGGGTGGGGCGCGGCGCCAAACACAACGAGGTTTTGAGTTTTAAGCTGGCCAAACCCTGGCACCTGTGGCTGCATGCGCGCGGGCAGAGTGGGGCGCATGTGCTTGTCCCCTTAAACCGCAATGAGGAGGCAAAACCGGAGACACTCGTGGACGCGGCGCACCTCGCCTGGTATTTTTCGGATGGACGCGAGGAGCCTGTGGGCGAAGTCTCTTATGTGCAGGCGCGCCACCTCAAAAAACAAAAAGGCAAACCCGGCGCTGTTTTGCTGACGCAGGAAAAAACCTTCAGCCTGCGCGTTGAAAAGGCGCGGCTTCAGCGTCTGCTGGGCCAGCCTGCGTAGCATGCCCTTTTTTTCAGCGCCTGCGTCCGCGTACGTTTTCGGCAATGCGCAGGACGTCGGCCAGCACGCCCGCGGCGGTTACCTCTCCCCCTGCCCCTGCCCCACGCACAATGAGGGGGTATTGCCTGTAGCGTTTTGTATAAAAAGCGACGAGGGCTTCGGCTTCCACAAGTCCCCAGGCGGGGTGGGTGGCGTCCACAGGGGTGGGGCCCACGCGTATGAGGTTTTCAGAAGGCTCTATGCGCGCCAAATAGCGCAGGCGCATGCCCTGGGTTTCAAGTTGTTTCATTTCCTCGGAGAAGGTGGCGTCCAGTTTTTCGAGGGAGAGGAGGAAGGCCTCGGGGTTGTTTTCGGCGAGGTATTGTTGCGGCACAAAAGGCTCCACTTTGGTGTCCTCCAACTCCACCTGCATGCCCAACTCGCGCGCGAGAATGACGGCTTTGCGTGCGACGTCCAGGCCCGACAAGTCGTCCCTGGGGTTGGGCTCGCTGTAACCCATGTCGCGCGCCTTGCGTACGGCTTTGGAAAGCGGCTCTCCGCGCATGAGGCAGTCGCACAAAAAGCCCAGCGTGCCCGAAAAACACCCTTCGACGCGCTGCACCTCGTCACCGGTGCGTACGAGGTTTTTGAGGGTTTCAATGACAGGCAAACTTGCGCCCACGGTGGTTTCATAGTGGTAGGCGCGGTGGAAATGCGTGGCTGTTTCCAAAAGCTGTTGTCGCCTTGGCCAGCAGAGTGCCAGCGGCTGTTTGTTGGCCGCCACCACATGAATGCCCTGCGCAAAAGCTTTCTCATAGAGGGCTTCCATACCCGCGCTGGCCGTGCAGTCCACCAGCACCGGCAAAGGCATGTGGCTGAGTTGGAGGAGGGCTTCTTCCATGGCGAGGGGTTGTTGGAGGGGAAGGCGGCAGCCCCTTGTGGGGGCGGGGCAGGGGGCAAGCAGTTGCTCTATGGCTGTGGCGGCTTCCAAACCTTTGGGCTCCAACAAAACACGTTTGGAGTCCGCAATGCCCACCAGGCGAATGGCAATGCGGTGTTTTTCGCGCAGCGTGTTTGCTTGTTGTGCAATGTGCTTCAGCAGGGACTTGCCGACAACCCCCTTGCCCAAAAGCAGCAGACTCATTTCCGTGTGCGCGAGGTTAAAAGCGGCATGCACCGCACGCACCGCGGTGCCTGTTTGTGCGCCGTCAATGGCGCAGGAAATGCTGCGCTCGCTGGCGCTTTGGGAAATGGCGCGCACGTCTATGCCCAAATTGCCCAGCGTGGAAAAGAAGCGCCCCGCGGTATTGGGTGTGGTGCCCATGTTTTCCAACATCAACGTCAGCAGACTGACAGGCGCATGCGGCTCCCACCGCACAATGCTTCCGCCCAGGCGCTCCTCCTCAAAGCAGTCGTCCAGAATGTCGCAGGCCCGGGCTACCTGGGTTTCAGGCACCGCCAGCGTCACATTTTGTCCCAGTGCGGACTCTGTCGCCATCCACACGCGGACATGGGCCTTGTCCAGGGCAACGAGTGCACGTGCGCCCAGGCGGCTTGGCTCGTCGGACATGCGCGACTCGACACCCACGAGGGCGAGTTTTTCCAGGCTTGTAATGCAGGTGGGCAGTGCGGGGTTAATGTTTCCAAACTCGTCAATGCAAGTCCCCGCTTGTTTGGGGGTGAGGGTGCTTTTTATGGTGAGGCGGGCCTTGCACGCAATGAGGGGGAGGAGGGTGCAGGCATGCAGCATGTGGGAGCCGAAGTGCACCAACTCGAGGGCGCCAGCATAGGTTAAGTTGGGGACGGAATAAGCCTCCGGCACGAGGGAAGGGTCCGCCGTCATAATGCCCGGCACGTCTGTCCAGAAGGTAACGTCCTTGGCTTTTAAGGCATAGGCGAGGGCGGTGGCGGAATAGTCCGCGCCGTTTTTGCCGAAATAGGCATTTTGTCCGTCGGCGGTTTGGCCGACAGCACCGGCGACAATGGGCACTTTGCCTTCCCACGAGGGCAGCAGGGTTTGGAGTTGTGTGCGGCTTTGCTCGAGGCGAATGCGTTTTTTTCTGGCCTGCGTGTCCACGGCAAAAAAGCTGCGCGCGTCCACGGCGGTGGCGGCGACGCCCCCTTGCTGAAGCATGTTGGCCAGAAACTCGGCGAAAAGGCGCGCGGCGAAGCACAGCAACTCTTCCTGCATGTCGGCTGTGCAGCGGCGCAGCAGAGAAATGGCGGTGAGGAGGCGCTCAGCTTCGTTGAAGAGAGAGGCGCTTTCCAGGCTGTGCTTGCCTCCAAAGGCAGAAGTCACCATGCTGTCCAGGAGGCGGCGGAGGTTTTGCACCTGTGCCCTGGCCTTGTCCATGTCGCCGGTTTCGGCGGCGGCGGCGGCAGTCAGCAACAAGTCGTTGGCGTCTCCAGGGGAAGAAGCCACCACCGCGAGGGGTTTGGGCGCCTCCTGAATCAGCCTAAGGACGGTGGGCAAATTGTTTTTGAGGGAGGGGCCTCCAATGCGAAATACATTCCAGTTGCTCATGGCGCGGACTCCAAATGTTTGAGGGCCTGGGACAAGTCATAAAGCAAGTCCTCCGGGTGCTCAAGCCCCACGGAAAGGCGTACCAAGTCCGGGGTAACGCCGGTGTCTTTTTGCTCCTCCTCGCTGAGTTGCTGGTGGGTGGTGGAGGCGGGGTGGGTGACAATGGAGCGCGTGTCTCCAATGTTGGTTACCAGCGCAAACAGCTTCAACCGCTCCGCCAGTTTTTTGCCGGCCTCAAGTCCGCCCTTAAGGCCAAAACACACGAGTGCGCCAAAGCCCCCGTTAAAATAACGCTTCGCGAGGCCATGGAAAGCGTCCCCCTCTAACCCCGGGTAACGCACCCAGGCAACTTGCGGCGCACCTTGCAGGAATTTCGCCACCACCAGCGCATTGGCACTGTGGCGCGCCATGCGCAAATACAGCGTCTCCAGGCCATTCACAAAAGCATGCGCATGGAAAGGACTCAAACACGGCCCCGTGTCCCGAAGTGTTTCAACGCGTGCCTTTGCGGCAAAAGCGGCCTTGCCAAAAGCCTCCAGCAAACGAAGCCCGTGGTAGCTGGGGCTAGGCTGCGTAAACTCCGGAAAGCGGCCATTGTCCCAGGGGAAGTTTCCGGCATCCACCACAATTCCACCCAGTGCCTGCCCGTGGCCACCTATAAATTTGGTGGCGCTGTGGAGGACAATGTTGGCGCCGTGCGCAATGGGGCGCACCAGCGCGGTGGTGGAGCAGGTGTTGTCCACAACGAGGGGAATGCCGGCTTCACGTGTCATGTGGGAGAGCGCCTCAATGTCGGCAATGTCCAGGCGGGGGTTGCTGAGCATTTCGACGAAGAGGGCGCGGGTTTTGGGGCCAATGCCTTTGCGAATGGCTTCCAAGTTGTTAAGGGGGACGAGGTTGCAGCGAATGCCCATCCGCGGCAGGGTGTGCGTAAACAGAGTATGCGTACCGCCATAGAGGCTGGTGGCGGAGAGAATGTCGTCCCCTGCCTTGGCGAGGGTTAAAACGGTGGTGAGGATGGCGGACATTCCGGAAGAAAGCGCGAGGGCAGCAACGCCACCTTCCATGGCGGCCAGGCGCTCCTCAAACACAGCGTTGGTGGGGTTGGTTATGCGGCTGTATATGTTGCCGGGGGTTTTGAGGGCGAAGACGTCGGCAGCGTGCTCTGCATTTTTGAAGACAAAAGCAGAGGAGTGGTAAATGGGGACAGCGCGCGCAAGTGTCGTCGGCTCAACGGAATAACCGGCATGCAAGGCCAGCGTTTCGGGGTGAAGTTTTGTCGTCATAAAATCCTCAACTTTACCCAAACTCATATAAGCTGTGCACATGAGTATGTACAGCGAATCTCTGCGGGCTTTCCTAAAGCCCGTGGTGCCCTATTTGGACGACGACTCCGTCAGTGAAATTATGATTAATGGCCCCGAGGACGTGTGGATTGAGCGCAAGGGCCGCCTCTCCAAAACGGATGCGCAGTTTTCCGTGGAGGGCCTTCTGGGTGCCGCACGCAACATGGCCCAGTTTGTGGGACGCCCACTCTCGGAAGAAAACCCACGGCTGGATGCGCGCCTGCCCGACGGAAGCCGCATTCACGTGGTGCTGCCGCCCATCGCCAAAAAAGGCACCACCATCGCCATCCGCAAATTCTTCAAAGACAAACTTACCCCCGACGCCCTCCTCAAATTCGGCTCCCTCACAGAGCCCATGCTGACACTCATCCGCGCCGCCATTGAAACCAAACTCAACATGGTGGTGTCCGGTGGAACTGGCTCCGGCAAAACCACGCTGCTGAACATTCTCTCCTCCCTCATTCCCGGAGATGAGCGCATTCTCACCATTGAGGACTCGGCCGAGTTGCAACTCAACCAGGAGCATTTGGTTTCTTTTGAAAGCCGTCCCGCGGACAAATTCGGCAAGGGCGAAATTAACATGGGGGACTTGCTGCACTCGGCTTTGCGCCTGCGTCCAGACCGCATTGTGGTGGGCGAAGTGCGCGGCGGCGAGGCTTTTCACCTCATGCAGGCGATGAATACGGGACATGGCGGCTCCATGGCAACCTGCCACGCCAACACCCCCACGGACTCTCTGCGCCGCCTCGAAAGCCTTTGCCTCATGAGTGGTGTGGAGTTGCCCATGGTGGCTGTGCGCGCGCAAGTGGCCAGCGCCATTAACCTCATTGTGTGCTGTGAGCGCCTGCAGGACGGCAGCCGCAAAACCATTGCCATCAGCGAAGTGTTGCCGTTGGACGACAAGGGCGAATACAGGACGCAGGACATTTTTGTATTTACGCCCGTCACCAAAAACGCCGAAGGGAAAATGCTGGGCTACCACTCACCCACAGGCATTATTCCCAGCTTCATCGCCAAAGCCCACGCCTATGGTTTTTCAGAAATGACAGAAACGTTTTTTGACCCGGCCTATTGGGGTTTTCCACCACCGCCGCTGGTACACCTGGGCCAAAGCACAAAACAACGCTGGGCCCCCTCTCTCAAACACCGGGAAAGCGGCAAAGCGGACCCCGAAGAGTTTAAACAGGCCATGCGCGCCTTGGAGGCCAAACTCCTGAAGGAGGATGGGGCACCCCCTCCTCCACCGCCCCCTTCCAGGCCCGCTGCCATACATGCAAGCAGCCCGCCTGCGGCCTCTGTGCCTGTGCCTGTGGCTGCTCCCGCTGCTACACCCGCTCCCGCCTCCCCTGCGCCCTCTGTTTCCACGGGCATTCGCCCGGCACAGCCTTCTCTTTCCCGGCCTGTACCTCCAAGGAGAGAAGAAAACCCTCCGGGCCCTCTCAGGCCCGTCCCCCAAAGGCGTATGGGTGCGCCTGCCAGGGCCCCCACAACTGCGGAGCGTGCGAAAGAAACTTTTGTGGAGGATGAAACGCAGCTTCCCTCCGTGCAACTCTCTCATTCCATGTTGGATGAGGTGGACGACATGGAGCAAAGCGAGGTTACTCCTCCGCGGGGCTTTTCACCGCGCCGCCTCCCTCCTCGTCGTTAGCCGCTTTTTTCAACTCCCTGGGCACAGCCATTTCCACAGGAAGTGTGCGCACAAAAGCGTCTTCTCCAAACAACAACTCATAGGCCAGGGCGGAAGGCGCGCTGGGTTTGTCGGGCTCGGCCAGCTGGGGCGTCCACGCAGCTGCCCAAACATAGCGGCCACTCGGTGAAAACCTCAAACGGCGAACGGACCAGCCCAACTCTTTTGCCCAGGTTTTTTCCCCGGGGCGGTGAAACAAAATGCGCTTGTCAAAACCTCCGGTGACCAGCATTTGTCCGTCCGGAGAAATGCCCGCGGTGGTAAGCGTGCCCCGGTGCGCAAAAAAGGCCTTCTGCTCCCCCGTCTCCACATTCACCAAAGCCCCCCCATCCCCCGGGCGTACAGGCTCTTTCTTTCCCCGCTTTTCACGCTGGTAGACTTCCATGGTGCGCTCGGCTTTCACTGCTGAAAGCGCCACACCCAAAGTTTTTCCGAGGGCGTCCAGGCTGAAGTCGTTGACATAACTTTCAAAGACAAACTCCTTTTGTTTTTCCAAAGAGAGTCTGCCCTCCTCCTCCACCTTCACAAGCCATTGCACAATACGCTTGTCAAAGCCTCCCGTAAACAGGTGTCCCGCCTTGTCAAAGGCCAAAGCCCGCACTTCATCCGCGTGCAGGGCTTTTGCAAACCCTTTCTCTTCGGACGAAGGCAGGGGCCAGGGCAAAAGGGCCACCCACCCATCCGCCGCCCCCACGGCAATACGTTGGTTTGCCAAGTCCACAGCCACAGAAACCAGCGGCCTTCCTATGGCCACTGTCTGCTTCAGCGCACAGCTTTGGGAGTCCACGGCATAGAGGTTTCCATTTCGGGACACCGCAAGCAAAGCCTTCCCTTCCGGCACAAAAGCCATGCCCTCTATGTCAAACGCTGTCTCGTTGAGTGGCAACTCGCAGCGCAGCTTTCCTTGAGTTTCGCCTTGTCCCTTTTCCAAAGTCCACAGCGAAGCATAAAATTGCTTTGAGGCCATGCGTGAAAAAGCCGCGCCTTCCTGCCCGGGCATGGGCGCAATCGTCCAGACAAAATCCTGGTTGTTGAGGACAATGGGTTTGCCCACACCCTTGGGAATGCCCACCACCCAGGCGTCCGGCTCTGCAGAAAGCGCTTCCTGAATATGCGCAGGGGTTGGAGACACAGTGACGCAGGCTTGCAAAACAACAGACAAACCAAAAGCCCAATGCAACAGACGACGCATCAACTTTCTCCTTTGGGTTGAATTTCCTGCAGGCCTTTGGGGCCCATTTGCAGGAAAAACCATTCTCGTTTGGCTTCGCGCTGCGCGTCAAAGCCTTGTGTCCCCGCAGCACCCTCCACCTTCACTTCCATCAACGCACGGCGCAACGCCTCCCGCGTCTGGGCGCCTGTGGCCAAAGCCGCCCTAAGCAGCAAACCGGTGTCAAAACCAATGGCCGCCACCCAGTTGGGTGCCTTGTTTTCGCGGCCATAGCTGTCCTTGTAGGCTTTTGAAAAAGCCTGCGTCGCTTTGCGCTGGCTGTCTTCATAAAAACCATCCACGTATACGGAGCACATGACGAATTTTCCAGCGCGCTCCATCAACTCGGGCAGTCCACTCTGGCCTTTGCGGGAAGCCCAGGTGCTGGGCCCAAGGAGGGTGACTGTCTTAAAATTTTTGCCTTTGCTTGTTTTGCGAATGCGCTCCAAGTCGCGAGCGTCACAGGCATTGGTAATGACGTCTTCAACGGCCAATGCGGGAGCAATCAACCCCACCTGCTTCCAATCATCGGGAATAAACAACACGTCAAACTCCACAATGGGCGACAAACTGCCGCGCAATTTCTCAAAAGCTTTGCGGCGCGCAAAGTCATTTTCCACCTCTTTGCGTATGCGTGCTGCCTCTTGCACATAGTCCGCGCGCTCTTCCAAAAAATAGCGGCCCACCAGTCGCCTCACTTCATCCGAAAACGTCGTCTGGTTGTGCGCATAGTTTTCTGCTGCGCGAATGGGAATGCCTTCACTCAAAGCCGACTCCCAAAAAGCCTCCAGCATTTCTTTTCCATAGGGCGTGTCCGGGTAAAGCACCGCAGCACCCTTGGCTCCAAGCTCGCGTTTGCTCCACTCCAGCAAAGCGCGTGTTTGCGCTTTGGCTGTCAGCATGTTGCGAAACACATACCCTCCCAAAAGCGTAATGTTGTCTGCCCGCGACAAAGTCAGCAGCGGAATTTGCAAGTTTTCAGCCACATGTGCCGCGCGCCGGCTGTCTTCTCCCTGCATGGGGCCTATAATGGCGATGACTTGCTCCTCGGCAAGCTGCTGCACTTGTCGCCCTGTCAACGCCGCATCCCCCTGGTTGTCCAGCACCACCCATTCCAGCCCACTTCCCTTCAATGCCAGCTCAAGCCCTCGCCGCACCTCCTCCCCCACAAAGCGGGCGCGTCCGGAAAGCGGCAGGAGGACACCAATTTTTTTGGGGTTCACCTGCTCCATGCGCTCCATGCGCACAAGCCATTCCTGCGCTTTTTGCGCAAAAGGCGAAGAAGGTGTCCTTTGCGTCAGCAACACAAAACACTCTTTGGCTTTGCTGCGCTCACCTATATGCCAAAACAACCTTCCGAGTTTCCATTGAATGAAGGGCCATGCCGGGTGGCTTGCACCCAGCTGGGTGCTTGCGTTCCAAACCATGTCCATGTCGGCATTTTCCAGCGCGTCCATCCACCTTTGCTGGGTGCTTTCGTTGGGCTCCTTCGCCCAGGCATTGGCTGCCAGCACCAGCGGGTTTTCGGCTTTTCCTCCAGCGCCCGCTCTGGCCAAAGCTGTTTCCGCTTCTGCGCGGTGCTGCGCAGAAAGCTTCGGCAAAATAGGGCGAAGCAAGGTTTCCGCTTCCTCCAGGGCATAAAGGTGCAAAGCCGACATGCCCCACATTCGCCTGGCCTCGGTTTCTTCCTGAGGGTTGTCGGCACCCGGCACAAAACGACTCATGGCCTGCCTTGTCAGCGCATAGTCCCCCCGCGCATAAGCCAACTGCCCCACCTCCCACAAAGCTTTTTGTGCACCCAGGGTTTTGGGGTAGCGCTCTGCCACTTCCAGCAAGGCTGTCATGCCGGAAGCCACCCCCTGAGAGGCCAGAATGTCCATGGCTTTCTCCAAAGCGGCCTGGGCGTTTTCGTCATGGGTGGGCTGGTATTTTTCTTTGAGTTGAAAAGCCGTTGGCGAAGGCTTGGGACAGGCAACTAAGCCACAGGCCAAAAGACAAAGCAAAGAGAGTGCGCGTTTGGCAAACATAGAAAGCTTTTAAATTTTTAAATAAAAATTTGCATAAAAAAGAGCTGAAATATGCCTTCCTCTTCCACATGAAATGAAAATGGGAAAAGCCATTGGCATTGACTTGGGGACCACCAGCTCTTGTGTGGCTGTTTTGGAGGAAGGCCAAAACATTGTTATTCCAAACAATGAAGGCATGCGCACCACACCTTCCGTGGTGGCCATTCTGGACAACGGTGAGCGCTTGCTGGGGCAAGTGGCCAAACGTCAGGCGGCAACGCAACCGGAAAACACCCTGTTTTCTGTCAAACGCTTAATGGGGCGCAAGTTTGAGCACCCGGAAATACAGCGCATTTGTGAGTCCACCTGCACCCCCATTGTGCCAGCCAGCAACCATGACGCATGGCTTAACGTACATGGGCGCTTGCTCAGCCCCCAGGAAGTCAGCGCCTATGTGTTAATGCACATGAAGCAAATTGCAGAGGACTATTTGGGGGAGCATGTCTCCAAAGCCGTCATTACGGTGCCTGCGTATTTTGATGATGCACAACGACAAGCCACCAAAGACGCAGGACGCATTGCGGGGCTTTCTGTCCTGCGCATTGTGAATGAGCCCACAGCCGCCGCCCTGGCCTATGGCTTGCTGAAAAACGCTCAAAACCAGGCCTCTCCAAACCCAAGTGAAAAAATCGCCGTCTATGACTTGGGAGGGGGGACTTTCGACATTTCCATACTCGAGTTGAATGGCGATATTTTTGAAGTCCTGTCGACTTCGGGAGACACTTTCCTGGGAGGCGAAGACTTTGACAAACGCATTGTTGAGCATTTGGCCCAGAAATTTTTGCAACAGCACAACATTGACTTGCGCCATGACAGCACCTCCCTGCAGCGCCTCAAAGAGGCCGCTGAGCGAGCCAAGCAAGAGCTTTCCATTCTCACCGAAACCGAAATTTCCCTGCCCTTTATTGCCGCCACCCCCTCGGGGCCCCAACACCTCAATGAGGTTTTGACACGCGACACTCTGGAAACACTGGTGCAGGACTTGGTGGACAAAACCCTGGAGCCCTGCCGCATTGCCCTCAAAGACGCCAAACTCACCCCACAGCAAATGGACAAAATTTTGCTGGTTGGCGGAATGACACGCATGCCGGCTGTGCAAAATAAGGTGCAGGCTTTTTTTGGGAAAGAAGCCCTCAAAAACTTAAACCCGGAAGAAGTGGTTGCTTTGGGGGCAAGCATTCAGGCAGGAATTCTGCAAGGGGAAATTAAAGACATTCTGCTTCTCGACGTCACCCCCCTCTCTCTGGGAATTGAAACAGCAGGCGGCATTTTCACCAGAATGATTGAGCGCAACACCACCATTCCATGCAAAAAGTCCCAGGTTTTCTCAACGGCCACCGATAACCAGTCTTTTGTTGCTGTGAATGTTTTGCAAGGCGAGCGCGAAATGGCCGAAGACAACATTCGCCTTGCGCGTTTTGAGTTGCCCGGCATTCCTCCCGCACCGCGAGGGGTGCCTCAAATTGAAGTGACTTTTGACATAGATGCCAACGGCATTGTCCATGCGAGCGCCAAGGACTTGGGCACAGGCAAGGAGCAGCAAATACGCGTCGTCCCAAGCTCCGGGCTTTTGGAGGATGAAATTCAACGCATTGTTTTGGATGCCAAGCAGCAAAAACAACAAGACGAAGAAAGACGATGCCTGGCAGAGTTGCGCAACAACGCCGAAGGACTTCTGCTGATGTCCGAGCGCTCCCTGGAAGAATATGCCGGCATGCTTTCTCCCCATGACAAACAGGCCATTCAAAACGACATGGCATTTTTAAGAGAGCGGCTGGAAGAAAAACATTTTCAGACTCTGGAAAACGCTTTTAAACGCCTGGAGGCTTCCGCTTATAAAATGGCGGATGCCATTTACAAAGGGGCGGGGGCGGCCAAATAAAAAGAGGGAGAGGGAGAGGGCAGAAGAATATTTCCCCCCCCACCCCCTTCCGTTTAGACTCTTCCCATGCGTTGTGCTTTTCGTCTCTGGCTGGTGTTTTTGAGTTTGAGCGCCCTTGCAGCGAAGGCGGAGGAGACGGTGCGCATTGCGCTGCAGGAGAAGGCGGGGGGGGTGGTGTTAAAAGCGGAGCAGCTGTGGGTTTCCCCTCCGGCTGAGGAGCCGGCCTGGAAGGAGGTGGCGGGGGGGGTGGCGCGCCTTAGCCGCAAAGGTGGAAAACTGTGGCTGAATGAAAAACCCACAGAGGCGCCAAGCCTCCTGTTTGCCGCAGGGAAACAAAGCCAGCAGGCAGGGAGAGAGCCTGTTTCCCTGGACGACAAAGCCCTGCGCGGGCAGGTGGAAATTTTTGTAACCCACCAGGCTTTGTCCGCCGTCAACATACTCCCGCTGGAAGATTATTTGAAAGGTGTGCTGGGCAAGGAAATGCCCAAAAGTTTTCCCATGGAAGCCCTCAAAGCCCAGGCTGTGGCGGCGCGTACTTATGCCTTGCAGAAAAAGCTGCAACGCCTGGGCGAGGAGCAGCACCTGGGCGCCACCGTACTGCACCAGGTATATGGCGGCCTGGCTGCCGAAGACGAGCGCACCCGCGAAGCGGTGGAAAAAACGCGCGGCCAGGTGCTGCTGTTTGGCATGGAGGCGGTGGAGGCCTATTTCCACGCCTCCTGCGGCGGGCTGAGCGAGACAGGCAAAGAGGCGCTGACACGCGACTTGCCCTATTTGGTGGCGCGCCCCTGCCCTTGCCGCGACACGGCGGCCGCCCGTTGGAAAACCCACCTCACGGAGGCCGAGTTAAAGAAGACATTTGCCGTTTCCAAGGCACAGCTGAAGGCGGGCACACTCACTTCCACGGGGCGCTACAAAACCTTGCTGGTGGGAGACAAAAGCATTCCGGCCGTGGAGTTTCGAAAGCGCCTGGGCACCACCCGCCTGCGCAGCCTCAAATTCCAAATTCACAAGGAGAAGGGGGGCTACCTTTTGAGTGGAGAGGGTTATGGCCACGGCGCAGGCCTATGCCAATGGGGCGCCAAGCGCCTTGCAGAAGAGGGAAAAACCTATGCAGAAATTTTGCAGCACTATTATGTGGGCAGCCACCTCATGACACTCTATTAGAGAGAAAAATGTGGGGAGGCGGAAGAGGCGAGGCTTAGGGCACATAAACCGAAGGTGCACGCTCCGGGCTTGCCCACCTTTCCTTAAACCAAGGCTGAAATGAGAGCTCCCGTTTTTCAGCATCCCAGGAGAAGTCCGTGCAGGGCGCACAAAAGTCCGGGTTCTGTTGCTCAAGGAATGCCGGAATGTCTTTGGAAGGCATTGGGGCCAGACGCAACTCCAGCTGCAGGCGAACCATCCGCAGATGGGCATCCAATTCATGAAACTTTCTGATTTCGTTGTCCCAGAAGCCATCCGCGAGGGTCAGTCGAAAAATCTGACCAAACAGCCATTTTCCCCAAGGGTTGTAGAGCCAATGGAGCTGCGGCTCGAACAACTTTTTCGGAAGCTTCAAAGCCTCTTCTCGCTGCTCCAAATAGTCCTCCCAGGGAAGCTCCACCAGTTTCAACCATGTGCTAAAAAAAGGAGCGCTCAAATTCATGGTTGCATTTGGATGCAAACCAAGGCTGCTCTCTTTTCCCGTAAAGCGCACAGAATAATCGAGAAGCCTTAAACCTTCCTCCACCAGCGGACGCATGTTGAGTTGCTCCTTCGAGAGTGGCACCAGCAACTCCCGCCATTGAGACTCCTGCCCTTCAAGCTTTGTGGAGGGCAAGGACAACAACAAACTCAGACTGCGAAGGTTCTCTGAAAGCAGGACCCCTGCCATCGCTGTCCATAAAGCATCCCTTTTCCCTTCGAGAACCCGGCGCCACAAAGCCATGTCTTCTTTGTAAAAGGCCAGGCCCTCTTCGGTGTATCCCTCATCCATCGCCAACAAAGCATCCACCGCCAGGCGTCTTTGCACCTCCCTTATCTGCTGCACACTCGAAGAGTCGGGAAACCAAGGCGCCACATAAAGCGGCAGCTTTTGCAAAAGCTCATAGCGCTCAGCCAGTGTTTCGTTCGCTTCCAGCTCTCGTTCGAGGCGATCATCCTGGAGATGAGCGCATTTCAGAAAATCTGCCCCTTTGCTGCCAAAGCAATCAAAAGGCCGCCTCACCTCCTGCCAGCGCAGCGCTTCCCAGCTGTCGTACATTTCGAAAGCTGGCTGTCCTGGCTCGAATTTTTTTGCCCTTTCGTCCAGCCGCCTCCGCCCCACTTCAAGCATGTCCTCCCCCTCCGGCGCATGAAAACCCAACATCGCCACATAAATGTTGTCGCTGCTCGGTATTTCCTCAGGCTTCGCTTCCAGAAACACACGAAGCTCCTCCCTCAATGGCTCGTCCGCACCCTGGTTGGGCAGCAGCACCAGCCCATAGGCCAGGACTGCCAGCACCCCCAGCGCTATAAACACATTTCGCAGGGCCTTTTTGATGTTCACCCGCATGGGCATTTCACCTTACTCAGGAGAGGCGTTGGAGGAGGAGGAGGAGAAGAAGGAGAAGGAGAACCTTCACTCCGGCACCAAATCCGCCCCCATCGCGTGGTAGCCGCCGTCCACACGGATTAACTCCCCTGTGGTTTTGGGCATCCAATCCGACAACAAAACAACGGCCGTGCGCGCCACCGCCTCCAAACATTGGCTGTCTTTCGCCTCCCAGGAAAGCGGCGAGCGCTTGCTCCACTGGCTTTCCAGTTTGTCAAAACCAGGAATGCCCTTCGCCGCAACCGTCGCCAAGGGCCCCGCCGCCAAGGCATTCACCCGTATGTTTTTGCTGCCCAAGTCCCTGGCCAAATAGCGCACCACCGCCTCCAGGCCGGCTTTGCATACCCCCATCCAGTCATAAAGCGGCCAGGCCTGCGTGCTGTTGTCAAAGTCCAAAGCCACAATGCTGCCGCCCTGCACCATTAAAGGCGCCATGGCCGCCGCCAAAGTTTTCAGCGAAAAAGTCGACACCTGCAAGGCACGCTGCACACTCTCCCACGGCGTCGACAAAAATTTTCCGCCCAAAGCATCCGCAGGCGCAAAACCCACCGCGTGCAGCACACCGTCCAAATGCCCCCACTTCTGGGCCAGGGCCTTCGCCAATGCCTCATGGTGTGCAGCCTCCGTTATGTCCAACTCCAACACCTCCGGCACCGGTGAAAGCCTCTTCGCGCTGCGCTCCGTCAGCCCCTTCCCCTTCCCAAAACCCGTCAGCACCACTTCCGCCCCCTCCTTCTGCGCCAGCTGTGCCACCGCAAAAGCAATGGATTGCGGCGTCAATACCCCTGTCAGCAATAACTTCTTTCCTTTTAAAAGCATCTTTTCCTCCGTCGTACATGTTGCACATTAGGGCACGTAACCCGGGGCCATTAGCACAAACTTTAATGCTTGCGTGGCTTATAAATAATACAGTTTGGCTGCATTCAAAAACTCTGGTTTTAATGCTTGCGGTATAAGGTTTCCATTCCAGTACCCACGTACATATTTCGTCTCTTGAGACTTCTCCATGTCCACTCCAAAGACTTTTGACTCTCTCTTTAGCGGCTCCAACATTGAGTTTATTGAGTCCCTCTATGCGCAATACCTCGAGGACTCCTCCAAGGTGGATGCTTCCTGGGCGGAACTCTTTGCCCCCTTGGGCAACGAGGGCGTCCCCCTCTCCTGCCTCAACCATGAGGCGCCTCCTCAAAAAATTACCAGCAGCGGTTATGCGGGGTATAGCAGTTATACGGGGTATACGGGGTATACGGGGGTTGGGTATACGCGCACTTCCTCCACGCCGCTGCAAACCAAGTTTGACTCGGCCACCAATGCCCTGCGCCGCTATGGGCACTTCGAAGTCAAATTGGACCCGCTGGGCGTCTGGCAAACCCCCATCCCCGGCGTCACGGAGTTGGAGCTTGCCAAAACCTCCCAGTTTACCTCCACCGAGTTGGAAACCGAAGTCCTCCTCCACCAAAAACCCGTCAAACTCAAAGACGCCTTGGCGTGGCTTCGCAAAGTTTGGACAAACCGCGTCGGCTTCGAATTCAGACACATCCGCAACACGGAGCGCCGCCAGTGGCTCCAAATGCGCATTGAGCAAACCAAAGCCGCCATCAACCCCACCCGCACCCAACAACTCTATATTCTCGAGCGGCTTGGCATGGCCGAAGCTTTTGAAACCCTCGCCAACACCAAATTCCAGGCCGTCAAACGCTTCTCCATTGAGGGCGGTGACAGCCTCATTCCCATGCTGGACGCGGCCCTCGCCCTCGGCGCCACTTTGGGCGTGCGTGAGGCCGTCTTCGGCATGACGCACCGCGGACGCTTAAACGTGCTGACGAATGTCATCCAAAAACCCGCCGAGGACATTTATAATGAGTTTGCGGGGCCTCCCAACCCGGAGGACTATTTCCATACGGGCGACGTCAAATACCACTTGGGGGCCTCCGGGGACATCCGCTTCGGAAACCACAACCTCCACTTAACCCTCTGCTATAACCCCAGCCACCTGGGCTTCGTCCACCCCGTCGTCGAAGGCCGCGTCTATGCCAAACAACAACGCATGGGCATAGGCGGCAAAGGCGCTGTCCTGCCCATCTGCATTAACGGCGACGGCGCCTTCTCCGCACAAGGCCTCGTAATAGAGGTTTTCAACTTGAGCGAGCTGAAGCACTATGCCAACGGCGGGACGCTGCACATTGTTATTAACAACCAGCTGGGGTATACGACGGAGCCCGCGCAGGGGCGCTCCTCGCCTTATTGCACGGACATGGCCCGCGTCGTCGACATTCCCATTTTCCACGTCAACGGGGATGACCCGGAAGCCTGCGTCTATGTGGCGCAGCTGGCCATGGAATACAGGCAGCGCTTTAACTGCGACGTTGTCATCGACATGTTGTGCTACCGTAAATATGGGCACAACGAGGGGGATGAGCCGGCTTTTACACAACCCAAAATGTATGAGCTGATTCGCAAGCACCCAAGCCCCAGGGCCATTTATGCCCAAAGCCTCATTCAACAAGGACACGTCACGCAGGAAGAGGCCGATGCACTCTTTGCCAAAGCCAATGCACATTTCGCCGAGGCCTATGCAAAGTCTAAGGCCAACCGAAGGCTTCCCGACATTCCCTCGGGAGGAGGGCTTTGGAAAAATTATTCCGCCCCCTTTGACGCAAAGCTTCGTGTCCCCACCGGCGTGCAACAGGACAAACTCTCCTCCTGGTTAAATGCCCTCACCCAGCTTCCGCTTGGGTTTGTCCCCCACCCCGGCATCGCCCGCCTCCTGGAGCGCCGCAAAAAAATGGCGCTTGGACAAGAAAACCTCGACTGGGGCGCCGCTGAATTGCTCGCCTATGCAAGCCTGCTTGCCGAAGGCTACCGCATCCGCCTCACGGGGCAGGACACCGAGAGAGGCACCTTCGCCCACCGCCAGGCTGTTGTGCACTGCACCTCCACCGGCGCCTCCCACCACTTGCTGGACAACATTGCGGGCTTAACGCCCTATGTCCTCAGCAACAGCCCGCTGTCAGAGTCCGCCTGCCTGGGCTTTGAATATGGCTATAGCCTGGATGCGCCCGACGAGTTGGTTATTTGGGAAGCACAGTTTGGCGACTTTGCCAACGTCGCCCAAGTCTTCATTGACCAGTTTATTACTTCCGGAGAGGACAAGTGGAAGCGCATGACAGGCATTGTCCTCATTCTGCCGCACGGTTATGAGGGCGTGGGGCCGGAGCACTCCTCTGGGCGCGTTGAGCGCTTTTTGCTGCTGGCGGCAGAAAACAACATCCGCGTGTGCATGCCCAGCACGGCCGCACAATTTTTCCACCTCCTGCGGGAGCAGTTTTTTCTGCCGTGGAGAAAACCCCTCTTCCTCATGTCTCCCAAAAGCCTGCTGCGCCTGGCTGACGCGACTTCACCCATGTCCGCCTTCACCTCGGGCACCTTTGAGAGGGTGATTCCCGAAGTCGACGACAGCATTGCGCTTGACAAAGTAACCCGCCTCATTCTGTGCAGCGGCAAAGTCTACTATGAGTTGGCAAACGCCCGCAAAGCCGCCAAGGACAGCCAGGTGGCCCTGGTGCGCGTGGAGCAGTTTTATCCCCTGGACAACGAGGCCCTGCATGCCGTGCTTCAAAGCATGCCTCAGGTGGAGGAGGTGCTGTGGGTGCAGGAGGAGCCCCAAAACATGGGGGCCTGGTATTTTATGCAGAGAGTTTTGCCCGAGGTTTTGGCGCACGCCGGCTGCAAAGCCAAACTTCGCTATGTGGGCCGCGAGGCCAGCGCCAGTCCTTCGACTGGTTATGTACAAACGCACGAGTTGGAGCAGAAGCTGTTGGTTGAAGAAGCCCTGAAACGCCCGTTGAGAGGAAGCCATGTCCGCTGAATTGAAAGTCCCTACCCTGGGAGAATCCATCTCCGAAGCCGTTGTCGCCAAGTGGAATAAAACCGTCGGCGAGGCCGTCGCCCTCGACGAGGCCGTCGTCTCCCTCGAAACCGACAAAATCAGCATCGACGTCGTCGCCCCAGCGGCCGGCGTGCTGGCCTCCATTGCTTTTCCAGAAGGCTCCAAAGTCAAAATTGGAGACGTGCTGGGAAGCATTGCGGAGGGGGAGGTTGCTATCACCCCCAGCACCCCAACTGCCTCCACCTCCTCGGCTTCGGCGCCGCAGGTTTCGCCTTCTGCCCCCTCGCAACGCGTGCCCCCCATAACTCCCGTGGCCAAACGCATGGCTGAAGACAAAGGCGTCGACACCTCCAAAATTCAAGGCTCCGGCGCGCAGGGACGCGTCACCAAAGAGGATGTGGCCAAAGCCGGTGCTGCCCCCGCTGCTGCCCCTCCCGCCGCTGACGCCTCTGAAACTCAAACTTCTTCTCTCTCAAACATGCAGAGGGAAGAGCGCGTCAAGCTTACGCCGCTGCGCAAACGCGTCGCGCAGCGTTTGCTGCAAGCACAGGCCCAGGCCGCCATCCTCACCACCTTTAACGAGGTGGACATGAGTGAGCTCATGGCTTTGCGCAAAACCTATGGCGAAACCTTCCAGAAAAAACACGGCATCAAACTCGGCTATATGGGTTTTTTCGTCAAAGCCGCCGTAGAAGCGTTGAGTGCCTTTCCCCAAGTCAACGCCTCCATGGAAGGCGACGAGCTTGTCTTCAAACGCTATTATGACATTGGCGTCGCTGTCTCCGGCTCCCGCGGCCTCGTTGTCCCTGTCGTTCGGGACGCGGAGCAAAAAACCCTCGCGGAGCTCGAAAAAACCATCGCCGACTTCGGCCAACGCGCCAACAACGACAAACTCACCCTCACGGAGCTCCAAGGCGGCACCTTCACCATCTCCAATGGCGGCATTTTTGGCTCCATGCTGTCTACACCCATTTTAAACCCTCCCCAAACCGCCATTCTCGGCATGCATAACATTGTGGAGCGGGCGGTGGTCCGCAATGGGCAGGTGGTGGTGCGGCCCATTATGTACCTGGCGCTTTCGTATGACCACCGCGTCATCGACGGCCGCGAAGCCGTCTTGTTTTTGGTGCGAATTAAAGAATGCATTGAAGCACCTGCACGCCTGCTGCTGAACGCTTAAAATACATTTTTTCTGCGCAAAACCTGTTCAAACCGACTTCAACCTTGTTAAGAGTCTGCGTGCAATGGCTTATACCGTCCTCGCCAGAAAATACCGCCCGCAGACTTTTGAAGACATGGTTGGGCAGGAGCCCGTCGTCAAAACCTTGCGCAATGAGTTGCTGCAAAACCGCGTCGCGCATGCCTACCTCTTTTGCGGCTCCCGCGGTGTCGGCAAAACCACCGCCGCACGCCTGCTGGCACGCGCCCTCAACTGCACCCAGGGCCCCACCTGCACTCCCTGCGGCCAATGCCAAGTCTGCATCGAAATACGCGACGGCATTTCCACCGACGTCATCGAAATCGACGGGGCTTCCAACAACGGCGTCGAGAATGTCCGGGAAATCCGGGAAAACGCCAAATATTTGCCCCAAAGCGCCCGCTATAAAATTTACATTATCGACGAAGTCCACATGCTCTCTCAGGCCGCCTTTAATGCCCTGCTCAAAACCTTGGAAGAGCCTCCCGCGCATGTGAAATTCATTTTCGCAACCACCGAAGCACAAAAACTGCCCGACACCATTTTGTCTCGCTGCCAGCGACATAACTTCAGACACATCCCCACCCAGGCCATGCTGGACAGACTCAAAGCCATCTGCAGCCATGAAGCCATTTCATTAAGCGACAAAGCACTGCTGGCCCTAAGCAACTTCTCCAAAGGCGGCATGAGGGACGCCCTCTCCACTTTGGACCAGCTCGTCTCCACCCACGGCAAACAACCCTCGGACGAAGAAGTCATGGACACGCTGGGGACGGTGGATGGTGCCCTCGTCCAAAACATGGCCCGCGCCCTGGTGGAAGGCGACGCACGGGCACTCCTTCAAAACATACAGACGGCCCATGAAAACGGTGTCGAGTTTAAAAACCTGCTCGAGGAGCTCGCCTTTGCGCTGCGCCACCTCTTCGTCGCCAAAACCATAGGCACATTGCCCGAAACTTTGTCCGAAGAAGAAAAACACTTCACCCGAAACCTGGCGAAAAATGCAAACGACGCCCAGCTGGCCTATTTGTTTGACGCCGTGCACAACACCCTCTGGGCCATAGGGCGCTCCGCTTTTCCGAAGTTGACTTTGGAAATGCAACTTTTGAAGGCCATTTACCTGGCACCCTCCCTCAGCATTCCTGCGCTGATTGGGCGACTGGAAAGTCTGAATTCCTCCTCCTTCTCCTCCACTCCCGGAGCGCCCGGAGGTCGCTCCGAAGCAAGCCCCTTTCGCTGACTTTCCCCTTCCAACAACGCCTCCCTCTGCTCCTGGAATTCGCCCTGCCCCTTCCTCCTCCACCCAAGGCCTCCCCCGCGCCCAGGACTGGGCCAAAGCCGTCAGCGCCGTCAGCCAGGTTTCCAGCCGCTATGGCACGGCTTTAAGCCATGCACGCCTGGTTCAGCTTCAACTGCCCAACGTGCACCTGGCTTTTGCGCCTCAGGCGGGCTTTCACAAAAACAGCGTTTTGGGCTCCGGACGCAGCACGGTTGAAAAAGCGTTGAGCGAGTTTTTTGGAAGCCCTGTGCAGCTGGTGGAGGACAACACAACGCAGGCTTATTCCCTGGCCAAACCCAGCCTTGCGGAGCAGCAAGCAAAACTTCGAGAGTCCCAAACTCAGAAAATGGAAACGAAAGTCCACACACACCCTCAAATTCAATCCGCCTTGTCCATTCTGGAAGGACACATTGAGTTTATCCGCACTCTGGAAGCCTCCGCCCCCGCTCCTCTGCTTTCTCTGGAAGACAAAAAACCTTTGACTTCCCTGGAAGACACAGACGAAGACAAGGATGACGACTGAGGTATTCACCCGCTTTATTTGTTTTTCCAAAGGAGTTTCGATGCCAGGTTTAGACATGAATTACTTCATCCGGCAGGCCAACAAGATGACGGAAAAGATTGAGCAGCGCAAAGCAGAGTTGGCCGAAGAAATTATCGAAGGCAAATCCGGCGATGGTTTGGTGCTTGTCCAGGCCAGCGGAACTCAGGAGATAAAAAGCATTAAACTCAGCCCCGAAGCCATGGCACTCAACGACACCAGCATGCTGGAAGACTTGCTGGTTGCCGCCGTTAATGCAGCCTTAAATGCCAGCCGCACCCATATGCAAACAGAGCTTGGCAAACTCACCGGCGGCCTTAAAATTCCCGGACTCTTGTGACACCCAAAACTTTTAACCAACTCGTCGCCCTTTTGGCGCGTCTGCCAACCATTGGAGAAAAGACAGCGCAACGCATGGCGTTTTTTCTCATCCGCTCCCCACCGGACTATGGGCAGGCCCTCGCCAAAGCCATTGAGGACACCCTCCAGCGCGTACGCTTGTGCTCGTGCTGCTTCAGCCTCACTGAAACCACAGACAGCAACTTGTGCAGGTTCTGCGAAGACAACCGACGCGATGACCAACTGCTTTGTGTCGTTGAAAGCATCGGCGACCAACTGGCCATCGAAAAAACACACGAGTTTAATGGCCGCTACCATATACTGCACGGCGCGCTTTCTCCCCTGGATGGCATTGGCCCCGAAAAGTTGCGTATACGCGAGCTGCTTGCCCGCTTAAGCCATTCCGCCACCAAAGAAGTCATTATTGCCACAAATCCAAACGTCGAAGGCGATACCACCGCACTCTACTTGACGAAACTCCTGCGCCCGATGGGGTTTAAATTGACTCGCCTCGCACAAGGCTTGCCCATGGGGGGAGATTTGGAATATGCAGATAAGGCCACCCTGGCACACGCGTTAACAGCCCGAAATAACCTTTAGGGGGTCAAAATTTCCTGTACTTTGTCTTTTGTGTTTAGATAGTTGTTGGCAAGTCACTCATTGCGGTTGCGGGTTTTGGTTTTGGATATAAGGCTTAAATTTGAAATATCCTCTTTGGCTTAATCAACAAATTTGAGAATATTGTTTCAGTGGTGAATGCTGTGTTTAGACTGCTAACGTTAAACACTGCAGAAAAGGGAGCGTTCGGCATTCATGGCCACCTCGTTGGTGATGTACGAAGAAGAATTCAGCCGCATTCACAAAGTCTGTGAGCGGCTCATTCGGGAAACCCACTCGAAAGTGGTGTTTCTCGTGGATAAGAACGGCCAACTCATTACGGCCGCTGGACAGACGCAACATGTGGATACCACCTCCCTCGCCTCCCTCACCGCAGGCAATGTCGCAGCCATGGGTGGATTAGCCAAACTGATTGGCGAAAGTGAATTCCCTCACCAGTTCCATGAAGGTACCAAAGAGTCTTTGTACATGACAGTGGTAGGGGGACGTGTTGTTCTTGTGGTAATCTTCGACAGTCGAACATCTCTGGGGTTGGTGCGTTTGAGAATCAAAAAAGCTTCTGATGAATTGATGCGTATTTTAGAATCTGTAACCATGCGGGCAGAATACTCAGGGGCGGCTTCGCCGTTTGCTGAAATTTCCGATGCTGATATTGAAAACCTTTTTAGCGAATAAGTCTACGAGCTATGTCCTTTATCAACTACTCAAGTCGTGAGATTAACTGCAAAATCGTCTACTACGGGCCGGGATTGTGTGGGAAGACGACCAACTTGCACTACATCCACAAAAAAGTGGGCCCTAATATGAAGGGCAAGCTGATTTCTCTGTCCACAGAAACAGAGCGCACCCTGTTCTTTGACTTTTTGCCGCTCTCTCTGGGAGAAATCCGCGGATTTCGCACGCGCTTTCACCTTTATACGGTGCCAGGCCAAGTCTTCTATGACGCCTCACGCAAACTCATTCTGAAGGGGGTTGACGGCGTCGTTTTTGTCGCTGACTCACAGCTTGAGCGCATGGAAGCCAACATTGAATCTCTGGACAATTTGCGCGTCAACCTCGCTGAGCAAGGTTATGACTTGGACCGCATCCCCTTCGTCATTCAATATAACAAACGGGACTTGCCCAACGCTGTGCCGGTTGAAGAGTTAAGGCGCGAGCTCAACTATCGCAATGTCCCCGAGTGGAATGCCATTGCGCCTCAAGGCGTCGGCGTCTTCGACACCCTCAAATCCGTCGCACGCCTCGTGCTTCGCGAGCTGAAAAAAGGCGGCCGCTAAACCAGCCGTCGGCCATCTAAGAGGTGTTCGGGTTTTATGTTGCCCATCGCCGCCAGCAGGCTTTGGCGCAGGTTGGGAATCTCCCCAGACAATGTGCTCACCAGCGCCTTGGCCCACCTGCGGCGATGGTTGTTCTGCTCGCCACAATCGCCGCAGGACACCACAGGAAAGTTTTTTTGCTTTGCGAATTCCACAATGAGCGCTTCGGGCACATAGCACAGTGGACGAATAACCGTGTTGCAGCCGTCTTTGGAAAACAGTTTCGCAGGCATGGTGGCCGTTGTGCCCGCAAAAAATATATTCATCAGAAACGTTTCAATGAGGTCATCCAAATGGTGTCCCAAAGCAATTTTGTTAAAGCCCTTCTCCCGGGCGAAACGATAGAGAATGCCTCGCCGTAACCGTGCACACAAGAAGCATTGGTTTTGCGTTCTCTGGAGTTTCTGCTGAACAATCTCAAAGGTGTTTTCGCGCAAAATATGGTATTCATATTTTTCCGCCTGAAGGTATTCCTCCAACAACGCCACCGAATGGCCGGGTTGGCCCTGCTCTAACTTTAACGCCAAAAACTCAAACTTCACAGGCGAGCGCTGCTGAAGCTTTCGCAAAAAATAAAGCAGGGTATAAGAGTCCTTCCCGCCGGAAACACCGACGAGAATTTTGTCTCCTTCCGAAATCAGTTTGAAATCGCCAATGGCTTTGCCGACGTATGAGAGCAATGTTTTTTCGAGTTGTTTCGCTTCTGTCACAAAACGCCCTATACTTCGGCAACTTTGAGGAACCAAATGCTTTCACAAAATCTCTTCTGCTGGGTTCACACACAAGCGGAGCTTGAGCGTGTCACCCAGGAGCTTGGCAAAGCCAGAGAGCTTGCGGTGGACACAGAAACCGACAACTTCCATGCCTTTCGTCCAAAGCTTTGCCTCATTCAAATCGCAACCGACAAAGACATTTTTTTGGTGGACGCCTTAAGCAAAAAACTCAACCTTCAAACCCTCGCGCCTGTTTTTGAAAATCTCCAAATTACAAAATATTTTCACTCCGCAAGCAGCGACTTGTCTTTTCTGCTTTCAAAAAAACTTCGCGTCCTTGGCCTCTTTGACACACAAAGGGCCGCCCTCTATCTGCAAAAACCCAAGCTGGGGCTCGCCTGGATTACGCAGGACTATTTGGGTATTTCGCTCGACAAAACAGAACAACGCGCCAATTTTTCAAAGCGGCCTCTGCCGGACAAAGTCTTGCGTTATGCAGCCGATGACGTGCGCTTTTTGCTGCAGCTGGGCCGCCTCCTCAAAACCGAATGCCTGCAGAAAAACCTGCTCGAAGAAGTGCTGCTCGACTGTCTGCGTCTCGAGGAGGAAACCGCCGTGCCCACAGAGCCTGGAGAAGGGTTTCTTTTTCACCAACCAACGCACTTGCCCATGAAACAACAACACATTTGCAAAAACATCGCCCACCGCCTGCACACGGCGCGCCTGCAATGGGCCAAAGAAAAAAACAAACCTTTTGGCCAAATCCTCTCAAACCAGTCTCTGCGGGCTATTGCCCTTATCGTCCCAACAGACTTGGAGGCGCTGGAAAAACTTCCGGGCATGCAAAAAAACTTTGTCACTCAATTTGGAAATGGCGTCCTGCAACACATAGAAGAGGCCAAACAGACAAAATTCAGAATTTCTGCCAACACACCTTCCTCCTCTCAGGAGCTTGAGCAAAGGGTGCGCAAGCGCGCCGAGGCCCTGCACGCATTCAGAGCGCAGGAATTGTCTGCTCACCCGCTTTCTCCCCAACAAGTCCTCACCAACACCCTCATTGAGCGCCTCGCCGAGTCTCCCCCCACCACTTTCGAAGAGTTGCTCCGCTTCCCTTATTTCGGAAACAAACGCTTCCGCCAATATGGTTTGCGCCTGCTGGCCTTGCTTAACCCGCAAGAGGGCAAAAAACTTTGAAGAGTTAAAAGTTGAGCTGCATGCCCAACTCCACCACACGCCCGGGAGGAATGCCAAAATAGGCGGTGGCCGACTGCGCATTTTTTGAAATAAACGAAAACAAAACTTTGCGCCAACGCATGAGTCTGGAGCTGCCATCCGGAAGCAAAGTCTCCCTCCCCAAATAATAGCTGGTGGTGGAAGGCTCACACACCAGGCCTTGCTTGCGTGCCTGCAACAGCAAAGCAGGCACATTCGGCGTCTGCATGAAACCCAGGGAAGCCACTACCCGGAAAAAACCTTTGCCGAAGTCTTCCACTTTCACCTGCTCATCCACAGCCACCCAAGGCTCATCCGCCACAGAAATGGACAACACCACCACCTGGCGATGCAAAACCTGGTTGTGCTTTAAGTGGTGCAACAACACCGGCGGCGTCCCCTCCACGGAGCTGGACATAAACACCGCGGTGCCTCTGACGCGAAGCGGCGCACTCGCTTCCATGTCCTCAATAAACTGCTCCATGGGCAAAACCCATTTCCCATACACCTTGGTCAACTCCGCACGCCCGCGCTTCCAGGTTGTCATTAATGTGAATACGACGGCCGCAATGGCAATGGGCACCCACCCGCCTTCGGGAAATTTGAGCAGGTTGGCTCCAAAATAACACAAGTCAAAACACAAAAACAAAACCACCAACGCGAGGGCCTTCCTCAGCTTCCACTTCCAATGGAAAACAACAACGAGGAAATAGACGAGGGAAGTTATCGTCATGGAGCCTGTCACCGCAACACCATAGGCTGAAGCCAACTGGCTGGACTCCCGGAAAACCAGCACCAGCGCAATGCAGGACACCATCAGCGCGCGGTTGACGAAGGGCACATAAATTTGTCCTTCGTGTTCCGCTGAAGTGTGCACAATTTTCAGGCGCGGACAATAACCCAGCTGTATGGCCTGCCGCGCCACCGAGAAAGCTCCCGAAATGAGTGCCTGCGAAGCCGTCACCGCTGCCACCGTCGCCAAAATAACCACGGGAATTAAAATCGCCTGAGGCACCACCGCATAAAAAGGACTCACGCCCAGCGTGAGTCCTTCTCTCAACAAAAAGGCACCTTGCCCGAAATAACTCAAAAGCAAAGAAGGCAAAACCACCCACAGCCAGCCTACGCGTATGGGTTTTATGCCAAAATGCCCCATGTCCGCATAAAGCGCCTCCCCTCCCGTTATGCACAAAACCACCGCCCCCAACAAAACAAAGGCACGCGCTTTGTATTCTAAAAAAAACAACACCGCATAGTGAGGGCTTAAGGCACGCAAAACACCCGGCGTCTGCACCAGGTGAATCAACCCCAAAACCGCTATCACCACAAACCACAACAGCATAATGGGGCCGAATACTTTTCCAATTCCTCCCGTGCCTCGCTTTTGTACCCAAAACAGCCCCAGCAAAATGCACACCGTCAATGGGACTACCCAACTGCTCGCCGCCGGAGAAATGGCTTTGAGTCCTTCAATCGCCGACAACACGGAAATGGCCGGGGTAATGACGCCGTCGCCAAAAAGCAATGCCGCTCCAAACAAGGCCCCTATCACCACCAAAGGCTGCATCCAGCGACTTAAACTCTTGGGCACCAGGGCCAGCAGCGAAAAAATGCCCCCCTCCCCCTTGTTGTGTGCCCTCATAATAAACAAAAGGTATTTGAAGGTGACGACTCCCATGAGGGACCAAAACAGCAAAGACAAAACACCCAACACCACAGGCTCTGCAGTGGAAATGGCTTTCCTCCCCGCAAAACATTCGTTTAACGCATAGAGGGGACTTGTGCCTATGTCGCCAAAAACAATTCCCAGGGCACCCAGCACCAAATGCCATGTCTTGCCCTGCTTTTGCCTCAGGCTGCTTGTAAATGCTTGTTGGCTCATATCCGTTCTTGTCTCAAGCCGCTTATAAATGCTTGCCTATCTTTGTCTGCTGCTTTGTTCCCATTTGCGCAAAAGCGCAAGCGCGGCCTGCACCTCTCCACCCACGTGCCTTGCCACGCGCAACATAAAAAAAAGCCCCGGAAAACTCCGGGGCTTTTGAAAACAAACCCAACTCAGCTTCTGCGGGATTTGTGGTAATGGGAGGAGCAAAGCCCTCGTGCCAATATCCTCTGGTTGCAACCTTCAAACCCACAAATGCCACTGTCGGACTTGCAGTGACTGTCGGGATAAAGGCCAAACATGGCATGGCCTACCGCAATGAAACGCTCCACTTGTTCAGAGTTTAACTCCCCCATTTTTGCAAACCTCAACAGCCTGTCCAAAGCATAGGCTTCTCTTTTGTCGAGCCCATCTTCGAAAAACAGCTCAGAAATGGGAACCTCCAGCGACTTTGCAATCCGCCACAAGGTTTCATAGCTGGGGCTGCGCTCTCCTCGCTCCAACAAAGAGACAAAACCAATGGTAATGCTACAACGACTTGCGAGCTCGTCCTGGGTTATCCCCAAACTCTCCCGCAAAATCCGCACCCGTTTCGCCAACCCCAAAAGACTTTGCTTCACTGCCTGCTTGCAACCCACCTCCTCGCTTTGAGCCTCGTTCTCCACCCTTTTCTCCTCACCACTGCTCTCTCTACCCAACATATACTCCCTCCTTGGCTTGCTTATTCTTGAAAACAAACAAGCACCGTCCACATATGACAAAGGCAGCCTAACAAATGTTTTTAAGGAAAACAACCAAACATTGGCAATTTTAAAATTCCTGTGCATATTCGCAGCGTCGCTTGCTAAAAAAAGTTTGCTTTCGCCTGGAAATGCGACATGGACTATTTAAGTGGTCTGCTTTCTCTATATTCATGTTACGCTGAAGAAACAGTTTGAGCTGCATTATGACGGAAATAAAAACGCCGCCCCCAGGTTTTGGGCCAGCAACAGATGACAGGCTGCCAAGCAGCTCAATGCCTCTAGGGGATAGCTTTTTGCTTGACCTGGATGACCCGAATGTCACCGGCAGCTTGTTTGGCGGCTTTGAGCCACTGCTGGGCCATACTTCCTTTGTCGCCACCGACGCTCCTGCCATGGAAGAGCCCTCCTTTGCGCAGCTGTGGGCTGCAACATTAACGGACGACGGAGCCCAGCTCTATGGCGAAGCCCCACACCCCTCCACAACGGATTCTTTCACAGCCTGGCAAGAAGCCGCACAGCAACACCAGTTGCCCGCAGCGGTGGAGCTCCTGCCACCCATCGCGCCACCTCCCGTGGAAGACGAAGAAGAAGTTTCAGAAAACCCCCTCCCCACCGGTTTCTTCTCCACAGAAAATGCACCTCTGTTTTTTGTCGATGAGCAGTGGTCTCCGGATTCGTTTTTTAACCCGGAACTCGCTTCTCAAAACCCCTTCGAAGAGTCCGTCGCCGTTCTGAGCGAGCTTTCTTTTCAAAATACGCATCAAGCAGCTGCCCGGTCCAACCTCTTTGCGCCCAGCGATGGTCCACAACAGTTTTTCCCGTCTGTGGCTTTCCACACAACCCATTTCGCAGACGAAGCTTCAGACAACGTGGCCGCATATGCATACCCGGAAAATGCAATGGAGTACGCTCCGGAAAATGCAGCCGCATACGCTCCGGAGAATGTGGCCGCGTTTTCAGAGGTGCCTCCAGAGTTGCAAAACAACTTCTGGTTTGTAGACGCTTTGGAAGAAATGCCCCAGGAGGAAATCATCCTCCTCGAGGACGAGGTGCCTCCGGGAGAAGAAGAGGAGCTGCAGGAGCCGGCTGTCTTCGCTAAAAGCAAAAGCTTCCTCCCTCCCCAAATCCCCCCCGTGCTTTCTGCCAGCCCTCCTTCTCTGCTGACGCCAGCTATTTTTTATGACGCCGCAGAAAGCCTACCACCTCCCCAACATACGCCTCCTTTTCAAACCTCTCCCCTGGCTCCTGCCCACCTTCAAACCCAGGGGTTTTATGAGGTGGTTCTGTATACCATGAATGGGACGGTGAAACGTGGGGCTTTCCAAAACGCGGACTTGAATCAGCACAGCGTTGCCCTGGAAACCAAGGACGAAACAGAGCAGGTGCCTGTTGCACAAATTAAGGCTGCCTATTTCATGAAACCCAGCCAGGGCCCCTTCTCCCTGCCCCCTACGACTGGGGCTTATTGGAAAGTGGTTTTTAACGACGGCCGCCGCGTGGAAGGCCAATTGTCAAAACTTCAAGAAGGCTCCGCCGGGTTCTTCCTCGTCCCAAGACAAGAAAAATCCCCCACCGCCTACCTCTATATCAACCGCTCGGCCGTGCAGGAAATCTCCAGCCTTTCCTAGAGTGCTTCCACTCGGTCTGTAGATTTGTTTCTTTTAATGCAAGTAGCGGTCGGAGTCTTTGGGGGTGTTGCGCTTGTCGCCTGTAAGCAGCTTGAGATGCTTGCGACGTAGCTTGAATTTGGACTTAAGCCTTAAGGAGCCATAACGCTCCTGCAACCTGCTGGGCAGACGCCAGTATATCCACAGGAAACACAACAGCAGGCCTAACAAGGCGGGTATGACGGCTGTAACGGAGTTGAACACGGCTTCCAGTGCAACAAAAACCAGCCCCAACCCCGCAAAGAGATGGCCTGTCAAGGGAAAACCAAAAAAATTCAAAGGACGCCTCCCCATCTCCAAACCCAAGGCCACCCATAAGGCGGTGGTCAGCACACCTCCACCCTCATACTGCCTGCCTTGCAAAGCAGGCCATGCCAGAGACAACAGCAGACTCAAAATGCCCGCAAACAACGGAACCAGTACGCAAAAACGCCAAAACTTGGGCCGGCCCCAAAACAACTCCAGCTGCGAGCCTAAAACCCATAGTAAAAACGCCGACAGCAAAACCCGGAAAGCGCCCGTGCTCAGCCATAACCAAGTCAGAGGCTGCCAAAAGGCACCTCTCAAAACCTCAGCCGGTATAAGGTAGGGGTTGACGCCCAACCCTTGCCACAGCAAGCTTCCCGCAATGGAAAGGAGAAGGGCGAGTACGGCCAAGGTGACTGCACCGCCCCGTCTCGGGAGCGTCCCTAGCATGACTTTATTTCATGCGGTAAAAAAGGGTGATGGTGAGGCAGTGAAATTCCTTGTCCGAGGACTGCGTCACCACCCGGTCGACTAGCTCAACGTTGGGGTTCTCTTTTATCCAACGACTGATGTTTTCCCCCATCATCTCCCGGTCTCTTGCCAGGGTGGTCGAAAACACTTTTATATTTGTAAAACTCATATTCCTGGTTTCCCCAGACATGCCTTCTCTCCTCCATGCACCCAATGTGCATATAAACGGTTGGCCCGTTCTTAGATAAAGTCCTGTGCTCGCCCATGCCGCAAATTTTGTCAACTGTTCTTCTTTGGCTTTTTCTGCTTCTCCTGCTTCCACCACCACCGCCGCCTCCTCCACCTCCTCCACCTCCCCTGCAAGCCCCGCCTCCTTCTCCTCCTCAAAACACTTGCAGCTTCAAAAACAACTGACTGCCTTTATACAACCAGTGTGGCTAACTGCAATAGCAACCTTCAAACAGGCTGACACTTACATTTACCTATCCATGGGTTTGGGGGGGAAGGAGCGTGGGGGTGGAACAAAAAAAACCGCCTGGAAACCCAGGCGGTGAAAAAAGTGCAGAGCAAAAACAAGCGCTAGGGTTTGATGGCGACCTTCAAAACACCGTCGCGCTGGTTGGCAAACAAGTCATAGGCTTCGACAATCTTGTCCAGCTTCATGGTGTGCGTCACAAGGGCGGAGAGGTCTACGCGCTTGGAGGCGACAACAGCCAGGAGGCGACGCATGCGCTCCTTGCCGCCCGGGCACAGCGAAGACACAATTTGTTTCTCCGCCAAACCTGCGCCATAGGCGTCCACGGGAATTTTCAGGTCTGCCGAATAGACACCCAGGCTCGACAAAACGCCGCCTGGCCGCACAACACGCAAAGCAGACTCAAAGGTTGACTGCAAACCCAAAGCCTCAATCGCAACGTCGACGCCACGTCCATTCGTCAGGCGCATAATTTCGTCTACCGCGTTGACGTTTCTGAAGTTGACGGTGACATCCGCACCCATGTGGCGAGAAATTTGTAGGCGCTTGTCTATTCCGTCCACCGTAAAAATGGTGGTTGCACCGCACAGTTTGGCTCCGGCTGTCGCGCACAAACCAATGGGGCCTTGTGCAAAAACGGCCACGGTGTCGCCGATTTTAATTTTGCCGGTTTCCGCACCTGCAAAACCCGTCGACATGATGTCAGGGCACATCAACACCTGCTCATCCGTCAGCCCATCCGGAATGATGGCCAGGTTGGCCTGCGCATCCGGAACCAACACATATTCGGCCTGCGTGCCGTCAATGGTGTTTCCAAAGCGCCAACCCCCCATGGCTTTGTAGCCGTGTCCATGGTGCAAGCCGTCCTGCGAAGGACAGCCCGCCTGACAGGCATAGGAAGTGAAGCTCGGACAAATGGCGCCGGCAATGGCACGCTGGCCTTCTTTATAGCCAACAACGTTTTTGCCGAGTTTCTCAATAATGCCGACCGGCTCGTGTCCAATCGTCAAGCCTTTGTTTACAGGGTATTCTCCTTTGAGAATGTGCACGTCGGTGCCACAAATGGTGGTTGTGGTAATGCGCAAAAGCGCATCATTGGGTCCAACATCCGGAATGGGTTTGTCTGCCAGCTCAATGCGACCAGGCTCAATAAAAATTGCTGCCTTCATCATTGCCATGTTTGTTCCCTTTATTGTTGTTAGGCGCCTCGTGTTTTGGGGCGTCTTGTGGTTAAGCGCCCCGCAACCCTGCATGTATGGAAGCTTCCGGAGCGGCTGAGCTCTAGCAGCTTCAAAACGGTTTGGGTGGAAAATTTAACCGTGAATAAAATCATTTTTCGCACACATAAAATCATTTTTGCTTATAAATCTAAAACGTTAATGTGGGGGATGCGGAGTATAAGGTTCAGGCATGGGGCTGGTGTTTGTTTTTTCATGGAAAGCTCTCCACGCAGGTGGCGCTGTCCCATGTTTTTGGCTTTTAAATTGCACTCTCGAGGCGCGTGACTTGTGTTTTGACTTCAGCCCCGGAGCCTGCCATTTTTCCTTCTCCTCCTCCCTCCCCTGGTTTTCTCAAAGAAATTCAAAACCGCATTCTTTCAGAAGGCACCAGACACCTTTCCAATTCGGACTTGTTGACGGCTCTTTTGGGAATACCGTTTTTGGACACTTCCTGGATGGAAGCGGGATGGAAGGCTTTTTTTGGACAAGCTTCCTGCGAGTTGGAGCAAACTTTTGGCGCGCTTTATGCCGCTCGCCTGCTGGCTGCGCTGGAAATAGGCCGTCGAGCGCTTGCCTCCAAAGAGCAGCGCCCTCGTTTGTCTTCCCCAAGAAATGTTTTTAAGTTGATGCGCACGGAGCTTGCCGGGGCTTCTCAGGAACGTATGTTTGTGCTGGCTTTGAATGCGCGAAATACACTCCTGGCCAAGCAATGCATCGCCACAGGCTCCATCGACACTTGTCAGGTGGACTTGAGAGAAATGTTTGCGCTGCTGTTTCGTGTGCGAGCCAGCACTTTTGTCCTCGTCCACAACCACCCCTCCGGGGACTTTCGTCCTTCCTTGGCGGACATTGCATTGACGGAGCGTATGGCGCGCGCCGGTAAGCTGCTTGGCCTGCCCTTGCTGGACCACCTGATTTTGGGTGACAACGGTTATGCCTCCATGCTCACCGAAGGCCTGCTTTGCCACACTCAATATTTCGAGGCCCAATACCTCAAAACGCGCTGAAACAGCCAGAGACAAAACCCGGTGCAAATCGACAGAGCCATAAATCCAAATAACACAGCTGCGCCATACACCAGGCGTACCTGCACCACCGACACCTCCCCATCCAGCAAAGCTTCTTTTAACGGAGCCAACAACCTCAAAATGTGCAAAACCTTCTCGGGGAAATGCTCCAACACCCGAATGCCAATCATCACCCCCGGTGAAGGCCAACACCAGGAAACCAGCTCCATCACAATGGCCACCACCCAATAGCCACACAACAACCAAGCTGCGTTGCGAATGCCTGTGCTTAGAAAATGAACAACGGATGCTTGTTGTAAACTAGCCACAACGCACTATTGCCTCAGGGCCTGGAGTTTCTTGTTCGCAAGCTTTCGGGCATTCTCATCTTTGTTGTAGTTGAGGAAGTTTTGATAGGAGGTGAGGGCCTGTCCCAACGTGTCCGGGTTTTTTGCCAATATGTCCGCCAAAAGCAGGTGAGGCTCCGCCCAGGCCGGCTCAAGCTGTATGGCTCTTCGCAAAGCAACCATGGCCTCTTTCTCCCGCTTGTCCTGCGCGGCCGCTTTGCCGACAATCCATTGGGCAATGGCCGAGGAGGGTGCTGCCAGCAAGGCTTTTTCCGCTGTCTGGTTTGCCAAAGCAACAGAGCCTGCTTTGAGTTGAGCATTGGCCAATGCGGCCAGCGCCATGCTCCTTTCCCATGCAGGTTTTATTTCAGGAGCTTTGGCGGAAAGCTCCGTCAGCCATTTGGAACTGAATGGCTGCGTCAGCCAGAGGCCCACCGTCCCACAAATGGATTTGGCATTGTTTTCGAGTGCGGACAAAAAAATCAGCTGAGCTGTGTCTATGTTGTTTTCCCGGAAAAAACCCATGCCGCTGGAGCAGAAAACATCTGCATCCGAAGGGTCTCTCTTGTTGGCTTGTCTCAAAAAATTCATCGCCTCGCCTAGCCGCCCCAAAACAAACAAGGCTTCTGCTTTGAGTCTCAGAGAACGAACATTGTTTTTGTCCAAAGCCAAGGCTTTGTCTGCCGCCTTCAGGGCCTCCTGAGTAATCTCCGCTCTGTTTAATCGCCCTGTCGAGCGTATGGCTGCCAGAGAGAAGGCTTGCAATGCCGCTATGGATTGTGCGTCATCCTCCACCCATTGCGAAGCTTCTGCATAGGCTTCGTCAAATTGTCCCAGGTCTCCAAGCACGGCAATGGACAGGTTTCTGGAGCACATCAACGAGCCATTTCTTTTGAGTGCTTTTTGAAGCTCGGTTTTGGCTTGCTCAAAGTTGCCTTCTTCCATCAACAACTTTGCCAAAACACATGCGGCTTCTTCCGCACTGGGTTCTCCAACAGCTTCCCGAAGCAGCTCCTTCGCTTTGTCAGGGGCCGTGCTCATCAAAATATTGGCCAAAGCAAACTGCAAGGGCGCTTTTTCTCTGCTTCCCTGGAGATTTTTAAGCGCTGTTTCCAGATTGGAACGCGCTTTGGGCACGTTGTTTTCAGCAGCATCCGCCATTGCCAAAAAGGCAATGGCCCTGGATTCATATTTTCTTCTGACTTGAGTCTTTTCCAACTCTGTCCGCAATTTTTTCCAATCACCTTGCTGCATCAACGCCCATGCGCGCGCAAAAATGAGCTCGTTGGAGTCGGGTGGAATCTTCGTCAATATGTCGTCAACTTTTTCCCGGGCAACCAAAACCTTGGCAAGCTTTTCCTTGGCCTCAAGCGAATCCATGCGCTGTTGAATGGCCTCTTCAAATTGCTTCTGTGCAGACAATACCTGGCCGCTCCTCAAATAAACATCCCCCAAATCCAACCCAAACTCAAAAACATGCTCCGAAAAAAGCTGCTTGCCTCTCTCCAAAACAGCAACGGCTTCCTTCTCGTCCCCCAACGCAGACAACAACAAACCATAGACGCGCTCGCGCTGCATTTTTCTGTCATTCGGCAAGCCCGTCTCCGCTGTCAGAGTCTTCATCTCTCGAAGAGAAATGTCCATTTCCTTGTCCAGCGCCAAACGCGCACGCGCCAACCCCAAAATCCGCAGAGGATGCTCCCGGGCTCCGTCAGGCAAAGTGGAAGCGTTGAGTGCTTTGTAGGCATTGTCTTCTTCTCCCAAAGCCAAATAGGTTTCAGCCAAACCTATCCATGCTCGCACATTGGGAGCAAACAGCTTCGCCGCATCGTTGAAACGCTTCAGCGCGTTTTCCGGCTTGCCCTCTGCAAGCAGCAACCAGCCCGCCTCGCTTTGAATGTCCGAGCTTTGAATGTCCAGGCTTTGACTGTCCGGGTTTTGAATGTCCGAGGGCAAATCCTTGGAAGCAAGAATGTCCTGCCTCGCTTTTTCACGCACCGCTGAAGAGCCCACCATGGCATCCACCAACAAGGCTACTTTGGGATAGTCCTTGCGCACGCTGTCCTCTTCAATGGCTTTGATGGCTGCTTCGCGCTCCCCCACAGCAGCTCCAAATGCCTGAAACCGCCGCGCGTGTACCAATGCTTTCAGCGACCAGGCCTCCGTGTTGGCGCCATCCAACTCCAATGCACTCTTTAAGGACTTAAGCGCAAGCTCATAGCTTGCCTGCATGTCCAGGTTGATGGAGCGGCGGGCTTCCACCAAATGGTTTGTAATTCGCGCCTGCTTCTTTCCTGTGAGGTGGTAGGCAATATAACCTCCTGTCCCGGCCACTGCTCCCACCACCACCGCGAGTACTGCCGCCCCACGGTAGCCCGTTCCCCATTTTTTCCAAAATGTCTTGCGCTTCTCTCTGGCTTCCAATTCCGCCTTGAGTTTGGACTCGTAGGCTTGTCCTTCGCGCTCTGCCACATGCGCCTGCGCTGCCGCACTCACAGCCGGGGCTTTCTGCTCCTGCGGTAAGTCCGGCAACGTTTCCAGCATGGCCAAGGTTGCAGACTTTGGAGGCTGCTGGGCCTTCTGCTGCGGCGCCTTGGCCGCTTGTACGGTTTCTTTGGGCTCCTGCTTCGCCACGGGAATGCGGGCAACCCATCCGCCCCGGCCGTTGTCCTGCCAGCGCTGCGCGGGTTGGGGCTGTGTTTTTTTCTCCACCACCTCCTCTACCTCCACCTCTTCCACCTCTTCCTTCTCGCGCCCAGGCTCCTCCTCTGCCTGCTCAACCGCGAAAGATTGCGTCGGCCCATCCTCGTCTGAATCCGGAGGGAAAGACTGCGTGGGGCCATCCGCATCCACATCTGCTGCCACGCGTTGCGGAATTTCTTCAAACTCCGTCCAGTTGAGAAGGCTGATAAACTCAGGGAGGGATTCGCCTGCCAAAGCCTTCTGGGTGTATTCCAAATAGAGTTTGAAATTTGGATTCTCGGGCTCCAGGCTGCACGCCTTGCGCAACATAGGCAAGGCCGAACGAAACAACCTGGTTTCCAAAAACACTTCTGCCACCAAACCATAGGCGCGCGGGTTTTCTCTGTCCAATGCAATGGCAGCTTCAAATTCATGCATCGCATCCGCGGGCTTTCCAAGGCGCACCAAAGCCTTGCCCCACAAAACACGGCCCACAATGGATTTGGGGTGCTTCTCAACTCCCTCGCGACAAACTTCAATGGCTTGCTCAAACGCATGGTCTTCGAGCAGAGCTTTGGCATGCTCCACAAAAGCAAGCGCGTCAGGGTGTTCCCGTATAAATTCTTCGTATCTCTCTATTGCTGATGAACTCATCACCGTGCGACTTTATTTAATCATAGACTTAATAGCTGCCGCCTATCATGAAATACAGTACCTTTCCTCTCTGTTCCCTCATGGCCCTCGCCCTCCTCACTCTTTTGGCTTGCAACCAGCATGTTGGCAACCCTTCTACCCTTAAACCACGCATTGAAAAATTTCACCAAGCCATCCGTTGGAAAGATTTCCCGGGGGCAGCCAAGTTGCTCCAACCTGAAAAACGAGCCCTTTTTCTGAATGCCCGCCTCCAAGCCAACGACGTCAACGACTTGAGTATTACCGACTATGAGCTGGAACAGGCAGAGCTTTCAGCAGACGGCAAAACTGCTGTGTGCACTTCTCGCCTGTCCTGGTTCCGTCTGCCCCAAATTAGCGAGCAAAGTGCTCTCGTCAAAAGTTATTTTGTTTGGGAGAATAAGAATTGGTATTTGGAGCGCCAGGAAAACGGCCCTTTTGAAGAGCTCGCTGCCCCCTAAAGGCGGTTTCTCAAATAAAAGCAAGCCTTAAGCCGCAAAGGCACCCCGAGCGCCAATAAATGGCCCTGAATGAGGATTTTTGTTCTCTGGTGGTTGAAGGCGAGGATTTCGCGACGGGAGCGCACTCGGGTGCGTGACCTGAGCGAAACCGGAGGCTCCCGACGCGCCAGTTTTGTTGGCTTCTTGAATAATTGTGGGAGGGGCGCTGGGAATGTCGAGCAGTTTTTCTGGAGCTTTAAATAAAGGCAAGTGGGCTCGACATGCAGCCGCCAGAGGACAAAAAGACCATTCAGGGAAGGGTAAAAAAAAATGTCCATCACCCCGGGGCCGGCCGAAGTGATGGACACCGGGAGCTCCCCTATGGAGCGCCCTAACCCTGCTCAACAAGATAGCAACTTTGGGGCCAACTCTTGCGCATTCCTTTTTTCAATAACTTAGCTCGACTCTTTGGGGTTTTTTTTATAAAACACCTGAAATATGATGCTAAATACAACATAAACACAATCGTGTGCGATGCAAAATGCGACTGCGCCTGTCTTGCATCGCCTAAGGAGTTATGCTTTGGGCTTCTGCGAAGGAACAAATGAGCGGTTGCGAAATGCAACACCCCGTCGTGTATCCAAAAAACGTATTGGAAAGGGATACATTTCAAGGGCATAGGCCTCCTCGCACATGCCAGGCATGGGTGAAAAACCCACCCACCCCTGCTCCCCAAAACCCAATGCCACTACAGGCCTCATGTAAGAGAAAGGCACTGCTCGCTTTTTGAGTGGGCGAAAGCCATGTTGCCGCTGAAAAACGAGGTTGACAGGAAATACCTGCAACCCTAGCGCAGCTGTCATGTCTCACCCCTATTTTGCCAGCAAGCTTTCTTTGCTTAAGCAGGCCATTCACTCCAAACAAGCTGTCCACTTTTCTGGTTTGCATGGCGCCGCGCGCGGCCTGCTGTTGTCGCAGCTTCACAAAGCAACCCAAAAACCTTTGCTGTGCATCAGCGCGGACGAGGCTTCGGCAGAGCAACTGGCAGAGGACTTGGCTTTCTTTTTTGGCGGCATGGGCACTTTGCTCAAACCCCGCATCCTCAGGTATCCCGCCACAACACAACAACCCTGGGACGCCGTTATTTTTGATTCGCAAACCATGGCCAACCGTTTGACGGTGCTTTACCACTTAAGCCAAAAAAGTGCGGGAGACGTCATTGTCGCTTCGCTTCCTGCGCTGGCCAAACGGCTTATGCCCGTTCAGCAGATGGACCGTCTGGCGGAGCTTTTGGCGCCTGGTCAGGAATATGCACGCGACGAGCTGGCTCGAAAATTGGCACACTCCGGCTATCGCTTCTCTCCGCTGGTGGAAGAGGTCGGCCACTTTTCTGTCCGAGGAGACATTGTGGATGTCTTCCCTCCCATGAGTGAGTGGCCATTTCGCCTGGAATATTTTGGCGACTACATTGAATGCATCCGCAGTTTTGACTCAGAAACGCAAAGGACGCTGGAAAACGTCGACACCCTCCACCTCCTCCCCGCGAGTGAATGGATGTATTCCCCCGCCCACCAAACCCAGGCACAGGCTTCTTTGCGCGCACTCGCCGAAACCGTCGACTTGCCCACTTCCAAACTCAAAGAGCGCTTGTCGCAGTTGGAGCAGGAAAGCTTTGGAGCTGGAATCGAAAGCCTCTTGCCTGCTTTCTATTCAGAAGGGCTGCAAAGCTTCTTTGACTATTTGAAAGCAGGAGACTTGCAACCCCTCCTCTTCTCCAATGCACCTGAAGAGCAGGAGCGCTTTCTGGACGAATTCTATTCGGACATAGAACGCTCCTATCAATCCGCGTTGGAGCGAGAAGAATTGACTTTTCCCCCTTCAGCTCTTTTCTTGGAGCGTGATGAGCTCAAAGCACATTTAAACCAAATGCCGCGTTTGAGCGGAGGCGGGTTGTCACTGGAGGAGAATGCTCAAATTGTTCATTTTTCGTTTTCTTCCACGCAGCACCTGCGCGAATCCATTCGGGCACACCACGGCGAAGAAAGCGCGCTGACACCTCTCATTGAACAGCTTTCAAACTGGAACCACTCAGGCATCACCACCGTTGTCGCATGTGGAACGCCCGGACAAGCCGAACGCCTCCAACGTCTTTTGAGCGACCGGAACATTGCAACACATGTTTCAAAAACACCTCTGGACTTGGACACGCTTTCCTTTGCTCCCCGGTGCCTGGCAAAAATTTTCATTGGAGAAATTTCTGCAGGCTTTGTCGCAAACGATGAAGCGCTGGTTGTCCTCTCGGATGAAGACATTTTTGGTGCACGTGCACGCCGAAAAACACGAAGAAACCGCCACGAGCTTGGTTTTGCGCAGGACTTCAACAACCTCAAAGAAGGTGACCTCGTTGTGCACACGGACTTTGGCGTTGCCCGTTATACAGGCATGACAAAAATGCAGGTCCAAAACGTGGAGAATGATTTTCTGGTGCTCGAATATGCCGGCAAAGACAAAGTGTATTTGCCTGTCAGCCGAATGAGACTCATCTCCAAGTTTGCAGGAGGAGACCCCGCCAAAGTCGCCTTGGACAGATTGGGGACCACCGGTTGGGAGCGAACCAAAGCGAGAGTGAAAGAAAGCCTCCTCAAAATGGCGGCAGAGTTGCTCCACATTTATGCAACACGACAAGCCCACCCCGGCTTTGCCTTCACCCCCCCCAACCGCTATTTCCACCAGTTTGAGGCGGATTTTGAGTTTGAAGAAACACCGGACCAAACCAAAGCCATTGAAGATGTGCTGGGTGACATGCAAAAGCCCAGCCCTATGGACAGACTCATCTGCGGTGATGTTGGCTATGGCAAAACAGAAGTGGCCATGCGCGCCGCATTCAAGGCTGCTTTGGATGGAAAACAAGTGGCGGTGCTGGTGCCCACCACCCTGCTTGCACATCAGCATATGCAAACTTTTAAAAAACGCTTCGCTGACTACCCGGTGCACATTGAAGTCGCTTCCAGCCTGAGAAAACCCAAAGAGACTGCTGAAATTTTCAAACGCACTCAAGAAGGAAAAGTCGACATTCTCATTGGGACTCACAAGCTGCTTTCCCCTCAGCTTGACTTCAAAAACTTAGGGCTCCTCGTTATTGACGAGGAACAAAAATTCGGCGTCAAACAAAAAGAGCACTTGAAAAAACTACGGACGCAAGTGGACGTTGTTACGCTTTCCGCAACACCTATTCCAAGAACACTCAACATGGCTTTGGGCGGTTTGCGTGAAATGTCCATCATCGCAACCCCCCCCCAAGATAGGCGTTCCATCCGAACAATTGTTACAAAGTTTGACACTCGGTTGATTAAAGAAGCCATTGAGCGAGAGCTTCAACGCGGCGGCCAGGTTTATTTTGTTCACAACCGAGTACAATCCATTCACTCTGTAGAAAAACTCTTGAAAGAAATTGTGCCCCATGCATTGATTGGTGTCGCTCATGGGCAACTGGGTGAAGGCAGGTTGGAAAGTGTGATGCTCCATTTTGTTCAAAAGAAAACTCAAATTCTGCTGTGTACCTCCATCATCGAAAGCGGTCTGGATATTCCATCAGCCAATACGATGATTGTGAATCGCTCCGACACTTTTGGGCTTGCGCAGCTCTATCAACTGCGCGGCCGCGTCGGGCGCTCCAAGGAAAAGGCTTATGCCTATCTCCTGGTCCCCGCTCGCAAAACCATCACCAAAGAAGCTGAGCGCAGGCTGGAAATTCTGCAGACATGCTCTGAATTGGGTGCGGGCTTTTCCATTGCTTCGCACGACTTGGAATTGCGCGGCGCCGGAAACCTTCTGGGAGAAAACCAATCCGGCGCCATTGAAGCCGTCGGCTTAGAGCTTTATACGCAAATGCTCGAAGAAGCCGTCGCAGAAATGCAGGGAAAACCTTTGCCAAACCGGGTGGACCCGGACGTGCAATTGCCCATCCCCGCTTTCCTGCCTGACGACTATATCCCCAACGTCCACCAACGTCTGGTTTTCTATAAGCGCTTTTCTCAGGCAGCAAGCGTTGAAGAGTTGGATTCCTTAAGGCTTGAGCTCGTTGACCGTTATGGCCATGCGCCCGCTGAAGTGGATGCATTGCAAGCGTTGATGCAGCTTAAAATTGAGCTTCGAAACCTCTGCATCCGCTCACTCGAAACAGGTGCAGGAAAACTCGTTTTCTCCCTCGGGACAAACACCAACATTGACCCGGAAAAACTCACTCGGCTGCTGCAAACTTCCAAAGGGCGCTATCGCTTGACACCTGAAATGAAGCTGATTGCTTCGCTCGAGCTCAAAGAGCCTTTCGCTCAGGCCAAACAAGTCCTGGCCGAGTTAAGCCAGTGCACCACCACCTCCCTTGCGTCCCAAAACAAAGTCGCACCTCATAAGAGGAGCTGGCTGTCATGAATTTTCTGCTTCCCCTGACGCTTCTCCTCCTGGCTCAACCTGAAATTCCAGGCACTTTGCCCTCTCAACCTGAAACTTCAACCAAGCGCCGTCCAAACGTACGCTCCGCAAAACGCAAAACCTCCACCCCCCCACCAAGCGCTTTGCCCGCTCCACTTGAAACCTCAACCGAAACGCCAGATACGCAGCCTTCTGAATTCGAAGCCTCAACCAGACATTTGAATGCCTATCTCTTTCAGGAATTTTTGCTTCTTCCCCCACCCGCCACAGAGCATCCAGAAGGCCCCGTGGGTTATCTCATTGAGTCACCCAAACCTCAAAAAACAAAAAAACCGCTTCCACGCCTCGGGGTGCGGTTGGATGTTGGGCTTCCGGATGGAGCTGGATTGGATTTTCTGGGACGCCCTGTGCCTTTTTTGCAGCTGTACCTGGGGATGATGAGCAATGCTTTAGGCGTTGGTTTGCGAGGGGGCGCCAGTTATTCTCCCAAGCACGGTGTGTTCCGGCCCGCTTTAAGCCTTGAAGCAGGGCACCACTTCAATGGCGCCACCTGGTATCTGCCAAGCAACACAGATTTGGATGTCAGAAATTTTGTCTCCTCCATCCAATATACTTTCGTCAACGGCACCCTTGGGTTTGACCTCGGCTCACCCAACGTCGCTTTTGTTTTCCGCTTTGGCGGCAGTTTCCTCTTTTTCAGCAGCCAGGGCATTTCCCCTCAAAAAATGGACGATGCCACAAGGTTTTATATGAAAAAAGCCAAATTCAGAACTTTCTTGCCCACTTTCAAATTTGGAATTTCTGTATGCTTCCTCTAAGCAAAACCCTTCACCACCCCCCCCAAACCTCCCTTTGGGGCAGACTCTCTCTGGTTGCATTGCTGCTTCTGCTCACGCCAGCGTGTTTCGCAGCTTCTGTGGAGGATTTTTGCGTTTTCACAGACTACCTTGAATGGGAAGTGGAGGGGACTTCTGATGAGACGGTAGACATCAGCCTCATTCCACGGGCCTTCAGGCGATTTAAAATCGACATTGCTGAGCCCGACAGCATGGAGGTTATCCGCCGCACCATCAACCCTGTGTTTGCTCTCAAAAGCATTCGTCTTGTAAGCCTCAACGACGCGGCCTATTTGTTCAAAAAATTAGAAATGGTGCTCCATCCGCCCGAAAACTCCTCTCGTCCTGCCACAACCATCATCGAGCGTGATGCGCCCATCGTCAGCTGGCCCGTCAACCAAATTTACATTCAAACAAACCCTACCAACATCCTCGACTATATCGATGAGGACGGAAACATCGACACTGAAATTACCATCCAACTCAAAACCAGCCTGGAATCCCTCCTGCTCTCCGTCGAAGTCTGCGTGGATGGAAAACTCTCCTTTTCTATCGCTTCTCTGCCTTTTTAGGCCGGGTTCAAGAATTGTGCAGACTGGCTTCAATTTGACATGAGGTGGTGCGCATATTCCTTGCGTTGGTTTTCATTTTCTAAAACCAAAAAAGCTTCTTCGACAAGGGCTGTCAGTTGCTCGGCGCAAGAAAAAACTTTGGGGTCTCCATGGCCCGCAAACTTGAGTGGGTTGAATTCCTCCACAAGACGCATGTGCGCTTCTCTGAGTTCACGCGTGCTGGCTTCCTGCGAAACACCCAGCACATCAAAATAGTCCGCGTCCCGAATTTCTTCAAAACGCGCAAACAAACGCTCCGTGCTGACTTGAGAAACTCCCACTGGCGCAAAACTCTTTTTTGAAAACTCAATGACACCCAGCTTCCAGGCGGCAAGGAGAATGGAGAATGTTTGTTTGGGCTTTAAACCTAAGTCCTCCAGCAAATCTTCAAGCCTGGTTTGTGCATCCATGCTTTCAAAAAATCTTTTTTCTGTGTTGCTGATGCCCATGGCAACCAAACCTGCCAGGTTCGTTTTCAACACAGGAATGGCACCCATTCCTCCAAAACGCTCCAGGAAATGCGCTTCTGTGTTGCGACGCTCTATGCCTTCTTTAAGCAAGGGCCAAAGGGGCTGCGCGGCCTTCAAAACCGTCACCTCTTCCCCGGGCTTTTCTTCAACCAAAGCAAAGGCGGCTTCCCTTTGAGACATGGCTTCAAAAACCACTCTTTCTGCATAACGCTGAAGCAATCCTTCTGCCTCAATTTCACGAATGAAACCCTTTCTCAAAAGAGTCTCCAGCTGCTCGTTCGGGCTTCTTTCTTCCAGCAAACGAAGGCCCTGGTATTGTTTGGAGCTAATAAGCCCATCCCGCTGCGCCTGCCTCAAAAGCACGTCTCCCGGGCAATTGGAGTCGACTCCAACCAACGAGCCTTGACATATATACAGCTTCCGGCGACCCAGACGACTTTCTGCGTCCAAACGCAACCAGGGACGCGTGGCCACCGTCTGCACCAGCCATTGAAGGCACTCTTCAAGTGCAGAAAACACATCCCCAGGCATAGGCGAAGACAGCGGCAAAATCACCGTCGCGGGGGCCATGGCCAAAGCCGCCTTCACTTCCGCTTCGGATTTGGCAACCTGGCTTCTTAACTGCACCAGCTCTTCTTCCATTTTCGCAATGCGTTTTTGAGAAGAAAGCGTTTGTCGCTCAAACTCGGCATTCTTTTCTTCAAGGGCTGCCTCCGCCTGCTGGGCGCGGGTTTTGAGTGCCTCCATTTCCGCTTGAGAAAATGCAGCCTGGGAGACAGCGGCTTGCAGGCGAGCTTCACTCTCTCTCCATTTCTCATTCACTTCAGCAAGCTGCAAACAAGCAATGTCCTTCTCTTCCTGAATCTGCGTGAGCTTTTCTTTGGCCTTTTGCATTTCCAGACTCAGCTCAGACTTGCTTTCTTGCCACAGTGTGCGCTCTTCCAACTCACGCTCAAGCAGCGATTTTATGTTTTTCACTTCTCCCTTCGCATGCTCTTTCTCTTGTTGAAAAAGCTCTGCCTGAGATTGCAGCTCCTGCCCCGTCTGCAATGCCGCTTCTTGCTGAGCCTTCAGCAAAGCAAGCTCCGCACGGGTTTTTTCCAACTCGGCTTCGAGTTTCCCATGCATTCGGCGATGCGTCTGGAGTTTTCCTTCCAGTTTCGAAATGGCCTCTTCCGTCTGCTGAAGTTTTGCTTCCGCCTGAGTCTTCTGTTCAGACACCACAGCAAGTTGCCCGGACAAGTCGGAAATTCTGGCTTCCAACAGCCCGGGTTCTTCGCCCAAAGCGTCTTCATCCCTGCGAGAAATGTCCTCCGCTTCGAAAAAAACCTCCTCCGCTTCCTGGAAAACTTCCTCCGCTTTGTGGAAAGCCTCCTCAACCACTTGAAAAACCTCTTCGCTTTCACTCTTTGCCTGAGCTGCGACGGGCATCTCTTCAATAATGAATATTTCCTCGGTCATTTCTTCGACAGGCGCCTGAGTTTCTGTTGTTTTTGCTGCCTCTTCTGCAACAGCTTTGGAAAGCGTCGGGGGCTTCTTGGCATCAAAAATAACGATGGGGACGGGAGCTGCAACTTTCTTTTTCTCCAGCCCAAGGCATGCCAAAACCTTGGACTCAACCAGCGGCAACTCCAAATGCGCAAAACCTTTTCTGGCTTCGCCCAACAAAACAATGTGGGGCGACAAAGAAGCCAACTCTTGCACCAAATACATGCCTCTGCCACCTTCCATGCCCGGCGACAAAAAAATCATGTCGTGCATGGATTGTATAAACGCCATCACCCCATCTGAAACGGAGGAAACCACTTCAACAGACAAGGCATGCTCTTGGGCGATGCGTTTGAAAGTGCCTCCAACCTGCAAATTGTCCGTGGCAAGCAAAATGGCTTTGGGCATGGTATTTTCTCCTCAGAGCATGGTTGCTGGGTCAACATCAATGACAACTTTTATGGATTTTGGCGAGGTGGCAACTGCTTTTTCCACCGCGCACAAAGGCATATTTAATGCTGCATAGCTTGGGCCTTTTAAAAAAAGTTGCCACCTATATTTGTTGGAGACTTTCGAAATCGGCGCCGAAGACGGCCCAAGCACACGCACATTCGAAGCCAACTGGCTCAGGGCGCTGCTCGCAACCTGCGCCAGCTGACGTGAAAAACGCTCCACCAAACCGGCGTCTCCTCCCTCAATGCGAATCAGCACAACGCGTGAGCAAGGAGGCCATGCCAACATATGCCTGCGCCTCATCTCCATGCGTGTAAACCCCTCAAAGTCTTTCTTCAGCATATAGGCTATGGCTTCGGCCTGTGGGTGATGGGTTTGTACCAGCACTTTTCCGGGCTGCTCTCCTCGTCCGGCCCTTCCTGAAACCTGCATCAACAAATGAAACACCCTCTCGGAAGCACGAAAATCCGGCAGTGAAAGCCCTATGTCCGCAAGCAACATGCACACCAAAGTGACACCGTGAAAGTCATGTCCTTTGGTCAGCATTTGTGTCCCTATCAACACATCCAACTCACCTTTGGAAAAACACTCCAAAAGCGCCGTCAGCTTTCTGGGAGAAACCGAGGTGTCTTTGTCAAGACGCGCAATCCTCGCAGAAGGAAAAGCGGCCTTAAGCTCTTCCTCAATTCGCTCTGTTCCAAAACCAAGCTTCAAAAAAGCCCCCCCACATTCTTCACAAACTTCGGGCAGGGCCTGGGAAAACCCACAACAGTGGCATTGGAGTTTTTGCGCCTTGGAATGGTAAGTCATGCATATGTCACAACATCGACATTTTTGAGTCTTCCCGCAGCTTGCGCACAGCCACATGCGGTTGTAGCCGCGGCGGTTTAAAAACAAAATGGCTTGCTGGCCACCCAACAACACCTCCTCCAAAGCCTCACGCAACGTCGGCGTCAACAACGAAACCTCCGCCTCCTCCTGCGGCAAAACTTCCTGAGGCAACTTTTCTTGAGACAACTTCTCCTGAGGAAGCGAAGTCAACAAAGACGCTCTCAAATCCACCAGCTGAATTTCAGGCAGCGGACGGTTGTAAATGCGCTTGTGCATCCGCAAAAGGCGAATTTTTCCTGCCTGTGCGTTGTAGAGGCTTTCGAGGGAAGGGGTTGCGGAGCCGAGAATCACCATGGCTTTGGCTTGCTGCGCCCTCACAAGCGCCAAGTCGCGGGCGTTGTAGCGCAGGCCCTCTTCCTGTTTGAATGAGTTGTCGTGCTCCTCGTCCACCACCACCACCCCTAAATTTTTTACGGGAGCGAAAATGGCGGAGCGTACCCCCAGGGCCACCTCCGCCTTCCCCTCCTTCAATCGCTGAAACTGAAACAACCTCTCCGCATCTCCCATCCCCGAGTGCAACAATGCCACCTTCTCGCCAAAACGCGCCTGAAACCGCCCCGCCAACTGCGGCGTCAGTGCAATTTCCGGTACCAGAATGAGTGCCCCCAACCCTTGTGCCAAAACCTTCTCCACCACCCTCAAATATACCTCCGTTTTGCCGCTGCCTGTGGTGCCGTGCAGCAAAAAGGCCTGGTAGTCCCCCGCCTCCACCCCTGCAAGCAAACACTCCAAAACCTCCGCCTGCTCCTCACTTAATTGCGTCGGCCTTGCCGAAACCTCTCCCACGTTGGGCGCCTGCCTGGGCTTTCGTTTCCTCGTCAGCACGGCAGGCTTTGCCACATTCAACCCGGGAGGCAAAGCGGTTTTCAGCGCCTCTCCCAGAGGCGCACGGTAGTGTCTGGCGGCAAACTGGACGAGGGAGTAAACCTCTTGTGTCAACGCGGGCGTCTCTTCCAATATGGCTTCAATGGGCTTGAGTGCCGCGTCCAGAGGCCTCTCTTCCCACCCTAAAAAAAAGCCCAGCGCTTTGCTGTTGCCAAAAGGTACACGTAACCTGTGCCCAGGTTGCAGCGTTGGGCCTTCCTGCTCCAAAGCCTCATAGAGGAATGTCTTCAGCAAAGGCCGCGCAACCGCAACACGCATGACGCTGCCCAAGTGGGGAGGAAGCGGCCCCACCTATCTCTCTGCGCTTTCTGCCAACGCCCTCAAAACCATCTGCCCTTCGCGCCACACTTCTATCGCTTCCCAAAAGGGGCCACGCTTTTTAAACTGCAGCTCCCACAACACGCCTGCAGCGTCTGCCCATTTGAGGCCCCGCACGGAAAAATCTTCCTTGTCTATCCAATATTGTGGGGCGCGCGCTCCCGCTTCACCTATGGCGTAAACCACTTCACGCTCCAACAACTCCAGCCTCGAGGTTTTTATATTCACCTTCAGCGACGACAAAAACCGCTCCAGCGCCACCCTCACCTCCCCCCCGGCAGCATTCGCTGAAAAAATGCCGCAGACACCCGACAACATGGCTTCAACGGCAGGTGCTTTTTCTCTGGAGTTTGAAACAAGGCCGTTTTTCCAAACCACATTCCATGTGCCCTCAGGCGAAGGCAAACTCAGCGCGCAACTTTTCGCATTCGCGTCCATTGTCCACTGGGCCCTCAAAGGGTTTCCCACAGCCTTCGGGTGCCCGGGAAAAACGGCCGCATCCAAAAACAACAGCCTGGCTGAAAAATCCAATTTCGCAGCAGGCAGCTCTGCCAAATGCGTCGCATTTCTGCGCAACAGAGAGGTGGGCGAGAGGACAAACCCCAAAACAACTGCCATCAAAAATGTTTTCATGAAGTCTCTGCCTCCATCAGTCTGCGCAAACAGGCCAAAAAGGAATCTCTCAACTCCGGGCGCTTCAGTGCAAAAGCAACATTGGCTTCCAAAAAACCCAACTTGTCTCCTGTGTCAAAACGCCGCCCTTTAAAAAGGTAACCCAGCATGCCTGGCGCCTTCACCATACGCGCCAGGGCATCCGTCAGCTGAATTTCTCCACCCGCACCACGCCCCACCTTCTCGAGTTCCCCAAAAACACAAGGCGGCAACACATAACGGCCAATGACGGCCAAATTGGAGGGAGGGTTGCTTTTGGGTTTCTCAACTATCTCGTGAATGCGTACAACATTCTCGTCTATGCGCTCGGCAGACACAATCCCATATTGGCTGGTTTTCTCCCAGGGGACTTCCATGAGTGCCACCACCCCCATGGAAAACCCAAAGCGCGCAAAACACGCCCACAGGCTTTGCAAACACGGTGTCGGTGCTTCCAGCAAGTCATCCGGCAACATGACACCTATGGGTGTGTCGCTTACCCAGGGCTTTGCGCACAAAACCGCATGCCCCAGGCCCAAAGGTTGCTTTTGTCTGACAGAAGCGACAGAAATCAACTCTGAAAGCTGTGACAGCATTTTAAGTTCGCTGTCTTTCTTTCTTTCACGCAACACGGCTTCAAGCTCGAAAGCCAAATCAAAATGGTCCTCCATGCTTTCTTTGTGCCGACTTGTCACCAGCAACATCTGCTTCGCGCCGGAAGCAACGGCTTCCTCGGCAATGTATTGCAGGGCGGGTTTGTCAACAATGGGCAGCATTTCTTTGGGAAGTACCTTCGAGAAAGGCAAAAACCGCGTCCCTAAACCCGCAGCGGGAACAACAACTTTTGAAAGAGTAGGTTCAAACATGAAACCAAAGTGTAGTAGAAATCTATTCCCTATGGTGCCCAAATCCTTCTTTTCGTTTCTTGCTGTCTGCGCGTTTTCACTTCCTCTTTCGGCTCTCGCCCAAATCTCCTTGAATGATGTAGCTGAAGCACGCGGTTATGGCATGGCCAACATGTCCTCCGCTGCCGCACGGGGGACTCAGGCCCTCTATGCCAACCCCGCCACCCTCGCTGCGGATGAGCGTTTTGAGGTGGAAGGCTCCGGCACCTTGGACTTCGCCAAAAATTCATATAAATTTTTTGGCCTCGGCATTGCCGACAGCAAGGCCGGGCCTGTCGCGGCAGCTTTGAGTTACCACCTGGTGAGTACCGGCCCTACGGAGTCGCGCAGTACGGCCCACTTGCTTTCCCTGGCCATTGCCGTGCCCATCGTCAAAATATTTCACCTGGGCATTTCCGGACGACAGCATTTCGTCCGCGGCGCCCAAAACGCCAACCCCTTTAACCTCAATGCCGGCGTGGGCCTTTGTCTCTTCGAGAATGTCCTCTCCCTCTCTCTGTCCGCGCATAACCTCATCAACACTTCCAGCATTTATATACCTCGCTATTTTGTCTTCTCCGGCTCCGGAAACATTCTGGGGCTCGTCGCCACCGTTGAAATGCGCGGCAACTTCAACGACAACACTTCCCGCTTCACCTGGGGCGGCAGCCTGGAATATACCCTCATGGGCATGTTTGCTCTGCGCAGCGGCTATGCTTATGACCAGATTCAAAAGGCCAGCATTCTCGGAGCAGGCCTGGGCTTTTCGGCTCCGGGCGGCGGCGTGGACTTGGGCTATCGTTACACCTTCGGCGGTGCCAAAAACAATGTCCTCGCATTGACAGGACACATCAGCATCTGAGTCTTTCCTTTTGAGCCTCCTCCACCTCCCCCCCTACTGGTATCTGGATGCGGACTCCTTCGAGTTTCCCCCCGCGCAACTTGCCGCCCCCGACGGCATCCTCGCCATTGGAGGGGACTTGCACCCTCAACGGTTGCTTCTGGCTTATCGCCAGGGAATTTTTCCATGGTATGCCGAAGCGCCCATTTTGTGGCATTGCCCCCACCCCCGCTTTGTGTTGGAGCCCCCCTCCCTCCACATCCCCAAAAGCCTCAAAAAATACCTCCTGCACCCGCCTTTCCAATTTCGCGTCGACACCTGCTTTGAGGACGTCATCCGCGCCTGCGCCACTGTGCCAAGGCCTGGTCAAAACGGCAGCTGGCTGACTCTGGAAATGCAGGAAGCCTATATACACCTGCACCACCTGGGCTTTGCGCACAGCGCAGAGGCTTTTTTCGAAGGAAAGCTGGTGGGCGGGCTTTATGGCCTCTCTCTGGGCAACGTGTTTTTCGGCGAAAGCATGTTTGCAACCCGGGAAAACGCTTCCAAACTGGCTTTTGTCTTTTTCGTGCAGGCCCTGCAAAAACTCGGCATCGCCCTCATTGACTGCCAACAAAAAACCCAGCACCTGGAGCGCTTCGGTGCAAAAAGCTGGTCCAGAAACCGCTTCCTGTCGCGCCTGCAAACCCTGCTTGAAGCCCCCACGCGCCAAGGCAGCTGGGCCGGGCTCCTGTGAGTTAAAGCAATGTGCCTGTCAAAATCCAGGTGGCAATGCTGAAATAAATGACAAGGCCGCTCACGTCGACAAGGGTGGCAACAAATGGGGCTGAGGCCTTGGCCGGATCAAACCCCAAAGCACGAAAGAAAAACGGCAGCGAAGTCCCCATCAAATTTCCAAACAACACAATGGACACCAAACTCAGAAAAATGACGGCGGCCAGCTTCAAAGTATGTTCCCCATAAGTGCCAAACAAATGTTGCCACACCATAATGCGCAGAAAGCCAATGCTGCCAAGCAAAACGCCCAGCATAAGCCCTGAAGCCAACTCACGGGAAAACACTTTGAAGAAGTTTTTCAGCTGTATTTCACGCAGCGCCAATGCGCGAATAATAATGGAGGCAGCCTGGGAGCCGGAGTTTCCGCCGGAGCTGATGATGAGGGGAATAAACAGTCCCAACACAACAGCCTGGGCGAGTTTGTCCTCATAAACGGCCATGGCCGTCGCGGTAAACATTTCGCCAAAAAACAAAATGGCCAGCCAGCCACCGCGTTTTTTGAAAAGCGAAAAAATGCCCAACTCAAAATAGGGAGCGTCCAAAGTCTCCACGCCACCCAAGCCGTGAATGTCTTCGGTGGCTTCCTCCTTGGCGACGTCCAGCACGTCGTCCACGGTTATAATGCCAACCAGCATGCCTTCGCTGTCGGTAACAGGCAGGGCCACTCTGTCATATTTCTCAAACAGGCTGACAACTTCTTCGCGGTCCGTCTTCGCGGAAATGGTAATGACGTCGTGCGGCACCAAGTCCACAATTTTGGTTTCGGGAGACGCCATTACCAGGCTGGAAAGGCGCACGTCGTCCAGCAGCTTCCCGCGCTCATTCACCACATAAAGCATGTTGAGTGTCTCTCTTCCCGCCCCATGTTTTCGAATGTGCGCCAATGCCTCCTCAGCCGTCATGTCAGGGCTCAAGGTGAGGTATTCCGGCGTCATGTAGCGGCCGGCGCTGTTTGCAGGGTAGCCCATCAGCTCTCTGGCAACTTCAAGCTCCGACGGAGAAAGCATCGCCAGCGCCTGGCGTGTGACGCTGGCAGGCAACTCTTCAAACAAACGCATGCGGTCGTCCGGGGCCATTTCATTCAGCGTGCTGGCCAATGCTTTGGTGCCAAAAGTGCTGACAATGTGAGACTGCTCCTCCACAGGCAGGTATTCGAAAACTTCGGTGGCCTGGCTTCGAGGCATAATGCGGAAAATGAGGGCCGAGGACGCGTTGGGCATGTCCTCGAGGACTTCGGCAATGTCCGCAGGGTGCAAATCCTCCAGAGTCGTTCGGACCAAGTCGAATTGCTTGTTCGACAACATCTCTTCCAAATCCGGCCCTACAAGTTTGCCAAGCATAAACCCTCCTGCGCAAAAGTCTGCATGTACATGGCTTGTGGTCCAAAGGTTTGCAACTGAAGAAATGGGGGGCTTTTAAAAAGGGAGGAGAAAGCAAGAGCCGAGGGTGCGGTTGCTGTCTCCGTAGACGACGCGGGAAGAAATGCTGTGCTTGTTTCCGTGCATGGGTTGCAGAAAACCACCCTGCACGGGCGGCGGGTCGCCGCCCCTACAATTTGCCTATAACAACGTTTGTAAAACCTTGTGTAGGGGTGCGATTTATCGCGCCCTATCTGCGCAACAATGTTGCACCCTATCTGTGCCCAGCAACGCCGCATTGCCAAATCAGGGCGCGATAAATCGCGCCCCTACATGCGGCAACAACAACGCCTATAAAATCGCCCATACACATTTTTATTTCCTCGCAAAAACAAACCATGCTATGTTTCCTCCCGCTGCAAGGAGTTCTTGTGGCTGGGTCTACCAAGCCCATGCATTATTGAGTAAGAGCGAACGAAGAGAAGCAGTGCCGGTTGAACCATTCCTCTTCGTTCGGTGTTTCTTCGCCTTGGCGACTCAGGCGTGGAACCACATGGTTCTATATGAGCATCCCCCATGTTCAATAGGTTTTTTTTCTGCATCGTTATTTTGTGCAACAGGCCTCTTTGACTTCGCCGACAGAAAAGTTTTGCAGCTCTATATCCAGCGTTTTGTGCAGTGTTTTTGCCATTCCCGGCGCCACTGCTCGCTTCGATGAAATTCGTTTGAATTTCGGGAGACTCGCACCTCATTCGCCGGACGGACTTGAAGTCCTTGAACCTCGTCAGGTTTTGCGAGTCTTGCTTTTCTCTGTCTTCGTCATCTCCTTTGCCTGCGCAATTTTTCGCTTCTCCTTCTCTTAACACCTTTTCCCTTTTGAGCATCCTCTCTTAGGTTTCTTTTGTGCACCCACGCTGCGGTTTCACACTCACGTAGCCTTTCTCGTAGCGCCTCCCGTGCGCCAATAACGCCCATACCGTCCTCGCCATCTTGTTCGCCAACGCCACCACCACCACGTTGCGCGGCCGCCTCTCCTGTAACTTCTTTAGCCACGGCTCCTCTACTCCCCTCCTCTTCATCCCCGTCAGCACACTCCTTGCCCCGTGAATAAATAACATCCTCAAATACGTGTCTCCCCTCTTGCTGATTCCGTGCATCTGCTTCTTCCCTCCCGTCCCCGTATGCCGCGGCACCAGCCCCACCCATGCCGAAAATTCTCGCCCGCTGCGAAACGCCTTCGCATCCCCCATCGTCGCTACTGCCGCCGTCGCCGCAAGCAAACCTACCCCGGGCACTTCACTCGCCGCTTGCACCTGCGCATTCCCCTTCTTCCAGGACAACATAGCCTTCTCTATGTTTTCAATCCGCCGACTGACGCGGGCAATGCCCTCAAATTGCTCGCGTAACGTCTCTATCAACTCGCCAGGCAAACGCTCCGCCAGCCGCTCAAGCGCCCCAGGAAATTCCCGGGTAAACGCCGGCCGGCCCGCTCGGAATACCTCGCCATATTCCGCCAGCAAACCGCGCAGGCAATTCACCTGCGCCGTGCGAAATTTCACCAGCTGGCTGCGCATCCGGTGCAGCGCCAGCATGGCCTGCTGCTCCTCCGTCTTTACCGCTACCGCCTTCGCCGGCTGCTGCACCGCCCGCCAAATCGCCTCCGCGTCCGCCGCGTCATTCTTGTTGCGTATGTTAAATGCCTTCACGTACTGCGCCGGCAAAAGCTTCACCCGGTGGCCCATCTGCATCAGCTGCCGCGCCCAATGGTGCGCGCCACCGCACGCCTCCATGCCAATAAGGCTCGGCGCTCGCTTGGTGAAAAATTTCAAAAACCTCTCCCGCTTCAGCTGCTTGTTTATTACCTCCCCCGTCGCCTCCTCAATGTAGTGCACTTGAAAAACATTCTTCGCTATGTCCACTCCAATTGCTGTATGCTCCATGTCGTGCTCCCTTCGGTTTGTACTTTCTCTTCGGTTTGTACTTCGCCGGGAAGTCCCTCAGGGTACCTCCCTCTTGGGCACTTTAGATGCCGTTGGCCCGTAAGGGAGCACTTTTTCTCCTCCTCCTCCTCCTCTTCCTCTTCCTCCTCTCCCTTTCCCCCTTGAGCGCTTTCTCCCTTCCGGGGGGATGCTCATTTCATTCGCCGGCTTTTCGTTCTTACTCACCGGTCTTGGTAGCGCGTTTGAGTCGCCTTTTGACTCAAACACCAGTCTCCTTGCAGCGTGTTGTTTAACTCCTACCCATTTGGGGGGCATACACATGTTGGAAGAGATGGATGAAAAGAAGAACGAAACCGAAGCCGAAGCCGAAGTGGACACAGCATCTGAAAGGAAGGGCGTCTACAACTTTCTGGATGGCCTCTTTGTCATCGACAGTCTCGCCTTGTATTTGCTGAAGCGGCTAAACACGCTGGGCACCGTCAGCAACCCGGGCCTTATGGCAATACAGAAAAATTTAAATGCCATTTCTGAAAACGTCCAAGAGATGCAGGGGCGCATACGCGAGCACACCGGTGAGCAGGACACGCCTTGCTACAGCGTGCTTTGGAAGAGAATAAAGAGGAGAATAAAACGGGCGCTGAAAGAAATGCTGGTTTTTAAGTAGGGGGGGGGGC